>JAABUP010000148.1_pt1 | contig 154867 bp, 162 predicted proteins | sample 5559201 | NCBI WGS metagenome assembly JAABUP01 (sample SAMN10711887, study PRJNA513373) | rock metagenome | isolation source: Antarctica rocks | place: Antarctica
AGCTTCTACGCGGGTAGGACATCAGGTAGTAGTGTAATCCTAGGGCCGTCAATGGCATCTACTGTTTGATCAATTTTACCAGCTTGACATTGGGGAACTCATACCATGCAATGGATTCTGCAAGCATTGCCAAACTGATGTTGCAGAAGGTACATGTGTGCTGCGCAAGCTGGAAGCTGTTGATGATTATTGACAGGAATTGCTGATTGAGACCCTTGATTGGAAGTGCTCATTTGACGATCATCTTGCCAAATGACTGATCTTGCTGCATGCCATCAAGATGCTTAGAGCACGTCCCCCTCATTCCCCTCTTGTGTCCATTCAATAATAGCTACCCATGCTTCCAGTCTGTCCTCACATATCATCCAGATCCTTCACATCTGCTCAACCATTGGTATTAGTGCATCAATCGTCGTTGGTCCCCCTCGCGCCTCAGCACACTTGTCTGCAATTTTGCGGACAAGCCAAGTAGATCAGTGTAGGCGTTGTCGAAAGCATTATCGTCTTCATCCATGAATGCATCCGCAAGGCAACGAAAGAGACGGTCCTCTTCTTGTGGGGTTCGCGAGATGTCAGAGTCCATGTTTTTGAACGAAGCGCGTATTGCTCGGTATTTGGGCTGGTAACGACTCTTGAAATTAAGTGCTCGTACGAGCGTGGGCGCGCTGAGGCTGGAGACAGAGGCGACTTTGCTAGCAGCTCCAGAGCTATTTGTGGACGTTGAGGCCTGATGGGGCACTAGACTGCTTGCAGCTGGAGGGGAAGACACCCGGAGGGCCGGAGCAGGCAAGCCGTTCTTGTGAGGGCCCTGTTGCTTAGTTGCTGAAATAGACGAGTCTTGAGTCGACAGTCTCATGACAGCTTTGTGCGGAGGCAGCTTCGGATCAGATTTCCCAGGAGACGTTTCTTTCACTTTAGTTCTATGTGGTTGTGATGAGCTTGGTTGCGCCGCTGTCTGAGGAGGCACGTTCTCCTTTCCAGCACTCTTCAAAGGAATCGAAGCGCCAGTGATTGCATGTGGAGATTCAGCGACAGGCATTGACTGACTTGCTGGAAGAGCCGTGCCCGATTGAAAGCTAAGCTTGCTAGAGCTCTCTCCCAAAGTTTTATTAGAACCATCTTTTGTAGCTTCTTCTTTATGACGTTTTATGGCCTTCCTGAATGGGCTATCACTGTCCTGATGTGCATTTGAATCCATAGATGGAGGAGTTAAGTCACCGCCCTTCGTCTCCCTGGATCGAGGACCTTGCAGGGTCGTTTTGCTTGGTAAGTTTGCTGGAATTGAAGCCTGCTCCAATTTTCCTGGAGCAGTCGCTATGGCAAGATCACGGGGCTTCTTGTTTGTCGTCTTTGTTTTCATTGTGGGAATGTCGAAAGTTCCAAGTCCGCCTTTGGCAACGGACTTAGGGTCAAGGGGTGTTGAGGAACCCTGCCTAGCAAAAGACAAGTAATCGTCTGGATGGAGTCTTTCGCTTTGGCTACCAGTATTGACATCAGGGACGAATGAAGCAGCCTCTTCATTAGACGGTTTGTCAAAAGAGCGAGAGGATTCTCTGGTAGGGAATCCTTGCCTCACATACGACGTCTGAGCTGCACTCCGACCTCTACTATCAATTGGAGCTCTGGTGTTCTCAGTAAAGGGCTTGTCGAGCTTTAAGTGCTCGAGTCCAGGAATGCCAACATATCTTCGTCGCGGAGCGGGCGTATCAGACTCTAACCCTGAGACTGACGATGCTGGCGAACGGAACGTACTTGAGTCAGAGGGTTTCTGCGATGGAAGAGGTACCATTGGAGAAGGTTGAGTTGGGGCCGGTGCCATTGGGAGTATTGGGAGTGGTTGCCCTTTGTCAGACATCTGTACAATGCGCCCATGGTCAACAAACCATTCGAGAATTCTCTCGAGCTTTGCACTGGTGACGGTCCCGTGGGAGGTGACTGTGCACGTTCTATCCCCAACAATGATCAGTCCATTGTGGTGTAGCGAAAGTAGTACTTTGAGCCTATATGCTTGTGAAAGATAGCCAAGATTGCCGCTGGCGTTGGGTGTTCGGACAAGATCAACAATGACAATCCCGACAGTTTTCTGGACCCAGTTTTCGAGTAGGTCAACTTGAACGAGATTGTATCCTCTGTCCGGGGCATATTTATGACATCGATCCAATGCGTCCTTGTATATTTCCACCTGGGCAGGGTACAAGGTCACAATACCAATGCGCGACGCGGCTAGATTAATGGCTATCAACCGGTGTAAAGCATTGATAGTCGTGTATGTATTCGTCCTATTCACCAGAGAAGCGCCAAAAGGCAGCTCAATGCATGGGCCCTGGTTGGACACATTAAGCATGATTGGATACACTTTATTCGCAGGCTCTTGGCGAATAGCTGGGTAGCTTTGGCGGACGAAAGCTTTGAATTGTTCAGCTTCCGGACGGTCTTTGACCGAAGTACCTGGACCATCTAAAAGGAACAAGGAAGTCATTACTCTGTTTTCGCCATTTGGATTATCATGGAAGATACGTGGACGTTTAATGCATCGATGCTCTGAAAGCTATCGCTGCGGCTCAAATGGTAGGAAACAAGGGTCTGCTCACCTCGAAGCGGTTGCTCGCGGAAGGCATTCAGCAGAACATTCAGTACATCCGTCGACCCAGAAACCATTTGCGTTTGCACATTGGATGGCCACCTGATAATTGAACTGTCGGGGAGCGCATCCTTCCAAGAGGGAGCTTCGGTACCAACGCAGTCATGCTTCAGAGTCCTAGCCAAATACTTTATCAATATCTTATCGGCAATGAAGTACATCGAAAGTTGGCTGGCGTAGGCGATGAATTGCATCAATTTCTCGATCTTCCGCACGTAAACGTCTGTTGATCGCAGGTTGGGCCCGTGATGCGAGATAATGAAACCATTAGTGTCTGAGGTGATAAACCTCATGTGGTAGAGGTCTTGGTCGGTGCTAGCTTTGAGTTCCTCCGTAAATGTCTCTCGAAATGGCTTTGTGCTCATGAGCTCTTCTTTATCCTTGCTAGTTACTTTTGCGTAGGTTACCTTTCCACCCTGAGGATCGAATCTGCACGAGACGGCATGGTAATGATCCTCAATCGAATCACTGTCTTTAGCTTTGGGTGTTTCGGTCCGCAGCAGGACTCTAAACCCAATACAAGAAGGATGCCCATCACTCACTTTGGTACCAAGCAGGACCATAACATTTGCGGGTTGCTCAAGGCCCTTTCTAACGCCTCCAACAACATGGACACGACTATTGATTGTGAGTTGCAGGATGACCGGCACTTCGTAGGCAGCTTCTGGCGACAAACGAAGACCTCCATGCTCTGTAGAGCCTGGAGGTGCTTCGGCTGACTGGGAAGTCATTGCGGACCGGACTAAAAGCAGCGATAGACGATTGCTAGGACTGATAGAGATACGTTAGATGTTCAGTAGGCCCAAATAGTCAACTTCACCGACTGTACATTGAGAGCGCCTCACCCTTTGAAGCGAGCCTTCCTAGGGGCTTTGCTAGTCGTCGATTATTCAAATAGAGAACTGAGTATTGTGACATTAGAGATGTACGGTGACGTGAAGTGTGATGACGGCGGTCAAAGGATGAGGGTTGTGGAGGTCAATATTGAGGCGAGGTGAAGTTGGCAAGAGGGTACGTTGAGGTGTTGACACGCGTGACGAGGATGCTAATCCCTGTGTGTCAAACCCTCATAAATCTGATACACACTTACTTGCATTTTTCACAAAGTGTAGGCATTATTATTGGGACTAAGATGTAGGCAAGATTCCGCGTAGTCAAGAGATATTGTAGGAGATACCATTTGTTACCTACACTCACACATGTCTTACGCAATGCTATGCTCTAAATCTGGCAGTATGCATAGCCTAACCTAGGTCTGTTTCTCATCACAGCAACGGAGACAGTGCTTTCTAATCAGCACTTAGCACGTTCCTTACTTGTTCTCCAAGACCTCCTGCGGCATGCTTAGCACTATTAGTATTGTCGATTTTGGAAGCCGCTAGGGCTCCGGACAGACCGAATTGATTGGGTGCCCCTTCAATCCGGTGAGTAGAGTTGATGTTTTTCACCAAAGTAATTTGGTAACATGTGGCAGAGCCTTGACGTGAGACGATAGTCGAATAGGCGAGAAAATACTCCCAAATCTATCAAGAATAATCAGACAAAGTGTCACCGTTCAAAATATTGCAGAGAGCATACCCTGAACCATCTACTTCCGTACTTTGCCTCCACCTTCTCTTTGTTTGCCATCCAATTCCTATACCATCTCCAGAGGGTCGCTGAATAATGGACACCAATAGTGTCGATCCCCTTTATTTCAAAACCAGCACCTTCTAGCTTGTCCACGAACCATCCCAGCGGTGTAGATGCATCTGCTCCAGGAAAGATATATTTGTTCATGAACAGACCCCAAATAAGGTCCTCATACTGCCAGCACTTCCTGATTCCAGCGATCTGCAAGAAGAAAACACCATCATCATCTAGCATGTCATAGACTTGTTTGAGGAACGACGAAAAATATTTGACACCAACATGCTCGGCCATTTCCAGACAAGTGATTTTGCTATATCCGCCGGGCGTTTGAGGAATGTCCCGATAGTCCATACATAGGATCCTGCTCTGGCTTTCTTCGATGCTTGCTTTCCTTAGAGCATTATTGCCCCAGGCTGTCTGGTTCCTCCCGAGCGTTACACCTGTTGCGTGAGCACCATAATTGGTGCTGGCGTATTTGGCAAGGGTACCCCAGCCGCAACCAATATCCAGTAAAGTTTCGCCATGCTTGAGTCCAATCTTCTCACAGACAATACCCAGTTTGTTATCCTGCAGTTGCTCAAGAGACTCCTCTTTATTGATATCAGAGATTATGCCTGAGGTATAAATCATGCGCGGTCCAAGAAACCACCCATAGAAATCGTCGCCGCGGTCGTAGTGGTCGCGTACCTGCTCCTCGTCTGAAGTGATCAGTCACGGCATTGATGCTCTCATTCATGGACTTCTATACCTTGAGAACGAGTATGCATGATTACTTCTGGCATCATGCCCGTCAGAAAGAACCGGAAAAGGCTAATCGTGAACCTGAAATTTGCCCAGTCATGTCTGTACTCCATCACCTCCAGTGCATCCCCTTTGAAATCGACCATTCCGTCGAAATACATCTCGTGGAATGTCTCCATTGGTATCTTGCTTTTGCCATGGTATCTCGCTCTATCCTTCTCCCTGTGGAATTGGAGGTAATGTTCTACAGGGCGGCCAGGGTATCGGGCTTTTTCGTTCTTGCGCGGTGAGATGGTAGAGGCAAGGTACCAGAATGTTGCGAGAATGGGAATGCTAGTGATCATGGCAAAGAACGCCCATGTGAGTAGTCCCCCATTAACCTGCCGAGCAAAGTAGGCAGGGAATAGAACTAGAAGAGCTCCAAGGAGAAGGTTTGAGAAATTGTCACTGCTTGCTGAATCGGCAGGTAGAGGCCCATTCTTGATCGACGGATACTGTCGAAGACTAGTCAGAATCATAGGCTGAATTGAGTCACAGTCACAGAGTGGGTGGACTGAGAAAGCATTGACATTGCTTGCTGCCCACTTACGGTCGTCGTCCTCACTCCGTAGTCCTCTGGAGGAGGCACGGGGGTTGGGGCAGCTGGCGTCTCAATGAATTCGAAATCATCAGAAACTTCAGACCCAAATTCAGGCATCTTCGCTGCCAATCGATGTTGTTGGAAGAGTCGATTGGTGTGGAATAGATAGAATGAATCGCTGTAGCCAGAACTTTTTCATGCAGGAGCAAGCGGGACCTGCCGCCCAAATGTTTCTGACTTTTTGGTGGCTGGCTAAGTCCGAAGGACGTGAGTGTGACAATGTCCATTTCCTGACCATGCTGTGAGGCACAGTCCCGTGGATCCTGGTCGCAATGTATCAATCAGTCCCTGCAGGTCATCATCACCTGAGTCGACAATACTAATGCCCGCTGTTCGTTGATAAGGAAGACCAAAATCCTCGACTTCAGCCATGGTCGTCCTACAATATGGGCAAACGAAGCAACGGATGCATAACATGCAGGAAACGAAAAGTCAAATGCGGTACGCCCTGTCCTCCTGGTGGGTGGCAGCATGGCCTGATAAGAAGTACAGATGAATCCAAGCCGACATGCATACGATGCAGTAAGGCAACCTACACCTGCAAAGGCTATGATCAGCCATGGCTCAATGAAGCTCCATACATCGCTTTGGCTCGTCAGCGCGCTGCTGAACGCCAGAAAGAATACAGAGAAAATCGGAATGCGCTGATGCCTTATGGAGCGGTTCACTCCGAGGGGTTTCTATCAGTCGAGAGACTTGCTGATTCCGTGAGCCTGTCGGCATTCCAAGAGGACATTTTTAGATCATTCGTGCTTCACAGACTATGCACAGGACCAGAATACACAAAGGCAATGGGTTGGTGGCTCAGTCCCACCCCAAAAGTCGAAGTCCAGTCCCGAACACTCGTTTCAGCAAGCAAAGCAATGTCAGCAGCCTTTTTCGGCCGTGTACATCAGCAGGCGGCCATCGTAACAGAAGGGGAACGTCTGTACGGAGAGGCTCTCCGCAATCTCAACAATGATCTCTCTCATCCGGTAAAGGCTTATACCTTTGAGACTTTGGGCGCAACTATGGCACTCAACATGTACGAGGTTTGTGCCTTGTCTAACGTATAGCCACTCACACGCTGACTTTTTCTAGCTGGTGCACATGAGGGCCGGGACCCCTGGGTGGATCACCGACGCTGGAGGAATCGGAAAGCTGATAGAGGCTCGGGGCCCAGAGCTCCATAAGACATACCCTGAAAAATCAATATTCTTAGAATCAAGAATGCTGCTTGTGTGTCCATCTTTTCAAGTCCTAGAGACCATTCTCGTTATCTATCTGACTTTTACTACATCAGGTCGTGAATGGGATTTTTGCGTGTCAAAAAACTTTTCTAGAAGAGGCAATTTGGAAAGATGTACCATGGGAGGACGATCTGCCAGCCAAAATCCCGTTTGACTACTTGGTCGACGTCCTTTCTGATATCCTTTCCTTTATACAGCAAGCCACATGCATCTCTGGCTCCCCTACGACAGCAACTACTCCTCCAAGCGCTCGACCCCATCAAATTCTTTTGCAGAAAAAGCTTTTGGAGCGGCTCGAGACTGTGAAAGGTCTAGGAGAGGCATGGCATACGAAATATTCTAATCCGCTCTACCAAATCCCACCTAAGATGACACCTCCGGCAAGCCCGGTGGGCGGCAATTCCCCCGAGCTTTTGGTGCCCCCGTTTCAGACCGTCCTGTATTTTACAGACATGTACCGCGCATACGACTTCTGTATCTACACCACGACCCTAATTCTTCTTTTCATGCTATACGAAGAATTGTCGCATGATCTGGATCCGTCCTTGCAGTACCCTAGTATAGCCTTGCAAGCACTCTTCCCAAAAATATCTCTCCAATCTCTAGTCCGAGATATCCGTCGGTGTACCGAATATATGCTTCTCGACATCCATGGCTCTCGTGGCTACATCGTCCTTATGTTCCCAGCCACTGTTGCGTACTTCGCCAGCGACAAGGATTCGTCAGAGGCCAAGTGGTTACAAGATGTGTGTAAGCGGCATGCAAGTAGCAGTGGTTTTGGATTTGGGGACTCAGCCCTCGACCAAGTCACGCCTTTGAGTAGTTGGATGGAAAATTGTAAGGAAAGTCGACCGCTTGCATATCCATACTCTCAAGATCTAGAGCAACTGCCACCACAAAACCTCTTTACTCTTGAAACCACTCAGCCGTTCCAGCAGGAGGACGCGGCATTCCCTTCTGCAATCGCACAGCCTGTTTCAGATACGTCGATAATGCTTGAAAGCCTGAAGGAAGAAGACGCAAGATTTAGGGTTTCTGAAAATCAATTATGCTGAAGCGTATCTAGCGAAATTGTCTGAGCGTCCAAGTCTATTTGCATAGCTTATACCCCTTGTGCGCGTTACTAGAAGATAGAGTACTCGATACGCATACTGATATGCTAAAAGGCGGTGTCAATGCATGATATTTTAATCGTGAGACTGGATTGACAATATGTTATCCTTTTGACGTGATGCAGGGGTCTTGCGAACGCTTCCTCTTGGCGCCAGATCTGGAGGCGTAGCCTTCCATTTACAGCGAATAGGCAATAGCAACTCAAATTTGTACTATGTCTATCTACACTTCACTTGCAAGAGATTTGAATCAAAGACCAATACTCTCAGAAAGCATGCATCCAACGACCCATGGTCGAGTAAGCTCTCCTTTTCCCCCGACTTGCTTATCGGTTTTTCGGCTACGTCCTCGATGGATATAGTCTCTTCATTCAGATACACCCTGCTAGATGTCAGACCCCCCACTGCTTATGCAGTAAGACCCATTTCCTCAAACAGACATGAAAGATGCGACAATATTTTGCATTTGCATCACGCTTCGCCATTTGCTGAGGTCTGTGCTTTTCAATCAATAGCACCTTTTCCCCTTCGAAGCTTGAATCAAGATTGTTTGTCATTCTCGCTTTGTGCCCTCATTGTCCTGAGCTACTCGATCCCCACCTAGTTTGAGTTTCTTCAAGTTGATACCCGGCCTTCCATAAATGCTACCATACTGCTCCAAATCTCTGATTCTTTCCAAATTATAAGGAAGGCAATCAGACATTATTGCTTTGACTACGTAATTTGCCACAGTCAGATTCTGCAAGGGAGGTCTCCTTAATATACATGCTATTATAGGAATGTCAAGCCCTTGCTCATGCCAAAGAGCGTAAGCACGCAGCTCTGCCGGTTTGGCATTCACTTCTGGACCACTGGGGTGGGCAGCACCGGAAAATCTGTATTGATCAACCCAATTATTGGCGAGACAAAGTTCCGGGGAAAGCGGAAGGCTGACAGGTTTCCCGCTAGATGAAGAAGCCAGAGACCGTGCGACAGGGCGGCTAGGACTAGCAGGATCAAAGGAGGGAGATTCTTCGATGTCTGCCTGTTCAATACCGCGAGCTAACTCTTGGACTGAAATACCTCCAGTCGAGTCTTCGATTGTGTCCGCGGCCTCATCAATAGTCGCAGCTGTGTATCCGTCCGCCAGTCGAATAGGTAGATTCAACTCTGCATGCGCAGGGCGTGGAGGTGTAGGGTCTATTGCATTCCTCTTGGCTTCGAGCACATGAAAGAGCTGAAACCCTGCATATGAATCTGATGCAGCATATTGGACCTGCTGATGGGTCAGATCCTGGCTCCAGTCACTAGATCGAACTTCGCCCTTCCATAAAGGCAGCTGGAGATGCTCCCGAACCTGGTCAGCGAGTGAAACCAATTTCTTGTTGATTTTCTTGACATCTCCCGTAGCATGCGTGACCAGCTTATACAAGTGACTGAGCTCAAAGAGTCCCCGGGAGTCAATGTTCAAATGATTGCGAAGTCTAGTACAGTCTCCTCTGATGGATACACCAACCTTGGTGACATCAGGCGATTCCATCAGCTTCTTAAAAGAAGGAGCAACAAAGTCATCCTTGACGTTGGCATTGGGATATCTTGCGATGTGAAAAAGAGCAACACGGCGCTCACTGGCCACTTGGACTAGTGCTACGTTTTTCCTGATTCCGTCGTCAGGTGACGAATTGGATTTCCATTCGATGTCAAATCCTACGACTTCCTCCCCCCAGAAGAGCTGTGCTATTTTCTCGGTGTCTTCTTTGTACTTGCAGTAATGAACTTTGACTTTGTCATTCTCCCCATCAGGCCCTTGATACAATCTGTATTGCCAATATCCGGAGGGACTCGATGGCGCAGCATTAATCGCGTCCTGAAGCTTCGCTTTGGGAATATGGAATCCAAGAGGAGTGCAGAACGGCTGGTCTGGAAGTGGTGGACTGCTTGCAAGCTTATCTTCTTTTAGCTTATCTTCTTCTTGGGGTAGATTTGAGCAAATAGTATCGGCGCTTTCTCTATTTTCGGCCAATAGAGGTATAGGAAGGTATGGATAGAGATGCTCATTCTCCGTATGGGCCTCGAACAATGGCAGTCTAGAGGACTCAAGGTCTTGCGGGGATTGGGAGCTGTTTGAGGCGTGTTGTGTAGCCGGCAATGGAGCTTGGCCCTTTTCAGGAGCCTGTCCTGATTGACAGTGGTCAAGCTGTGAGGAAAGTGCGCCCAAGGAGCATTCGCTGCCTGAAACTTGTAACTTTCGGGATGAATTCCAAGTCGCCCTGTTCAGCGGTTGGAAAGAGAGGCCGCGTGATTCTTTCCAAGTGTGATCAACCCCTGATGTTGATCGTAGTTCATCAGATTTCATCCACTTCTTCCCACTCGCGCTTGTAGACATTCTCCTTAAGCTCCTACTAGCACCACCACTGTGTGTCCTCAACTTCGAGGCAATCCCGCAGTGGGAAGCCATGGCAGACAGAGATCGAGCTTCATCACGGCGTCGCATAGGACTTGGTGACGAAAAGAATGTTTATCACGCTCGATAGAGCAAAAGAGTGTGTCCTACATAATTGGGCGCTGCCAGCAGCAAAGTTCAACATATCTTCTTTAGAAATGTACGAAGATCCAGTTTTAGTACCAAGTGATTGGTGGAGAGCCCTTCTAACGGGGATGCGGCGCCAATTACGGCGCCAAGACCTTTTCGAACAGCCCTACGAGTATCAAGACCATTCCCCGTTTTCCCTGATGAAGCCATTTTTGTTGATTTGGCCGTTCCACCCTAGGAAGCCTCAAGCTTTCTTCCAACCATGGCTTCGCAGCTCTTACCGCTAGGTCTATATCTTAATGGCATCCTTTCTAAGTGAGTGCTGATGGCTTAATGCAGAGTTGATAGACAAATGCGTCGGCTCAAGGATATGGGTTGTGATGAAGGGAGACAAAGGTAGCCTTTTCCAGCTCATTACTCCCGTGGAGAGGCAATGACAAACGTACCGAGAATACAGAATTTGCAGGCACATTACTTGGGTTTGATGATTATGTCAGTATGTATCTTCTCACTACCTCAAATTATAGCATTCCTCATAATTGGCACAGACATGGTCTTAGAGGATGTGACAGAATTGTATGCTTCTTACAGCTTCAAGAAATCGGAACCACAGGGACTCTGCTGAAATCCCCATCAGCGACTACAATGGAAGTAACACGAAGATGTCAAAAATATTGCTCAATGGAAATAACATCTGCATGGTACTGACGCTCGTAGTCTTCGGATTGTCTTCTGGAAAGCTGACCACCACCCTAGCTAATTCCAGGTGGAGAGGGGCCGGGCGGTGCTGCGGAGTGACTTTGGATCGATTCAGTGCAATGCATCATCCACAATAACTTGGCTCCCTGTAAGCCATCTCGGTAAAATATGACTGCGAGCATGAAAAGATCCATAGTGATGTGCATGGATCCATGCTCCAACCACATTAAATGCATGAAGCGAGGCATTCACATTTATATCCATGTCTGTTCTTTCGGGTAATCGAAAGCAGATTCCTCATAGACTCGAATGACAGAATCAGAGCGCAAAGTTTGGTTGACCTGATGTAGGCTGATTACTTCACAGCTTTGCCGATGAGTGAAAATGCTTTGTAAATACCTCAATCACATCATGTCTCACTTCCTCCGTAATATTTTGAGCCGACATGACTTTTTTGACCAAACCAACTCCAGATCCCGCATAGGCAGTCAGCCTGCCACTCTCGCCCCAACCCTGGTCGCCTTTTCCCAGTGCCTCATCATAGAGTCGCTTGTTCTCAACCATTGATCTTCCGTTCTGAGCATCGACGAAGCTCCTGTTGATGATTCCTCTCCCATTATACCTGACAGGCCAGCCTGTCGTACCTCTGAGTATATCATACACGCTCGTCCTAACGGTGCTTATTCCGCCATCACTTGTCCTTAATATATCGTCTTGATGACCCGTGGCTATGTTAGCCTCCTCGCTTGCCAAAAATCGTGTGCCCATGGCTACTCCATTAGCTCCCAATGCGAAGCAAGCAGCTGCCCCCCGACCGTCCACAATACCACCTGCTGCAACCAGTGAGATATTTCCTAGCCCTGCCTCATGTAATGCATCTGAAACCTCTGGAAGGAGGCTCACAATACCAGCCCCGTGCACTAGCCCATGACCACCAGCGTCGGAACCCTGGATGACGAGAACGTCCGGAAGACATGCCTTGGCTATTTGTAAAGCATCTGAAACGGTTCCAACTTGGATCCACACTTTTGTTCTACCCGCACTTAGCCTTCTGAATCCCTCTGTCCAATGTTGGAGATCTTGATTCTTCCGAGGAGCAAAGAGCCAGACTGCTGCGGGTACGTGCTCCTTGAAAGCTCCCAAAGCTTTGTCCAGATCTATAGTCCAATTGATGAATCCAACGCCGACAGGAAGCAATTGAGTGTCAGCACCCTGCAAAGGTGACTCGTCTCTCAACTTGGCAACCCGGTCCAACTCTTTCTTCAGATCACAAGCATCTGTCGGTGCGGCAAGGAAACCGATTCCACCAGCCTTGGAGACGGCGACCGCGAGAGGCGCTAGAGCTATCAACCGCATCGGTGCGCTGGCTACTAGGGGGGAGCGAGCCCATGGGTATGCTGACGCCAAGGGCATAGACACTGTGCTCATAATCGCCTAAAGGTTCATCTCTCAAGCAATGATGATGGCTCACAACGGCTAAAGTCTCACAAGACCAGGAGCTGATAAAGCCTGGTGGAAGCATACTCGCCCTCGCTAAAAGAAAGTTCAACTTGTACCCGCGAAAATCAGCAAATGCGATAATTTAACAAGAAGCCGAACTCCACAGATAGGACTTTAGGTGTATAACGTTTAGTACAGGAGTTATTCCTCCGAGCCTGCCCTGCATCTGTCTCACCAAAAATGATTTCGTAAAACACACATATTCGCTTAGAACCCAAATCTGTTTCCGGTGGGATTTTGCGTTAATCCCGAAAGCGTATGGATGGGTCGATGTATCAATTCTTGACTTGCTTGACTTGCAAGGTACTCATGAGTCTTGCTACAACTTAGACCATGATCACCCACTTGGAACTCACTTGCAGACAACGCGCTTTTCTGTTTTTACTCGCTTGTAGAGCTTGATTTTAGACATTCCAATACAAGCAATATCAGTACAATAGTTGGCTTTATGACATCAAAAAGCACTGTCTAGATTGTTGGTGATATTCAGAGGGGAGGACTAGCAGCAACCACAATGGCAAATGCTCCAGATAGGTCAGTGAGACATTCATCAGTCGACCAGATTATTGGTACTTCTAGTTCTTCAATAAATTCTGTGGTGTTCCGTTGAGTGAAGAAACTTCAAGTCATCAAATGCACAAAAGTGCATGACATGAGATCTTGGGATTATGAAGATGCTGCTTGTGTTGGAGCACACTAAGTGAAGGAACTGTCAATGCCGAGAAATATGGACTAGCTGGTCTTGTGACTCCCTTCACTTCTTCCTCAGTCCTTCACTTCATTACCTATCTTCTCCCCTGCCCCCTCCAATCTGCAAACACGTACATCAACACCACCACTATGTCTTCATCTCAGAAGCGCCCCGGAACTAGCCACTCGTCAGGCGTTTTCAGTGGAAGCATCAGCCCCATGTCTCCAGCCAAGCTGGTTCCTTCACTCGGCGACAAAACCCCCTCCCCAATATCACGAGATTTGGGGCATGCAACCTACATTTCCCACCACTCTCATATGTCCAAGCCCTCGAGAAACACGAGAAACATGAACATCAACGCATTCGGCATTGCTGGTAAACGAGAAGCGCGAGAAGCTGATAATACCGAGAATAGATTTGAGCTCTTTCTGCTTGGGGACGGTGAGAAGAAGGTCACTGAGGAAGCGGATACGCGTAAGTCCAAACTCTAGCTTGACCGAAGGTCATCACCCTTCAGTATGCGATACCATTCTTCAAGGTCTTAGATATCATGAGTGGTCTGCAAATAATCCATTTCTTGGCTTCCAATGTGTCGCAACAATTCTGCACTTAGATTGAGCCTATCCGGTATAGACATCGCTAAAGAACAGCTCAAAATCAGGCATTCCATCATCGTCCATCTTTACCTTCAACAAAGAAGATCACACACTCGGCAATATGCTCCGCTCACGCCTCCTGCAATCACCACACGTTACATTTGCGGGCTACAAAGTACCTCATCCATTGATCAGGTAGGGGCCTCAGTTCACATAGTGCCCATTTTGTCTTTCCAATAGCTGCCACTGACATCGACTGGGTTTCCAGCCAATTCATCCTCCGCATCCAGACCGATGGTAGTCTCACTCCTCGGGCTGCTCTCATGCAAACCTGCAAGGACCTAGTCAACGACCTCAGCATTTTGAGCCGCGAGTTTACCAAAGAATGGGAATTGAGAAAGATGGTCGGAGATGGAGCTAAGGCAGACAACAGGAATGGCGATAAAGATGGTAGAAAATGAGATACCTTCTGAGAGATACAAAGGGTCTAGCCGGATAAACGAAAGTGAACATGGTATCTGATAGGGTACGATGAAAGCAAGATGTTGGCGGCGACTATAGTCTTGCAGCCAGAAGGACTCCCTTGCTGATACCAAAATATCTGAGCTCTTTTGTAACTTTTCCTTGACCTCACTTCATCTTTTAAGAGCCTTTCGAATCTTCACTCAGGGGTTGAGAATGGGTGAAAATGGCTAAAATCTTTGACCCCCCCCCCCGTGGCCTTTCAGCGTGCCCGCTGTGCGAATGTGCCACAGGCATGACGGCGTCAGCCCTATCGGAGATTAGCGTAGTCTAGGATCCGCGTCTCTCTGGACCGTTGTCAGCTCAAGCTTCTTTCTATTTCATTCTCGTACACATTGCATTGTTTTGTTTGCCGCATCGATGTATTCGAATTCCAACTCTTACCTGGGCGGAGGCAACAGTGCTCGTCCGGGTGTTCCCCAATATGGCCAACCTTCTTACTCGCAGCAACAGCAACAACCAAATGGCTTCGCGCCCCAACCGACGGGGTTCCAGGGTGCCCCAATCCAACAACAATATACCGGTCTCCCTAGCCAAGGGCAGCAAAATGTCCTCCAAACTCCACAGCAACAGCCGCAATACACAGGGTACCCCCCTCAGAATCAGTCTTCCCAGCAGCAGCAGTTCCAGGCTGGGCAGCCTCCGCAACAAGTTGCTCCCCACAAAACAGGGCAGACCTCATCGCAGATAGCTGCGTCTTTCTCGTCATCATCTGCACAGGCGGCCCCAGCTCCACAGCTATCAGCACCAGGGGCAAAGATACCAAAGATTAGGTTGTCATTCTTGACGGCTACAGATCAGGCAAAGTTCGAGCAGCTCTTCAAGTCTGCAGTAGGAGATGGACAAGCACTAGATGGTAAGACCCTAATTAAGCTAATTCCTAATTTAGGCTTACAGTGAACAGGCGAAAAGGTCAAAGACCTACTGATCCGGTCAAAGCTCCCTGGGACCGACTTAATGAGGATTTGGTATAACGGATTTGCCCACCTATTGGCGTTCATCTACTTACATTCCTAGGACTCTATCAGACACTACCAAGTCAGGACAGCTCCTTTTTCCCGAATTCGCCCTTGCCATGTATCTTTGCAACTTGAAACTTGTCGGAAAGGAACTGCCGGCTACTTTGCCCGAGAAGATTCAAAATGAAGTTTCAAGCATGGTAGATATCATATCTTTTGGTGTACCTGATGATCGCCCTGTACCGCCGCCTCGCAGTAATGCGCCCAACTTCAATACCCCAACACAACAAAGCTCAGTACCTAATATCCAGCAGCCGCAGCCCCAAACCTCGAACAGCCAACTCCTGTCTCAGATAACTTCCCAGCCGACAGGCTTTGCAGCACAGTATATTCCTCCACAGCCTACAGGCATCGGAAACCAACAGCCAGGCTTCGCACAGCAGCCCGCTGGTTTTCAACAACAGCAGCCGGACTTTCAGCAAAACCCACTGGCAACGGGCTTCCAAGGAGCTCGGCCACCTCTGCCACCAATGCCCACAGGCTTTGGGTCGAATATGTCTCCTTCGCAGACAGGCAACCAGGCTGCAATGCCTTTGAATGCGCAGCCTACAGGACGACCAGGGCAATGGGGCCTCGTAAACGCCCCAGCTTCGGGCTTGCCGAACATTGACATTTTGCAGCAACGCATGATGCCACAGCCAGGTCGTGAAGGTGGTTACACAACGGCCGGCCTATCTGGCAGTGCTACAGTGCCGTGGGCAGTCACGAAAGATGAGAAGAAAATCTATGATGGGTTGTTCAAAGCATGGGATGGATTCAACAAAGGCTTTATTGGCGGCGATGTTGCCATAGAGGTCATGGGTCAAAGTGGATTACCAAAGCCGGACTTGGAAAAGATTTGGACTCTATCTGATCCGGGAAATAGAGGCAGGCTTGACATGGATGAATTCGCGGTAGCCATGCATCTAATATACAGGAAACTCAATGGTTATCCTGTGCCTAACCAGCTGCCTCCCGAATTAGTGCCTCCGTCGACACGGAATTTTTCGAACTCAATTGACACCGTCAAATCTTTACTCTCACAAGATGCCGAACAGCGGAAGACCTCGGGGTCCTTTCTACAGCCACAGAAGACTGGCGTTAGCTACCTTAAGAATCATTCGTTCCGCACGGACTCTAATGGCATTACTCCTGGACGTAAAGACGCTACGATATTCAGGAACAATGATGACGACATTGGATATAGGTCAAGCGCACGCCGGAGAGTGGGTGGAGGCGGCCGAACACCTTCGCCTGCCCAATCTACTTCACCATCGTCAGAAAGATCTGGCGATGAGCTCTCGATTGAACAGATGCGCAAGAAGATTCGGGAAAAGCAGATTCTGCTAGATGCGATTGATTTTAAAGACGAAAATGCGGCAGAGGAAGAAAATGCTTTCGATCGCCGAGACCGCAAGGAAGCTGAAGACCTTTACAGAAGGATACGCAGGATGCAAGAAGACATTGACAGCCATCCAGAATCAGCTTTCCGGGATGTAGATTCGAGCACTGAACGGAGGACAATGAGGCGCCAATTACAGAGGCTGACAGATCGTCTGCCTGAATTGGCATCTCAGGTCAGAAAAACAGAGCGTAACATTTCAGATTCAAAGCTTGAGTTGTTTCGCTTAAAAGACGCAAAAGCCCATCCTGGGAGCGCATCGACCATCGTTGGCACTGGGCCAGGAGGGTCTATCACCGAGGGAGACCGACTGAAGGCTCGTGCTAAGGCTATGATGCACCAGCGCTCAGCAGCGCTGACAGGTAAAGTCGCTCCAGAAACCTCAGATGATAGCGAGTCAGCGGCAAGGCGTTTTGAGGAAGAAAAGTCGAGGACAAAATCGGAACGGGAGCATAATGAGCGCATGATCAAGGATGTAGAAGACAGCGTTCGAGAATTCTCACGAAGTCTTGAGGACACTTTAGCGCAGGATAGCGAAGATTCTACGAGTGAGCACGAAAGACGGAGGTGGGAGGATGGTCTGGGTGTGGAGGACGAAGTCAGAGACTTTATCTTCGACCTTCAGAGGAGCAGTCGAGCCGCAAAAGTGCGGCATGAAGACTCAAGCAGAGGCCGTGCAGACGATAAATCACGAACTGTCTCCCGTCAGGACAGTTCGAGAGACCTCACACCGACGAACAAGGATCGGAATTTCGAGTATCGAGACACGTCGAGGCCGGCGACTACCCCAACTGCTGCCGCTGGAGGGTCTTACTCCTCTTACAAGACTGGAGAGGACAGAGCTGCTTTCATCAAACAGCAAGCCGAGCAACGCATGGCCGAGCGTCTGGCAGCTCTGGGCCTCAAACCACCAACGAAATCTGGGGAATCGACCCAGCAACGACAGGAACGGGAAGCTAGGGAGCGACAAGATCGCGTACGTCAAGCAGAAGCTGAAGATGCTAAGCGAGAAGAAGAGAGACAGCGAAGACTAGCGAATGAGCAACCGACTGTTCCGGACGTTAGCAAGTCTTCTAAAAAGCCACCTCCGCCCCCAGTCCGCAAAAGCCGAGCCGATAGTGCTGCGCAGCGTGCTGAAGCCAAGCGAAAAGACGAGGAAGATGCACTCAAGACTGAAGCAGAGCAGAGAGGCAAGGAACAGGCGATCCACAAACAGCAGCGAATTCTGGAATCACAGACCAGACGGATGGAGTAAGTCATGGCACTCCACACAAGATTAGCTAGTACTGACGGTGGTACAGAAACGAAGCTCAGCGGCAGGAAGATGAGTTAGCTAAGGAGCGAGAGGCTTCACAGGCTAGGCTCAAGGCTTTGGAAGAGCAAGTCAAGCAGGGCAAGATCAAGAAGCAAGAAGAGAAACGTAGAAAGCAGGCCGCTGAGAAAGAGGCCAAGGAGCAAGAAGCCAAGCTTACAGCTCACCGAGCAGAAATCGAAGCAGCAAAGGAAAAGGAACGACAATTGCAACTTCAATTAGAGAGCCTTGGCGACGAAGATTCATCTGACGACGAGGGTCCTCAAGAAATCACGCCACAGGAAACGACTCCTACTAATAGCCAAGTGCTCTCTAGAGATGGGAGTACTCAGCCGTCAGAGAGATCGCCTCCAGCAATATCGACTCCGGCTGTGTCTGAACCTCCTACCAGTCCGCCGCCAGCTTCTGTACAATCACCACCTTTGGCACCAATCATGCCTCCACCAGCAGCTCCTGCGCCGCCTTCCGCTTCCTACGGCGCCGATACGAAGAATCCATTCTTCAAGAAAATTCATCAAGCAAATGAACCTGCGGCTACCCCTCCATCTGTCATCCAACCAAGCGCTAACGTTGAGTCGACAAATCCATTCCATCGTCTTACTCAACAGCAGGAATCAACGAAGTCTCAGCCTCTTCCTCAGCCCCTTACCTCGACCCCGACCGGTAACCGTCCTTCCCGCGTTCGCCCAGAAGAGGACGACTGGTCCGTCGTTGACTCTACATCATCCTCGGAGGACGAAGGAGACACAGAGAAACCAACTGGTGGCAGTGCAAAGCAACTAGCATCCATGTTATTCGGCACGATGGCGCCTCCAAGACCTTTGTCTGGAATGGACGACAAGAAATCGATCGATGAGAGTCCTTCAAGTCCACCGCCTCAGATTCCAAGTGCGGCTTTGTCGCCACCACCCGCCTCTTCAATGCCTGGAAGCTTTGATGACGAAGGGCCTCCCCCTGCCGCACCTCCTCCGCCACCAATGCCATCGTCAGGAGCACCTCCCGCGCCGCCTCCACCGCCTCCGCCAGGTATGCCGGCGGCTCCGCCAGCCCCACCACCACCCCCTCCAGGGTTGCCGAGCGCTGCTTCGAGTGATGGGCCAAAGCCCAACATAGGTGGATTCCTAGGAGATATCAAGAAGGGAACGGGGTTGAAGAAAGTGCAAACCAAGGACAGGAGTAATGCTAGCACTGCAGGGCGGGTATTGGACTGAATGTGAAGCGCCAGACAACGATCGTGGGAATGACAAGTTGTTGGTTTTTTAATTACTAGAGAAAGGCAGGCCATTGTACAATTTGATTTGTAATATTGAACCCAACCAGGTAACATTCCAACGTGGAAACCAAATAAATGGCGGAAAGTGCTTTGAAACATGGAAAGCTTCCGTGGCGCTAGCATTGGAGCAAATGCCAAGATTTCTAGATTTCGCCGCACAAAACTGAAAGCGCACTGACTACCCCCATATCCACATCATTGATCATGCCTGGCCCTGCGAATACTCTGCTAATTGAAGGATCCTTCGAGGAGCTTGCTGATGAGCTCGCGCATTACATTGACGACGTCCAGAAAAAGCAAACCCCAGAGAGTGCGAACACGCAAGCAGAAATCACACCACTGCTAGAGAAAGGGCAAAAAGATGAGGTTTTGAAGAAGCTCGTTGTGAGCAGCGAGGCGCTTAATGTTGCTCCAGAAAAGGGTGAGATAGAAGTTGAGATAATTCGTTACTTTTGCCCAAAGGATACTTACTACGAGATGCAGAATTCATAGCAGCCTACAACCTCCTCGTCCACCTAGTGCGCCAATCCCCCAGTCTTGACATCTATCTCCCGAAAATCTGCCAAAACCTTTCCGCCCCCATAAAATCCTCCCCAACCAATGGTCCTGGCCTCGCTCTCTCCATACTGACCACGGTCTTCAATATCCTCCCCCCAACTTCTGAAACGCGATATCATGTCTTCTTGGCCGTCCTCCGAGTCGTACGCGGATCTTCCTCTTTTGAGCTCCTCCGCCCTCAACTCAAAAACTTAGATAGCTGGATAGCGGCTTGGGAGACTGATGAAGAAGACCAACGGAAGCTCTACCTTGAGATTGCCAATGCGGCATCCGAAGCGGGCGAAGATACCCAATCTTACCTCTACCTCCTCCGTGTCCTTCGAACCATACCACTAGATGAAGTTTCCTCACAGGACTCCCATGCTCTCGCCATCCGCGCCCTCAAAGCTGCCTTATGCCATCCATCGCACTTCGATTTCCAAGATCTAACTTCCAGCGATCCCATCCAAGCGCTACGCAAGTCAGATCCGGATTGGTATGAGCTACTTGAGATCTTCAATGCGGAGCTTTTGGATGACTACAACGACTTTCTCGAATCACATGAGGAATTCTTCGAGAAAACCGGTCTCGAACCCTCCATTTTGCATCGAAAAATGCGCTTGCTGACGTTGGCGAGTCTGGCCGCGAGCACGCAGTCAAGAAGTTTGCCCTACCAGCACATTGAGCGGGCATTACAGATACCGGGCGAGGACGTTGAGATCTGGGTCATTGACGTTATACGCGCGGGTCTAGTGGAGGGCAAATTGAGCCAGCTCAACCAGACTTTCCTGATACACAGATCTACATACCGAGTCTTCGGCGAGAAGCAGTGGGCAGAAGTACAAGGGCGACTTGACACGTGGAGGACAAGTTTAGAGGGTGTCTTGGAGGTCGTCAGGCAAGAGCGAATAAAGATGGCTACGGAGAAAGAACGGGAATTGAGAGACTTGGAGGGAAGAGTTAACGGCGGCGGTCCAGGTATGGCTAGAGGCATGGGTGGTGGCAGAGGAGTGCCAAGAGAATTCGATATGGGTCTTGACTGATGGAGTTATGCGCTACGAGTACAGCTGCTGGAAGATACTCAACCTGAGGCAAGACGCTAAAGACGCTACGGCTTTCTTGTCAATTCGTCCATTCGCTTTCTTGCTTCAAACCCGATCTGGTGGCCAAAGGCAGCTTGTGCTCCTTTTTTCAAGCCGGACTCACAACCAAAGCCACATGGAGAGCAGAGAAGCTAGCTTCGCCGAACGCTTTCTCACTCGGCATCTGTTGATATCGTATAGTCTTTCATGTTCTTGCATTGAAACAGTCATCAAGCTCAAACAGCTCCAAGTTCTTGCGCACGACCTAATGCGCGTAAAAACTCCAGAAGCTAGGTCGATTAAATGTTTGACAAAAAGAGACTCCTCCATTCCACAGGAGAGAGCTAAAATGAGCACACTTCCCGTAGGGCGGTAGCACGCGTTGGCTGTTATGTGAGCAACGAAATCAGCCAGGGAAAGTAGGAGCGCTGAAACGAACAAGAAAAGGCACAAGAAATACAAATGATATTTTCATAGCTGGTCCAGCATCTCCAGACTCGCAAGAACACTAACAAGCGAGACCAACATCACCTGCCCCTACCTCTCACTTGCATTTCTGGCTGCCCACGAAGCGTAAAAGCTCCGGCCAAAGACCCTTTAGGTGCATGATGAAATTTTTCGCGACTGTTCATTCCCTAAGTAACTTCAATGCACGATCTAGGGCTTGTTGTACTGATGCAGAGCGTTCCGTCGCCTTCGCAGTAGCCACCGCCTGAGCAAGGACATTCTTAATTCTATCCCCGTGGCGTGCCATTTGAGCCATTGCAACGGCCGCTTCTGCGGCCTTGATCCGCGTTTGTTCGACGTGATCGGTAGAAGTGAAGAGGTATTCCACGTACTCGATCATTACGCTTTCGAGGGAGCCCGACAGTGACCGGGGCTGCGCCTCTCTCGTTTTCTCGAATAGCAGCTTCTCAGCATCGTAAATCTTGTCGAGTGCCTTCCTGCTTCCATTTTCGTTCCTGATCCTGTTCAATAGCTCAAGGGTTTGGGCAAATTCAAAGCTCAAATCCTCGCCACTCTTCAACGAGGGACTGATCGATTGTAATAATGCCATCGCTGAATTAGCCAAGGTTGATTCGATAATAGCCTTTGACGATGGGCCTCCTGACTTTGAATCAACGTCCATCTCTTCACGGTTTTCCAAACACTCTTCAATGATTGGGTTCACTACTGTATACACTTGTGGGTACATGTCGACTTCTCTGCGCAGCTCAACGAAGTCGGCCAGGCATTCCAACGCATGATGTCGAAATGCCGGATTGTTTCTCTTGCTTTCACGTAGCACGATTTTCTCGACCTGATCTGCAATCTTTGGTTCCGTTGTCCAATAAGTGCTGTTTTTGGTGTACTGAATCAAGGCTTTCAACACAGTCTCCTTTCCTTCCCAGGTCTGCATATTACGCCAAAGTCAGCAATGCTATTTGTTGTCAAATGTGGATCGATTTGACGATTACAGGGACTACACTGGCAGCGAATGCTTTCAGGAAACAGGTTGAAACCCGTTTTGGTATGTCAAGTGGTAAATAAAATTCAAAGAGACGTACCTTACCAGCCAAAGCTTTCTCAAGCGCAGGCCAGATTATCTTCGCATTTGCATCACTAATGCCAGTCCCAGAGGATGTCACCACATCTCCTACTGCAAAAGCTGATGTATGTTTGATAGACCAACGAGCAGAATCTAGGTGCTGTGACGCTAGGCTGATGATCTCCCCTTGATAAAGGAGTACCGTACGAGTCCCAGCAACATTTTCACTCCATATGTCATCGAATAGTGTCTTTGCGCGCTCATAAGTATCGTGCTTTGCAACAAACACCAATGGTAATATGTCACCGGCAAGCGAATTGAAACGGTCTGTGGCATATTTTGAAACTGCGTAGAGAATATCGCCGGCAATTACCCGATGTCGCTCCTCATCTGAATCGAAGTAGAGTTTGTGGCAAGATTCCACGAGTTTGAAAAGCACATCATTTGACGTGAGCCTCGAAAGGTAACCACATGCTGCAGCATAAGAAGATGAGATCGTGTCATTGCGGTCAAAGACCTGCTTGCGAGCAAGAGGGAGGAAATGATTCGCGTATGGCTTGAAAATGAAGTTCTGGCGGGTAGATAGTGAGACTACAGTCTTAAGGTCAGCTTTGCTCTAGGACATCGAAATGGGGCTAAATGTCGTCCTGTGACTAGTAAAAACAGCCAAGTAGTAGAAGATCTAAGTTTAGAGCGCAACTCACCAAGTACACGGCTGCATCCTACCTTAGATGGAAGGCCAACGACAGTTTTAATTGCATTCTCCAGACTCTGTTTTAGCTCGGGCATTGAGCTCTCATCTAGGAAGTCAAGACATCGCTCGATTGCCTCCAGCATTGTCGAACCCCGGATGTGTTTTAGACGAGCATCGTCGAGTTCCTGTGAAGTCAATCCGTATTTGTCAGCGTTGAGGTGAAGATAATTGATCATTTCAGGCTCTATAGAGCTTAGAAGCGCAAGCAAGCGTGCAACAAGGTCAGGTACAAACGGACGCAACGTCTGCCCATTACTGCTTTTGATGATCTTCAAAAGAGTCTTTCGCGCGAAATCTTGAACATCTGGAGCCCCAGACTCCAAGCCGGCAGGGCTGAGTAGGAAGGGGAGTACTTGTTGGAGCATCTTATCCGAGCTTCGAGCGGAGGCTTCGCCTGCCTCGAGCCCACGGGTCAATATGCCAGTCAGGGCTCGGGCTAAAGCCATAGCTGCAGTCCGAACAGACTCTTTGATATCGTCGCAGACTTTAAAGGTGACTTCCCAAATCTTAGTCAAAAACTTCTCGTACTTCTCTAGCTTTCGACCTTGCACCAGATCAGCAATGGCTGCACAACTGGCCTGACGAACCCGCCACTCCTTCCCAAGAACGTTCTTTAGCAAATCATTCATGATGCCATCAAAATTTTCGTCGATAGTCCTTGCAGGCTCCTTGACAAGTGCGACCCAGATGTCATTCATTGCATTCCGCACGTTCGTATTTGGGTCAAACCGATATCGGAAGAGCGCTGGGTATAGCTTTGGGTTCTGGGCCAGGTAACCGTCTGTGGACGCATCATTGAGTAGGTTGCTTAGACCAAACCGTCCGAATGCAGCGCGGCTAGACCATATCGCATTGTTAGAGGCCAGGGACATAAACTTGTAGACCAAACTTGAATCTCCGACTTCGGAAGCAAGGCTCATGATGTCTTTGTACTATGAGCACGTATCAAAGTCAGCATGTTATCTCTATACCCAATGCAACAAGTAAATACCAGTGTGACTGTGACTACGCAAAAACTATGATATCCATAGTGCCACCTCACCGGGGCTTTGGCTCTCAATGGCTTGGAGTCCTCTGCTCGGGCAGCACGTGCGATATTGAAATACGCCTTGACTGGGGAGGAACAATTTCAAGATACCTACCGTAGTAATTGATCCATCACCAGTTGGAAGCGCTCCCGGGTCAAAAAGTTCTGTGTCCTCAGACACAGTCCCAGCAAAATTTGACTTTGTCTCCGTGAAAGACCCAATAAGGTCTCGAATCAAGTCGTCCTTCAAAGCCCTACTACCTTTTTCGTATACCAAAGTTAAGCCTCGCGATGCAGACTCTTGGTTTAATGAATCACGATCTGCCAAAAAGCCTTTGAACGCCCATTGAAATTCTCTCAACCGGTCATGGACGTCATGATGATGGCCACAGTATTGGACTAGGCACAACAGCCAGATCACCGACGCCTGCCTGAGCGCTGGCTTGGTGGATTTACAGTTCAGCAGCACTTGATCAAGAATCGATGAGAGCGTACTTTTTCGAGGTGGTGAGGACGGTATTGAATGTTGAATATCTAATGCCGCAATCAAAGACTTTGATTGCCAACCAAGCGCCGCGCAAGATAATGCAGCCCCAATGGCAAATTGCGTCTCAGGCTGTCGAACAGTGTGCAAATCATATAACCTATCTATGATCGTACTCAAGGTGCCGCCCTCGTCTTGGTTCTCATCGCACTGGATAGCAAAATGACCAAGGGCTGTGATGGCTTTCTCATCCCCTTCCTTGGCTTTCTCAGCTAATTGTCGTACCAGTCCAGAAACTTCATAGGGTTTGGGAATGGTCCCCGGCTTCATTACCTCGAACAGAGCCAAGTCTGAGACAGCTACACAAATTGCCTCTAAGAGCAACTTGTCTCGACTAGCGCTCAAAATGTCGAAAATGGCTGCAATGAATGTAGCTCGCATAGAGTCAAACGCTAGCGGACGATTATCCCGGACTAGTGACCTGCTAAGAAAATAAGTCGTCGCAAGTATTGCGCCGTGGACTTGAAGAGTAACTTCCCCAACAGCTTGTTGCCAAGTCTGAAGCTTGCCCTCAAAGGCTCTCATCATCCTCTGGCTCGTGTACTGGGAACACTCTTTCAGCGAGGCTAATATTCCAAAAACACGAGATGATCGGTCTCGCACTGTCTTGTTGGTCGAAAAAATAGGCCCTTGAAGGCTAGATATATTGGTTGAAAGTTCTGTGTATGCGGAATCGGGAGATAAGGAACAAATTTCGAGAAGATAATCTCCAAGCCTACCAGCCTCTCCGCGATTGTCAGAAACCAAGCCAATAAAAGCCGCCTGGAGATATGTATCGAGCGCTCTGGGAGCCTCATGGCCCCCCAATGGAGAGTCTATGAGGTCGTGAAAGTACGTTTTGAGTTTTCCCCGAGAATCTTCATCGTTGGTGACTATAGCGTCAATGTTCCGTTCCCAATCGACGTCCATCATTGGAGGCTGGTTGATTACGATCAACGCTTGAGTTAACAAGGTACAGCGGCAGAATGTAAGTGCTGGGACAAAAGCGTTGTTAATCTTGATGTCTTCAGGACTTGAAACATTCCAAACCGATTCCAGTCCGAAAAATTTCTCTGTGAGCTCTGGAAAGCTCGGAAGTTTATACTTCGTTGCTTCAGAGGAGCCTTCCGCCGTAAGTGCGACTTCTCGAACTGGATTGAGCATTCTGTACCAGTATGGATGCAGTCCTTTTCGCGCCTCCTCTATGATTGCGCTTCGCTCGTTGACATCGCTTTCCATGGCACAGACGTCTATCCACCGAGCTGTTGTATTACTAAAGGGTAGGCAGCGATTAGCGAAGCGAACGGCGAGGTATCGAGTCCCCTTTACGACATGGGTCTCAGCATCCTCAATACTCAATTTCATGTGATGCAGCAACAATGAAGTCAGAGATAATTGGAAGTCTGGGTCCGTAGGGCTACCAATTGCTCCAAGTACGTTACTCAATGCTTGCTCGATACTTGCAGATACATCTCTCCCCGCAGAGTCTTCGCTGAGAGATGTAAAGAGCCACCGGAGCAAATCGAGATTAACATCAAGCAGACATTCCTCGGGGCATGCCCCAGCTAAAATCCCAATACTCTCGTACGCATACTCTCGTGAGGCTATTTCGCCTGCAACTGGCGCTGAAGCGTCTGTGTTGTATCGGGGCCAGCCCTGACTCTCGATGTACCTTCGCAGCTCTCCTACCAAATTCGGCGCAAATGCTCTAAGTTCAGCAGGGGTACTCATACGTGCAAGCCAATTCGTGAAGGCAAAGACTTGACCCTTAAGCTTCGTTGCTTCTAGACCTTGCTTTGGTGTTGACACCTCTGCACTCTGCAGACCCATTGCCGATGGTGCAAGCGCTTCCTGAACGATCTGTGTATTCTGAGGAGTGAAGGAGGAAGCTAGCTTAGACTTGCAAAGAATGGATAAGAGTTTGGTCTGCAACGGAGTCCGAGCTGGTAGGGACCCTTCGGCTCCCCTTGTACCAAGATAGGTCTCGTACAATTGCTTTATTAAGACGGGGTCATTAAATGAGACGGCCGAGGCAGCGCGCTTTAGCATGTCGTCGCCGACGTCCGAGATGCGCGAACTGTAAGTTGTCATAAAGTCAGCATATTCTTGGTAAGAAATATAGCATGTTACGAGACATGTCGATGGGTTCCCCGACGAGTAAATATTCACGAAATACAGGCTTAAGACTCAGACTTCCAACCCAATCGGGAGACTTCGATTTCGAAAAGACGTACTTTGGGTCGGCCGAAGCATACAAGGCTGGCAGAAAACGTTCCGAATCGACAAACGTCCCGCTGGCAAGAAATTTGGTTACCAATACCTTGGTTTCGACCAGATTCAGACCACCTATAACTTTTGACTTCCAGGTATCTATCTTGCCATACATTTGCAAGAAGCTGTGATCATTCTTGCTCAGCCCCGGACAGCGAGTCGCACCGGATTGATTGATGCTAAACAGTACAAGCTTTCCGAGCCATGTAGCCACAAAGGTGGCATCGTCCGGTCTGTCACCCAATCCGAGCTTGTCTCTTAAAGCCGCGTCATCCTGACTACCCCGTAGTGGGAGGGTCAGACTATGAAGGAGCTTCAAGAGGATATTGAAGAGAGTTGCCGCGTGTGAGGCAGATTCTTTATAATTCTCTGCCAAGCCATGGAGAATGTTTGGAAGCAGAGCTACATGTTCATGATGTGGCAATCTTTCAATCCCTTGCTGAACATAGAGAAGATCGAAGTGTCGCACAAGCGGGTTTCTGGTTTCTTTGTACTGCTTGAGCAGCGAAGCAACTGGCAGCTTGATAGATGGTGGCTTTATCCTTGTATTGATATGCTGGCATACATTGATGACTTTATTACGAACACTCACGTATTCAGAAGCTAGCTTGAGTAGCAGAGGAGGGAGGTAGGTATCTAGCACTGACTGCAGCTTCCCATCGCTCGAGCACATGGCAATCCTCATCTCGACTTTGCCAACGAGATCCAGCTCCCGGGCATCCGGCATGTCTGTCCTCGACATCTTGGTGGTAGGTTGTAAGCTCGGAGAACATGTTAGGATGATTGAATCAAGCGAAAACATCCATTAGGCAGAAGATGTATGCGCGGCGGTCGTTATTATCATCTTCGTACGTGAAAGCAGTCTAACCGATCGAGCACTAGTCCCTTGGCATGAATAACTACCTTAAGGCGAGGTACCTACCTACCTACCGTACAAAATTATGACCTCTTTCTGTTGACTTCCGTAGATCCCTCAATTCTGTACGCGTTTTGCATAGGCTGCTGCCATCTTCTCATACTGTTTATCAGAAGACACGTTCCAAGACCAGGCTTATCTGTGTCCGTACTTGAAAAATTATCGGATTGCCATTTCTCAAATCTAACATACAGATCGTCACAAGGGGACCAGCTCCTAATTATCCCTCAGGTGCCGAGGTACTTATTGAATTACTCCATTGAGGAAATCGGACCTAATGTCTAGAGAGACAGGCTACGGAGTCTTGTCTCAAACTTTATCTTATTATCAATGTGGTCTTGTACCGGCCGAACACCATCATTCTGCATTTTCAAAGCCACCTGTTCGGCATCTCCCCAGACTCTCAATATGTTCAGGCCCACCACATTCGCGGCATCGGCATCCGAGACACCCATTTTCAAGAGTTCTGCCACCAGGTCCGGAAATTTGCTGACATCTTCCAACCCCTTTGGAACAGTTGGGATCCCATCAAAGTCACTACCCAGCCCAACATGATCGTAGCCAATCAGGTCACCAATGTAGGTCACATGTCGCGCAACCTGGTGTAAAGTAGCGTTGGGAGGATAGAAGTCAGGTATTCCTGTCTTTGAGCCTGACGGCAAGCAGCTGATGAAGTCAGGAGAAAAGTTGACCATGACAATGGAGTTCGTGTTTTTGATCAATTGAAGGACGTCGTCCTCTACGTTCCGTGGATGTGGACATAAAGCATGTGCCGAGCTGTGGCTAAATATGATTGGAGCTTTGCTTCCACTGAACTTGTCTGGACGAGCTCCAAGTACGTCAAGCATAGTGTCCTTGCTAACGTGTGCGAGATCGACAAGCATTCCCATCCGATTCATTTCCTTCACAACGAGCTGGCCCTTCTCGCTCAGGCCGCCCCAGTGGGCAGGGCCCGCGATTGTCTGACCTGAGGGGTCAGTGGTAAGTGCTGCATCTGCGAAAGCGTTATTGCAATTGTGAGTCAACGTTGTATACCTTACGCCCAGCGAGTAATAGAGTCGCAGATTCGAGAAAAAGTTTCCGATCTGATGTAATCCTTCTACGCCAATCGGTGAGATCAGCTTATGATTGTTCTTAAATCTGTTTAATGCACCGCTACTATCAAGCGTCGGCATAGAGAAAGTATTAGGATATGATGCCGTCAGCCGCCAAAGAAGGTCCAGCTGAGACAGCGTAGTAGACACCGCTATGACACGTCAGTCTTATACTCAATGTGTAATGGTGCTCACAACAGAGACTTTGTCCGTCTCGCGGGAAGCACTGGCGCAAATCTTTATCGAAGGGGCGGGGTACCTTCGACGTAGTTGGCGTCCGAGAAGTCAGTGCCATTTTTGGGACACAGCGTAAATGCAGACCAGAAAGATCCGCCTACTTTGCCGTCTCTAAGACGAGGAAGGTCGACGTGGGCATACATGCCACCCTCCTCGAACTTCTCTGTAAAGTTTTTTGCATAGATGTTGTTTTGATAAATGACACGTATAAGAAAGGCAAGGTCATTATGTCCATCTGGTACTTTCATTAGACTCTCTCACTCCCGTAATGAGTGTGCAATCTCCAAAGACCTATCAAAGGATTCTCCTTGAGTATCTTGTCAACCCTAGCCTGGAAGGCTGAGCCATCGTCCCCAGGAGCTTGCCAAGGAGCATCCCAAGTGCCAGGAATGAGTAACGTGATGAAAAGCGCAAGACCAACGACTATGGTGAAAAGAGCAACGATGGTACGCAGGGGAGAAGACCGTCCGTCTGTCTGATCTGCTGGCCCATCTCCTTTATCCTCGCCATCCTCAACCTGGTCAATGACCTCGCTCCACTTCTGATTCTGGTTGTGTGAACGCCGCGAGAATCCATACCCAGAGATTTCAGGGGCAGAGACACCCTGCGGTAGCAAAGGATCAGTCTCTGAAGGGGGCATTCCGATTGAGGCTGCTTGATCCATCATCGCCTTCCAGATTGTCGTTGAACGCCTCCAGCCTCCAGGCCTAGACCGATGGCGCTAATGGCGCTAATGGCGCTAATGGCGCTAGCGTCCTGCAATGAAACAGGATGCGGGATGTCTTGGCGAAAGTGATGTCGATGCTGCGCAAGTTGCTTTCGTAAGTGAAGATGGCAAAGTACGACGCAAATTCGGGTTGTGCGTGCTCTCTTGAATCGCGGCTTGCTTGCACTCCATTATCCTCAACTCATCCTTCCAGTATGCATTCACCATGTTTCCACAACAGCCTGCATCAACGCCCGTGCGCCAGCATTCTTCCCGTGCTGGCAGAAGACCAAAATACTCTGCTGCCCGAGCTTTTTACGTCTCCATCTTCGTGATAACAATCCTTGCAGTCTTAACTCTCGTGTCTGATAGACGCAGGCCCAATGGGCTGATATATGCGCATGGCGCTCTCGTCCGGCCAGGGAGCCCCGCCTCTGAAGATGCCCTTTCCCAGCATTTAAAAGGTGCTGCAAGGACCCTTGTACGGAGGGACGAAGCGGTTTGGCTCCTGCCATGAGAATCAAAACCCTGCTGGAGGCTGACTGCTGCCTTTCTAGTGTCGCCTTGTCCACGCCGCCCCAGACAAATGTGTCTTCGTCCGCCGCAATTGTCGAGACGAGGAAGCTGGCCTATTTTCCTACTTACAACTATACTATTGCAAGCTCCATAAAGTGAAACCATTCGCCTTCGTTATCCTGCTTTCGTGGCTCGGCCTCCTCTTCAGCACCATCGGCATTGCCGCTAGCGACTTCTTTTGTATCAATCTTAGCACAATCAGCAGCATTTTGGGGATGAGCGAAAGCATGGCGGGTGTCACTTTCTTGGCTTTTGGGAATGGAAGTCCAGATGTGTTCTCAACGTTTGCGGCGATGAAGACACATAGCGGTAGTTTGGCTGTTGGCGAGCTGATCGGAGCAGCTGGGTTCATCACTGCGGTTGTGGCTGGATCCATGGCTTTGGTCCGACCGTTCAAAGTTGCAAGGAAGAGCTTTGTGAGAGACGTTGGGTTCTTCATTGTGGCCGCAGGTTTTAGCATGGTTTTTCTGGCCGATGGCCACCTCCATCTGTGGGAGTGCGCTGTCATGGTCGGATTTTACGTCTTTTACGTCATCACTGTCGTTGTTTGGCATTGGTATCTACGGCGACGGTCACGTCGAAAAGCTCTAGAAGATGCAGCCAGAAGTCACTTCCATATCCCGGGAACAGATGAGGTGGGACGTGAAGAATACCAAGATGAGGATGAAGAGGATGGTGCGGCTGGTGGAAGTAGAGCTCCCACTAGAACGGTCTCCGCGTCTGACTTCGACATATTGGAACGAGGGGGGAGCCCACTGATTCGGCCAATGGACGAAGCCGCAGAGGCGGACGACGAGACCCGAGACCGTTATTTAGCTGAAATCAGTAGCAACATGCGAGTCAGTCGGCCACGGCCTGGAGAGCGGAGGAATACCATCAATCCAATTCGTCCCAGTTTGGTTGGTGCACTCGAATTCAGATCAGTGCTATCGTCCCTGCAAAAATCTCGAAACATTCAGACAATACCCATCAACCTCCGACGATATTCGGACGACCCAACGTTTACTACAGCACAGCAACAGAACAACGTCTCGAGTGCTTCCAATCCAGAGCAGGACAACGACGCTGTGAATTCGCATGATCTAATTGAAGAGGATTCCTTGAGACCAAGCATAGATATAGAAAGGACTGGCCCAAACCGTGTTCGCGCTGTCTCTGCGAATGACGCTCTTGGCCTGCGATTAGATACAGACGCGTCACAGAAACAAGATCTAGCGCAGATGGCTCTTCCAGGTGCTAATCCACCGAGACGTCGCGGACTACTGACTCCACAAGACGCAGCCCACAATGAATATAGGAAAAGGTCGCCCAGCCCTCCCTCTGCAAACCTCGCAGTATCGTCGCCAGGCGATGAATTTGGCTACCTTTCAACGAGTCCAGCACCGATGTCTCCTCTACAGCGTAGACAATCTGTCGACTTACTTGCTCCGCCTGGAGATACTGCTCTTGGGTCCGAAAGAGCTCAGCAAAGTTCAGAGAATTCAGAGAGGACTGGGAGTAAATTTCCAGTCGAACTACCGTCAACGGCTGATAAACCGCGGGTGCCGAGGATTCGAATACCACACTCCCCGGTATCACAGCGATCGAGGGCTTCGAGCAGATCCAGTCACTTATCACCTTTTCCAGCCTATCACGATGACCCCAACTTTGTACCTTCTGCACATGCACCCGGCACACTTCTACCTCCATCGAGTATTGGCTCCGAATCGACAGACCATCACAATTTCTTTCGACGGATCGAGGACAGGCCTCTGCGTTGGTGGCCTTACAAAGTTCTCCCAACACCACAGATTCTTATCTCTACTCTTTTTCCAACGTTGTACTCATGGAAGGACAAAAATGTCTGGGAGAAGATGTTGGGTGTTGTTGCTGCACCCAGCGTCTTCCTGCTAGCTATTACTCTGCCCATAGTCGAAGCCGACAAAGAAGAGGGAGAGGAGAATATCCCGGAGACTGTAGACCCAGATCCGGGTCTCCTCTCCCCAGAGGGTGTTAGATACCGACGAGGTTCTATCCTTGCTGTCCTTCCTCCCGATAGTCCTACAATGGAACCCAACAGCCATGACGACCCATCAGAACCTCCGGCTGTTGGAAAGCTTGGGATCCATAGCATGAGTTCACCCGCTATCAACATATCGGAACCGGAGAATGGTTCTGCTACGAAACCTTTGCTGCCATCTTCGAGGCCTCCGCAGCCCCGAGGACGCGAATCGTCAATTCATACGCAGCCTACCACGGATCCAACCGAGCAAGTCTCATCTCCCAAAGATTGGAACAGATGGCTTGTGGCCACTCAGATCTTTACCGCTCCATTCCTCATAGTCCTTCTCATCTGGGCGAACACGGATCCAGATCTCTCAGCTCGCAATCTTCTTTTGCCATGCCTCTATGCTCTCATCGGCTCCCTCCTCGCCTTCGCCATGCTCGTTTTTACCACCACACCCACACACGCCCCGAAGCACCGCTACGTCCTCTGCTTTCTTGGTTTCATCGTCTCTATAGCATGGATCTCAACGATAGCCAATGAAGTCGTTGGCGTATTGAAAGCGTTCGGCGTTATTCTTGGAATTAGCGATGCCATATTAGGACTTACGATCTTCGCAGTTGGCAACTCTTTGGGCGATCTCGTTGCAGATATTACGGTGGCAAGACTAGGATATCCCGTTATGGCTCTATCCGCTTGTTTTGGCGGTCCGATGCTTAATATACTGTTGGGTATTGGTATCAGCGGACTGTACATGACTATCCAAGGTAGCGAACGGAGACACGAGAAGCATCCCAATAGACCCATGAAGTACAAACCTTACCAAATCGAAGTTGGTGGGACGTTGTTGATCAGTGGAATCACCCTCTTGATCACTTTGGCAGGGCTACTGATAGTGGTACCTTTGAGAGGGTGGTGGATGGATCGGAAAGTCGGATGGGGCCTTGTGATCTTGTGGTCTCTAAGTACGATAGGGAATGTCATTGTAGAGATTCTCGGTTGGGGAAAGGAGTTCTAGAGATTTGGAACTCTGATCGGATTTCCTGCATTGCACGGCGTTTGATATCCCAGGGATCCTTTCTTAATTATTCTTTCATGAACATAGTGTCTCAAACTCCCGAACCAGCTCCTGCATGGTTCCGATGATAACAAACAAGCCGGTGAAAACATTCTCTTAGTTTCCACCCCTGTTGCTGTCTATTTCTTGACAAACCAGGAATACTGTTTGGGAATTTGCATGTCTTTGTGCGCCTTAAACACAGCTTTCCATATATAATGTTTTCCGTTCCCTCCATTTACCTCACCATCTCCGCAAGTCCCGTCCTCCTTAAGAGTCATAACAAACAAAATGGACACCAATTCGAGACATTCAACTTCAGACGAAAGCGTTCCCCTTCCACCTCTACCTGCTCCGAACGACAGCATCATCACCCTCCAAGTCGGCGATCGACGCTTCACCACCCGCTCCCACACTCTGACCAAAGAAAGTCGCTTCTTCACGAGCTTGCTCTCCGGAAAATGGGGCGACAAACACAGCGACGGATCTTATTTCATCGACTCGGACCCAGCGGTCTTCGAGCATGTCCTGCGCTACTTGCGCAGTGGTGTTTTGCCTCTCTATTACCAAAAGGATGCGGGTCATGATTATGGATTGTACATTGCAGTGCTGGAGCAGGCGGACTTTTTCGGTATCGAGCGACTGCAAGAATGGATCAAGGAGAAACAATACCTTGAGGCGGTAAAGATTCAGCGCTCGGCTCGGGTGCTAGAAAGTGCGATTGACTTGTGCGAGACAACGAGCGCTGATGAAGAAGTTGAATACCATTACCTCCGGAAAACGGAGAAGGTGTTTGTCTGTCCACGAGGGATACATATCCACAGAGGCAAACCGCAGAGTTGCGGCCGACAGTGCAGGAACGCGCAAAGCGACACGGCAGACGTATATGTGGATGAAGAGGTTTTGAAGATGGTGGAAAGGAGGGAAAAGGTAATCTTTGATCATGAACTGTGTTTGGGAGGGCGAAACTAGAGGGGTCAGGCGGCATCCATTTGCTTAAAAGATGAAGTTGAGGAGTAGGACACGAGAACAATGTTGCAACTACAATCATCCAGATTGTACAAACACGCCTTTCAAAGTGAGATGGGTATCTTCGCACATGAGCTCCTGACAATCATAAATACTGTTCGCCTCCAGATTTGCAATCCATCAACCGACATCACTGCACTAGTCATCATTTCTGCCTTCCGATTTACATCACTCCGCTTGCTGTTGCATATGGCTAGGTAGATTGTATCCTGCATAGTCCAAGTGCACAAATGCACGATCCACACTCGGCTTGATTATGATTTCAGAGTCAGCTATTACCCTTCCGAGCGTGCATTCGGGTTCATGATACGATTTCTGAAGTCAAATGTCCATGAACCAAACTATGTGACCCGAGGGAAAAGGGGGTGATTAGAAATGGAATGATGGCTTGGAACGGACTCACCACTGATTCCAATACATATTGCAAGCTTTCACCAAGGTCATGACTATCCCTTAGCGTCATACCCTCGTCAAGCACTACATCCACTTCAACGTTCAATTTGTCACCAGCGTGATATGCCTGTAGCCCCTGTATCGACTTGATCGTCCTTGCGAAACGCATGGTCAGGTAGAGAAGAATGTTACGATCTGCAGCGGGAGCGGCGGCGCCAGTGAGGTGTTTGATGTGCGTGCTGGATGTGAGTGACCAGTTGATGATGACGTAGAGGGAAAGTAGGAGGCCACCAAGGGCGTCGAGCCACCATAGGGATGCGTAATAGCCGATGAGCGGAAAGATGATTGAGAAAATATTAAAAACAACGTCCGTCATAGCATCTTGAGCAAGTGCCTGAACAGAACTGTTCTTAATAAGGCGACACCAGAACCAGCAGCCCAGCTTGAGGAAGACTGTTGAAGCCATGATGGCAATGGCTGGAATACCAAGTTGAACGATAGTATGGTCTGGACCTGTGAGGCGGTTGAAACATTCGAGGAAGACCTGAAAGAACGAGGTTATCATGATCACCGAGAAGACGAGCACACCGAGCGGCTCAAGGCGTCGACGGCCCACTGGGTAACTATGCTGGTCATGTCGTGATATTAGCTTGGTGGTCACCCACACTATGGCAGTGGAGAGGAAATCGAGCGCGGCGTCGACCAGGGACGCTAGCACAGACAGTGAGGAGGTAAGAACTATGACGGCGATTTTGCCGGCGAGGAGGATGGCGTTCGCTACAAGGTTGACGTAGATGGCAACGGTGACCACTTTGCTACCACTTTCGGCATCATCATCACCACCATCTTGAAGCTCGTATGCCTTAGGACCGTCTTCCATTTCCTCACCTAGAAGTGGTGTTCTCTCATCAGGAAGTCTATAGAGCGCTTTCGGGGTACGCTTGACTTTGACCTGATTTGCGTGGCCATTCGCCGTTGATTTGATATCAGCAGATGGATGCCGGTTGTCCGAGGGTGGTGGAGAGGCATGTGGTTCCTCTGAAATCGTGTCTGGAATACTAATATTCCCATTGCCGTCATGGCCGTGGTTGTACTCTTGGATGAGATTATGTGGGAGCGATGAATCTAGGAGCCGGTCGATGTAGAGATAGGAAGATATGAGGTGGTTATTACGTTCGTAATACTTTCTTACGGGTGTCTTGAACTTCCTCAATTCCTCATCGCTCTTGTAGTATTGCTCCCATTGGTACCTTGGATTACTGTTCCCAATCAAGCGCGTACTCCTCATCTGCGATGTCATGAGAACCTCGCCTCCATCACTTGTACCACTCAACCTCCTCACTCCTCTACCCAACAGACTTTTCGCAGGGCTGGGAACGCCATATCCAGCATTCTTTCTGTCAACATCCCTTTCAACGTCACCCTCTTCGTCTCCGTTAACCTCGGGCGTCTCCGACCTTCGTTGCACAGCTTGCGCGCGCAAGTCCTTAACATTGGCAGACGATCGGCTTTGGATGAGTGAGGGAAGGGTTTGACCACGGGTAGAGAATGTGCTTTCCGAATCTGAGAGTGGCAGGAAACCTCGTAAGGATCCGATGCGATAGGACTTTGGTCGCCCAGGAGACTCGTACGAGCTGTCGGCCATGCTAGAATAGCCTTCTGATCCAAGAGCTTCGACGGGTCTGCTCCGGCTAGTGAGTCTTACCGATTGACAGCATTGAAGCTCTAAGTAGAGGCCTGGGAGAAGGGAGGTTGGAGGTGATGTGGTTTTAAACTACTACCTTGCTTTCCCCAGATTATCGTTTCCAGCCTAGCTCGGTCTTCAGAAAAGTTCCAGCCCCCAACGCGCTCAAAGCTCACAGGGCTGACAGCAGTCTACGACCTCCTGGGGGCTTTGCCTTTGACGACAATCATCGACATCTCGATTCCCAGTTGGTTTATCTCCGGACGAGGATGCGCAGGGTATTTGTGTTCGATGTTGGTAAGAAAACATATAGATGTTCTTATATACTATTACACAAATAAAGGTCTGAAAGATGGAAGTTTACTCGTCCCGTCTGGCGTTGCTTTTACAGTTCGAGACATGTTTGATATCCATTGAAAATCCCGTAGAGGCTGCGCTCAACTGTCTTAGTACCTTGAGAAAGCCCGGCGACACATGGAGCTTTACTGTCTTGGGCTTGAAGGCGTCTGCCCTCCTCCAAGAAGACGCCAGGCTCGCAAGATCTCATCCCTCCATTTAAGCTTGCTGTCTCTGACGCAAGGCGCCACCGGAGTAGAAGTGGTCGTCCAAGTTTTCTGAAGCATCTTTCTTAGCCGATCTCCCAGAACCTTCGCTAGTCACCCAGCCGGCTCTAAGCCTCACTTCGGAACTTCGTCAGGCTCATACCTACTTCTCTTGTCATTGTCGAACAGCTGTGGATCACCCTTTCCGCCCATCTCCATAAAGACGTCCGGTTGCTGGTGGGCTGCAGGCACCTCCTCCCTGTGACCATTCGCATGTGCTTGGGGGGGGTGGTGGACCCGCTTACCCTCCGCATTTTTTTCATACACTTTGACAGGAGCTTTTTTGTCCGTCCATTCAACAACTTTACTAACCTTGACGTTGTTGAGGTCGCTAAGGAGCGTCCTCTCACGCGCGAACTTGCGCTTTGAAAAGTCAAGCTGGCCCATGGCACCGGTGAGACCATCAGTGCTATCTGCGGCATTGATGTTCTTCTGGGTGATCCAGGGATGCTCAAGGCACTCGTCGATGGTGATACGCTTGTCAACATCCACAGTGAGCATACGATCGATAAGGTCGAGCGCGGGATCGCCGACGGAGTCCCAGTAAGGGGATGGATAGTCAAATCGGCCCAACTTAATCTGCTGTGAAAGTGTGTATGGATGTTCCTCGGTCCACAGTTCATCGGAAAATGGTGGGAAACCACAGAGACATATGTAGAGGACCACGCCCAATGACCACACGTCTACTGCTCTAGTGTATTTGCGGTGTCTGGAATTCTCCAATATCTCTGGCGCAACATAACTTGGCGTTCCACACCTTCCCTAAGTATCAGCCATTTTTCGTCGGTAGACGATGGTCAGTCCTCGGCTTACAGAGTTGTAGTAAAGGACTCCTCGCCAATTATTTTGGCCAATCCAAAGTCAGCGAGCTTCACTGACAGTTCTTTGTCTGCCAACAGTATGTTTTCGGGCTTGATATCCCGATGTACAATGTTGCGTTCATGCTATGAGAGGTTAGTGCGAGCATTGAACCCTATATGTATGGATCATACCAAATACTTGATGCCCTGAAACAATTGGATGAACACCTTTCGAGCTTCGTCCTCTGTCAGTTTCTGCTTCATGACGATGCAGTTGAACAACTCTCCTTCTGGAGCTAGCTCAAGCACCAGATAAACCCCGTCATCTTCATCAAAGGTGTCTTTCAAGCAAAGCATATTCGGGTGGCTAACGGACTTCAAAACACCAATCTCTTGTTGCAGCCCATCCGTTTGTGATTTTCCACTGTCGCCATGTCTCTTCTCAAACCTCTTTACGGCGTACTGCATGCCAGAATTTCGTTCAACGCAGAGATACACAGTAGCAAAATGACCTTTACCGAGCTGCTGAAGAATCTTGTACTGCTGACGGAAAGCATTGCTGTCTCTGTTTCTAGGATAATAGAACATGAAACGAGCTTTGTCAAGGACAGATATTTCATCGGCGTTCTCGAGCTCTCTACGCTTATTCCTGCCAATGATAGCTTCGTTAACAAAAGTGCCATTGCTCGAAAGGTCCTCTATGACAGCAACAGCCTGTCCGTTCTTATTCTCATTAAAAATTAAGCAATGGCGATTTGAGATTGTTGGAAGCTCCAACTTTCGATCTGCCCTTGGTCAGCATCACAAGACCTGCTCGATGTGTTCCACTGCAGACATACCGCACTCTGGATGCCGTCCTATGAGATATCCACCGGAAGGAAAGCCCGCTACACGCTTTGTTTTTTCATATGCTATTTCCTCGTCGCCATAGCTTGCTACGCCAGTCTGACCCTTCGCGCGCTTCGTGGTGCCCTTGCCAAAGTCCCCGTTTGGATATGCTGCCGGGCATGCTGCTCTACTTCTGCAGACCAACGTTTCGCCAAAAACATTATCTATCGGCACTAGATAGCCCCAGACACCTTCAGCGACCTCATCATCGACTTCGTGCGAGAGTGACTTGGGCGGGACGATGAATTGAGAAAAGACTTGCGTGTCTGACGGAGGCGACGAAAGCCCTTGCGAGTAACGAACCGGCGAGGATGCTGGAGGGGTTCTATGGCAGATCTGGCTCGGACGACCTTCTGGAGGCGAAGCTGTGAGCTCCTTGTACTCTTCCGTAGCCGTGGATTCGCGATGAGTCAAGGGCGAAGGTAGGTAAGATTTCCCCTTCTCTTTGAGCGGTGTTGTCTGTGTCTGGGAAGAAATACGCTCGGAACGGCGTGGCTTTTTGGTGTCTTGTCCTTCGCCCGTAGAAATCTTGATCGAGGCCAATGGTCAACAAAAGGCAGCGTTGCTGAACGCTCAGACACTGATACGTACCCTGTTACGCTTGAGCGAGCTCTTTCCGGCGGCCTTTAGCACCATCGCGCGCAGAAACCCGTCGCACCGGTGTAGAATAAGAGGAGAGCGGACAGGACGGACGCGTCAGGAGATCATGAGCTCTCCAGATATCTTCTGGGCTAGAAAATCAGGACGCTGGTGGTTGACGGTTATCTCGTCCAGAAATGCGGACGAACAGTGGAAAGGGATGGTGGACTTCTATTTGATATACACCAAAGGCTTAAAAAGAAGGGATCGTTAGGCGTGTTGCAGATCCGGTGGGTGGCCCGCTCAGTAAAGATTAATGCTCCACCTCAGACACAGGATTGCCGGAAATTGGGTCTCTACGGACATGAGAATTGAGGTCGAGTGCGAAGGGCGTCTACGGACATGGACAAGCCCACATGCTACAGAATCATGGTTGCACGGTTCTCGAGAATCTCCACGACGGCTTTGAATGCCGAGCCCGACTAATCCCCGGCAACCAATGAGAAAGTCCAGATTTCTAAGGCACCCTGAAGATACTTTTATGCTTTTATGCTCTGGACGAGGCACACACCCGGGGTGCCCATGGTGTCCATGGTGTCCATCTCAACACAGCAAACATCCATGGCTTTTGCCTGCCCTCAAGCAAATCTGTTGCAAAACACCATCCAACGCCATCGCCGAAATGGGAAACCATGCCGCTGAATGTGCAAGTACCCCAGGCCCAATCATGCCTTCTCAGCCTTTTCCCTCCGAGCCCAGTGTACGACAGCGGGACTCAGTGGCCTAGAAAACAGCGATGAATAATCCGTCCCCACCACGTCTCCCTGTCCCTCCAGATTCCTCAGCCGAAGTTCCCGCACCATCGTCGCTGTGATGACACCCAATTGCACATATGCGAATGCTTCGCCAATGCATCTGTGACGTCCTGCCCCGAACGGGAGATATGGGCTGCTGGCTCCTTTACTCACCAGCCCGTATCCATAATCTATTTCTTCGTCCTCTTCGATGTCTCTATTCGTGCGGTACAGCTTAGACTCTTCTTCCCAGCGGTGGGGCTCCCAGAGGTCAGGTTCTGGGAAGTGGCTGTCAGTCTTTGAAGTCACACCTGGCGCTGCGAGGAGGACGTGCGAGGTGGGAATGATATAAGGTGTGCCTTCGATGGGCATGGGGGTTGTGACTTTGCGCATGATCGAGTGAATTGGGGCATGGATGCGAAGGGTCTCTTTGACAACAAGTGAGTTGAGAGTCAGGCGCTGGAGAGAGTCGTAAGTCGGTGGTGGCAGGTCCTCGCCAAGAATCTTTTTTTGTTCTTCGTAAAGCTCTTCGAGAACATCAGGACGTGTAGCAAGGCGAAGGAGAATCCATGCGGATGTGCTTGATGAAGAATGCTGGCCAGCCATAAGAAGCGCAATCATCATGTGTGCGACTTCTACATCAGGAATTGGTGTGCCGTTCTTGTAGACGGAGGACATGAGATTCCAGATCATGTCATCTGCATCACGCTGTGCGCCAGCTTCGCGGCGAGCTCTGATGATTTCCAAGTATGTCTGAGCCATTTTGTTCTGCGCGTAGTCGCGTTTGCGATTGTGAGGCAAAGGCGCCCATGGTAACATAAAGTTGATTGGCGAGAAGCCCATGTCGAGATGATGGTAAAGGTCAGCAAAGCTGGAATCGAACTTGGAGCGGACCTCCCTGCCTTGAAGCGAGCGAGACGCAGTGTATATGGTTATCTCAGCCATGACAGCTGGAATGTTGACCGTGCCCTCAGAACCACGAAAAATGTCTGAGCGAGCAAGAAAGCTTTGAACCTCTCCCGCAATAAGAGGAACGTAGGATTTGAGAGCGTCGGAAGTGAGTCCGAATTTGACAAACTGTTCCGGAGTTCAGAATTTGCAGGATCAGTGTTTTCCCACACACGCACCTTTTTCTGTTCCATGAGCTTTGCGTTAGGGCAGTCATATACCACGTCTTTACCAAAGACGGGCGTGGTAAGAGGGCTGTATATTTCTTCTGCATTGAGATCCTTGTGCTTCCCATTCAGGATAAAGTCGTTTCCCTTCACCCCCAAACACACAGTAGTTTTTTTCCCGAGGAGAATGAAGGTGAACACATCGCCGTACTGCGATTCAGTCAGCCAAGGAGGTATTTGGAGAAATGCAGAGTCAACAATACCTTTTCCCGACAGCTGAAAAAGAAGCTATAAGGATCAATGCCGTAAGTGATGGTACTCCCGATGAACGGCACCCAGTGAAACACGATTGGTGGCTCATTCGCGGTTTTGAACAGCAATTGGTTGAAGACGTTCAGAATGACTGTCAGGACAACAACTGAGAAAAGCCCTGCTGCGACGACAAAAGCGGTGGACCTGTTTGACAACAATTCGCGCAACGATTCAGTGAGGGCAGCGAGGAACCCCATGCTCTTTGGAAACGACTGACAGCAGTCAAAACTGCGGGAGGTTGTGAATGAGCGTCACCACGACCTGAAAGATACTGACATTACAGGAAATTCTACTTTACAGAACTAGCGTGAATCCGGCAATTGGAGATGCCGAATGCTTCCCGTTCACGCCATGGCCCCTGCGCGCCCGAGATCTGTGAACGACGTCATTAAAGTATTGATTGGAGGAATCTATCAGGACAATAATAGGGAATGCTTCAGGTTTAATATCGCCCGAATCGGATGAAAGGTTTCACTGATTGTTTGCAGGGAGCATAACGCCAGGGAGGTCCACAAGATTATGTAACTAGTTTTGCAACAAGCACTGTGATCAATTCTCGATCAGCTCTATCATTACAGTCCCATTCTTCAGCCCTGCTTGGTCAATGGTATCGTCCAGCATCTCGATGAGATTCTTGCCCATGAAGATCAGTTCGAATTCAACCTCTTCTTTCCCCTCCAATGGACTTGCTTTCAGCCACTCGAAGATGCGACGGACATGGTCTGCGAGTGCGAATCGTCTCACCACTCTGCCGTTGGGATGGCGGAACTGGATCCTTGTGATGCTTCCTGGGTCCAGAGGGGGCTCAGCATGAGGACTGGAGGAGGAGATCGAGGCGAACGGGGAACTCGTAGCAGCCAACGATCCATTCGCGATCACCCGCTCTCCTGAATCATCCCCCGAACTCAGATCCTCCTCAATCTCCTTTCCCTTTCCTCTGCCGTCGTTCAGATTCCCCACGCTCCGTGTCAAGTCATCAGGGTCATACACCCGCTTCCCTTGCTCGGATCCCGCTAAGCTAGCCTGCAAGGCCATCTCCATCATCTGCTCCTCTGTCATTCTCTCCACCTGTGTTTCTGGCTTCGCCTCAGGCTTTCTTCTTGCAACTGGATTCTTTGCTGTAGCCTTGAGGCTATACCTATCAAGGAACTCATGAAGCTGCATAAGAAAATCCATCGCTTTGGGTACCGGCGGACCCGACCAGACTTTGACCTTTTCCCCGGTCCTAGGGTCGACGATGGCTATGTGTGGATATGCATCTTGATTCTCTTTGTCCTGGAAGTAGTACTGCACGTACTGACTGCCTTTGGGATCTTCCTTTGAAAATTGCATAAAAATGAAATTCTCCTTGACCGTATCCATTATACTAGGGTTCTTCCAAAGGTCTCGGTTCAGAACCTGACAATCGAATATTGAAGGATCTTGGATATTGACTAGGATCCATTTCTCGCCATCTTTTCCTTGTTGCCGCGCCTGATCCCAAGACAGATGTGACATAAGCTCAAACGGAGGTCGATACATTTCAGCAAGTAAGTTCGACTTAGCGGATGCTTCTGATGCTCCTCCCGTAGCCTGAGAGAGATGATTTCTGTGGCTATCAGGGCGATTGTCTGCATCGTTCCATATTGATGATGCAGTGGCCTGGTTGAAAATGCCGTGCCGCTCTGTGGTTAATCAGCGTCACAATCCTCGCAGAATTAATACCGAAGAATGTGAGCTCACCACGGTGTCTTGGATGTTGTCTCCTAGCCATCATTTGCTCCGCGACCGCTGCGCGCATCTCCTCTTCGTTGGAAGGGTCAAACGATCCTGGTCCAACAAGAGTCTCTGTTGTTCGCCCCATAGGTGCTCGGTATCCGTACTCGTCGAGCACCTCTGAGCTTGCATTACCGCTACCGTTCCTACTACCAGCTGCACCGTAGAGTTCTTCCTGCAGGCGTCTAGCCATCGCTTCATCATCGCCAAAACCTGTGCCTGTTCGACTTGCCGGGTGAGTACCGTTTCCAGAATCTCTGAACGACGAGGACGGCCTCCCAGCCGTAGGTCTTCTGCTTTGACCTGTAATCTCAACGTCATCGTCTTCACCACCGTAATTATGATCTTCTTGGTCTGAATCTATGTGTACTATGCCGTGTTCATCTTCGTACTCCTGCCTATGACCGGTCGGTCGTGTAGAAGCTGGAGGGATTGGTGGAGGAGCATCCAGCAGCTGAGAAGGTTCCGAAGAAGCTTCTAGATCGGCACCATCGTTTGCAAAGAATAGCTCGATGGCTTGTTCTGTGTTGCCCTCAGCAAGTCTGAGGTATTGTGCGGCGATGTGTTCTGATGATCCTGTGATTCCAGCGAATTGAGTGATAGGATCAGCCTCCATCTTGAGGATGGAAATCTCGTCGTCGAGGGGCTTATAAAGACAAGGTTTGATGTTGAAATTAGTTGAAGGTATGTGTGACTACAGTTGCATAGTCCAAAGCAATGAAGGTAAGAGACATTGCGAATTTAAACTGTTCAACCAGTGTTGTCTCTCAAATGTTTTGTCAATGAGGGCTGATTTGAGATTTGAGGAAGCTGCATATGTGTCTGTGGAGTTACGTGTCTGCATCAAGTGGAAGTTGTGTGATGTGAAGAACTTGACACCATAGAACAGGCAGGTCAGGTCGCGCGTCACACTTCCCGTTCGGTGGATCCTCGGGAGATCAATTTGACTAGGCATGTCCACAGCTCTTCAGGCAATAATCGTGTTGAAGGGATATAAGTGTGGATAGGACTTCAGGCGTGATTGGTATGGCAGGTGTCTTCGGGATGGAGGGGTGAGTTCATGAAGTCTTCAGACTTGATCGCAGCTGAATCTATAGGCCACAATATCTGAGGAAAAGGGCACTGGAGAGAATTGCACGCCTGGTTGCGACTCCTGGGAAAGCCCCTCACAGGCCGGACCTTGGGAGACTTCACAATACGTTGCCTTCTGACCATCGATCAAGAAGCCATTCGAACTCCTTGTCCCTTTCGCCGATGACGCTGAACGAACTTGAAGTTATATTGGCCTTGTGCGAAGCGGCGCCTCTACTTCAAGATGTGGAAAAGGCCGAACGACTTCTCAACCAACTATCCCCCTATCTCTTTGAGGCACATTCCCAGGTCATGGCTCTTTCACCCTTTCTGCGCTCCCTCGAGCCTTCGCCTTGGGAATTACTTTGCTACAAACTAACATACGCCGTTCTTACGATAGGTATAAGGTATCCCGTTCTGCACAAGGCTGCTGTCAAAGCCACTATGGGTTTCCTAGAAAGTTGCCTGCGGACCGTTAAGTCAATGTCCAAGGAACTTCGCTCACTCGAAGAGTCTGATGATGACTTTGATATTGAGGATAACCTGAGTACTGCAACTGTAACGGTCTCCCTTCTAGGTTTCCTAGAAGCCTTGTCGCTTTATGCCCATTTTTACAGTACTTCGGAAACTCTCGAGCTGCTAGGATTTCTGCGCCAGATTTTAGACGAAAATCTCATGGTATCCGTGGAAGGTATTTTCTCTTCAATTCGTACCTGTGAAGGTAGCTTCGGCACCTTAGTAGACTGGAAATCGTACACCAAACGCTATGCTACCTCTGGAAGGCCGCTTGGGGCAATGCTTCTTCAACGTAGTTTCATGAGGTTTTTGGTCTCCTGCAGCTCATTGCAAGTAGCTACCGCGCAACACCTGCAAAAGGCAGACATTTTTAGCATAATTTTGTCTGATGAAGAGCTTAGCGCACAAGACAACAACGTCAGCGAGACCATTTTACTGGAGGCGATGTCTGATCTCGCTCTCGAATCGATGCGCCTCCTCGAAGATGGATCTGACTACCTTCAGCTTGGGTCAGCATGGCAGCAGCGACTGGCTTTTGCCGTCAAAGCGCACACTTTACATACCTTTCTCAACTGCGTGGTAGCTGATGAAAACACTGCTGACATTGATGTACTCATGTCGTGGCTGGAAGACACAATAGCCGACCCAATTCAGATGGCTGACGAGACGTTATCCAGAGTGGTATTGCAATCAATGGCTGTTGCTGCAAAATTTTCCCCTTCAATTGCCTCGACCCTAAGTCGGTCGTTGCCCAGATTTGTGGTCCAAGGTGGAATTAGGAGCGAGTCAGTTGCCATAGCCGCTCAAAGCTTGACATACGTTCTCCAAAGGTTGTCGCAGGATGCGGTTATTACCGGCTTATACTCCCTTGGAAATGTTCTCAGCGCTCGATCAGGGACTGACAGAGCTGTCACCAGCTCTGAATTTGTAAATGGAAACGCTAATTCCTCGAAGACTACTGGACATTATGCTCGGCATTCTACAGGCAGTGCGATCTCGTTGGATCTGAGCAGTGAGGAAGAGACAGTTGCCGCCTGTGGCAACATTGTACGAGCCATCGTCAGTATCACAAACACTTGTCAAGACGACAAGATAACAGCGCTGGCGCAGTCCATGTTATTGCAAAAGCTTGGAAGAGTAAGCTTAGCTGTAGACTTGCACATTGTAGTGGAGACAGCCAAGCTCGCAACAGCGGGAGGCCCCACGGAATTTAAGTCACTGCTGAAGCTGTATGTCAGACTTGGCCATGAAGCAATTGTTAAAGGCAATATCAGCCTTTCAGAATCAGTAAGATTGTGCAAGCCTCCGGTAGATGGTTCCCTACTAATTAAACATATAGATAAAAAATGCTAGATTGTATATAGCAAAGTCTTTGGGGCGCGAGTCCCCATTATTTTCTATCTTCCTGACTCATCTGCTTGAGGCTATCATTAGCAAAGGAGATGTTCACGAAAGCGATAATACGCATCAAGCTGATGTAGATCTTGCTGCGCGAGAGATCGTTGAGTTACTGCCCGCCTTAGCAGCCATCGTGTCAGAGAATGGCGGAGAGAACGAAGTCACCGGTGATGACAACATAGCACGTCTCCACCGCGAAGCTTGGTTCAATGTTGTTGTTCATGGAGTTACTCAGATCTCTCCCTGTGGTCAGCAATATGTCAACGAGCTGAGGACACTTGCAATGCATTCAAGACCACTGATCGCTGAAGATCGTGCCGACCAATTTGAGAGCGAAATTGAGCTGAACACAATTCTACGACGGGGTATGAGTGCGCCTCATACCGCGGAGGAGAAGAGGCGTCTGATATCTCTGCTGCCACGCTGCGAATCTGATATCAGAGGCTTGAGCTACCCTAAGGTCATCTTCCTAAGCGCCACATATCTTGTGGAAACTCTGAGAGCTCAATCTGGTGATTGTTCTCACATCCTGACGTATTTCTTGGATCCAAGTCTTGACGGTAGCGCGATGGAGAATTGTATGAGAGCAATGGCAGACGAGGTCATGTCCGTTTATATGAGAAGAACGCTGGTCGCACCCTATCAGAAGACCTCAGCGCCAAGGATTGCTCAACAGTTGGGTGCTATGTTCGTTGGCTGCTGCAGCCGTATACCTAGGGTACAACATATAGCTGCCTCTTGTGCTGACAAGATTGTCTATCATATGCCCTCTTCTCTTTGCCAGAAGTCGTCTCTCTTTGCCCTTCTAGAGTTGCTGAGTATCATGTGGACTAGCTGTCTTGAAGCTGACCTGGATGAATTCGAGGTGAAAGCGTGTTATACATCTGCACGGAGCGGAGTATCAATAGAGCTTTCGGATGACTATGATCTCAGAAGAAGCACCCTCAACAACCTGTACAAACGAGCAAGGAATTGGATCACCGCTGTCATCAACATTGCCCCCTTGGACGTAAAGGGTTTACTCCAGACGTACTTATCTGAATACGAAGATGAAGGAGGTTACGGTCATGTGTCTCTCGGAAGAAGCTTCGCATTGGAGATGGGCTCTGTGATACCGACATCAGACCAGAAACTTGGATCAGTTGATCGCCATGGAGACTGCAACATCAACACAGGATCTGACTTCATCGCTCAGTATACCACGCGTCAAGAGTATAGGTATGCTGATGCGCTACCTGACCACGAGCAAGAGTGGGCAAACTTTTTGCGCGGAAGTGCCAACGAAGATCGACCTGCAGATGGTTGTACTCGTCAAGTTGAGAACGATCAAGAAATACTCGCTCATCTTGAGCGCCGAACGTTGGACGGGAAGTTTATTTCCATTGGAGAGCTGCGCGATGTCTTGAGACGAGCTACCGCTCTTCTCTGCAAGAGCGAAAAGGATCAATCCGAAATTGTCCAACACCTCGTTGGTATACCTTTCGCCATATTTACCAAACAATCAATCAAATTAGGCATATCATTGTGGCTTGGTGCCATAAACGAGAATCCAAGGGAGGAGTCAAGGATTTTGGCAGCAATAGCTGAGAACTGGGAGAAAACAGTGCACCATCGTATGGGTGTCTTTAGTAGAAGGCTTCAGCACCTTGATCCATTTTATGTCAAAGAGGAATTTGCGCCTTCGGAAAAGACCGAATTGATGAGGAAACAGCAAGCCGCTCATAACCTGATCGCCCCCCATCTAAGATTGCTACAATTTCTAAGCAGTCATTTTAATGCGAGTCGGCTTGGGAATCCTCACTCTCAAAGAGTCTTCCATAAATTGATCGTCACTACCCTCAAAGGATTAAAGCATTCAACTGCCCATCCTCTGGCTCGGGAATTCTGTTTCCAAGCTGTGTTATTTGGTCTTAATATCTTGAGGCATTGTGCTGGCTTAGATCAGACGGCACGTTGGAATCTGAAGGACACGCTGTTGAGCGCGGCACTTTCGTGGTTTCGTTATACACCTAGATGGTCATTTGGAGGGAATAGGCTACAAATCAAGGCCGAAGTCCGACTTTTGTCCGACGTCGAGGCTGCTTTGAGAGCAGTTTCACCTGTCTCCGCAAAAGCAGTTGGAGGCCTTCAATCGCTTGCTGTCAAACAAGACCTACTTCACATGCTTCTTGAAGACGAGCAGACGCGTCTAGTAGTATGGCTGTATCCCCTGGATCATGAGAGAAGGAATGTTTTCTCCTCGGGAAATTCCAGCAGACTTCCCTCCAGAGATATCATTGCATCAGTCTTGAAGTCTGCTTGGGTTGAAGACCCTAGCTTGGCAATTCAGCTCACCACCAGATTTCCTTCACCTAAATTGGCTAGTAACGTCCGCTCCCTGCTGCTGAAATACCCTGAAAGTGCGATCAAGGAGCCCGACGCTCTTCAAATACTCATTGGTACCTCTATGCCGGCGGATGTCTCCGTTCAGCTGAAGTACCTCTTATATTGGGCTGCGGTAAATCCAATCACAGCAGTCACTTACTTCCTGCCAGAATACCGCAACGACCCTTTCGTCATTCAGTACGCAATGCGGGCCTTGGAAACTCATTCCGTCGATGTGACATTTTTCTACGTACCTCAGATCGTTCAAACGCTGCGTCATGATGTGCTTGGATACGTCCAACGATATATCATCGAGACTGCTAAATTCTCACAGCTTTTCGCGCACCAAATAATTTGGAACATGACGGCCAACGCTTATAAAGATGAAGACTCGAGCATTGAAGACTCAATAAAGCCGATCTTAGACATCGTCAGAGACAGGATGATTGCTAGCTTCTCTGGGACTGACAAAGCATTCTATGAGCGAGAATTCTCCTTTTTTAATGAGATAACCGACATTTCCGGCAAGCTCAGGCCTTACATTAAGAGGAGTAAACCGGAGAAGAAGCAGAAAATCGAAGAGGAATTGCGACAAATCAAAGTCGAAGTTGGGGTGTACCTGCCAAGCAATCCTGAGGGCACCGTGATTGGCATTGATCGGAAATCTGGCAAACCGCTGCAAAGTCATGCGAAAGCGCCATATATGGCAACCTTCCGTATTAAGAAGAATCAGGGCGGAATGAAAGGTACCGATGATATGCTCGAAAGGACGAATCGAAACGAGGAAACCGGCCAGAGTAGGCAAACCACTCAAGAAAATACATACGAGGTCTGGCAGTCTGCTATATTCAAGGTCGGAGATGATTGTAGACAGGATGTGCTAGCATTGCAAATGATTGCTGCATTCCGTGGTATTTTCAATAATGTTGGCTTAGACGTTTACGTTTACCCATACAGAGTGACGGCCACAGCTCCAGGGTGTGGTGTTATAGACGTTCTGCCGAATTCAATATCAAGAGATATGCTAGGCCGTGAGGCGGTGAATGGCTTGTTCGACTATTTCGTCTCCAAGTACGGGGTAGAGACTTCGATTAGATTCCAGGAGGCACGTAATAATTTCGTCAAAAGCATGGCTGCTTACTCTGTCATCTCATACTTGCTGCAATTCAAGGACCGACACAACGGAAACATCATGGTCGACGAAGCTGGCCACATCCTCCACATAGATTTTGGCTTCTGCTTCGACATCGCGCCTGGTGGTGTTCGCTTCGAGCGGGCGCCGTTCAAACTCACATCTGAGATGGTAGCAGTCATGGGTGGCAGCACAAATTCGCAATCTTACAAGTGGTTCGAGGAACTTTGCATCAAGGCTTTTCTCGCATCCAGACAGCATACCGAAAAGCTATGTCACATTGTGGTGCTTATGCTTGGGAGCGGGCTACCGTGCTTCAAGCCTGAAACCATTGCTCATTTGCGGCAGAGGTTCGTCTTGGAGAAAAGCGAGAGAGAAGCAGCAGACTTTATGAGAGATCTGATCAAGAAGAGTCATAGCAGCTACTCGACGAAGGGGTACGATCAATTTCAGCTTCTCACCAACGGTATACCATATTAGACAGGGGAATTCGAAAGGGTTGGGACGGAAGTAACAAGCACCTCATAGTCTTAAACCAAGCATAAGCCCAGTCCACATGCCATCCTCTTCAGCTCCAGGCATGAAGACTACTCTCCAGGAGTCCAAAAGCATCTCCGTGTATTGGATGTAGAGTGTTCCTCGATGTAGAAAGTAGTTTCCCAGAATAGAAACGGTGTCTGGCGGTTGCCCCTGCTGCCCCTCATGCAAGGGACCGGCAATCCTCTCAGCCAATCTCTCCCACTTCCCGGCTGCAACCATGTTTGACGGTCAAATCGTCAATCTCCTTTGAAATGATGAAGTGCGGAGGCATAACACTCTCGGGCCTGCCACCTGCTGGCTGTCAAATCCCTCATAGTTCTAGTCTGGTTGACCTTCTTTAGCCGCCAACTCTCCCTCATAACACCATATCACAAACACCAAGGCTTGACATCGTTCATACCAACTACCAACAGTCTCCTCTTCCCTCTAAGAAAGCATCTCCCTTCATAGTGCGGGCGCCCCCCCTCCCTGAGATCCCAAGCCAACTTTGCGGGTGTCCACCTGATGGTAAGCTTCTTCCCTTGGCTGCACGCGTATTTTATGACAGACTGATAAGGGCATTCGCAAGGGAAAGATAATAGACATCTGCCGAGCTGGAGCGTATGCATCCGTAGTACCACCGTAATTACGACTTCATGATTGACGAAGTGATGACGACGAATCTTTTTGGTCCACTCAAACAAACAGCCTCGGACCCTTCTCCCCTTGCGAAAACCCTGGAAGCAAGGCCGCTGCCTTCTCTCATCTTGGGGATCGCGTCCGCTTAGAGTGAAGGCCTTGTGAACGTATGGTTGATACTGTCGAAAGAATAAAGAATATTGGACAAGACCAGCAACAGCAAGGAGGACTCAGAAGGAGTTATGGCGGATACCGCGAGTAGCGGTCTGGTAGACCCAGAAACGCTATATTCGAGGCAGAACTGCATTGGTCTGCCCCTTTGTCATCTTTTGAGGTGTTGGCTCTGACAGGGTCTAGGGGGGGGTAGCTTTGGGAAGGTGTACAAAGGGTAGGCCTTCATCCTCCCAGTGAAAGTCCTAAGCAACTGACATTCCTCCTTTCCTAGGGTAGACAGACGTACAGGCCAAGCGGTGGCTATCAAAATTATTGATGTCGAGAACGCAGAAGACGAGGTCGAAGACATCGTCCAAGAGATATCAATTTTGTCCGAGTTGCACTCACCATATGTGACGAAATACCATGGATCTTTTCTTAAAGGCTCAGATCTTTGGATCATCATGGAATTTTGCTCCGGCGGTAGTTGTGCAGATCTGCTAAAACCAGGCTTAATCGCCGAGGAGTACATTACCATCATCATACGAGAGCTCTTGCTGGGCTTAGACTATCTTCATTCAGACAAGAAGCTTCATAGAGACATCAAAGGTAAGGACTCGATTGCAAAAGAGTTTGCCTTCTCAAGCTGACCTGTAATTGCTCAGCTGCTAATATCCTCCTTGGAGCAAATGGGCAAGTGAAACTCGCGGACTTCGGTGTGTCTGGACAGCTCACTGCCACCATGACCAAGAAAAATACTTTTGTAGGTACGCCTTTTTGGATGGCGCCCGAAGTCATTAGACAATCGGGCTATGACCAGAAGGCAGACATCTGGTCTCTTGGTATCACAGCGCTGGAATTGGCCAAGGGAGAACCTCCCTATTCTGACATACACCCAATGAAGGTATTATTCCTGATACCAAAAAATCATCCTCCTACTTTGCAAGGAGATTACAGTAAAGCCTTCAAAGAGTTTGTGGATTTGTGTTTGAGGCGTTCTCCTCAAGAGCGACCAACTGCAAAAGAACTCTTGAAGCATCCTTTCATACGTCGAGCGAAGAAAACAACCTACTTGACAGAGTTGATAGAACGCCACGAGCGCTGGCAAGCCGTACATGGCGATCAAATGTCTGACGATGAGAGTGATACTTCCACTGAGAACAATCAACGTTTGAATTCGGATAACGAACATCTATGGGACTTCGGCACTGTAAGACCATCAGGTGGCAGGGGAGCCGGTCTGAAAGCTATGAATGCATCAGCTACAAATGCTAGGGCATCCGTTGGCTCAGAGGTGGACGCATCGATTGAGCGCCCGGACAAGAAGGTAAACGACAAATATAAAAACAACAACGCTCAGCTTCCCGATGACACAGTAAAAATATGCTCACCCGTTACTACGGAGGGGCAAAGATTATCACCACGGAGGAAACCTTCAATCTCCTCCACACCATTGTCACCTGTTATTGCTTCTCGCGTACCTCTCCCACCATCCCCTATTAAACAACAATTACAATCCCATAAATCTTCACTAGCCCCGACATCTACACGTCTTACTCCAGCACGTGACGTGTCTCAAAGCGAGAGTTCACAAACTTCAGAGTACAACCGCCAAGCACAGGATTCACTTGCTGCAGACATGAATGTCCTCAATATGGGCCCAGAGCTCAATAAGGCGCTAAGATCTCCTTCTTTCAAGACCGATGACATGTTCCTCCATAGAGGGTCGTCGCAGCACGAGCGGCTACCTCAATCCACATCGAGAACAGTGGAGCCTCAACCACGTTTTCAAGTACCAGAGATTCCTCCCTATCGACCTACTGCTGAAGGTGCCCAGGCAGAACCCCTCAGGTATCTACCGGCTACCACTTACTCTCCCACCTCTTCTGCCTCCCGGGAAAGCGACCTCATGGTTCCACAGCTTACTTCGCAGCAAGCTCTGCCAACGCAGTCCTTCGGAGACTTCGTCAACAATCTCAGGGCTTCCGACTCGTCTCTTACCTCAATGACAAATCAATCCGGGCAACAGCGAGACGTGGCTACTGATCGCGCCCCTTCCAGCTCTCACCCCACCAGCGCTCAGTCTCCGGAAGTCGATAGGGAAATCACGGCTTTGAATGGTGTCATCATCCCCGCTCTCAGATCCGCTCTTGCGCGCCGCCAACACGCCGTGGACGAAATGCGAGAGAGGAACATCAGCCAAGTCCGAAACGCCAACCACACCGAGGTCGCAGCCATGGACGAAGTCATCAAGCAACGCAACCGTGCACACGAAAAACTCAAGAGCCGTGTTCTTAAGGCTGCCGGGGTGTTTGCGGAGATTGAGAAGTGGGATGAGGAGACGATCAGTGGTATGGGGGAAGGGGTGCCGGGGTTCCTCGAAAAGTTCCTCGAGGAGGTGCTGGTAAGGATCGAAGAGGAGCCGGCACCAGTGCGGGCCTCGGAGGTCCAGCAAGCTAATTAGGGGCAGGAGCGCAAAGGCTTTGATCTTGTGGTGAATGGAGAGCAATAATGAATCGTGCTGCTGTTGTGTTTCAATCACGCCACCATGTGGAAGGATTGGCAAGGTGAAGTAAGCTCCTCTTCAATCAATGGACACCCATTCGTAAAGGATTGGCTAGGGAAGGGGAAGCTCCAAGGTGTATTCAACTGGCATAGCGCTCATGTATTCATGGTGGAACAGGCGTCAGGCAACTGCGCAGAGCAGGCGGTCTATCAATCAGGCGAACGCATCAGGGCTTCAAGTGGCTGAGGCCGCAATTCATGTACAATACGAGAGTTCTCAGCATGGCCGATTCAATGGCTGTTGCATGAAGCGCATGTAGCAAAATGAAACAGCGGTCGATTCGATCTCAAATGGTGCCAATGGTCTTGAGTGTGAACGCCGGCCATCAGTCGCGCACGCCCGAAGGAGCGGAAGTCAAAGATGGCCATTGCGCATGCCGTCAGAGCCTCACTAGAGACAGGGTGCTATCCTGTGTTGGGCTGCATAGAGTCGTACGAAGGCTGTGGGATTTCCTACTAGAAGACGCTGCGTCATGCATAGTGTTGGGAGTTGGGGGCTGATCTCCAGAGCGTTTTCGATCTCCAAAGCTCGGAATTTTTGGATGACGACAGACTTTTTCTTGTTTCGACGAGGCGACCATCTGGCTACCTTGTACGAGCATACAAGCCTTCAACCGTTGTCCTTGCCCAGTCCCTCATGCTGCTTCACCCCCCCAAAAAGACAAAAGTTAAATGGCAAAATCTCCTCCTTGTATATGTCCGGATTGCTCCTTCTATTTGTACCCATCCGCGATATTATCACTTCGTGTTCTAAACCCTGTCTCTTTTCCAAAAAATTATTCCAAAAGAATTAACGCGACCGACTGTTCCCTCCCATTGCAAAGTGTCACGGGAATAGCCACAGCCAAAGCCGTTCTCAATATGGTGATTTCAAGGAGGTCAAGACAGTCTTTGAATGGTCAGTAGCATGCGCGCAATTTGCAAGAAATTTCGTAATCGTTGCTTTAAAGTGCGGTGTGTCGTAGTCGTGGGGTAACATTGACTCCGTCACTTCGTAAATAGGATATCCGTAGGTTGTAAAAGAGCTGACCAGCAGCGATGGAAGAAAATGACTATACGCGAGGGGGGTTCGGCAGGCCAAGCCGACTGATGATGTATTTGCAACTTGTGATCAATACACTTGCCCGGGAGACCAACCCATGGACTGCTGTGGCCCCTCCGAGGAGAGTGGTTTCTGGAACATCTGAACCAATCTCCTTCCCACGCTGGTCTCGATTTCCGTACCATCCCTCGCAATCTTCACCTCTCGATTCGCGTTCCAGGGATTTCGGAGACCGCGGGTACGGTAGAAGGGCAGGCGGTTTGTGGCAATCCATTCGATTTTGAAGGGTTTGCCGAAAGCTTGGGCCTCGCCCGCGATAGCAGACTCCTCGGCGTCCTCAGCATGCTCCTCCGCCTTCCGAATCTCGATGGGTTCGTCAACCTCGTGATTAACAATGGGTGCGAGGTCTTCGTCTTCCGGATCGGCCTCCCAAAATATAGTCCCCCGCGCAGAGTCGTCAATAATGCGGCCTTTGGGCGCAAAGTCGGTAGGAGCTGTAGGTATAGATCTGGGGATGTCAGGGTCATCAATCACTGTTTCCCCTCTGGGGGCCCAGTCTAGACCAGCTGCCGCTTCGTCGGTAATGGGAGAGGCCATGCGCGCGAAGCCGAAATATTCCCCGGATTTGTTGGCAGAAAAGATCAAGTATACGTTTTCCGAGGTCTGCGTGGGTAAGCTATGGGTGAGAATTAGGTTGAAGGGATGACTCACCTCGTAAGCGTTGTTCAACGCTTGCTCGTTATGGGATTGTGTTGCCCAGATGCAATTCCTTACACTCAACTCCATGTCCTCGACCGTTAGACTCTTCATGACGAAGTATCTGTCGTTGGCCTTGGCAGTCGGCTCCCCGGTATGCTGCGGCTCAGCAGAAGCCTCGTGTTTAGAGGTGACCTCACGATTCTGTTGAATCGCCTCGAAAGCCGTCTGAGGGTATGCCACAGGGGGCATGAGCGCTGCTGGTCGAGTGGGAACACCAGGAGCCGAGGCTGGTGCTACAGCACTGCTCCTCCGCAGTCGACATACTAAACGCACGCCGTGAAACCTCGAGTCGTGAAATCTCGTCATAGCAGCTGCACAGCTTGCTTCAGTCCGGTAGTTGACAAATGCACAGTTGCTCTTCGAAATGAGGAAAACACTTTCGATTTCCTTTGTGGCGTCTCGGGAGAAATGATCCTTAAGATCACTTATGACCGTTCCAGAAGGAAGATTTCCGACCCACAATGCATGGCCCGATTGCTTTGGCTTTCGAGGTGGTCCCCGTGGGGTTGACGGTATGCTTCCAGCACTTGAGTTTGAGCTTTCTCTTCGAGCTACCAGCACAGCCGTCAGCTAACTACACCTCGCAGGCAGGATATTGACTTGCCTGGCATACTGCCTGGCCTGAGGTATGCTCCGCCAGATCCGTAAGCGTTGGGTGATAGCGCGCCGGACGAAAAGCCACTGTGAGACGGTCTACCGCCCATCATGGACAGATCTGCCCCTTGCTGCGGGTATGGTCCTGGACCATAGGTTGAAGGAAAGGAACCATGGTGAGCCTGAATCGTCTGGGCGTAATGCCCAGGATAGTACATATACTGTTGCTGCTGCGCCGGAAAGTAGGCTCCGCCAGGGTAGGAAGGGTGGATAGGGCTAGGACCTCCCGAGTGGGACTGTGAACTTGGCTGAACCTGAAATCTTTGCTGGTATGTCGATGCGTATTGCGACGAATGACCAGGGTAATTTGGTGTGTTCATTGGAGACTGACCAGGGAAATGGTGTGTCTGATACGTGGATGCACCACCCGGAGTACCTGCTAAGAATCGCTGCTGATCGTGGTGCGAGAGTTGCCCAGGAGTCGAAGATTGGTAGTCAGGCAAATTTCCAGCCATACCTGACATGCTGAAAGCTCCAGGAGATTGTCCCCGACCTGTCTGCCCTGGAAGATTTTGCCCGGGCACATTGAAGGGTTGGTTACCCGAAATCTGCTGCTGAGGAGTGGCCCCATGCAGGTTAAACTCATACGGCGTGCCGACCGAAGAAACATTTTCTTCTTTCTCGTCAGAATTTCAAATTTGGGAAGAGTGTTTGGATGGGGTTTGCGCAGATGAAGGTATGGTGAGAAAGAGAAAGGAAGGCATAGAAGAACGGGAAGGTAAGGGTCCCTCACCATCGCTTAGACCTAGACGACTCCGCGCCGAAGGGTCTATCTGTTGCCCCCCCACTGGCAACCTCCCTCTTTGGACATTCTCGTCGACCATTTCTCGATCCTCGACAATGACCGGCAACACAGTCCACTGCTGAACCCACACCAGTCGCATATTAGCTCATCTCTCCGGCGGTAACGACTGTCGAGGGTACAGATCGGAAAGGCTCTGGGATTCACACCTTTGGATGTACCTTCTATATGATCCTCGAGAACCTCGAGAAACGCTGGATGCCTCACCCTTGTTATGGTCGGAAGTTTCAAGGTCCGGATAGAGTGCTGTCAGCCTTCCCGCAGCTCCTGATTCGAAGACGCCGTTGGACGAGCAACTAGATCTGGAGAAAGATGCTCAGTGACTTGTCCTATTGAAGCCAACTACGGTGGCGGCTGATGGGAGCAAGCGAGCGTATTTCCTCAACGGGCATGACAGCTCGGGGCGAGTCGAGAGATGCAGCACCATTTGGGTATGGCATGAAGATGAGTTGACGGATGGGTTAAGATTAGCAAGCGAATAGGACAGAGGGGGGAAGAGAGTGACAGTAAACGGTCTCGTAGATGCTTGGGTGAATGGGACACGACGGGAATAGATCGACGTCACCCCAAGCGTGGTCGAGCAGACCATTCGGGATTGGGAGCGAAGGGAATGCCCAAAGCATGGGAGATGCACGTACCGAGTACGCTATGCGTCCGAGCAGGTGGCGAAGACGCGATACGGGCAGGTGATTGGCTGCTGCCAGCATGACACCGGCTGAGTTAAGCCCGTTCCTGGATCAACAGACTTGGTCGTGCGTGCATGGGGGCAGCGTGAGGGCCGAGGGATCTTCGGGGAAGGATCTGACCAAGACGAACACAGGGAACCAATCCGAAGGCAACCAGACGGTGGGGAGACTGAGGAAAGGGAGGGAGGGGGCCCGGCTTGATTGCAGCAGAGGCGGGTGGTGGTGGGAGGAGGGATCTTGGGGCTGCCGCGAGAAGAACATGCTGATATGGAGACGTGTTTCAGAAGAGAGTGTGTCGAGAGACTAGCAGTGGCTAACTTCCAGTTGCTAATACTGGGGGTGGCAAGTGCGTGAAGGGCGTGACGGTGAAGGGCCGAGTCCAGCCACAAGCACGACCAGGGGGGGACAGAGTTCTGCGAATTGGGTTCGCACGCTCCAGACTGCGTCCCTACCTGACCTTACCTGACCTTGCCTTACTGTCCCCCCCCCATTGCTAAAGTCAACTCTAGGGCAAGTCACGGGCCATTCAGCCCGAACCAGGACCCCTTGTCGCGCCTCCTGCGCCCTGGATCTGGGGACGATGGGGCCTATGATCGGCTACTAACGCTAACGCAGGGTGTCGACTGTCGAGGGTATGAGGGTACCTAGGTATGGAACGGGAGTGATCCTCAGGGTCCAAATCCCAGCCACGGCATACGGCATACGGCATAGAGCCTTAGCCTCCGATGAAGCCACTCAGCTCCCGATCCATCGAGCCAGGCTAGGCTCAATCCGGTCCTCCCACTTGCTCTTCCAATTCCATTCATGTTCGCTCAAATGCAAGTACTTTGATTATTCATCCATATGAAGTGGGTAGGCTTGCGCTACACTTCTTCCATGCTACCTGTCGCCTGAATCTCTGCACATGAGTCATTGATTCCATCGCACCACCTTCTGCCTGCTTACCGCTCCCGACATACGCACGTACTGGACGCTTCCCAACGGAGTGTTGTCGTCCGCGGCGCCGCCCATGGTCTAGGCACATCGTTGATCTGCCGCGCCCTAGACGACGATGCGCACTTCCAAAATAAGTAAAAGCAGAGTTCCGCTCTGCCGATGCTCAAGAATCCATCTGGCCTACATTGCCATGAGCTCTCGGCTCGTGCTACACTAGGCCTGCTTGGTGAGCGTCTTCTCGGTGTCGATCGACCACTCTGGCGGAAGGTTCGTTCTAAAAACAACTCACCATGGTGGGCACAGACCATCTGCTTGGATTCTGGAAGTGCCGCGCGACAGAAAGCTGGGCCGATGAAGGGAACGTCAGAATTCGGCCTGTGCGAAAGATGGTAGAAGCGTAGAAGAAATCTTTGAAGTGGTGATCATCCGCGGAATTGAAGAAGCCGAGTAGCGCCTACATATTCTGTCAGTGCATTCACCCTAGAGCAACCCTTAGCCATACGGCAGCGGCGACACTAGATCAATGAAAGGTTCCAAGAGAAGTCTGGATGTAGTTGAGAGGAAGATCTGTGCTGACATCATCCCCCCGGAGAAGCCACAGGGGGCCTCCAAAGCATCTTCAGCCACACACCCGATATTGCACGAGATGACCATAGCCGTGTGCCTCCATTATTGACACCTTTTGACAGTAAACTCGGTCAGCTCCGATGATAGATCCTTGTCGAACCACTCATCCTGAACACCATATCCTTACAACCCACATTGGATGGGACCCTGACCTCGAGCGACGAACGGCCAGACAACGTCATCCCGCGTGTCGGCACTGCCACAATGTCACGCGATCGGGGATAGACACCAACGGTGTTCTAGAACGATAGGGAGATCCCTCACAGGCATGTTCTTCCAAGATGCCACCACCCGCGCTACACGAAGAATCCAGTCGGCTTAGTCTTCGACTGACTGATCGCGCATCATAGAATAGATTATTGGGCAACGGCCTCGCCTTGTGCGCCACTGTGATGCCCAAAATAGTGTCTTCTCTGCAATGGAAGGTAAGGTAGTGGGCGATCTGTCAAAGCCACGAGGCGTCTAGGCGCCGCCCCAGGGAATAAAGTAAAGTGGTCGGATAGTTTCCAGGAACGTTTGCACACTCGCCACCGACCACTCCATCGGGACTGTTTGGGGCGGCCACCAAGCCTACAGAGGCAATTCCGCCCCCAATGATCGGCAATCGTGCATGGCTGGCGCTTGCGGCTGATGCTTCGTATTCGAGGTAGACCTTCATCCATGTGGCTGACTGAAGGGAAACCGACGATCTTGGGGGTACCATAAATAGCACTCCTCGTGCACTTGTCTAGATCTGGGCGCTGATCTTTATGGACGAGAGTGTACGATGCGCTTCGCTGTGCCTTCGTCCAGCATATGCACAAGCAACTTGAGGTGGGGTTCCGGATACATCGGACGTCAACCCACATTTCCTGTCACCAAGCACATGATAATCCAGAGAACAATACTCCATGCAACCCCGATCTCAGCTACGGCAGTAATGGCGTGTGAAATGGTTTCCATGTCCATCTACTCGATTACTTTGGGGAAATCAGAATAAGGGTGTGGAGCTTGGGGAACAGGCTGCTTGCAATCGTTCCTGCTCCACAGTGGAAAATGCAAATTGCTACACAGCGGATGCAGGTGCCTTGATGGCTGCTCGTGTGTTTGATCTGCTGCTTCTCGCATAGCGTTGTGAGTACAGCCTCGGAGACTTGGACGAAGTGAACGACGTGAAAGGATGGTCGGAGTTGACCTTTTTGACAACCACGATGTGAGCGGAGGACCGTCTTCATGGACGCCCGTACGGGCACTGGGCAGCGACGTCGTTGCCAAAGATTCACTGCCTGTGATTGGACTAGTACTGCCAACTGGAAGGTTTTGAGGTACTCGAATATTCGGGAAAATTCCTGCACCATCTTCAGTGGCTTGAAATTTTCTGATGAAATTTGTTCAGTCTTGCTCTCTCATTTTTGATAAAGGTTAGGTCTTGCTTCAGCGAACATTTCAATAGATGATGTCATCCAATTCTCAAGAAAGGACACCGGCTCAGTAGAGTACATGCCCCCAGCCCTTTTTCCATGCTGAACAGAATACCGTCGATGGTTTCGACTATATGACTTTCGTCGCAGTCGCAGTCTATCAACGGCCAGGCTTTAACGCGTAATGAAGGCGAACCTTGAAAAGATCATGACGCCTGATGGGGCTAGCAACGGATACAGCCTTGACTTAGCGATGGACCTGAATGATTGTGATCAAATTTTGGAGCACCCTTAGATCATATTAGAAATATGGCGCATGACGATATGCTGGGCATGAGTCCTTCCTCGTTGATTGCAAGAGACGTTCCTGTCACCGCGACCAGCGCTGCCAGTTCATCTTCTACGAGGGAATGTTTCAACTCCTTGATCCTCCATTATATTCCACTATTCCACTAACTCACACTCCCTCGGCCGCCAGTCAATGTGATCTCTCAGTATTCCTCCATCCAGCCTCCAAGACTTGGTTACTCCTTTACAGCATTCTCTGTCTGCAGTCGGATCCACTCCAGCGTAACGGTAGCTGACGACACTCTATTCTGTCTTACGCAGCGATGCCCATCCTTGTGCGTGGTGCTATGGAATCGGAACAGGATCGAATTCGAAGCGTTACGTGGACAAGTGGCCGGACACTCCCCACTCGCCGAACCTTCTAGACCGATTGATCTATTGAAACCAATAAGCTCGGTGATCTGAAGTGGTGAATTTATAAAGAAGTCTCACATTCTTCCATCGAAGTCATTGGATCGTATGCTGTCCATAATCGCCTCCTGCTGTCTGCGAGGTACCGTAGGCTGTCCGATGGTGTATAAATGAGCAGAGCCGGGGTGTGACTTATCATGCTGGAAAAATCGCACCCTTTACATCTCAGTTCGCAGATGATGATAGCATGGATCTCCGAGATGGATGCTAAAATCAAATCTTTCTCACTGCGCGACCCACACTTCCGGTCTCGAATATTTCTACTAATCCCGCACCAAGGCACTCGGCTAGTACCCAATCGAAGGAAAGACCATAGAACTGTTTCCATTTTCTCGTTCGACTTGGTAAGATCCCAGAGAATTCCCCCCTGTATTCTTTGGCCTTTGCGGCAGGGTCGTCAGCTGACACACCGCCGTCCCATCTTTCCCGAAGAAGATACATTGGCATCTCACGAAATCTAGATTTCATGAGCAGGGAAATCATGTGGGAGCGTGCAGCTGTCACAAGTTTCAAATAGGAGCCTGTGTTCGGCAAAGATAGTTGGACGTCTTCTCCTGAATCGAGCACCTGCTCGGAATTGTGCTTAGACTCTCGTTCGGGACATTCCACAAGCTGTGAGCTGCTACGCCTGAGGCCTCCTCTTCCTCCGGCGTCATAAATGGCCTCCTCGCCGCCTACTGCGGCCATAGAACCAGAAGCTGCTCTGGAGATGCTGGAAATAGAAGTCTTTGCGCCTGAAGAAATAATGGCTGGAGAAGAATAAGCATTGCTAGAACGCGATATGGAAGATGATGTCAGAAAGCCAGCCCGCATCAGCTCTTTCACGTCCGATAATGAGAAGGGCCCTCGAGAAATGCTCTGGGTCATCGGATTGCTAGTGAAAAATTCCAGGAATTTCTCTTGGGGAGACATTAGTGCCTACATTTTCTAAATGACATTGCAGGTCACTCACTAGCAGTACTTTTGTTGAGACCTTTTGCTTGATCTACTAGACACTCTATATCTTTTACAAGTATCAGGCTACTTACAATGTTTGATCCTCCGGTGCCTCTCCCAGGAATGACTATGCTCCTGATGATCCCCGCCTTTATTAATAATGCGATCTCTCTTTCGGTTTTGGTTGGTGAATTGCTCAATGCATGTACATGTGCCACAGTGACAGCGGAAGGAAGAGACTTCCTGAAATTCAGGAGGTCTGCTATCCTGGTACTATTGAAGCCCCCACTCTCGGGTATGACCTCGAACATGTGCGAGCGAATATACTGTATGGTTTGGGCAATGTCTCGGAGGGAAAGATCTGTCTCAAGTGATCCAATGATAGCCGTCTCATCAAGGCGATCTCCAAAGCAGTCGTCATCCTCGTTAGCAGCCTCGGGTCTCGTTAAACTGCGCTTTATGGGTTTCCTTTGATGTAGGTCGGCGAAAGGAGAGGAAAATGAACGCTTCAGAGACGGCACCCTAGTTTGCGGTCTCTTTGAGATTCGAGAGGAATGCGCGGCTGAGAAGTTCAGAGGCATTCGGAGAAAACCAGTGGATACAGTATGAAACTCCAATTTTTCTCAAGACAAATGCAGTGTTACACTCGTTCTAGGCTACTCTAGGTGAGTACTAGTTCTGACTTAGAACCCGTTCGCGGGAGATTGTCTGCAGCTTGGCACCATCCGTCATCCCGTCTTCTGCCAAGAAGTCGACCCGCAGAGTGATCCATCTTTGTCGTATCAACTTGGAAGTGATAGGATTCGCACGCTGATGGACCTCCAGGACTGGAACAGGCAGCCTCAACCATTTATTGTCAACTAGTCGAGATTTTGTCACAATGGCAACGGCGATAGCGCTCAACCTGGAGGCCTTATTGCCAGCCGAACGGAAGCTCCAGCGTCTACCACCCAAATCGTACCTAGATGCGACAGAAGAAAATCTAGGTACAACCTCGCGCAGTCCTAGGAGAATTATGCACAAGAAATCCGGATCCTCGCGTATCAACGGGTACTCGAAGGACAGTAAGGATCCCGCGGTAGTGGTGGAGAGGTATGAAGACAAAGATGGCGAACATCTCGTTAGTATCAAACAAGAATGGGATGGAGAAAAAAGCAGGATAAGGCGTGATAGCGTACTTGTCAGCGGACGGAAAGCTGGTGCTGGTTGGGAACACAGCGGGTAGGAAAACTTTGTATAGCTCTGGTATTTTAATGGCTTCCTGACCAGCTAATGTGCTGAACAGTATCCATTTCGCGCCACTCTCCGTCCCCTTAAAGCGCCGCCTCCAGACTCTCGTTGTTTTGGCACACACTCTCAGCGTTGCCTGCCTCCTCAGCGTGTTCTTCCTTCTGTGTGCTATTCCGATCTTTTGGCCAGTACTCTTACCCTATGTTGTGTATGTCCTGTTCTCGAATGCCGGTTATTCTGGTACCCTCTCCCACCGCTCCAACTTTATTCGGTCAATGCGCATATGGTCCCTGTTTGCCTCATACTTCCCTGCTCGCCTCTATCGTTCTGCAGTCCTCCCACCAACGCGTAAATACGTTTTTGGATATCATCCTCACGGTATCATCTCGCATGGCGCCTTTGCCGCCTTTGCTACCGAAGCTCTTGGCTTTTCCCAGCTCTTTCCCGGCATCACAAATACGTTGCTCACTCTGGACTCGAACTTCCGAGTTCCTTTGTACCGCGAGTATGCCCTTACGATGGGTCTTGCATCGGTCTCGCGCGAGTCGTGCGAAAACATTCTCTCGCGCGGTGGGTCCAATGGAGAAGGCATGGGCAGAGCAATTACAATAGTCGTTGGCGGTGCCCGGGAGTCGTTGGATGCGCAACCTTATTCTCTTCGCCTAGTCCTCAAGCGGCGGAAAGGCTTCGTCAAGCTGGCTATACGCACAGGCGCAGATCTGGTTCCTGTGCTTGCCTTTGGCGAAAATGAGTTGTACGATCAAGTGCAGCCCGAACAACACCCACTCGTACACAAATTCCAACTAATTGTCAAACGGATTCTTGGATTCACCGTTCCTCTCTTTCATGCGAGAGGCGTCTTCAACTACGATGTCGGCATGATGCCGTACCGACGACCACTCAACGTAGTGGTTGGTAGGCCCATCAAGGTAGACCAGGCAGACAAGCCGGCAGATAGCTATGTTGATGAACTACACGGCCGATATGTTAAGGAATTGGAGAGGATATGGGAGGAACGGAAAGATGAATTTGCAAGCGAAAGGACTGGAGAGCTGCAAATCGTCGAGTAAGGTAATACGCGAACAATAGTAAAAAATGATAAAAGCGCTGATGTTCCGATGGCCTTCAATTTTTAGCTAGCTGTACATAGCTAGCCACATCTTCATATATTGTCAAGTGGAAATTGTCGTGTCTTTCGAGCTTTTACGCTGGGAAATCCGCGACGTGAAGGGTAGCTTCATCAAACATTGAAGATACCTACCTTAGGTAGGGGTCACCTCGGTCCATGACCCAGTCCGCGGCGGCCCGTACTTTCCGTAAATCTGCCTTACGTTTTAGAGTTTAACATTGGTGCTTGGGAGCTTGGCTATTTTAGGTGGTTTCTTGACGTCTTGATGAATAGAGACCGTTCACGACAATACCACGCATTTCTTGTATTTTGGTAAGTATTACATTCAATTGTACATTTGATAATTGCTGCGGTGGAATTTGTCCGCTGGTTCGACCGCTTCTCTGTTCGCCAACTTTCTCAGCTCCAGCTACAGCACTTCCCATCGCCAGTGTAGCTCCATTTGAAATGGCGCCGTTAGGCAATCTCGTGCGCCTACTCCCTCTACACATCAACGAATTACCGGCTCATCCAGCGTTTGAATCATTGGTAGAATCTCACCTTTCGAGCAACTTTAAGCCTGACGAGCGCCCAAATTTGATCTCCTTCATGGAAGAGGTTTTAGATCAAGCAACCATGTTCATTGACGACACCCTGACGAATACGTTCATAGAACGGGGTTTGAGATCATCTCCACCGTCCAGGGCACAAGTCAAACTGTTGAGCAGGGGAATTGGAGACGCGGAACTCCAGTCGATACCGTGGATCAACTCAAGTATCCCTCGAAACTGGTCTGCGAATGGGAAGAAACCTACCGAAGCTTGGTTTGCAAGAAGAAGTCGCCATGTAAATTACAAGGATGAAGGGACCGCCGATCTTGACGATTTCGACTACGGCCTGCGACACGATCATTCGAGACACGAACAGGATTACACGCCCGACGTATTCGATTCGTATAGAGTGATCGATTGGGACGATCAAATTAAGGATGCTTTTGCCAAGGGTGCAAGTGTAGACAGCTACAGAGATCTCAGTATGAGCATTTTCGAAATGTGCCATGAGCTCCCGGCCATACTTTCCAATCGGGTCTTCTCTGTGCTCGTGGTCACTGCCAAGAGAGGAAAGGACTCATTCGTTGTCGTGCAGATTCCTGTGGACATATCAAATTTGACCGCGGTACACATTGGTTCTTATCCCCCTCACACGCCACTCGCTGAAGACGTATCTGTAGGCTTTTTATAGCAACGGAAGAAACCTCAAGGAGGGCGGAAGCTCTTTAAAAAGGAAAAAACCCGTCATTGGGTGTGTTCAAGTCAACATGTTACCCGTCAAAAGGCACGAAGCTGACCCCATTTTAGCATCTACACAAGCATTGAAAGCTGTCAGCTGTTGCCTGACAAAAATATAGACTGGGTGATGGCTACGGCTAGCGACGCCAAAGGATGGTTACCCATGTGGATGCAGAAGTTAGGAGTCCCTTCAGCGGTAGTCAAGGATGTAGGATTGTTTATGAGATGGATCAGGGACAGACGCAACTCGACCTAACGACAGTGATGATGATAACAAGCAAGACTTCAACGACTGGTTTCGTGACAGGACTGGTTGGGAATTATAATTATTAGCGTGTTTCCTTGTATGATACCGATGAAGCTGTGAGGCGAATTCTCGTTTCTGGGCTGGCTTTGTTAGGTGTAGCACATGGCATGAATCACGTTAGAACGGGATCGAAAAACAGTGTAACATTCAACTCTAATCCATTAGAAGCAAACATCATTTCCACAAATTTCATCCCCTCTCCGATGTCCACTCCAGGACAGCTTGCACCATCGAAGAGTCATCAATACTTCGAGTCACCAGCACTTAAAGAAGGATTTCAGCATGTGATTTATTGTGTAGAACTCCCTTCAAACATCTCATTTTTCAGGCATTCGCGCAGAGCATGGCAAGAACAGATTATTCGCGAAACACAACATCGAAATGGCAAGCCTGTGACCCTGAGTGGGAGAGCTGAGCTCGCTGGGCAAGCCAAACTTTGGCAGGCGAAGCTTCAATCATGCCATCTACCTTATTGGTCGAGGGTTCTGGGCGCTTACAGCGGAGCATGATCGCTGTGTGCCAACCACCTCCCAGTCAACGATTACAACGGGCGGCTACAGAACGGGACCCTCAACTTTCGTCATCTTAGCTGCTTGCTCTCCTCCATGAGGTACAAATTACGAAGGTAATGACCCTGACGAATGAATAACGATTTCACCGACTCCAGCGCTTTGGCATGATCTTCGCGGTCTCCTCCATATCCTCCAGTCTCGCAGCCGAACCTCGCTTTGCCCTTTCATCCAGAGTAGCTATTAATATCTCGGCTGCAGAAGCGGTCTCCATACTTAAATCATGAGTTCCCGCAGTGTGCGTCATGGCAAGGACGAAATGTTTCTCGACAGACCCACAAACGGAGACTCGCCGACGATAGAACCTTTAAGGATATACAAGCGAGATTCGCGCTCTCCAGAAGCTGACAGTCAACGGCCTGGGGTTCAATCCGCTGCCTTTCCTCTTCCCCCTGGCGCATCCAGCTCTCCAGCTCCACTACCCTATCCTGACGATCGGCAAAGGGCTCAAACACGTCCTGCCAATACTCGAAAGACCACTGGCGAACAGGGCAGAGTTTCGCCGGCATACCACTCTCCACCTCCTCGCGCTCCCACCGCAGAACCAGCAAGGTCTGGCGTTCCCGACTACCCTTCCGCGCTGCGACCACGAGCGGGACAGGATGCTCAGGTAGCGCCATCGAGCTCGAGACTGGCAGAGAGAAGGGGCAATGCGCCGAAGCCGCTGCCAGAGTCACCAGGCCCAGAGGCTCCTGACAAAGAAGGCCTTTTTCAACGTATGCCACAGAGAGCCGGCGGTCCATCCGCTGCAGATAGCCGAAAAGAGCTACAAGCGCCTGAGGTGAACCCATACCCAGAGTATTATCAGCAGTACTGGCCACCGCCAGGCGAAGATGATTCCACCCCGCAAGCTGGCCTGAATGTACCGAATCCTGGCGGAGTCAATAGATTGAGTTCGACAGCGTCTACATCAACCACCAAAGCTCAACGTGGTTCACCGCCACCTCCTGAGACACCAATCATACCACCTGGAGAGCAGCTTGGAGGTGGCATAGAGGCACGTTATGCTGCGGCGGGTATTGGTGGTACATCCCACCCTGCAAACTTGCAAGCCCAGAGTGCAGCTGCAGCACAAAGGGCAGCCCAGTACCCTCAATCAACTAGACCTCAGCAATCTGCAACTCATCAGCAAGAGCCGCCCCAGAGACGTTGGACGCCGACAGAGCAGCCTGGTACTCAGCCTCATGGACCTCCTACAGTGTACCAAGGACCTGGTGAGGCCTCTACTTCACCTCCATTACATTCACCGACGCCGCAGGCAGGATTAGCACCATCGGCATCAACAGGACGAACAGCTGCTCCCCCGACTGCTTTAGAACAAGATTTTCAAAGAATGCACGTGACATCGTCCCCTCCGCCCGCTTACTCCCCAGCTGGTTCTACTACAACAGGGACTTGGTATCCGAATGAAAAGCAAAATCATTCTACCGGACGCCCTGCAGCAGGAACGGCCGTTGGAGCAGCCGCGGCAGCAATATCATCCCCGGCAGAGTCAGCACATTCGGGCCACCCAGCGTTTGCCAATGACCCAAGACCTCAGATGGCAGCAGCACAACAGTCATCACAACTTAGTACCCAGCCAAAGATACAGGAGCCTGCCAAACCGTCTCTTGCACCTGCCGGTCCAGGTCCTGCTTCACCCCCACCGCTTCCAGAAGGCTGGATCGCTCACCTCGATCCAAATTCTGGCCAATATTACTACATTCATCTTCCGACTCAGTCCACGCAATGGGAATTTCCTAAGGGCCCAACGCCATTGAATCTAAACGAACCTTTATCTCCCACGGGTAGCGTAAAATTTAGTAATCCTTTAGCATCTCCAGGACTCAGTGCGTTCAGCGGTAAACCATTGGCTTCTCCAGGCTTTCAACCATCAACGCCTGGCTATCAGGATAGTATCATGAGTATGCAATCATCTACGCCCACGGTTGCAGGTTTCTCCGGTCCACCTCCAAGCGCTGGGGTGGACATGTACAAAATAGCCCCTACTAATGGCGTTTATTTTGGACCTTATCTAAGGTATACCAACATGGATTTAGAGCGAGGCATTTGGTTGGGATCGATTCTCCTTGTCACTGATGCTCCTCAACCGCCAACTATACACATCCACCAAAGCATAGACCTTTCACCTAATCCGCGACAACTCAAAGCCAGCCCAATCTCTGTACACCAACGGTGGACCTTTTATCGTTACGACGTTGATCTTCAGATGGATGAGCACGCAAGTGCGAAGTGGACTTATGCTATTACTTCACACCTTGGCTGCACCCGGTACGAATTTCTCGTCGCTGGCCGCCACGAGACGAATTGGCGCTTCATTGCTACCTCTGGGAACGATTTCTCCCTTGGCGTCAATGCCAATGAGCGAGCCAAGGTTGGTGGCATCGGCTACATGTGGAAAGATATCATGCAAAAAAATGTCGAATGCGGCGGCTTCCATACGCAACTCGGTTTGGGAGATCAGATATATGCTGACAGGATATGGAAAGAGATACCCTTATTAAAGCAATGGCTTGCCATGAGTGGTAAGGAGAACAGGAAAAACGCTCAATGGACAGCTAAGCACGAAGAAGACGTCTCGCATGCCTACTTTCATTACTATACGAGTCATTTTGATCAGCCATATTTACGAGAGGCCTTTGCACAAATACCCCATATTCTACAAATCGATGATCACGACATGTAAGTGTATGATGGGCAGTTAGTGCACAGGGCGCTGTGGACTAATCGCTTTTCGGTGTAGATTTGACGGCTTTGGATCGTATCCTGAATATATGCAATTTTCCAACATGTTCAAAAACATTGGCCGCGTTGGTATAGAGATGTACCTACTCTTCCAACACCATACGACTCTTGAGATCTTACGCAACGTCAGTACTGACACCGACATCTTCACCATTACAGGCACCGGGTGGCATTTTGTCAAATATCTTGGCCCAGCTGTAGTGGTCGTAGGTCCTGATTGTCGATCCGAAAGAAACCCGCATCAAGTCATGGCAGGGCCAACATACCAAGGTTTGTTTCCCAAAGTCGCACTGTTACCAGCAAGTGTACAGCACTGTATATGGCTCATGGCGGTACCTCTCATCTACCCGAGGCTGGAAGCGGCCGAACAAATTGCTCACACCGTCGCCACGGGCAAGAAGGCAGTGACTGGCACTTATAATCTACTGGGAAAGGTAACGAGCTCTGTTGCCGGTGTCGTAGGGGCCAAAAGCGTCGTAGGTTCAGGCTTTGACTCTGTAAAGAAAGCCGTTGGCAAGTCTGGCCTCATGGGCGGCATCCTAAGTCCCTTTGGCGACATTGACATGTTGGACGAGCTTCGGGACCAGTGGACACATGAGTCAAAGGTAAATACTGGCATGTATGATGCGTCCAATACATAGTGCTAACAGACGCAGGATCTTGAGCGAACTTACCTTATCCGTACCCTCCAAGGCATTTCTCATCAAAAGTCTATTCGCATGACCTTCCTCAGCGGAGCTGTCGACTGCTGTGGCGCCGGTCTTGTACACGACCCCTCCAAGCCTTCAGATCACAAAACAATGTACCAGCTTATTTCAGCCTCCGTTGTCAATACTCCACCGCCATCGTACGTCCTCAAACTTCTCCATGCTTCCCAGAAACCGTTGTACGTCCCGCAAAATGGTCATCGCTCGAATCAGGCGCCGAGCGATACGAAAGAAGACATGATGGAAATCTTTACCGCCGAGCCGGACGGTAGACAAAGAGACATGAGGAAGTTGATGGGAAGAAGGAATTACGTCGCCGTTGTGGCTTATGATCCTGAAGTCGTGACGGGAACATATGGACAGACTAATATGCACGGTACAGGGGCGGGCAAGCTTAGCTTGGCGGTAGATTTCATGGTGCAAACGTCTGAATCAGGGGCCGCTGCAGCCGGAGTCAGTAAGTATGGACCAGTCATTGTGCCCAGTCTGGAGTATGGGAGATAAATGGACACGTTGTAGACACACTTTTGTATTGAGACATGTCATACTGATTACGAGCAAGTGGGTCTGTCTTAGCATGGCGTATAAGTCAATCGCGGTTCAGTGGGGACATACACAATCAAATACTCACTGCATAGGCTACCTTGCCGTTTGACAGTTCACAAATTGTTGCAAACGCGTGTGCCATATAGCGCACGCAATGTAATAATGAATACTTTAACATCTTAGCTCCCCGTACTCCTCCCCCAGCACCTATGTCCTTTTCGTCTTCCTCTCTTGCAGCAAACGTTTCCTCCGTACCTGCACCTTCCTTCTCTCCCCACCGTCGACCTTCACCCCTCTTCGAACCTCCCACATTCCCTCCTGTATTTTGATAGTAGCCACGCTCCCATTCGTTCCCTTTACTGGCTGCACATAAGGTCCCACTATAGTTCGTGCCCCTACAACTTTCATGCCCTCAATTGAGGTCAGTTTTTTAAAGGAAAGATTCTCTTGGACAACATCCGGCGGCTCATTGACAATCATCTTCTTCACCCTTTGTGACCCAATTGCCGTAAGCGTGTTCAAGCCATTAGGATTCGCAACCTTCGGTAAGGGCACCTCCACGACTCTCAGCTCCGCGCCTCCGTCCTTGATATTTTTCAGGTCTCCTCCTACACCAAAAAACCCTTTCCGATACCTGTCTCTCCACCAGAGTAGGTAGCGCCGTGTACGTGCAGGCTCGACTCCTAGCTCTCGTAATTGGGAACTGGTGAGGGAAAAGAGAGCTTGCCAGGTGGGTATCTTAGCAGCGTGCTGAGAGAGGTTGCGTCCGATGAGCTTTAAAAAGGTGGACGCGTCCGGAACGAAAGGGGTAGGTTGGGGGATTGGGGGTTGGGATGTGGAGGCGCGGGCGTGGAGTTGCCGCAGTGGTTGCTGTACTTGGGGTTTGAGGAGACTATATTGTATGGCAGATGGCAGCGGCCGGACATTGGAGGTTCTGACGATCATTTTACAGATAGCTGGTGACGGTAAAGTGTATCGACAACAGCAAATAAGGCCCAAGTTTTAGAAGTCCTACACATTCATGCAGCCCTACGCTAGGGTGAAAGTAGATTATCGAAAACTCAAGTTCCATTCCGAGTGTCACATCTTCAATTTTCCTCCACCAGTCCTCTTGATATTGATTCTCGCTCTCGTTCGAAGGAGTATTCGTGGGCTGTTTTCAAGTGGGAGACCTCTATCAATTAAAATTCCATGGCAGTCTCACCAGTAATTACGTACGAAGCCACGAGCAGCAACATAAAACTCAATGCGGAGAAAGCAAAGTCATTGGCAGTTCGGACCAATTCGATAACCAAGACTGATAGAGAGCCAAGTCGTACGACAGGAAAAGTCCAAGAGTTGGCCGAACGTCTCAATGAGGAGACTAAGCGCAAGTACATCAAAGACCGGAAGGTCGGTGAAGGTACCTACGCCAATGTCTATCTGGGGTATTTGAAAGGAGACCCGTCCTCAAAGGTTGCTATCAAAAAGATCAAGGTCATCGCAGACTACCGCGATGGCCTTACCATGGATTCCATCAGGGAAGTCAAGTTCCTTCAAGAACTGTCCCATCCAAATATCATTGCGCTACATGCTGTTTTCTCGTCCAAAAATCAAAATCTTAATCTAGTCCTTGAATATTTGCCGTTGGGGGATCTAGAGATGCTTATTAAGGATAGCGAGGGCATACGCTACGGTACAGCTGAAGTCAAAGCGTGGATGGGGATGTTAGGACGTGGCGTGTGGTTTTGCCATGAGAATTTCGTGCTGCATCGAGATATCAAGCCTAACAATCTGTTGATCGCAGCTGACGGTGAGGTTAAGCTTGCGGATTTCGGTCTTGCCAGGTCTTTTTCTGATCCATATGGGAGAATGACCTATAACGTCATCACGCGGTGGTATCGGCCGCCAGAACTACTCTTCCAGGCGAGACACTATTCTGCAGTGGTCGACGTATGGTCAATGGGCATGGTCTTTGCACAACTCATCCTTCGTGCTCCATTCGTCCCTGGCAGCAGCGACGTGAACCAACTAGAACTCATATGCTCGGCCATAGGCACACCGACCGAAGAGAATTGGCCGGGAGTGTCGAAATTGGACCATTACATTGCGTTCGAAAAAGCTGCAACGATACCCGTTCGCGGCAAAGACTTCTTTCTGTCTAGGTTCGGAACTGCAGGATCTGTTGGAGTTGATCTGTTGATGTCGATGCTCGCCTTGGACCCCCGGAAACGATGCACGGCACGTCAGGTGTTGGAACACAAATGGTGGACGAGCGACCCTCAGCCAACTGCCAAAGAGGACCTGCCGAAGAAAGGCGGGGGAGCCGAAAAGATGGGCGATGATCTGAAAAGGAGAGGAGGGGAGGTTGACAGCAGGGTGTCGCGCAAACTCAACTTTGGTGGCATGAAATGACAAGGCAAGGTCTGCTTTAGTGGAGATGGCAAGTGACGGCCTTGCGTGAGGTTTTGTCCGCGCATATGCCATTAATATTGATTGGCAAACTCTACCAGGTTTGCGCCTGGAGATTGAATTTCCTTCCTTCGGCCGGCCTGTCTCTTAGCATACCAGATCAACAATCGGTACTTGCACGGTTGTTGCACGGGCCGCAGAGCACACCTACACCAGGAGGGAACAAAGAGTGCCACAGCATCGGACAAAGAAGAATGTTTTCTAGTGTTCCGATAATAATACCGCTGATGATTGTCATCGAGAGGCCTCAAGACCCTCCCTCGAGTAGACTGTCGAGAATGCCTGATTAGGACAAGGGGAAAATGCGTCCCGTCTTGATTGGGCAATGGGGTCGAAGAATGGATGGGGAAAGGGGTAGGGATCATCACCCACTGGCGGCGGTTGAGAAACGGGTCTGCAGCAGCACAGGCTGTCAGAAACACAAGAAGAGCTAAGAGCCTGGCGATAGATTAGCAAGACACCACACATCTCGTAATGTCCAGAACAGGTCGTAAAGGGGGTGTGCTTTTCGCCTTGACTGGGCAGGTGAAGCGATGATGAAGATGTCAACTGGCGTAGAACAAGAATGAATGCAGTGATGTCCGAATGACCGCGTTAACGCTCAGCTCGCCATCTCGCCAGCAAATTGCGCATTCGCAGACATCGGCTGGTGTGATATGAAAATTGGCGTTTGCATTGAAGCCCCATCGTCAGCCTATCACACTCCTTTCCATAGACCGGGGTCCCGGCCATCAATGAGGCATAAAGTAGGCAGTGTGACTTATGACTTAGGCTTGATGCGGTCCGCTGCTGATGTCTCTTTCATTAATATTGTTTCATAATCCTGGTGCCCTTTCACAAGCATCGATCAATAATTACGAGCAGAGGGGCATTGCAAATTCCACGGGGGCAGTTGTTGTGATCCTTCCGGAGAGCAGAAGCTGCATTTTTGGTCGACTGCAGGCAAGGAGGAAAAGCGCCAACGTGCATGAACCATTCTCCGACCACTTGAAACAAGCGGGGTCTTGAGCGTGAAGGAGTTGGACGACCTGGTCACCTTCTCCTCCGAAGGCCCTTCCTGAACTCACAGTTGGAACTCATGCGACGCGCTCCTTCCGCGGCCAAAGTCTGAGGAATGCGGTAGGCAAGGGAAGGTACGTGCTGGACAGCTTGATGCTCACGAGAAGCTGACGGGGGTCACCAGAGGAGCTAATAGTCTCTAAGAGCAATTGAGAGCTCCCTGGACACCTTGGTGATCCCCGCTTCCTTCCACGAGAGGGGAGCATCACTCCATATTCCGAGAGCATCGCTATGGCAGTCAACATGGCCCCTCCGCCAACCTCGGCCTTACCTCAATTACCTGTGTCGAAGCTGCGAGGCCCTGCAACTACTCCAGAAGTGTCTCGCATTTCCTCCCCATCACCGACAGCATCCAAGCTTGCTCTCAGAACACCCTCGAAAGCCCTTAAGCCCCCAGGCTCATTGCCCGGGACCTATGCCGCCTCAAGCCCCAATGTACCAACATTGCGTTCTGCATCCGCTCATCAGGATCAGAGTCAGGCTCAGGCCAACAGCGAAGGTGCCAATAAGGAAGTTCGGCGGTCGGTTAGCATTGCAAATTTCCCACAGCCTCCCAAGGTGCAACGACGGACTGGCATTGAGAGCAAATACTCGTCGGCCGCTTATTATTCCATACCAGACACTTCGCGAGGTATAGATCGCAGAGACACAAGATCTTCGCGAGGTTCGGAATCTGCGGAACCTCGAACCGGTAGCTTGAGACCTAAAAGATTGAAGCCCAAAACTTCGTACGGTACTCTCGGTCAGGTGTACAGCTCCGGCACTACACCCACCTTGCTAGATGGTAGCGGCAATAGCAAAGCCATAAAGAACGCGCAGCCGGGTACAAGCGGAACAAACGACATTGCAAGTCTGCAATCACCTGCCCACAGCCGGAGCTCATCTGCGCAAGGTTCCTATTCTACATCGGCAACCACTTTTGAGGAAGGGGATGAGAAAAGAGGTCGCGAGGGAGCAATTGTCCAGGTAGAAAACGGGAGTAAGAGGAGGGATTCTGAGAAAGAGGGGAAGGGAAACGTGATTGTAAGCGTGCGAGTAAGACCCGATGCGGGTGGGGACAAAACCTCAGGCAAGGAGTGGTTGGTGGATGGCCGCCAGTCCCTCGTAGCCTATAAGGGAAGAGAGGGTGGGGACTATTTCTATGGTGAGCGGAAGAAATTTCGTTGCAGCATAAGGAAGGTCGACGTACTTCTATTCATGTCGCACTGCACACGCTCGATTTGACTATGAATGTCTACATATACACATGTACTGCTGCTAACAGCTTGTTATTCCAGACAATGTCTTCGCCCAATACGACCAAAATCACAAGGTCTATGATGCGTCAGCAAAACGACTGGTGCGGAGGGTGATGGAGGGTTATCACGGAACAGTGTTTGCCTATGGTATGACAGGGACGGGCAAAACCTTTTCCATGCAAGGAACTGCAACATCGCCGGGTGTGATACCATTAGCTATAACTGACATATTCTCTTTCATTCGTGAGACGCCACACCGAGAATTTCTTTTACGGGTCAGTTATCTAGAGATCTACAATGAGAAGATACACGATCTATTGAAGCCACAGACGGAAGCCGGCGTTGGACCTGGTTCTCCTCAGCCAGAGGAGATCAAACTTCGAGAGGACCCCAAACGCGGCGTGTTTGCCAGCCCCTTGAAAGAAGAAATTGTGCAAAGTCCGACTCAATTGCTTCGAGTCATCTCTCGAGGCGACCAGTCAAGAAAGACTCGAAGCACGCAATTCAATGCTCAAAGTTCACGGAGCCATGCAGTTGTTCAAGTCGTTGTCGAGAGCCGAGAACGGCCATTTCAAGGGAAAGGGCAAAAAGAGAAACGGACCCCGCTCGTGCCTGGAGGTGTTCGGGTATCTACGTTGAGCATGATTGACCTTGCTGGCTCAGAAAGAGCTGCGGAAAACAAGGAAAGGCGGACAGAAGGTGCGCATATCAACAAGAGTTTGCTAACCTTGGGCACCGTCATTGCCCGACTTTCTGGAGACAAAGACAGCGCCGGCAATCCAATGGACAAAGATGGAAAGCACTTGCCGTACCGAGACAGCAAACTGACCCGACTGCTGCAGCCAGCCTTGTCTGGGAACTCATTGGTCAGTATACTCTGCACGATTCAGCTAGGATCACAAGGGAGTGTGGCGACAGCAAATGGCCACACTGGCGAAACACTGAATACTTTGAAATTTGCAGCGAGAGCAAAAAATAACATCGTTAGCCATGCAAAGAGAGCCGAGGAAGCTCTTGGCAGTGGCACAGATGCAGGAAGCAGGGTCCTTCTCGAGCGGTATCGCATGGAGATACAGAGCTTGCGGACTGAATTAGACAATCAGAGGAAGGTTCAAGATGAGAAAGGCTCTCTGGAAGGAGAAAAGCCACTGGAGATGGAGGAGAGACAATTCGAGAAAGAGGCCGAGCAGCGACGCGAGGAGCAGATGCTGGAGATGCAACTGGCCAGAACTGCGCTAAATGACCGAATTGAACATCTCAACCGCTTAATCTTGTCTTCCAGGTCATCGGGCGTCAATTCTAATGGAAAGATGTCTTCTTTGAGTTTGCACTCGTCAACGGCAAGTCGACACAAGAGTGAATCCTCTAGTAGGACCCTTCGATCTCTACGTTCTTCTGCAAGCCGCTCTACTCTTGGAGCTGCGACACCGTCGCTTCAACGCACGACGTCCATGGGCTCAACCGTCACAGCAGCCAAGGAAAAGGACTTGCAACAGTCTCCAATATCTTCTCAGGACAATGAGGAAGATCTGGCTGGAGAATTTGGTGACGGGACTGCTACATCGAAAGCTCATATCCGCGCTCTTCAAACAGATCTGGCCGACAAAAATCGATACATCTCTACGTTAGAACAGCGGCTTCTGCAAGCACGCCGATCAAGTCAATCGAGAGCCTCTCTTTTCCTTTCGCCCACCTCGCCAGACACCTCTTCTCCTCTTAAAGAAGACACCAAATTTGCAGATATGTTGAAGGAGAAGGAGGCTGAGATCGCAGATTTGCGCGGCCGCCTAGATGACAAAGATCGCATGGTCAGCGCGTTGAGGTCTGCCGCACGGCATCGTGATGTTGCCGACCTTGTATCTGAACCTACTTCGCCAGCGATAAGCAGGGGGAGTCATCACCAAATCAACGACAGTAAGGATAGTAAAATGAGTGGTGCAAGTGGCAGCAGCGGCGCGAGCGGGCACAATTTCCAATCGCCCGTCAGTCCAGTGCAACTGCTCTCTCCGCACAAGGAGAAGGAAAAGGAGATGAAGAGGAAGAGCATAGACGAAATGACGAAGATCCTGGACGGGATGATACAAGATCGTGTGCAGACCGGCGGCCTTGTCGTCGGCGCCAACGGAGTTGTCAAGCCAGCGCACGAGAGAAGCAAGGATAGTATCAGCGCGGTACCGAGTGTGGGAGCTTTGGCGGCCCAGCTGCGACCGACGTCTACGATCTCGGAGGCGGAGCCTTGATCGGCTTTAAGGGTTTGAGGACAGTAGTGTTTCCCTTTGGCGTTTTGCACAGTCGATTCGTGTTCGAACCTGCTACTACTTCGAGGATACCCCATCAGAGCGTTCGCTTCTTGATACCCCCATCAGCAACGATATTGACTCACTGGAACCCCCTTAGTCCTGCGCTTCAGCGTAATTCTGACCATCTTGTATGCTTCATTCATGGTAGACGTGGGAGTGTACTCTACATAGATCAAAAGTGTACATAATTGGAAAGACGAGTCGCACAGACTGTAATAATTCCACTGATCGATATTGATACCTTGCTCGTTCATTTCTATCTTGCCCATCTTGTTACGAATCATCCTGTGGTCTGCCGATAGTATCTCGCCAACGATGGGATCAAGCTACACTAGTCCTCTCTGGGAATTTTGAGGTTCTATTGTCGAGCGCCGCACACAAGTGTGCAAACTGGTATCCAACTTCTTGTATTGCATTCCGAGATCTATATGAGTGTGTGCTAGGGACATATGATGCTGATGTCATAACAAATGCTATTCGTGGTGATGGGGTGATGAACCAAAGGGGTACCTTAGGTAGATGATGCCAAGTCATCCATCCAATTTTCCGCTTTTACCCGAGGTCACAATACCTCTCTTCAACCTCATTTTTTTCCAGTGCCGCATGCAATCGTTCCTCCACGCCTGTCTGGCTCTGTCGATAAGCCAATAGTCCCAGCCAGCATGCATAATGGAGAATTTCCTCCTTGTTGAGAACATCCAAATGAAACCAATCTCGAACCCAGTAGAGAAACACCATCATGCCCCACCCACACCCTGGGCGTCTTACAAATGTCCGTCAATACGGAGTCGAAACACCAGACCATTGCCGCTGCTGTCCTTAGGGGTCTTCTTTACCTTCTCGAATCCAAAGGCATCTCTAGATTCCTCCGCCTTCTCATCCCACAACTCTCCCAGGATCTCTTTCCTCATCTCCAAGGACTTTTCTTCAAGGACCGAATCGCTCTGAGAGATGCACTGGATGCGACCCCAACATCGCTCAATCCCAGCGTCTTGGAAGGCCCACAGTGGCCTAATCCATCGAGTTCCAAGATCCGTCGGGTCGACTTCGTCGAATTTGGAAAAGGCCCAGGGCGATTTGTTAAGGATTAACTCGATGTTCAGGTGAGTGAGGGAGCACTCGTCTGCAACACGCCAGCAGAGAGCCTCCCACAGGCGGTCGTGCTTTACTTTCCAGCGCTGATTTTCTGTCATCAATGGATTGCCGTAAGCTCGGTATTTAAGGGAGAGCTTTTTGATGGAGGTCATTGCGACTGGGCGGAGATGGTCAAGAAAGAAGCGAAGGGTTCCAAGGCCGTTAAAATAGAACATTGATTTTGCATAGAAGACAGTGGTTGCTTCCTTGGAAATCCGTTTACAGACTAGGAGGAGCACAGTTGGACTATTTTGCAGGCACTGCTCCGGTAAATGCTTGTTGCTTGCTCTACGATGATGGAAGTCCAAAAGGCGGCGACGCTGAGCCGTATCTGGGGAAAGCTGTGGTCCAGGAAATCCTGACTGACGAGGCAAGCAGTATGTTAGACTCTTGCTCTTTTGGTTATGATAGACCCATTTGATGGAGTAATGCTCCTTGGGGATGGCTAGTTCGTAGATTTTGTTTCTCAGTTCTCCAGGTAGCTCGAGGAAAGGGAAATGGCCTCGCGGTGTGAAACGAAGCGCACGTGAGGTGCTCGGCTCACAGGGCAAGCGTACTAGAGGAACCTCTGGCTTGTCGTGGCAGCGTCGATCACGGATGAGGTACAGCTGATGCTCAGGTTCTGGTAGTCCTGGTACTATCTGCTTGGGTTGAACAGGGTGGACCACTCGATTTGGGTTGTACTTGAGCAACTTGTGTGGTGAATGATTTGGAGCATTAGGGTGGCGTGGTGGAAGCCGTATACTCGACGTATAGGGCGCCGAGTTCGATTGAGATAAAGAGATGCTTTTGCTGGCTTCGATGAGTTTGTCAATTCCCGCCTTCTTGCCAACAAGGCTCTTCTTTGGCCCATTACGGCGTGATTGAGTGTTCTGCTTCTTGGCCATGGCTAGGCAGGTGCCGTTTGGGGATGACACTGGATGAAGACTTTTAACAGTTCGAGGCTTGAAGCCGTTGTGGCCAGGAAAGTCTATGATTGAGACTGGTTTTCAGAGGAAACGAGATGAGAGAAGAGAGTCGAGATGAATGCTTCTGAGTCCAAGAACTACCTTTGCCAGATACTGCGGACTGAGAGATGTCAAGTTGATGGCACGGATTGCAGCTCTCTTGATGCTTGAGCTGAAGGAGCTTGCAAAGTTTCTGGATGTTGCGGGCGTAAGACAAGACAAGTGAGGTTTCAAATAAGTCGAGGGTCGAGAGTGAACCATGAAGAGGGTCCGTTAGCGCGGCGCTTTGCCCAATACCCATTGAAATGAACAATAGAACGAAGCCATTGTTTGAGTAAATTTCACTGACGGGATTCCACCCAGCCTCCCTGGTAACATCGGTGTCCTATCATAACTCTGCATTCAACACCACTCTACCAACCTCGTTTTGCCCCACCGTGACTGCCGTGTCTCGTGACTATCCCCTACCCAACAATAACAACGATGACGAATTCAGCCAAGCCCGTTGATCAGCAAAGATGACAATTTTGAGCGGAGTTAGGATTTGACTTGCACGTGTTACATCGGCCGCAGGAAGGATGAGGGTATTGCTTAGCAGCGATCATATTTGGGCGGAGCAGACAGGAGAAAGGCATTTTGCTCTTGATGACATGCTGCCATCATCGAAAACAAGGGAATCCGGGGGACCCGTGTGGTCTGGAGATTGCTCTCGATGTCAAACCTTCTATAATGTTATCGAATGACCGGTCATTACCCCTCTAGTGCTCTGGTGTATGACAAGGCACTTATTGCTTGCATTCATCTTCAACCTTCGTAGCATTGCCAATCTATTCTGCGCCCCGGAATCTTGCATGGGGCTCAGTCCGTGGGCCATGTTCATTTCTTCGCCATCTCGAAACCCCTCTCTCCCATCTGCGCCTTCACTTCCTTGTAGATCTCCTCTGGGCTTTTGACGGCTTTGATCTTCACGACCTTGTTCTGCTTCTCGAAATACTCTACTACTGGCATGCTTGTCTCCACGAATGTTTTGAACCGCTTCTTGATGCTCTCTGCATTGTCATCCGCCCGACCACTGGTCTTGCCCCGATTGATGAGACGCTCAGTCATGACATCCTCTGGGCAATCGAAGAAGAGTACAAATTTGGACGGACACACGGCTTCTTCAAAGCGGATGGCTTGATCCATTTTACGAGGAAAGCCTGATGACCATTTAGCGGCTCTATCGTTGAGAATTCTGTGGATGTGGTTATAGCATTGAAAGGCGTAGAAGCGTACCATCGACCAAGAATCTCCCTGTGCCCTTATCTGTGTCCATGATGGCATTCTCCAGCAATTGCACTGTAACCTCCATGGGCACAATTGTCCCTTCCCTGATGTATTCCTTTATCATGCTCCCGAACTCGCTGCCCTCTCTGTCCTGTTCCGCCCGTAGAAGATCCCCAGCCGAGAGATGGGTGAAGCCATATTCCTGAACAAGATTCGTACATTGGGTGCCTTTGCCCGCACCTGGTCCACCAAGGACAAAGATTACCGATGTTTTGTCCGGTGAGAACGTTGGCGTAGGTTTCTGAGGCGCAGAGAGACGGGGTGATGCCGGTGCCATATTTGATGCCTCGTCAAACGGGTGTTGCTGGCCAAGGTGGGAAATAGGCCTACTTGGGTGTTATAGATGGACCACGGGGTTTCTGGGTTTCGTTGGCGCGGGTTTTGACCATATAAACGTAAGCACCTGTTCCTGCGCAAAAGATGAAGACGAATGGCCACACTCGCAGGGGCGATTGATTTGGATTGGGTCGAGAGACGTAGGATCTATAGCGAGGAAGAGTAGCAAATTTATCCCTGAAGTCAGGATGCTGGTGGTTCTTTAGAGCTATCGCAGCCCTTTTAGCGACAGGCTTCTTGTGGTTTACAAGATTATGTCGGAGTAACATATGGGACTGATCTATGTAGCGATTCGAGTCAGAAGAGGCGTTAGAATCTTGTTGTGAGCAAAACCGGTAATTAATATAGGAAGGATGACCCCAGGGCCACGCTTGTGATAGTCACCGCTTATCATGGATAATACTGGATTCTCTGCGGACTTCGCAGCCTCCGCCACATAATTTAAAGCAAAGCATACGGCAAAGACTGAGAAGCATCCTGATCATCAATTCAATAATAAATTGTAATATTTTGTTATCTTGGGATTTTACATATCCAAGTATTAACCAACCCAGATGGACCAGATCCGTCGCCCCCAACTCCACCCCAAATATGTAGATGAAAATGGTATATAACGAGCGAAGATAAGAAATCAGCTAGCCCCATGACAGCTGTCTGGCCGCCAGTCTCGGACTGGTAGGTGGGCTCTCGACCCGCCCTTCGGTCGTATAAGCCTGCCCTGGCTGCGAGTTGCCAAAGTTCATCCCTGGGCTGACGAGCGGACTCGAGTATGCTCCTGGAATCGGTACAGCGTCATAAGTCTGCTCCCCAGGAGCAGCCCCAAAGTGATCCTGGACCTGTGGTGCTGGGTCGAACCCGTCCTGCTCTAGAGCAGGGGTGGCGGAATGGACTTTGATCGGGGGTGGTTGCAGCGTGAAGGGCTTCGGCTGGGAGAAGGACTGGTGTTTCGACGCAAATTGAGTGCTTTCCGAGTAGTTCTCGCCGTTTTCTGCAGCGCTAACTGGATCGTCATGTAGATCCTTCGGAAAGGAGGATGTCATTGGAGTTTTCTGAAACCCGGGAGTGTTGGGTGCAGATTGGCTCCTGAGCTGAGCGAGATAGAGATCCGAACGAGCCCTGTCTCGCAGGTCCATTGATTTGGTGAGCCTTCGCTTGGAATAGTAACGGTAGAAGACAATGCCATAGATGGTAATCGTAATAATTTCGACGACAATCTCGATGAAAGCACAGATGAGGGACCAGCTCTGACGGAAGAGGTCAGCTAGCATTGAGAGAGCAGAGCGATGAATTACTGACCTGAAGTCTACATATCAAGGCATAATCGACATCCTGGTCGAACAAGTTCTTCCGCTTTCCGTCTTTGCAAGACCAACCCCACATGTCTTTACCCCCTCCATTGCGTTTGCTTTCGTTCAGAATGGCAGCGCCAATCGCCCACATGACTATGCTGAATGTGAAGAAGGCGACGGAAAATACCGTGTAATATATTGCTGCTTTTTCAGCCCGTCTGTGACCACCCTTCCAGTATGCATAGAAGATTGCAAGCGACATCGCAAGCGAAAGGCAGGCAATACTCAACAGAGTGATTTGTGGCCACGTTTTCTGGCCAGCAGCCCAAGGAGGGAGGCCGCTCCTGGAAGACAGTGATTTCGTAGTGTTGAAGATTGAAAAAGTCGTTGACAGCATAGCTAAGACAATGAGACTACAGCTGAAATTGGTCCCGCGAAGGCACATTTTGGCCATTCGAACTCGAGTCTTGATTTTCTAGAAAGATCATTAGCTTCGCCTGGTTGGAAACACAACCTAGAGTCACCATACCATATCCTTTGCATTTTGCTTTTCGGTATGGTCTTCCCGCTTCTCCAGGATTTGCTCCTCACGGAAGGTCGGACTGAGTGGATTCGCAAGTCGTCCAGGTGTCCCAGGCGGCTTCAGCGCGCTCTTCAATGGGGAATTTGGAGTCAGTGGGACTTCGACACCGGCATAAGACGAATGTTTGGAAGCTTGACCATCTGCCAGGTAGCCGAAGCCCACATCGGAGGGCTGTGGTTGAGGCATCAGATGTTGAGTCTTGACGGGAGGATCGAGGAAGGGGTTGCGCCCAGCGGCGCTGGGGCCGATTGGGGAGTTGACAGACGTTGCTTCTGCGAAGCGTGCTGTCCTCGGGGTCTGGATGGTGAGGCCGGAGGAGGAACTCGACGAGGTTCTCGCGCGCACCAGGACTTGAGATTGCTTGATCTTGTCGTCGGGTTGGATGTTCGACATGCTAAGCGACGCTGCGGCTGACGTGAGATAGCCGGATCTTAGCTCGCGGAGGGCCTCTTCGCCGTCGTAGATAAGCTCGTTCGATCAGAATGACAATGTCGAACACGACGACGACCTTTGTCGAAGTCGACTGTGAGGCGGAGGAGCGAGTTGCAAAGCAAAAGAGAGACTACCTGGCAAAAGAAGATTTGCCGGTGAGGGTGGAGGGGTTTTGTTCAAGCGCCTGGGCTCGAGACGGTGGCCACCAAATTAGACTTGTGTGGAGTACTGCTATGCAGTGGCTGCAGGGACAGCGTCAAGGACGAGGATAGGAAGACGGGGCAGCAGGCCAATGTGCATGGCCTGGGCGCCTGGAAGTGGGTGGGAGTGTTTGATAGGTTCGAGGATTTTGGATGAGACGGAAATAGACGCCCTGGGCAGGATCAACCAATCCAGTAGAATAGGGCATCATGCCGATCTGAAAGGCTCTAGCCCAGACTGTTCATAAGGTAGGACTCCCTTATGCACAACGGCATCCATCGCTGAAGCACGTTAGTGGCTGCGACCAAAGCAAAGGATTCTACTTTGAGGTGCAAAAGAAGTACACCCCTGCAGCGGTATAGACGCGGAGAAAGAGAACATGATGCTAGTCTTTCCTGTGATGATAATAATATCTTCAGCCCGAAGCAGAAATGGTGCAGCGGCAAGGAGAAAGCGTCTGCCCTGTGATTTGTCACATGGCTATTGCTTTATTGGCCTAGAGCGCTGCTCTTCTCCGGCGCTAAGCATGCTTCTAACGCTAGCCCGCATGGCGACTACCAAACTCACTGCACCTGTTTGACGGAGACAAGGGACATGTGGAATGGAAGCTACGCAATTGACCGACTGGGTGTTGGTTGTCTCTCTCATCTTTAATCAACGTCATCTCCCCCTGTGCATGTCATCGCCGTCGCCAATGGATGAGATCCAATTGCAGCAGGCTCGCTGTCGCAAGAGAAATGTATCAAAACCTGGGTCCTGCCAAAATCAGAAGGTGAATTGTTCGTTGCTACATCATCTACAAACCAAGTTTATACGCAAGCGTTCTATTCAAAACCTCCAATTGTCACTGTTCGAATGTGTCTCTCTTCAGGTAGGCACCACGACTTCTTGAGACAATCCCCTGTTCAGCCACGGATTGCTATCGTACCTTAATTAATTAGCAGTAGCGTAGATGCAAAGTGTACAATGTACATCTATCAGGAAGTGGAGTCGGCGTGTCAATCACAAACTCCGTATCTAAATATTGAACGCCAGCCGCAACCATGCAATACCGCGGTCCAGTAGGGTATTATTCGACTAGGGGAGGAACGCGGCAGTATGGGTCCGCTCCAGGTATCACACCTCCAGCAACGCCAAGGACTCATTTCATACCAATACGACCATTATGCGCTCACAGCTTCCACTTTCTTGCCTTTCACAGATTTCCACTCCATGCCAGCCGAACCGATAATTGAGAGGCATGCCATTGCAACTGACACGTAGTAGGTTTGCGTGAGGGCATCGTTGTATGCAGACAAAACTCCGCCAATATTGGCAGAGTCGACGGCAGTCCGTATACTGGTGGCTCCCACATTGAGCACAATGGACGGATTAAGTGAGGGTACGTTAGCGGCAACATTGCTCCCGAGCCGGTTGGTGAAGATATTCTGGCCGACGGAGACGAACAAGGCACCTCCCAGAGTCAGGGAGAAATTGATGATAGCTGTCGCCGTGGGAACATCCTCAAGGCTACACACAGTTTGAGCCGCGATTAAAGGTTGTTGCATGCCGAAGCCCACACCAAAGCCATACACAGCTTGGTAGCCAATCCACATGGAGTGACCAGTCGAAATTTTGAAAGTGGAAAGAAGCCCCGCGCCTATAGCCATGAATATGGATGCTGCACAGGTGAATTAGTTAGCTCAAGTCTGTCAAGAGAAAGTGGAACGCAATCTGAGAATGAAGTGAATAAGATCGGAGGCTAGGTCTTCCAATAACAAAGATTTCACACGACTCAACACGTCGCTTGAGTGAACCAGAAACGGCTTTGGAAAGTGCTTACATAGAATCATGAACGGGGTGTAGTAACCGATTAGGGTGATCCCGATTCCAGAGATGATCGACACTATGACCAAACCCAAGATCATTGGCAGATTCCGAATACCAGATTCAACCGCACTCACCCCCTCGATAGCTTGGAACCAGATGGGTATGTAGTATATCAACACGAAGAACGAGGCTCCTAAGCAGAGGACGAACCAGGAACCAAAGGCTATACTTCTTTTTTTGAGGATTCGAGGCGGTACCGTTGCCTTATCCTGCTTCCAGAATTGAACAGCGCCAAATCCAATAGCTAGGATGCCAAAGACCACGAACAAAGCAATGATTTTGCCTAGCGAACGGTCAGTATCAATGGTTGGAAATAGACTCTGAGGCTTACCATCACTCCACGGGTATTTTGACCCTCCCCATTGAAGCGCAAGAAGAAGGCAGACTATGCAAGGAATAAACAGGAGGGTTCCAATGGGGTCAAACTGTTCCAAGCGCTGTGAGAAGGGAACGGAATCCTCGGTCTTTCGAGGTGGAGACGTGAAAAATAGCGCAATCCCGAGGATGGTCACCGCGCCGATTGGTAAGTTGATATAGAAGCACCAGCGCCAGGAGACCTTGTCGGTAAAAGCGCCACCCATGAGTGGTCCAGCAACCGAGGCGAGTCCGTACATTCCCCCAATTATGCCAGTGAAGATAGGCCTTTTGACCAAAGGTACAGCGTATGCAATGATGACAAGAGCTCCTGAGAAAATACCGGCAGACCCAACGCCTGCGACGGCCCGGCCTATAATGAGCGCAACAGACGTTGGAGCTGCCCCACAGATGACCGATCCAATTTCGAAAACGAATATCGCACCAAGGTACACCCATTTGATGCTGAAGAACGTGTACAGCTTGCCGAAGAATAGCTGAAATGCACATGTTGTGAGCAGGTAGGCTGAATCCATGGTCAGTGAAGTGATCAAGTGCCGAGTTTTGAGCTTGCCACGTTACCTGATCCATACCATCCTACGTCGTCCAAAGCCTTGAAATGGTCGGTGATCTTGGGAATGGCTGTGGCAATGATGGTGTTGTCCAATGCCATCAGGAAGACGGAGAGACACAATGAGGCCACTATGACGGCTAGCTTGGCGCCCGTAGGATATTCGGGCTCATCTGAGAGCTTGTCCAGAGCCTCTGCCTCCTGTATAGGGGTGATCTGCGTAACGTTCTTCTCCTGTTGATTCTTGGCAGCATTGCTCCGTATCGACGAGGTAGTGGAAGGTGCGAAATTCGTCGGCTTCTCTACATCTGCTATCGAAGTTGTTTGGCTTGACGGTAGAGCTGTAGTTTTAGGAGAGCGATTGCCCACGTCTCTGGCTTGTTTCGAGCGTGACAGGGTAGGGAATTTCATTGCAGCGAAAGCAGAAAAAGGTATGTGATCACAAGTCGAAGAGGTATGTTGAATGTGGATCTTGGTCAGTGGTAAGAGATGGGGTTTCGACCTGCCTCAGGCAAAGGAGTGTCAGGCCAGTTGGATGTCAGGCATCTTCATGGGAGAAGCAGCATCATTTAAACTGGAGCAAGCAGCGCAATCAAAAGGATAGAAAAGCCCAAAATCGGACCAAAAGTCGATGATTCGCATAGGTACATTCTGGGCCAATCAGCCGCACGGCATTCGGCCGCTGAAGGAGAGTCCGGAAGCAAAACGGCAGGGAGGGCAAGCTTCTCGAGGAAGCTTCTTTCCCGGCTCAATTCTGTTCCGGTCCTACTCGTAGTCGCCTTTTGATTAATCTGAATCCGAGATCCAGGCAGCAGCATCTCTATTGTTTTTTAACAACTGGATGGCTTGTGGCTTCCTCAAACGCTAGCCATGTTCTCGGTTTGCCGACCATGGCAGATTGCATGTGACTGTGACTGTGACGACTGTGACTCATAACAATCATGGCTTGAAATGCTGGTCCAGCTGCAACGCGCTTCTCTCGAGAGACTCCGCATTGAAGTTTTTCTGGAGCAGGGAACATTGAGCGATGAGGCACTCTCACATTATTCAGCAATGACAAAAGCCATTATGGCCGTCACCGGGAGCGCTTGGCGCGAATGAGGTCGCTGTTGAAGTCGTTGTAGTTGTACGATATTGGGTAGAATTGAGATCTGATATCAGGAGATTCGAGGAATCGTGCGCGTTCCCGTTCCCGTTCCCGTTCCATACTGCATACATACTGCATACCTACACTGCATACCTATACTGCATACCTATACTGCGTGGCTTTCGCCTACAGAGACTTTCATGTAATGCATTGCAGACCCCCGGCATTTTGACAATACTGTAATGCCCAAACCAAGGTTGGCAATCATATTAATGGAGGATAAAGTAAGGTAGTCGTACGTGGAGTGCTGGGTGCCGCCGATCAAGCCCGTTCGGGCATCCCCCACATGACAAACGAAGCTTCGTCGATGTTGCACCTCGACCTCTTTACGAAGCTCAATTGACTCCAGCAACCTTAGCCAGACCAGATCCGACCTACAAAGCCGCTGACAGCTCTGCCGCCATGGCACATGCCGAAGCAGCAAGCGTCTACCCTCCTCTCGAGGCTCGGCCGGTCAAAAATACCATCTGCCTTTTCGATGTCGACGGCACCCTCACTCCTGCGCGCCGTGTATGGAAGACCCTTCCTCATTGCCTGTAGCTATGCTCCTAACTGCGGACCTAGTCAGTCGCCCCTGAAATGCTCCAGCTCCTCTCCTCCCTCCGTCACAAATGTGCCATTGGCTTCGTTGGCGGCTCCGACCTTGTCAAACAGCAAGAACAACTCGGCACGCCCTCAATACCCGTCACTGGCCTCTTCGATTTCTGCTTTGCCGAGAATGGTCTGACAGCGTACAGACTGGGGGAGCAGCTCGCGAGTCAAAGTTTCATAGGCTGGCTGGGCCAGGAAAAGTACCAGCAATTGGTCAACTTTTGTTTGAGATACATCGCCGACATTGAATGCCCCGTCAAAACAGGGACCTTTGTCGAATTCAGGCAGGTTTCCTCGTTACCAATCCTCCACTCTCCTACTCCATTCGGTCATCGACCTAGGCGAAGGAAGGGTGTCGTGTTCATGATAGCATGCCCTAGTTGTGCTCTCTACTCAACCGTGCTGACATCGTGCTGGTCTTAAAGGAATGGCATGATTAATGTCTCTCCCGTTGGCCGTAACGCCAGTACCCAGCAGCGCAACGAATACGAGAAGTACGACTTACAACATAAGATTCGAGCTAAATTCGTCGAGGCCTTGAAAGAAAAATTCCCTGATCTCGGCCTCACGTACGTTAAACAAATTCTCGTGGTGACAATGTTCTCTAATTTCAAGGATAGGTACTCGATCGGCGGACAGATTTCCTTTGACGTCTTTCCTACGGGCTGGGACAAGACCTTCTGCCTACAACACCTCAAAACTGAGAAATCTCTTAGTGGCGTTGACTACACTGAAATACATTTTTTCGGCGACAAGACGTACAAGGGAGGAAACGACTATGAGATCTACCAGGATAGTCGGACCATTGGTCATAGTGTGGAGAATCCAGCAGATACAATGAAGGTTCTCAAAGAAATGTTTAGCCTCTAGAGTCAGATCCCCCCGAAAGCCTTGTGCGCACTATACGGGTGGTATAGACAAAAGTCGAGTAGCGTTAGATGAAGGGATTGGTTCGTGGCCTTTGCTCGGGACGAACAGATTACGATATTTCAGGATTTGTAGGATGGGATAAAGGCATAGATATAATGCGTTATTTGTTATTAAGCAATCGGGGTATCTCACATCAACAAGCGCCAAGCACCTAATATGATCGCAGCTGTACCTGTACACACCCCCCTGAACAAACCATCAGCATCCACTCAATGATATACAGACTTGACAACGACACCAGACGAGTCGATCCCACTTACATCAACCATTGCAAAGTGCTAAACTTGACGCCCTCAACCCTTTCCCGTAGCCCCGCCACTTCTTGCTCGATCCTGGTCTCCGTCTCTTTGATCTTAAGCTCCTGCCCCTTCGCTTCCTCCCTGATCCGGCCCTTTTCAAGATTCAGATCTAATCGCACACTGGCCTGGGCACGATTGACTTCATCCCGCAGCCTCGAGTTGAGCTTCGCCAAATCGTTCGATAACCGCTCGTGGGATGCTAGAGTCACGGAAGTATCGCTAGAATCAAGGGCGAGAAGCTCAGAGCGAAGCTTGGTGAAATCCACTTTCTGAGTGTATGTACTTCGATCGGCATCTGCCAGAGTATCAGGAGATTCGATAGCCAAGGATTGAGGGGACTGGAAAGGGAGGAACCTTCTCGGAGCACCATGGTACGCGTTAGGTTTTGTATGGACTCTTCGATGACATCCGAGAGAACCAACATCATGGCCTTGGACTGCTCTTCGGAAAAGCCTTCATCCTTGAGACGTTGGACGAATTTCAGCGTATCAAAATGATGGTCCCGGTAGAGAGATCGTGTTGTTGAAAAGCTGTCGACTCTTTCTCGGGAAACGGCGGGACGTGTGCGGATCGGTGAGTCAGAATATTGTGATGGCCAACTTGAGAAGAGACGGTCTGGATTTTTCCGCGCCCTCGCTGTCGGTTTAAAGGATTGATGGAAGGGTCGGGTCAAGAGCGGCGGTATTTGGACCGGGAAGCGAGCTGTGAGGTGAAGTGATGAAGCTTTCCACGGCACCTGCGAGGCCATGAAACGTGGTAAATTGGTACCGGTTGTACTCATACCTGTTCATGGCCTGAGCCAGGCTTGAGGAAAGTTGATCATGATTGCATCAAATCGAGCACATGACTCTAGCCTTAGAAGGGTTAATCCCCTAGCTGAACAAACCCCCCAACCGAACACCCCCTTTGTATCTTTATAACCACGCGAGATACTGAAAATTGCTTCATACGAAATCTTCCCAAAATCAAAATTTACATAAGTTTAGCACACAAAGTTTTCTTATAGAATGACTTATCAGAAATAATGTTCTAAGCCACAATTCAGCCCTATGAGCTGTTCATTTGGGGAGGGTATTCAGTTGGCGGGTTAACCCTTCTAGTTCGAAAAGGTCAGATCGCTTGGCATTCCGCAGGCTCAACCCCTCGAACGGTCCGCAATGAAAGAGCAGTACCTTCGGCCGGTACACCACGCTCGTTTGCTATGGATGTAATGCCGTCAAATGGTCTCCGTGAACGGAGAGTTCAACCGTTTGCATGTCATTATCTCCAACTATGACTTGCCCCCAATAGATCCCTGCCCCATGGTCAATAACACCCCAAGCAACTCCACGTAACTCCAGCCGCCAAGTATGTTCATACAGTATCTATGCAACTCGCCGTCATGCAACGCCTTCTGTGATTTCGGCAGTGTAATCTCTCTGTATACTCAGCTCCTCCAGGCCCGGCTCGTTACCCAGCGCAAGACCCTTCTCATTAGCCAAATGCAGCAGACAGATGAAGCAGTACGAGGTTGAGATATCTGCCATGGCCTGCTTGGGGTAAACTTGTTGGAGGTTGTTCATCACGGATGTAAACTTCAACGGCGGTCCTTCGCCCTTTTCTGGAGGCTCATCCGCAGCAGGAACTTGTGGATCGGGGTTCTGTGCGTTATTGTCAGTATAGCTACCAGCCATTTCGGACAAGGAAACTTACGTCGTGGAACCCAATGCCTCTCCACATTTCTTCTTTGAGCCTTCGCACATCTACTTTCTTGGCAACTCGAGCATACTGTACATACTCAGGCCGCAATCTTCGACTCTGTGTTACCAGTTGGGTTCCGAAACCACCTTCTTGAGTAGCCGCTGTACCGGCGATATCTTCATCGGTCCGTGGGTTTCCTGAACCAGCTTGGCCGTCACCTCCTGGAGAGAAGTCTTCTCTTGCATCTGCAAAGTCGTCGTCATCGTCTGGCGGACCGCTAGGGAAACCGATGCCATCGTCTTGAAAGAAGTTCGCATCATAGTCGCCTCGAGGTAGTCCTTCTTCCAGCCGTTCTTGATTTGCAGCCTGCTCCTTTCTCGCCCAAAATGCTTCGTCTATTTCACCCTCAATCACGTCTTCTTGTTTTGCTCTTTGCTTCTGACCACCCGATCCCTGTCTTCGTGAGCCCATCTGGGCCTTTGGTTTAAGGAATAGTCGAAGGAGTTGACGAGAATTGAAATGTTTGTCGTCAGGTAGGAGGTTTCGTGTCTTAGACTTCCATTGGGATTTAGGTAATGAGATTGCAGAATTGGACGTTGCTGGGCTGTAAATTATCTCCGCAAGTGCAGAATCTAGAGGAGAAGCGAAGTCGATCTCAAAAGGTTCTTTTTCTTTTCGTTTTGATGGCGCTGATGCAGAAATTTTGTGTACGTCTTTGATTCTCCTGATCCTCCAGTGCTCTGGTCCTGCCCAATTCTTCTGCAAAGCGTTGTCGAAATAGCTTAAGATGTCCTCATGGCCTCGTTCAATCCTTTTATGATGTAATGAGACTGCGTACTGGTTACTTTGAGGGTCGAAATCTCCAACATCCACGTCTCCATCTTGGCCTTGATCGGCGTTCTCCTCAACAAAACCAATGTCTTGCATGTGCAACTGAGGTTCGATAGCAGCGGTCTTAACCCAGGCGTCACCACCTTCACCAAAAGCCGCATCAGCGCCAAGATCGAATCCTCCTAGGATCCCATCATCATCTTCGAAACCAGCCACGTCGTCTCCATCCAGGAAAATGCCGGTCTGATCTCCAAGATTGCCTTTCGCTGGGTTTTCAATCCCTTGCCGCCAGTCCTCTGGTGGTTTTAAAAACGGTATGTCTAGTGATCCTGTGGGGTCTCCCAAGTCAAAATTCTTCAGAGAAGGACAGACGTCTTGCCCGTCAAGGAGTGCTAAGTCAGGGAAAAATTTCGCACCCAGTGAGCCTATGTCGATGTCCACTGATTGGTGTTGTATCGGCTGGGTCTGTTCTTTCCCATCGGTTTGCGGAACAGTATCCTGTCCTTCGTCTCCTGCAACAGCGTCGCTTTCCTTCCTGGTATTTTCTGCTCCCGCGCCTGCATCTCCAGCATCATCACTACTATCAAAGACAATTCGGCCTGTTGAGTCTATGGCCAGGTGGTTGAGTAGCAGTCCCTTGGCGCCGCCTTCATCAAAGTCCGCCGACGCTTTTTTGAAAAGTGGGTCCACAGAAAATTCTAACTCGAACTTCTTCAGCTGTAGGGAAGCGAAAGACGGTGCCAATGTAGCCTCGGAAGATCTCTGGACCTGGGAGACGTCAATTCCACTGCAAGGTGACTTAAAGTATGAATGCGACCCACCTTCTTCCTGTTTTTTTTCTTTATGCCATCTTCGCCCTCTCTTCCGTCCTCTCCATCTTCATCTTCTTCTCCATCTTCTGCAGTTCCCTTCGCTCTCTTGTTCCCACTGTCCGCTAATCCACTTAGTAGCTTTCCTGTTTCAGTTGCGACGCTATCCACACGACTAGTATAAATCTTGACGCAGCCATCTAGAGTGCAGCTTGCTTTCTGAAAATTGACACCATCACCCTCTTTGAGCAATGACATGTCATGGAAATAATCTATCAAGGCAAAATTCCAGGAATTCGTAGCATTTATTTTATTGTCGGTGGCCATTTTCATCCACTCTTCGAAATTGGCTAGGATTGGTACACGCTTCATTGGCGTCATTGCGCTGGCAGCGACCACCGCCAGACCCCCATCCTCAACGTTCTCCTTGCCTTTCGATGCATAGCTTCGCGGTGTCTTTGGACTATCACTGGCTGCACGATTGTAGTTGTTCAATTTCCGTACTGGAGAAGCCGCGGCTTTAAGGGAATTCATTTGTAAGTCATGGAGGGCTTGTCGACATTGGAGGCGCACGGCCTTTTCATGCCGATCGTCGTTGAGAGGGATCCTATAGCTTCGTATGAGCGGCATCGTAGCCTAGATGAAAAGCTCATACTTACTTGAGCGGCGATTGAAGGGAAGCTGGTTTGTGCGGGGTGCCGACTGACGCATCCTTCGCGCGTGGAGGATTTGCGACTCGTGGCATGTCGACTGTTTTCAGATCACAGCTCCCAGATCAATGATTTCAGACATACATAGAGCGCATGGTGGTGAAAGCTTATGGTCGCGAGGACGCTGGTGAGTCTTCATGTGCGGTTTTGTTTACTCTTTGGCACGATTGGTGTAGTAAGCTGTAGATATACCAATATTAGAGTTCTAGAAGACACGCGACTTGGGCTCGATACAGGGCTAGCCTCTACGGTCGCCATCATTTTCTGTATTTGCTCCCCTGTTTTGAAACGATTTCTGACAGAACATGAACACGGTCTAATGGCGCAAAGTGGTCTGTACAGAAAGCCCCTGATATCCTTTCATATCTCCACAATCATTCTTATTCAATTGCCTGCAGTGCAGAATGCCCTTTTCCCTAATTGCGTGACTTTCTTCATTGACATGGAATTCAGCTAGGCTCTCCTTAAAGATACCAAGTTCAGCGAGCGTTTACAATTTGGCTCTATCAATCACATTCAAAACGGCTAGTCATTCAAGATGCCTGGTTTCGCGGACTCCTTCTGGTCTCAGGACTATGCTGCAGGCTTGGGGGTGCTATTTGGGAAGCTTCAGCAAGGCGTAATAGAAAATCGGCAAGTCTTAACAATAGCAAGGATGCGAGCCGATGCTGAGGAGATGTATGGACGGAAATTGGGGGACATTGTGCCGACAACAGATAAGATGACTGGTGGATTTGCAAGAGACGACGGAGCCAGCTTACGAAAGGCTTACGAAGGAGTTCGAAGTGAGATGGAAGAAGCTTCGAAAAATCACAAGAAGATCTCCTCTAACATAAGTGAATTGGTGGTTATTCCTTTCAGCCGCTGGTGCGAAGCCCATGAAGGTCGCGTCCAAAATTCTCAAGACGACTTACAAGCGCGCATGAAAGCCCATGACAAGCAGGGAGACTACGTCAGGAAGCTGAGAAGTGCGTACTTCAACAAATGCCGTCAGCTTGAGGACATGGAAGAAGAAAATAAACTGGCTTTTCAGAGCCCTGAGAAGGATCTAGCGAGCCCAAAGATGTCAACAACACCAACAATCAAATTATCAGAGGCACAAGAAACAGAGGACGATGAACCTCTCGAGATTGGGGATGAGACGTATGATCCAGAACAGGTCAAAAAGATCTTAACACACATGCTGAGTACGATCAAGCTTGGGGAAGCAAAGGTGCCAATACTAGGCGTTTATCAAAATGTTTCTACGGGGTCCGATATCACGGACTATATACAACGGCATATGGGCGCAACAAGCGTTACCTATGCGGAGAGGGTAGGACAAGACCTTGTTGCCCAAGGTTTTCTGAGATTAGTAGGAAATGTGGGCAGCACGTTTGCCAACAGCTCCAAGATGAACTACCAGTGGCGGCCGAAGGCGTTCAGGCTCACTGGCATACCTGAGAGGAAGAAACCATTAGATCGAGTGTCATCGATCAACTCTACAAAGGACGGAGCTGAGTCTCCCGTTGTTGGTTCGATGGGAGAAATATTGTCGACATGGAATCCCCTCAATAATCCACATCCAAACGAGACGTCTGCAGAACGGCTCCGGCGTGAGTCAGTCGAGGCCGACGATCGTTACAAAACAAGCGTTCGACGACTTGATGAGCTACGGTGTCAATTAGAAGAGAAAATCATCGATCATCTTAAATTCATGGAACGATGCGAGCTAGACAGATTGAAGGCGATCAAGGCTGTAATATTGGACTTCTCCGGAGCTATCAGTAACACGATACCCAGCCTACAAAGTACCGTAGACAATATGCTGCTTTACCAAGAGACTGTTCAGCCAATCGGCGATCTCAGATATTTACTGGAGAACTATCGAACAGGATCGTTCGTACCAAAAGTCCAGACTTACGATAATTATTACAATTCGGTCGACGGTCAGTTGCATCCCAAAGTAGGGGACAGTGGTGTCATTACGTGATACTGATCCAATATACAGAGCAAACGTTTGGCGTAGACCTTGAAGCTCGGGCACGAGCAGACCGGAAACGTGTGCCTGTAATCGTTACGACGATTCTTACATTCTTAGATAATCGTAAGTTTCGTGTATTAAAGTCGCTCCTAATTGCTCACGGGTTCGCACAGATTATCCTGATCTGGAAGGCGACGAGGCTCGTCGAGGCATTTGGCTCGTTGACGTACCCTTGGCAGCTACTCACCACCTTCGTCATGCCATCAACACAGGGAAAGCCATTCCTCGCGACGTGCTAGAGCGATATGAAATACCCATTGTTGCGAGTGCCTTGAAACTATATCTTCTCGAACTACCCGGTAAGCTTGTGATAAACTTCACATTATGAATATAACAAATAACAATCGCTTCAGACTCCCTTGTCTCCTGTCAAGTCTATGAAATCATAAGAACCATCTATTCTACTGCCGATTCGTCAAACTCGGCGCAAACTCGTATCTCTGTCCTTCAAAATACCCTCGGCCAACTAAGGCTTGCAAACATCGCCACTCTTGACGCCCTGACCACTCACTTCACCCGATTGATTGAACTCACCTCGGCCGATGAGCCTTACGTTTCTGCCCTCGCAAACAATTTAGCTCCATGTATCCTCCGCCCTAAAACTGACACCTCCCTGACAATGCACGAGAAATACTCGTATCGCCTTCTGAGAGACCTGTTCGCTCACAAAGAAGACATTTTTGGCGAGCTGAAACGCGCATCTACACTCTCACATACGCCAAGTGGCGGTTCAGCTTCGAAGGCGTCTCGCATACGTGCCATAAGTACAGATGAGAGTAATCGTCGTGCAAATATGGAAGCACGTAATAAGGCTATTGCTTCAAAGTCGCGGAATAGCAGTCCTGCACCTCCTGCTAATGGGCGAACCCACCGTAGAGATCGTTCAAGTGATCCGCCTACAACACGATTTCCAATACACACCAATTCAGCATCAATCGGTGAAGCACCTCCAAGAAGAGGTGCTGTCCGGGTGAGCCTAGAAGTCCCCAGCGATGAGGGTTCGTCGCCACAGGTAGAAAAGCAGACGAAGCAAAACAGCATTAGTCACATGATCAGTAACCTCAACAATACTTCAAAACCCCTTTCCGAGACCATATCACAGCCTTCAGACAGCAGCAATGATGCAAACCATAAAACTACAGAGGGGAATGATGGTTCTACATTTGCAGAGAAGCGCGAGTCTCTTGGTCGAAGCAGTCGTTTCCCCCCCAGGAAACAGGGCACCCTGGGGAGTTTGGGCAGGACAGGTCCAGGGGACAGAAGTAGTCTTGGAGCTGGGAACGTCAATGGCCTGGACTCAGAGCATGTAGTCGAAGATGGAGAGCGACATGGAGTTCAATTGAGCGATAAGCCAATGGATGATTAGCTGCCTTACCAATTTCTCGCAGAAAGATGAATGGGATGTGCATATTGATCTGCTCATAATATCGCCTGCGTACGTGACGTTTTGAGTGCGTCACTACATAGGTGGACCATTCATCCAGTACCATAGCCGGCATTTAAAAACTCGTGCCTCATAATTTGGTCAATTGATAGGATAAACATGTTGATAAACGCTTGGCAGTTGATTGACACTATAGCAAAGGGCACGCTATCCAATGCAGTGGTAGTCATCATGCAGAGGCATCACCAGACCAGGAAGCCGAAATCGCACTCCTGTTAAGGCTCAGTTATTCTCCGAATCATTGGTCACAACCCAACATTCCCATCAAGATTCCTTGGCCGGCTTCTGACAAGCAACGCCTCATCTCGTCTTCATCAACAAAGCACACAATCCGCTTCTCCTGGATTATTCCTTTCCCCTTTCTGCTGGGGGTTCCCGAAGACCCACTAAACAAACTCCCGCCCTCTTCATCCCCTACCAAGCCCAGTGTCTCCAAACCCGAGATAATATCTGCAAACTCTGTGCGTGTGAGAGGATGCAAAGCATTTTCTCGCTTGCACAGCGTGCAATAGATCTCAAAAAGCTTTCTTACCGGAAGCGCAGCACACATCTTCAAGGGAGTAGCGAAGATTGATGATGTGCCTTTGCGAGGTGTTTTCTGGTGTGAGACCAGTGAACACAATGCGGCTCTTTGCTGGAGATTGAGTGTTTGTAGGCGTTGGGACGTGCCATTGCTTAAGGCTGTAGCAGAAACGCGAGAAACGTGCGCGATTGTGGCGCGAGGGGCCGTAAAGGGGTTCAATTTCAATAGAGAGGTTTCGAGAGTAGGAACTGCTCGTGGTGGAGACTGTAGGCCCGAGTTCTCGTTCCCCACAGCCTCTGAAGGAGAAATTGGTGTTGGCTGACCAGGGAGGTCATGTAGCAATTTTTGCTTCGTTTCTATTTCGATGAGATCGAGTGTCCGCCGGATTATGTCGAACGCTTTGCGTAAGTCACCGCTCTGGGAAGCAATTTTCTTAGAGCATAGTTGGATCGCTGCTGGGTGAATGAATGGAATGTGTTCCGCGGGCACAGCAGGGTCAGTCGAGGATAGGGACTTTAGCTTGATAGTAACGACTGAAGCAATTTCTGGAGCGGTATATGGAAGAAACGGTAACAGCCGCGGCTTGAGGTTCCTGGCCTTGAGTCGAGGCAGGAAACGGTCTGTAAAATCCAGGGCATTTGCGATGCCAATGATTATCAGTCGCGACAATTTGTGGAGAGACCACTCGAATAGCGTGTACAAAATCTCTAAGTCCAGTGTGAGAAGATGATCAATCTCGTCCAACGTCACTACATAGACAAGGTTAGAGGATTTCTTCCTTGGCACGAAAACAGCACGCATGTGTGCCATCACATCCTCAATTTCCATATCATCACCAATAAGCTCCTCAATCAGCTTGCCATAAATGTCTTTCGAGCACTTAACGCTCATACAGTTGATGTGAGCAGCTTTGAAGCCTCCTAAATGTTGAACGTTTCGGCAGACTTCGCTGACAAGTGCGCTTTTGCCAGTACCAGGAGGCCCGCTAACATACAAGCAGCGACCTGATTTTGATAGAACACCCCCTTCTACGAAATCACGCAATGCTTCTCGCTGGTCCTCTCGTCCTATAAATGGACCTGGGTCGGCGCTCCGAGTGAAGAGCTGACGTGCGCAGTGATACACGGTGGTGACATTGTTTGAAGTTGACGGAGTTCGAGGTGCACTTGGTGTCGATTGTTTTCCTATGAGACCAATCCTGTGGCGCGGGGTGATGGGCACTCGTTTTGAGAGCGCATCCCGATGCCTAGGAGTTTTGGGGGTTGGGAGCTGCACGATTTTCTCCTCTTCTACTTTCACGTTAGAGGACTGGCTCACCTCAGCGGGGACTCAGCATACTCGGTGACTTTTCATAGATCTTGGTCTGGCCATTGGCCTTCCTCGGAGACAACGCGACTCTTCTCCATCCCACGGTCGATTCAACTGGCAGTGGGATGAGCGGTTCACAGATTGAGAGGCCCATCTGGTCCAAGCCCAGGCCGCCTTGAGCGTCACTGCCTTCTTTCGGGTCGACATTTTCGTCGTTCGCAATAGAGATATGGGCTCTTCGCTTGACGCGCGAAGAAATGGAGGTGCCTGTGAAAGGTTAGAGAAGGGAGTGGCAGTGTGAACGTTTGGGCTGCATGACCTGCACTCCACTCGGTCGGTCTTGCCCTCTTTCTAAGTACAGATGTCATTGCTCTTGCTGCTCTTGCTGTTTGAATTGGCTTCGATTTGGGGGATGTCGCTGCTCTACTGTCGCGTGAGGAAAGCGCGATCGAGGGACGCGCCACGATACACACGATCCATTTAGTGTATGATTTTCAATACCGGCATAAATATTTGTGCTCGTATTGCCGCTAAACTACAATAGGCTCCGCTCTTGGCATCTGGTCTATCTCATTGCGATTCAGATTGAAGTGTATTTTGGGGATATTTGCGACGCTTTGAGACCCATCGCAAGCACTTCTTACTGCACTGAGGTCTACGGGAGGAAAGATATCAGTTGCTGACAGACAGACAGTGGTTTGCCCACATCGGTCCCACGGAGAGGCAAACGTGCCTTGTGACCAGGAGGCCATTATTATTAGCATTCGAGCTGAAGCTACCGAGGAGCTTTGTACAAAGAGGTGCAACAGCAAACATACACCCTCGGTCTCCCCAATTGCTCGAACAGGGCGGGATCAAGAACGTGCTTTAGTCCTCCATCAAAGGACAAGACGCATGATGGACAGATGAAGTGTTAATGGGCGCGCATAGGGCAATGCCGGTGCAATCATGGTTGAAAGCAATTGGCGGCAGCAGCGCTCGCCATCGCCCAAGCCTACACCCTCTATGCCACCTCCCCTATCCAAATTCTATCATGGTCCTGTTACAGGCTGGAATTCAACGGAGTCGTCTCCGAGCCATGACGGTTTGAGATTCCCAAGGCGCCAAATGGAACGTTTGCTGATCACAGCCACATAGCCTCCACCTTCGGAGTGAATCCCATTCATGACCTTGCCACGTCGTTCGCCCCTCGAAGCTCACCTGGTCCGTCTACTCACGGCTCGCCCTCACTGTCTCAAGGATGGCACTCGCCGGCACCGTCAGCACCAGCTCCAAGCCAGTTTACAAGCGCCCCTTACATATCAAATAGCTACGCTCTGACGCCAGGCTCCAGCGATGCTTCGGTCAACTCTACCTGGGAAAGTGGTCCTCCTGACACGTCCACTTGGGGCGTTAAATACAGGCATAAGCATCCTGATGTCTTAACGAAGCCACCTCTGCCGGTAAGTGTCAAGCTTCTTCAGAGTTGACATGACGGCGGCAACGAAGACTTACTGTCAAACCCTGACAGCCGAGACCCCATCAATCCTTAGATCAACTCTCTCCATATGCAAGAAAGCTCTCGTCGGTATCAACAACAACGATCGACGTGCCTCTATTCCTGCAGCCCGCTTCTTACGACTTGACTTCTGCACCGCCTTTACCAGTGTACCAACCTCCCTCTGCACAGAATAGCCAAGGTCAGATCACCCTTCCCCGCGAGCCACAACGTCTCCCGCCCCTACCGCCGCAAAAGATTCCGCTGGATAAAGAAGAAGACGCTCAAGTCCCGAAAATGGTACCCAAGCGTCCTCAGTACGACCCGCAACACAGCTTTGACAATGCCCAACAGCAAACCTCTCAAGGGTCGCGACGCCCTCGTTTCGACCCTCAAAACTCCCACGATGATAATAGCAGTCCACCGAAGTGGCAGCGTAAGGACCGGCAGCCAACGATTCCCGCACCACACTTTACTAGCTTTGATGTAGATTCAGCTTTACCGCCAATACACCGTGAACAAGAGCCATTGTTCACCCCGCAGCATCAAACGACGGAGTCTAGTCCACAATCCCGAAATCGGGACAACGAGCGCTACTATTTCAGCCAGCCGCTCCATCAGCCAACGATATCGCCCGTCGGACCGATTGAACAAGATTTGTGGACCTCTGATCCAAGACCGTGGGATTCGCAAGCAGCCTATGTTCCGTCTCCCGAGCAACAACATGCTGCCTTAGTTCATCAGGAGGGGCAATCTACATCAACCACCACCAATCCATCATCAAGTACCGTAGGAAAATCAACCCCGGAGTCGAATCACACGTCGAGTACATCGTACAGAGATAATGAAAAACGGGTGTTTTCAGGTAAAGAAGACCAACAAGGCGGTGACGACTCGTTCTATTGGCATTCTGGTCGATCTTCGTCCGATGTAGGGGAAGAATATAGCCAATACAACTCACCTGTAGCGACGCCCGGAGAATCCAGTATGGACAAGCGGAGCTCGGCCACAAACTCGACGGTAGTGCAACACGAACACCATGAACTCCCGATACGATCTACAAGCCTTTCACCTTCGATTTCTTCAACTTACGGAGCTTCCGCTTTAGGCTTCGGCGGACCATCGGACTGGGAATATTTTGGGGATTATGAGGCTGAGGAGATTGATGACGAAGAGTTGTACAGGCGACCCAGACCTCTGGATGGCAGCAATACACTCGGAGGATCTGCCGAGTTGCCCGTAGGAAATCCTTCCGCTGGAGAAACAGAACAGCATGTTATGTCAACGAGACCTACTTCAGAGTTAGTATCGCATGACCTTCCGCCCCTACCCGAGAGATCTTCTATTAGACAACCAAAATCTGGTCTTTCCAGCGAAAGCGTTACGCATGATACCACAAGTCCAGAGGAGGGCGACTATGCAAATGACACTGAAGCAGTGGAACTAAATCCGGCCACTCCTCATCACTTCTCTAGTGAACCTACACCGTCGTCCAGCATCCCCGCAGACCAACGCCCTGATCTCGATGAAGTCATACGAGCATGGTCAGAGGCTCCATACGTGGGGAGATTGAAGGCTCAATCGTCTCCTCTTCAAGATCAGAACAATCATCACGAGCAGCCTTCAGATGCTGCTGTAGCGTCATTAGCATCTACGCCGCGTGAGAAAATGCTCAATGCAAACATACTCTCGAAAGATGCCCCGTTGCTGCTACCTTTGCCAACCTCAATAGATCACCTAGAATCGAAGAAGGAAAGGGCTTGGCGCAGCAGAGATCCGCCGATCGTCACTCCTAATACCTCACCAATGCTCCCTGCATCGGGCACGCACCAATCAGACATGCATCTCGCGGAGCAGCAAGTGTCGGTCCCGGATAACCTACATGAGCATGTAGACACAACGCTTGCCAAAGACAGCGTGTTCTATCCAACCCAGAAGAATGACAAAGCACTTTCAGGAGATGGTGAACCTTTGCAAGACGGACTTGTAGTCTCATCGTCCCCTCCAAATGCTACACCTACAAAACCGGCAAGAGTTAGAAGGTCCCCGGTCCGACCTGACAGCGTCACTAGTCTCGGGGAAAGACCTAGCAAAACAGATGACTTAGTCTCAAATGAGAATCCTCAGGTAGCCCTACCCACAGTACCTCAAGCATTCCCTTCGCCCAGTTCAATTGAGAATCCCACCCAGGTCGTGCAGTTGGAGGCTCATGGAAATGTTTTACAAAATGCACGGTCATCCCCAATACGAGAATCATCCGAGGATGTCCCTCAGAACATTTTTCATGAGCCTACGTCGTCAGAACCGGCACTGCCGACGTTGATACGCCACCAGGAAAAGGACTCCCCAGCTACTTCTATCAACTCCCATCAAACCCCGTCAACAGGCGGAGCAGTGGAGCAGCTCAAGGCTACAGAAGATGTACCTTATAAAACGTCCTTGGAGAAGTCGCAAGCGACTGCCAACCTAGGGGCCAGGAACATAGGCTCACAGGAGGCTTCGATAACATCGCAGATGAATGAGACCTTAGGAAATCTATCCGCAAAGGGCGCCCCTACTGAAACTAGTGAAACTACCGAACCTCCATTGGCGAAGGGAGACGCCACTAAAAGATCTGACGAACTGGCAACTTCCAAAGTATCCTCTGTTGGTCTGCAACTGTCTTACGAGACAACATCAAACAATGGAAAGAATAATGACCCTTATGCAGATCTAGATCCATGGGGTAAAGCATCGCTAAACCGGTTTGCCGCAATGCTCCGTGAAGAGTCCAGGGCAGAGACTAATAAGGACAAATTGAATATTTTCAACGTCTTCACCAGCCGAGAGTCACGGCTCCGAGTGGTTCTGTATGGCACTGAGGACGAGCTTGTCAGCCTTCCTAAAAAGACTGAACAGAAGCTAACATCAAACAAAGAGCCAGAGGCCGCTGGAACGCCTGATTCTAAGATCGCGGGCACGCCAGAAAAGAATGGGTTTGTAAAAAACGCCGTCCAACGTGCAAACACCATGAGTTTACAACGGTCATTGAAGGCGCTACCTGCTCTGCCTGCAAACAGAGATAGTGTGATTGGTCTACCTACAAAAGCTCTGGCACCTTTGGTCATACACGAGAACTCAAAGCCAGTTGTAGATCATGAAAGCGCCGGGAGCCAGTCGCCTTTAGATACAGTTCAGTACAGCCCTGGCGGCAGACCCATCGTCACCCGCATATTGAGAGAGAATGAGCAAAGTGTGAAGGAAGAATTGCAAAAGACGGAATCTCCTTCTGAGACTACTGCGGGAGCTAAAGACTATCATTCCCGAAGCTCCAACGCGCCTATTGCACTAGGAACAGAAGCTTCACCGGAAGTGGCCAAGAAGTTTGATTATGCACCGCTCAAGTATCGCGAGCCGCGTTCGGAGGTCAAGAATTACCTTGCAAATCGCAAATCCGTCATCAGGCCGTATGCAACCCTTACCCAGGGGTCACTAGAAAATGGGTCTACTTTCGGCAGAGTGGCAGAGATCAACGGAGCTCCCTCCCTAGAATCTGCGGTTGCAGTGCCCACGAGTCAATATAACTCGGTCTCAAAGCCCAACAATGGCGATGCTCTGGGCCAGACAATGAAGCCCACTGACTCCACGACTGGATCGAAGCCAGATCTGCGACAGTTCGTGAAAGCGGATTTTGATCCTTTAGTCACTATCTTACCAGCGGCAGAAGTTGTTGCCCCAGCGCCAACTCGCCTCGACGATTTACAAAACGTTGTGGAGACTATTCCGGACGACTTCAGCTTCATTCACCAGAGCGTAGTCGCTTGGGATGCTAAGGCCAAAAAGCAGCGTGAAGAGAACGACAGACAACGGCACGCGCGACAAATCGAATCGGAGCAGAAAATCGATTCCCTCTTTGATGACCATGAGATTGGATATGGAGATATTTCGGAGCTCGAATCTGAATTCAAACGCTCTGAAGCGGCTCGCAAAGCGGATGAGGACCGTTCAGAATACCAACTGTTTGTATCTGACGTATTTACTCTTGTATGGACACGCCTTCATTATGAGCTTGATCAGCTCATTCCTCACTATGAACAGTATTCCAGTCTGATGAACGACACTGTGACTGGAAGGAATATATTTGAAGAATCGTGCAACCGTCTCGCACTTGCGCCGACAATGAGCCTGTTCCTGACTCTGCATCAAAAAGTCGAGATTCGTCATCAGAAGGCGTTCGAAGCAGTCTTGGAGAGAGACCGGCGTCTGAAAAAGACTGAGATATCACCCTGGTATACTCTGAGCAACATTGCCAAGGTGAAGCAATTAGAGAAACAATTTGAAGACGCAGAAAAGAAGGCTATCATCGAATATTGCCAGCAGCGCGCTTCGAGGGCCAATCGCCTCATGGACGTTCTGGACCACAATACGCTTCGAGGAGTAGGTGCTAATCAGGATTACATGGAAGCAATATGGAAAGCGGTGCAAAGGATAGCATCTGGAAGAGCCTTCGCTTCTATGAGCGGGTCAAATGAGCCGACTGCAGGCATGGAAGAGGTCGAGAAAGCCAGGACGATTACTAGCCTACTTGCTACATCTTCCGAGCAAATTGTCCAGACATTCCATGTGGCGGACATGCTGCTCAACTCCGCTGACTACGAGGTATCCGTTGCAAGAGCCAAGGTAACCGACAAGGCGGACAAAATGGCGCTTTTGAAGCTGAGTGAAGAGAGAGCTAAGGAAGACCAGAAGCTGATGCGAGACTTGGAGCACCGCTTGGTCTTAATCCGCGAGGCTACGCGAAGAACGAACGACGAAATTGTCAAATTAATGTTATTCTTGGGAGTCACCAATGGGCGGGCAGACAGCGCTCCATTAACGCATGCCGAACCCGCGGATGATCCGGGGCATAAGGCTAGGATACAAAAGGCGTTGGAAGAAGCGAAAAGGAGAAATGCATTGAAGGAGTCGGGAGGCTGAGGATTGACGGCCATTTTAAAGATGATTACCGAGTGATACCCTTTTGCTATGCATCGTTTGTGCAACACGGTTTGTCCATGTCAGGAGAGACTCCTTGGTTTAACGACGTATGTACATGCGGACGAATCTCTTGCGATTTATTTGCCACAGTGCAGCCAGCCTCGATGTCTGACGCACAATGAATGTGAAAGTACACACTGTGAGCGGAAGGCGGCCACGATTTTACCCATGTATCTGGTTATAATGTATGTATATGTCGCCCTCGGTCAAGAGCAACGACAGGAAAGGAATTCCCCACGAGTAAACATCTGCCCGAGAGGTGAGCTGCGATACTTTGGTGGGTTCTCTGCTGTCACCAGCATGCTACTTTAGTCCTGCTAGTGTCCTAGCACTGACCAAGGCGATATGGCTTTGATTCTAGTTGCTTTGATTGCTTTGGCAAAAGGAAAATGCTTTAGTACCATGAGGCTAGGCCAATGCAGCTTACTTTCACCTACCTCGAGGACAAAACAGTCCAAATGTGTTTCGGGCAATCTCATGTGACGTCTTTAAAGCGATTGTAAGTAAAGCACGCCAGCCTTGGCCGGCTCGCAGGGGTCCAATACGTCTTAGCGCCTCCCCAGCCACCTTCACTGGCCACTTTGCCTGCTGCGTCACAAACCTTCGGTCTCCCCCAAACAAGTTCGCAAATCGCGATATCACCACCACTACCCTCCCTATCCTCTCCTCCAGCCTCCCGACTTGCCTCTCAGCTAACACGCATTCGGTCCGCTCCTTCCCTGTTCTTGTCTACGAAGACTCTCGGCCTGGGGTTGGTCAGGATTTTCCGACCCGCGACAGCGTCTATCTTGCGGCGCACCAGGCTGATTAGGACTCGAAATTCCAATTGCTGGGAGCTCTGGTGCGCTGAGGGTTCCTACCATCATCAGCGGACCCGACGCGCCCTGGATCGGACCCGTACACGCAAGGTCTGGATTTAGCGTCCGTATACATCGGGCGATGCGTCCTTCAGAACCCGGGAGCATCGTATATGGGCCAAACTCAAGGGCAGTGAGCAAGCATCGAGACCAAGACTAAGATTCAGGACCTCTTCGCGACGGCGCGAGTTGATGGCACACGAGAATTACCAGGTGAACGTTTTCCCCTAGGTATGCTGCAATTGGTCTCCCACTTTTTTCAAAATTACACAACACCATCCAAGCACGAATTTGGAACCACCACATGACGCTCATATCCCAGGCAATGAGATGTGTAGCTCTAGAACGTCAAGAAGACGCTAATCCTGATCTTGACAGAGCCACTTCTGAATTACAGTAACACTTCCTATTACCCCCAGCCCGCGACAGCATCTGTTTCGATGGCAGAACCCGTCTCTACATCAACACACAGTGTTCCAAGTACGCTTTCAGGTCCGTCCGGGCCCGCCCAAGGTCACCAAAGTCCTCGGAAACGCAGGCGCTCGTCAAAGCAATCTCCAGGGCTTACACCCAACCCTAAGGTCTCGAAGGCAACTCTTCCTCAAGAGCCAATAACCCAGGCACTCACGGGCGCGGCTGCAATAGCTGAGGAAAGACGGGCCAAAGCAGAGCAAGTGTCATTAGAAGGGAGACAAATGAGCCCGAATCCTGCTCGAAAAGCCCTCGGGGACCTGTTAAAATCGCAGAGTGGCATGAGCAAATTACAAGATGCGCCGAGTCAGGCAACCTCGTTGAGCAAGCCTCTCGCTGAAGTAGCACCGTCTATCAAGTTGCCTGACACAGTTGAGAAAGAAAATTCTACTACTCCCTCACCCGATCATGGCACTCTGCGGGCTAGCCTCCAAGGTACAGAAAGCTTTGGCACCGTTGAGAGCACTGCAGCTGCCACCATCACTGCCAATGGCGTGTCGGTGGCAAGCCCGGGTCAAATGGATGATGTCGCGGGTGAAGACGACGAAGCTCAAGGTCACAGTGAACACCCCCACGACGGCGACGACACCAATAGAGGAGATCAAGATGAAAGCCGATCAAACAAAGCTTTCACATATCCCGGCCCAATGTTGAGTGCTCAAGCGCACCGTACATCAAGCTTGCCTCAGTCTGGGTACGGGGGCGGTAGAGACAGCAACAGGTCTCCATCCACTAAGAGACATAAGTGCCCATACTGTAGTACTGATTTTACCAGGCACCACAACTTAAAGAGCCACCTGCTCACGCACAGCCATGAAAAGCCTTATAGTTGCGATACTTGTGAGGCTCGATTCCGACGCCTGCATGATCTGAAACGACACACCAAACTTCACACCGGTGAAAGGCCCCATGTTTGTCCCAGGTGCGATCGGAGTTTCGCACGTGGCGATGCTTTAGCAAGACATACCAAGGGGCAAGGGGGATGTGCTGGAAGGAGGTCGAGCATGGGGAGCTTTGGAGGCGATGATAGACATGACGGAGGAATGCGAGCAGGCGATGGAGACAGCATGCCGGGAATCATGTACACCGGAGAAGCCTCGCATGAGCCGGAGCATATGGACGAAGACACCGAAAGCCCTGGTGGAAGAAGCCTCCCAAGCATCCGAAAGCATGAAGCGCCTCCTATTGAGCACCTTCGACAAAGACCCGAGCATCCGAGTATTTATCAATCCCACCAGCCAAGCACGTACCCTCCGGTTGCTGCCCGTCCACCCACAGGCGGTTTATACCCGCCTCCTAGTGCGAGCCCCAGAGCCAGCGCAGGGACTTCCATTACGCAGGGTCCGCTCAGTCAATCCTCGTATCCCCCTGGATCCGGCGCTTCTTCCGCATTTCAGTCTTCCGGTCAGAATCTGTTCGGGCAAGCCGGTATGACTGAAAGTCCGAAGCCACTGTCTCCAGGAGGCATGAAATCTCACCAACTCGGAAATTCCGAACCTAGCATTCATCGTAATAGATCTCCTAGCCTGACCCAACAACTGCAGCAGCAGCAATATGGCCGGCGTGTAGCTGGGAATAACACATCGCCACCAATGAGTTTGCCTCCTCCACATGCCAGCGTCGGCCATTTGAACGCTCCTCAATTACCGTCCTTGCCTGGGCTCAATCCCCCAGAGGCCAGATTTACTCTGCAAAGCCAAGCCCCTGGGCCTTCCCACCTCCACTCAAGTGCAACAAGCAGTCTTCCTGGTCCACATCATGGACCAAATTCTCCTAACCAACCTCCGGGCAATGCTTCGTCAGCAAACAATAGCCTCTCAAGTCATAGCACGGGGCCCCACGCGAGTTTAGATAGGCCTTTAACTTCTTACAGTCAACCTACTGACCAGCTATGGGCTTACGTTCGAGGTCTGGAAGCTAAGGTGGACAGGCTTCACGATGAACTTTTCTCCTTGAGGAACCAGTTGAATGGAGGACCACAACAGCAGCGGTGAAGTGTGCAATCCCTTGCGTCATTGTTAGACGGGCGGCGTTCTGGGTCGGACCCATATCTTCAGCTCTATCATATCCATGTATGGCCGGGAGAGGGACAAGCATTAGCGAACAGGGTAGGCGTCATCTATGGGAGCCCAGTACACGATGGAGGCTTCCAGCCAGCGGCAAGCAACAAAGCTGGATCGAATCAAGCATGATTGGCGCATATCAGAGATGATGAGCATGATGATGGAAATGGATTACTGCGGTAATGATGTTTTGTCTGTCTGTTATACCATCACGGAGCTGGTCGGCTTTTCTACTAACTTGTGTCTGTCTTCTAGCGGCTGAAAAAAAGCGAAGCACTAACCAGTGCCCTGCGGCTATCGCAGCTATCTTTCCATATACGTGCTCTTTGGGCGTTCCCAGGCAAAGAGGTGCAGATAATGGTCGAACTTTAGTCATTCTGTATCATAGCGTGGTATTGTACGAAAAGGAGGAGACCTGATGGCTCCACATAAAGACACCTTACCTTCGAATTTGATGTGTCGCCAGATTCCGCTATCGCTTGACGCTTGGATTTTGGTCGAGTGAGTGTTTCATAATTTCACTTCGCCCTCGACTTTTGCAGTGCCCACCAAAAACTGTTTCCAATGTCAGAGGTCAGCCTCTCCAGACTCGGCGGTCAGCGATTGTCCCTCACTGTAGGCTTAGAAAAGGGGTAGGGGTTGAGTACTGGACAATTGGCGTGAGAAGATGAAAACATATATCCCCTTCTCAGCCACATCGTTGGATTTTGAGCCATCAATCGTTGCAGTGAGCCAGAGCGCACACCAAAGGCACGTTACCGCGTGCCAAAACTCCATACTAGGACCAGTATTTGTGGTGGTCTCACTCAATAACGCAAGAGACAGTGCCTGACGAAACAATGAGGACAATCTATCCGAGGACACACACCACGGCCTTTGTAGACACGGTGTGGTCTACGACCGAGATGTACGCAGGAACACTCGTGAGACGACCTGTGCCTCGTGCAGGAAGCCAACGGGGTTCCAAGGGCGAGAGATGGCGGATGGCAGTGGGAATGCCAATATCATGGCGTAGGTCAGAGAGCCTTGCTGGGTAGAAGTCGAGAAAGCATTCGATCAGAGTGGTTTTCTCTCGTGGATGCCCCGGAGCAGCTCCAACGAGACGGTGATGGTTGGGTGAATCAGAGCTCATTCCTGTGGCCAAGCAACTGCCACCTGCTGCTGTGGAGCACTGTGCCCCCGACCGTTCCACTGCTAGCCTCGGCCGCGGGGATAGGGCTGGGTGGGAGCTAACCTCTTCTGGTCTGGCCACGCTATCAAACGTCAGGCCACTCCAAGCTCAAGCTCAAGCTCAAGACTCAATCGACCTGGTGTTACCACTCCCCAACAATGTTCCATTGGCCTGCTTCAAGGCATAGACCAACGACCAAGGACATGACGAAACCGCTCCCTCCCCGACTTAGCCTTAGCCACGAAAGGCACTGGCCACAGGTAGAACCGAGTCCGGCCTTAGCCACGCCGTTGCTAATCAACTTACACTCCTCCTGCTGAAGCCAACGGGAAGCCTGCCAGTGTATTGGGCCTCGATGTCCGTAGCACTGACCAGCAGTTCGTTGGACGTGGAGCCACTCAGAGGCCGGTATCTGTGCTTGCTGGGCCATGGCTTCACTGGCTTCACAAGAGAGCGGCCGGGTTGACCGCGTATCGTCTACTTTGCTCCTTCCATCCCCCTTGCGTTCATGCCATATCATCCTATCAATGTTGAGCTGAGCCTGGCGCGCTGCTAATAGCCTCCTCAACCGAGCCTCCAGACCCACGGAGCATCGCCCTAGAAGGCCATAGCCGTGCGGCGACCTCACTTTCTGCCCGTCTTGACTGGCGTTTGTCTTCTAAGCGCCGCTAATGAGGCTGATATCTGCCATGTCTTTCAGTAAAGTGCCCATTATGTCCTTTTGTCGAGCGTGTTGCCTAGAAGGCGAGTCAGAATTATGGTATAAAGGGGTCATATCGCTCCATGTCACGGACCCCATTAAGACTGGTGCTACTTGTCTCTCATTTGTGTACCGTTCTTATTTTACCCATGTCGGATCCATCTCGTCTTTTCCAAAGTCTCAACATAGGCGAAATGCCCGTCACTCGCTCCCAAGCACATTCGACTTCCCAGAGAGGAGGGAGAAACCCTCGTTCAAGCCACGGTCGTGGTCGAGCTCCTCCGCGGCCGGCAACTCCAGGCCAAGCACTCCCTCCGCAAGCCGCTCCTGTCCGCAGTCACACCGGACGCCAATACTACACGCAAGCCTTGTCCCCTTTGTCAGCTCGACGTGCGACCGAAGGCCTAGAATCCAACTTTTCGGTAGATCGGGTACAAAGCTACGACTCCGGTAGGGAAAAGTATTACGCCTTTCAGTTGAGAACACCAGTCGCTGTGCGCGTCTATGAACCGAATGCTGGTCGTGCCAGAATAGAGTGCAGCTGCGAAGCTCACCGAGTCTCTCAGTCCGAATGCGCCCACATCTTCGTAGGATTTCAGTAGACACCCGGTTTCTAGGCTACGCTGACAACCGGCAGTGGCTCTTTGCTGGTTTGCATGCAGTGCTCACAGACCAACGAGTAGCAGATACGCAAGCGCCGATCCCGATTGAGATTCCTCTCACTTCCCAACTAGGCCGGCTGTATCCACTCATCCGGCAACACCAAGCATCTTTACGTCAGGAATTAAATCGTATCCGCGGGGATGACGTGGAACCAGAAACCGACGATCCAACAATGCAAGACCCATTCTCGGCTATCGATATGGAGACGAGAACGGACAATCTCTGTGACATCATTTCGAGCTTTGACGCCAGTCTTATTCCAAGCGAATTCAAGCACCAGATTGTCGACTATCCTACACCAGAATTGTCACCCAGTAATAATGGTACACTCGTCCAAGGAAGCCTTCCAGCCACGATCTATCACCTAGCATTTCGAGACGATTCCTTCTATCGACGTCTGCAGCAGGTGGTACCACAGGATGTGCGCGTTACTCAATATCACAAGACTCAATATGGTAGGGCCCAAAATGCTCTGCACCTGCTTTCACAATACTCGGAAACAGGTCCCACTGCTCGTCGAATGTCCCAAGGCGATGTGGACATGGACGTGCCTACATGCGCGAGATCCCTCCGATCCATCGTAAACGAGATGTGTGAAGACCGCGACAGGAGGACTGCAGTCGCTCCGCTCGCCGTGCCCGTATCACGTCGATTGGCTGAAATCTTGACGAGGTTAATTGGTCAAGTCGTCGCTTGGGATAGAGACATCTATGGTCGAGCGCGGTGGAATAGGGTCCAGCCTCGGAACGAGCATTCACGAGAGCGCAATCTTTTCGCCTACTTGATTGGGGATCCTCCTTCGGATCCCGGGCTACCTCACTGGATGACTGACCATTTCGTGATCGACCGACTTCGGGATTTTCCTTCGAGCGAGTGGAGTCATCTCCTAGAGTTATTCACGACCATCAAGGATGCGATAGAGGAAAAGGACATGAACGTTTTACCAGGGTCGTTCGCTTACGTCACTACGATCGAAAACATGGTACATGAATATACCGCTACTGCAGACGAGCCGAGCTCCTCATCAGTCCAAGTACCACGTCGAGCCTAGCGTGATGAGCGTCGAAGCTGTGGCGCTGAAGATGTCAGAGTTGGATGAAGAGAACCCCCTTAAATGGAGAGTAAGGTGGGTCGCAGACTTTGCGGTGACATGCTCGAATTCAGCGTTTTACCTTTGTATCCGCTAGCCCCTGATCTCGTCGTTGGGTACTGATGTTTCCGGGGTCGGCTATCTTGTTTTCTAGGCCATGCTCATTTCTGTCTAATGTATGATATTGTGAGTGTTGCTGGAGGACCTTTGTAGTTGATTCCAGGTCTGCCGTCTTGTTTTCTCTCATCCTTAGTAACCTTAGACCTGTCCTCGTCAGGGTCAATAAAGGGCTGGTCCCTGATCTATCTCTCAATCGAACTCCCTTTGACAGTGGTACGAATCAAGGCATGAACCCATATATGGAGGTGAGAGGAGCAACCACGGCACAAAGACGACTGCGCATTGCCTAGTGTTCAGAAGGGGCAGCTTTTAATTCAACTGGGCCAACACTGCGACCCAGCCACACCATGAATTGTCGATTTTCGCCATGGCTATTGGGTTCGTTCTCGCAACGGCGTGTCTTGTCTTCAATGCAGCCAGTCTTGGTGATCTCCCGACATCAACGCAATCACTGAATTTCAATAGCAAGGAGGATTCAGAGAATAGCATGCGATGCCGCTGGTACGAATACATATCCATCCGACAGCACTATTGTAAGTCGAGAACAACCCTACCGATCAACTTGCCATCTTTAATCTCCTGAAAGACCTGGACATTCTGGTCAGCCGTGACCTCCCGAACAGAGCCAAACATGTCGCGCATTGCCACTCACCTCTGTCAACTTCTCCATTTTCTCCGTCCTAAAATGTGTCTTGACAATGCCCCTCGCAGCAAAATCCAGGACCTCGATGGCATCCTTCCTTGTTCCCACGGCCACCGCAGCAATTGTCGCCTGCTTGAAGACCAACGACTGCGGGTAAGCCTTTGCGATCGGTTCGGGCTTGCCCTCCGGCATGCCGACACAGACCACAGTGCCATCGAACCGGATGAAATCAAGGGCTTGCGCGTAAGCTCTGTTGCTTGCGGTACATACAATGACCGCCTGAGACCCGAGACCGCCGGTCAATTTCAGCACTTCTTCGGCGATCGACTTGTCGTCATGAGCGGTCACGTCGATAAAGTGCTCGGCGCCGCAGTCCAGGACCACGCTCCGTTTGGCCGGTGCGTCGATGCCGATGACCCGCATGGCCATTCCTCGAGATGCGAGTTGGCAAGCGATGTGCCCCAATCCACCCCCAGCACCCGAGATCACAATCCACTCGCCGCTTTTCGCCTTGGACTTTCGAAGGGCAGCATAGGTGGTGACACCAGCGCAGAGCATGGGCTATAGAAGACATCAAATGGGAAAGGAACACTTGGGATTCTGGTTCTTCATTCAATACTTACAGCTGCATCCGCCGAACTGAGCTCATCTGGAATCGGGGTCACGTAGCTACCAGAGGGAAAGTTATAGCCACGCTGCGATCAAAGAGAGCCGATGCGAATAGGGAGGACTCACTTCACAGGACCAATACAGTACTGCTGGAAAGTCCCAGGAGTATAATATCCGCTGACTTTCGCCTGTGGGCAAAGTGCATCTGCGCCCGCCAGACATTGTGCTGGATGGAGGCAGAGGAAGATCAGTATTCGACGCCGTTGAACAGGCTCGAAATCCAGCTCGAGCCAGATTTCACATCGTAGCAGAGGCGAGGAACTACTCACGACAGCTCCCACATGTGCCGCTGACCCACTTCACCCCCACACGATCTCCCACCTTGATCGAGGAGGCGTCACTGCCCGGACCCATTTTGACCACCTTCCCTACACCTTCGTGGCCACCGATCTGGCCAGGTTGGGTGGGGAAGGGGAGAGAAGCCCACTAGATCGGGTTGGCGATGAGAGAGCGGTCGAGGTTTCAGGGTGGGAATAGCCCACGCTCCGAGCAAAGTGGGACAACGCACCGAGTTTTCCATGACGCCCAAGTCCGAGTGGCAGACACCAGAGTGGGTGCTTGATCAAGGGTCACGAGAGGTTCGGATCATGTCGCAACGGTGTCAATGAGCACTCACAGCTGAATCAATACTGGGGAAATAGGGGCTTTCGTCAATCATTGGGTTCACCACCGGGAGGAAAGCAGTCGTCCGTTACCTTCACCAGGGCCGGGCTCAGGCATGTCCACCGTCTCGATCTTGGTGGATATCTTGCCGGGCTCATTGTAGACGGCGGCCTTGTATTGCTTAGGGATGGCGGTCATGGTTGTGCACGAAATCAACTGGTAAGAAAGACAATGAATCTGCGACCCGAGATGGATGTATTGCGAATATATATACAATTCTCACAGTGTGGTACCGAGACTGGAATGGAAAGAAACATGCCAGAAGTCGAGAGGTAGCGGCCGAGTATTTGTAGATGCGGGGGAAAGGCACACCTTTCGTCCTGCCTCTCCTTTTTCGTCATGATGGTTCGGTAAGGTAGCCCGAGTAGCCCGAGCCGTAAAGTGTCCGAGGGGTAAACCTCGGACGACGTATCAGCCTATAGCTCCTGCCATTCTCCCGAACATTCTCCAGTAGGCCCAGATCATGGGGGATCTAGTGGGATTGAAGGCAACGGCAGGTGGGAGGTACTTGAAGTTAAGTACTTACCTTGGGGCAATTGGATGCGAGCATGGCGGGGTAGCTTGGAGCGGAAGCTAAAGTAATGCAGAGGTGAAGTGACTTCGATACCACGTCGGGTAACTGCGAGAAGAGCTACCACGAGGCTGTAACGGGCAACGTTGGCGATAGGGTGGGAATGGCTGTGGGTGCTTATGTGAAACATGGGCTGCATATAGAAGCTATGTGTCCGAAACACGCCTGAGAGACCCGAGACAAATGCGAGCAACACCTTTGTCATCCGCTTTCCAGCAATCCTCCCCGACTGCTGCTCAATCATTGACGGAACTGATACTTGACCGAACATCTATGCACCGCATGTCGTGATCTCAGCAATTGAATGAATGTCTTCCTTCTCGGCCAAACCATCATCATCCCTCTCTCGCCCGTATCTGTACAGGATTGACCGGTATTCTAATGAGTGTGCAAGGCAGCCCGAGTGGCGCCGGGGCGGCTTAAGCTGTTATTCCTTCGAATCATGTGTACAGCACTGTTGCAATTCCAAAGCCCTTTCCATTCGATCGAAGGCTGGCCGTGCCGAAAATCAACCGACACAAAGCCCCGATGTTTCGCCGATATGAGGTTGGTTTACAAGGCGAATTCGCTCCGCAGTGATGCTATCCATGCCATCCCGAACGTCACTTGGATGTGACATCTTGCTTTGATTTCCATAATTATGCCGTGATCTCATCTAGTCCATGTAGAAGTCGCCCTTCAGGATCCTCTCCTGGAAGTGATCGGGCTTCCGGGGAGATTTTGGCATCTCCTTGATGGGCTGCTCGCTAGCTGCCACGCTGGCTGTTTTGCGATGATCTGCCGGGGGGCCTGTCGGGGCAGAGGGGGCTTGGCTGTTGATAGAGTGCGACCTCTCGGCTCTGTTTTTGATTTGCTCTGACCAATCGAGACCTTCGCCTAGAGGTCACAAAAATGTGTTAGCATGTTTACTGGAGAGCAGGTCTGCTATCAGGAAATAGTGGCAGAAAATTGTGACGAGTAAGAATCTTGTCAGGACACCGAAGCCACCAAGGTATGAGAGATCTCGCAGAGTATCAATCGTGTCAACGTCTCGCAGATTGGAAGGTGACAGTCTGTGAATTTCAAGGGTAGATGGACGGCCGCCATTGCCACTGTTTCTGATAGCAGACCTGGATGGGGTGTGGAACGGAATGGCTTGGAGACAAACCTCGTCCTTTGACAGACGGGGCAGAAGCCGTATTATTGGCATTACCATTTCCTGTCTTTACATCCCGCAGCGCCCTTGCTCCGAAGCTCATACGACGTGCGAATGACGATGGGGACGTGGGCGATGCATTCGGCTCCGCGTCTCCTTCCTCAATGGCGTTCTCATTGACGGATGTGGAGTGGGAGCTGCCACTGCCGACGCTGCTTTGTCGGTTCCTCATGTTGGCGAAGGATGACGGCTGGGTGGGAGAGCCGGGCAGTCCCAAGGAAGCGATGGAAGTCCGTCGACGTTGCTGAGCTTGCGCATTGGCGGCAGCGGTGGTGATGGGGCCGGGATAGGCGGAGGTATCGTTGGTGCTGGGAGGGGAGCGACCGAAGAGTTCCGACAGCTTCTGGCCCGGTGAGAATGAAGGCCGACGGGTGGAAGGTGAATCCGGGGTGGGTGGGGGGGAGTTCTCGTTGCTGGCCATTGTGTCCGAGTGTTTCTTTTGGGGTTCGAGGCCGGTATGGGCGAAGACAAGCTCGGGCAGTGTTTGAAGTTGGGATTGTGGCGAGAGCGTACGTGTGGGCTTGGTGTGGGCTTGGTGTCGTATATTCAGGTATATTCAGAGCGGGGACTGATTGATTGACTCTGCTAGAGTGGCTCGGATATGGCGGGTGAGCCTCTCAAGTGCATCGAGTGGCAGTGAGAGAGGCGGATGGACGAACAACGAAAGGTGAAAGGTGAAAGGTGATGGAAAATGGGAGATGGGAGAGGGTATGAATGGCATGTCATGTCATCACAGCAGAGAGAGAGGAGGCCGACGCACGGGAGTCGGAGACTTCTAGTTGCTTCAACTCAGGGTCACCAAGTGGGATGCTTAGTGTGATTCTTAGCGCGTCGCTTGGCGTGATGATCGGCGAATGGCCTGCACGGGCACACTGGCCGACGAAGCCTTTGCGGGGAAAGCTGCAGCTCCGCAGATTTAAAGCCAGGCCAAGGCAGTTAAGCTTATTGCCCCTTTTCTGATTGGCGCGTGCCGTCTGGGTGGGCCGCGATCTCGATGCAGGGCAATTCCGATTTCCAAGGAGATGGCTTCGACCATCAGGCATCAGATGGCCAGCGATGCGAGCCACACACCTGGACCTGCTCACTGATCCATCCACCCTTTGTTTCCCAAAGCAATGGGACCATACGCTATGCCTTGACCATCAATATCTGAGGCACGTCAGCACCCTCTCGGTGAAAGCGCGGGGCACGGGTCAACCAACCTCGTTCAGCGCTTTGCTATCCATCATCGACATCTTTTTGTGCTCGATGTAGCGCCGCCGAACCGCCATCCTACCGCTTGCGACCCCAAGCGGCCTTTTGCTCCCGTGGACGCCTTCGGATACGGTCGACCTTCTTCTTCTTTCTTCCCTATCGTCGAGAAGCCGGGAATCGCGCGATTCCGACGACGCCAAAGCTGCCGGCGAATCCGACGTCTCCCTTCTCGCTACCTGCCTCGCCTCTCTCCTAAGCTTCTTTTGGAGTCTCCGCTCTACTTTCTCCCCCCTCCTCTGAGTCTTGTCCGACTTTCCCGCAACGCCAGCATCATCTAGACGCGCTTCTGGAGGTGATGATTCACCGTTGCCCGAAAACTCGTTGAAGCTTTCCGAGGAGAGCATAGATGAGCTGTTCTTATTGCTCCCACTTTGGCGTTCTCGCTGTTCAAAGAGCTTTGATTTCTTTCTCTTCTTCGATTTACCGACTTCTGGACGTGAGTTGTTGTGACCTGCCATCGTCCCATTTGTCCCTTTCTCCTCAGTACTAAGACCGGCCTCATTTGGTTGAATATTGGCGCACCCCATCTTTGGGAGCTTCTGCAATTCATCGCCGGCGAGGAGGCCTCCACTGATAAAATGTAATCTTCCCCACCGGTGATGAATGAATGCTGAGCGTTGTACCGTGGATCTCTGACTTTGATCTCGCTCCGATTCTTCTTTGCTCTTGCCATTCAGACGACCTAGGATATCCTGAAACATGTCTAATCCAGTCGTACTGCCATTTTCCTGACGACTTCCATACTTCGCACCCAGGCCTAGGTTGTCATCTTTGAGCGCAACCCTGACGTGGGAAGCATTAGCTTGAGTATGGAGAGCGGCGTACGGTGCCTCTTTAGCTCCGAGGAAGTTGCCAGGTGTCCAACCCTGAGATTCCAGAATCCTCTGGCCGTACTTGGTAGAAGAACGGCTCCAAGTAGTGTTGTTAGGATCGTGGGAGAGTTTGGCACGTCTAGTGAAATCAGTAACGAGAACATGCTAGTCATGAGGCCTGTACGAACTTCTTGGGAGCTCCTAGCCCCATGGTAGTATTGGTGTGCTGCAACGATCCCTAAGAATCTAGAGCTATGCAGGGCCTAATTCATCTGATATTTCGGCCATAGGCAAAACGGACGTGAACCCCGTAATAGGATGATGCGAATTTCTCATGGAGGAAGCGTGGGCAGACGGGGCCACAAGCACATAGGCCTACCCTCAGTGGATTTTCTTTTCGGTGGCTCGGGTGGTGCGAAGGCGCTCGGCAAAGTTGCTCCGCAACCATTTCCGCTCACCATGGCCAATCCCGATGCCGACAATCGTAGCCTCCTTTCTTCACGAACCCCATCGTGAAACCTCTACCCAAATATTAAACTCTAAGAGTAGAGCTGATCTGCGGCGAGAAGCGAAGGGACAGCACATAACGCAAGTAGCCTCACGGCCATGGCCCCAGGGAAAGACTCAAAATCAGGCCGAGGAGCGGCGAAGCTGCGAAATAGTGATGTGGAAGATGCGTCCCCAATGGGATCCCAGAGTTCTGGGGATGACAAAGTGTCCAAATTGGCGGAGACGATGAGGCGAGATGTATACTAGCCTTGAGCTACGTGCAAGATAGTGTAAGTTGATCGTCTCTCAGATCATGGTTCGCCGCGACAAGAAGCGTGCCGAAATCAACCAAGCATTCAGCGAGTCCCTTCGAAACATCGAGGCCGCCATGACGCTGAGGTTTGATGAGATCTCGAAGAGAATGTATGTCAATGGGTTGCTTTACTCCTGGTTTCACTCTTTGTTTCTCAACTGTGCCAGGGTAATCAGACACAAGCTTCGATTGGAGAGACTGCAGGAACTGTTTAGAAGGAGGACTGCAATCGAAGCCCGCATGTTGGCGAGCACCCGGAACATCGAGAACGCCATGATCTGGGCTGAGAAGGCGCTCGATTCATCACTCAAGCGTCGCCTTCAAGGTTTGGGAGGGCACGCTAATGTAAGAGAATTCAGAGGTCATGCTCCTGGTCGCCGCCTAGCTAAGGACTGTCACCAGGCACCAACGGCATGATCGCCATCGACGTGTATAACACGTCTTGTTTGTGACGCCCCTTGCAGGTCTGGTGCTCGCGCAATTGCTGGTTGTGGCGTTATTCAAATGTCTGCTCATGTCGAAGGTGCTTGGAAGATACCCATTCAGCGATTTTGCTTTTCTGCCTGTTCCCGCTCTTTTCCACCCTCCACACGTCCTTCATAGATCTTTCTCATTGAGCTTCTAGATAGTGTGTGTTATTAGTCTTGAGTATCACAATATGTAGCAGTACAGATCCCGTAAACTTCCACTTGATACGTCGCTTAGCTAAAACGACAGAAAGTGTGACACTGTGGCGATTCTTGGGGTAGATATATCAAACTTCCGTGAAGGAGCGCCACAGATTGTGCAATGATTTTCGCGGGATTTGTGAACAGAAATGTCTAGGTCTTACGGTGTCGTGGTCGGACACCTTCGACGCGCCTGAGGTGCTGTTCTCCTACTATCGGAGGCCATCTTCATGAATGGGCTTCACTCTCCCTTTAGAAGCCTCCGAGGATCCCATAGGACGCTCGTATCTCTGAAAGGGACCATCAATCCGCGTATACAATTTATTGAGCTTTTAAAGGCCGACAGCATAGATCAAGCGCGGATGGATCACTGGCAATGTCACATTGCTGCAGTCCAAAATCTTTGAGCGATCACATTGAGCAATCTTGTTCGGTTGATACAGAGCTTTCAAGCCGATATGTCTCTACGCCTCTTGTTGCGAGATCATCCGCAAAGATCGTTGGCCCTTGTCACAGACACTCATGCATTCATCTTTCGGCATAGCCCGTCAAGCGTCGGGACCAATGCATCAAACAGTGGACCTACTAACAGGATCTCACCGTCAAAATGCATGGTAGAATTTACGTCCCTTGAGAAGCTTGACCTAGCGGATTATCATGTTCTCCGCGCAACAGGTGTTCACGGTACTCTAGGGCTCATTAGTATCAACGCGGACGTCTTTCTATGTGTCATCAGCGGAGCCACCAGGGTGGCCACAGTGAGGCCAGAAGAGACAGTTCAGAGAATACTATCCGTTGATTTCCGTGAGTAAAACCTATGAGCACTGCCTTTCACCTAAAAACTTACCGACCTTCCAAGACTGCCTGAACAGAGACGACCTCGACAGCGAAATCATCGATCATTTTGACCAGCATTCGGTAGACTTTGGTCAGATGAACGGCCATGACCATGGTCATACAGCAGATCAACGAGAGGTAGCGTTTGAGCATCCCTGCCTCGAGCTAAAGAAGATCCTCAGCAGCGGAACATTCTATTACAGTGTGGATTTTGATTTGACCAACCGCCTACAAGATCGGTAAGGAGATCATGCCACCTTCCTGACCGTTGAGCTTAAACCGAGTCCTTCAGATCATCAGAGCAGTCAGCCTTTGATATTGACAATCTGGAAGAAAGCTTTCTATGGAACTCCTATATGATAGACCCTCTCATTAAATTCCGCTCTCGGCTGTCGACAAACGAAAAGAGTATACTTGATTCCTCCCAAATATTGACGTCTGCGATAAGAGGTTTTGTCTCAGCCATTACAATCCCAAATGCTACTTCTCCGATTCAACTTCCGAAAACCAATCTCCCATCTACGGTGACTTTGATCTCTAGGCTGTCGTGTCGACGAGCTGGCACCAGATTCAATTCACGAGGGATAGATGATGATGGGAACGTCGCCAATTATGTAGAAACCGAGACTGTCCTGTATCACCCTTCAGGTCTATGTTTCTCTTACGCTCAAGTTCGCGGTTCTGTGCCAATTTTCTGGGAACAAGCTACAGGCCTACTGCCAGGGCAGCAGAAGATACAGATAACGAGATCACCCCAGGCAACACAGCCAGCGTTCGACAAACATTTCGAGTCCTTGGAAATAGACTACGGCAGTGTTCACATCTTAAACCTTTTGAGTGAGTCTAAACCTGGGGAGGCTGAATTGACGGCAAGATACAGCTACCATGTTCGGCAAAGTCCTCTTAATGCTGTCCTCGATGTCAGTAAGACATCCGAAAACCAGAATAGAGTCTTGGAATCTCAATTTGATTTCCACGCTGAGACTAGAGGACCAGCGGGGTACGAAGCTGCGAGTATGGTAAGACGACTCATACAAAAGCGAGCCGACAGTTTCGCCTATTTCTTGTGCGAGGGAGATCGCACCGGCAATACATACAATGACGAGAAGACTCAGGGGGTAGCAACGACGGTCATCCTGCAACAAGAAGGCGTCTTCCGTACCAATTGCTTAGACTGCTTAGACCGTACCAACCTCATTCAGACCATTATAAGTCGAATGGCCTTGGAAGGTTTTCTAGGGCATCGCAGTGAGAGTGCCGTCGACTTCTGGGTTAGACATTCTAGCCTCTGGGCAGACAACGGAGACGTGAGCTGAAATGGGTGACGTCTACCTATAAGGCAAGCTAATCTAGAGACACAGGCACTTTCAAAGATATATGCTGGCACTGGAGCTTTGAAATCTTCCTTCACTAGGCACGGCAAAATGTCATTAGCAGGTGCTATAGCTGACGCCCGGAAGAGTGCTACCAGGGTGTACATGAATAATTTTGCAGACAAAGGACGACAGAATACTATCGATTTACTGTTGGTACGGTATAGGATAAACTTCGCCTACACCGCCTACAATCATGACTAAATATATGCCAGGGACGTTTGATGGACCAATCACCTGTTATTTTATATGACCCCATCGCGAATTACGTCAATGCTGAGCTCAAGAGGAGGTCAGGCCAATCTGGTTGAAATCAATGTTGCATTACTAAATTGTTACAGAGTCAGCGAGTATTCCACTTCAGATGTGATACAGATATGGGTGGGGACCTTCAATCTAAACGGTCGTGAAAGTGGCGTTAAGGAAGACCTCACTCTATGGCTGTGGCCTGAGAAGAACCAATTACAGAAACATCCTAGTATCATAGCTATTGGCTTCCAAGAGATCGTCGAATTGAGCCCCCAACAGATAATGTCCACAGATCCAGTCAGGCGCCTGGCTTGGGAGGACGCAGTGAAACGGACTCTGAATGAAGGGGCCCGCAAACGTAGGACAGAAGAGTATGTTCTTCTACGCAGTGGTCAACTTGTGGGAGCAGCCCTCATGATCTTTGCTCAAGTTAGCATATTGGCTAGGATCAAGAACGTAGAGGGCAGCGTAAAGAAGGTACCTAGGTGCTCTGACGTCGTGAAGGCCCGGTGCTAACAGCAGATAGACGGGTATGTCTGGCATAGCCGGAAATAAAGGTGCGGTGGCTATACGAATGGTAATCATTAGTCTCAATTCGATTTACCTACTCCTGCTCCCAGAACAATTTCAAGAGATGGCTGGTCACTGTTTCCTCTTTGGGCAGATCTGTCAATTCTTTGTCATCGCTTGATGATGATATGCTAACGGCGAGATTTTGTAGGACTACGCAAATACACGTCTCTGTTTTGTGACGGCTCACTTGGCGGCTGGGTTCGCAAATTATCAAGAGAGAAATCGAGACTACCACACCATCAGCCATGGCCTTCGCTTCCAACGGAACCGAGCGATCGAGGATCATGATGCAATCATTTGGCTAGGGGACTTCAATTACAGGATTGGTCTTAGTGATGATAGGGTACGCCGTTTGATCAAAGCAGGCGATATTGACACTCTTTATCAGAATGACCAGGTGAGACCTATCGAAGGTGATTCATTTCTGGCTCTTCCCATTAACGTTTCCGATAGTTGAATTTGCAAATGGTCGCTGGGCATACATTTCCTTTTTATTCCGAATCAAGGATCACCTTTATGCCAACATACAAATACGATAATGGCACAGATGACTATGATACCTCGTACGTTGCTGAACACCCTTGTAGGGAATCTACTGACAACGTCTAGAGAGAAATCCAGAATACCAGCCTGGTGTGATCGAGTACTCCGAAAAGGGGAGATACTAAAGCAGATCAACTACACAGCTGCGCCTCTTCGATTCTCCGACCACAGGCCTGTCTACGCGACCTTCCAGTGCATTGTCAACGACGTGGATGAAGCTAAGAAACAACGTCTCAGTGAGGAGATTTATTCAAATCGAAGGCAAGATATTGGTGATACCACAGCAAATGCCAGGAACGATGATCCAGATGACGAAGATCTGATTGGTTACGACTCGATTGCTCCAGAACTACCTCCTGCAAGCTCGGACAGGCGCAAGTGGTGGTTGGACAATGGTGAGGAGCTTTCTCGTCCTTGAGTCAAGTGTCTGAACGACTATTGACTCGGTCGGACTAGGGTTACCTGCCCGATCAAACGTCAGGGCTCCTGAGGAGAGGTCAGTCCTAAATCCAAATAGACCCTCGAATCCCTTCACTCCCACAGCGGAGCCCGACTGGAGAAAGGTTAGCAACGACCATGCTCCTACTCGTAATCCATCCCATCCTACCATAAAAAGAGGTCCATCGAACCATCCACATCCATTTGATGGGACCCAATCGTCTACGCCCATAGCTGGCCGACAAATCAAGGAAGAACAGCCATCTGCCCGGGAGAAACGACCGCGCGCCCCTAGCCAGGCATCTGTCGTGTCAACGTCCTCGAGCGTAGCGCGGAAACCTGCACCCCCTGTCCCAAAGAAGCCACCGTTGCTCACCAGGCCCAGTAAACAGCAGATAAGCGACGAGAGCAGAATGTCCATCTCGTCGAAGCCGCCAATCAGGAGGCCAAGGACACAGGAGATGGAGGCTGAGCTGAGATCCCCACAAGGAACCACCGGCTCGGCAACAAGGGCAGCATCAGCTTTGCACAGTGAGTCGCCATCCGAAGCTGATGGACCGCCTCTCCCACCAAGGCGGACCGGAGCCGGCGGCGGCAACTCGAATGCTCTGATGGACGAAGATGATGATCAAGCTAGGTCAATACCATCTCTTCGGCCGCTGCGAAGGACATAGAACTTCGACCTTTTCCCGAGGTAGTCGTGGATGATTTTGCCATGGCATACATAATAGCGAAGGCGTAAAGTAAAGAACCAATGAGTCACGCCTAGATGTTGAATATAGTCACACCGTGAACAAGCATTGTTTAAGTCATGAACCCGGTTCAGCGTCGAGGGTCATCTCTCCGATCATACACTCTCCTCATCACCCTGCCATCTTCCTCGTCGACTTCGACCATCTTCTCCCTCGTAGACCGATAGCTCGCCGAGCGCACGCTCGCGTTGGACTGCCTCGGGCCGCGGAAGCTTGCCGCTGAATGTCTTGGGCTGCGGGTAGGCGGTCGGAGGACGACTGCATTGCCTGAGTGCCGGGGGTGGAGGACCACGTCTCCCGGTTGCCGACAAGTCACGAGCTCGATGACGTTGCCCGAATCTCTTGGACTCCTTCCATGTGTGCTGCCACTCCGCAAAGATTCGCGCCGGAGGAGGGTGGGACCCAGGGGGGCGGCGGCGGTGGTGATGGTGGTGACGGTGGGGTCGGAAGTGCGGGGAGTGATGGTTTCCACCAGCACCACGCGGCCCTGAGAGCGGAGCGTGCGAGCTTCGAGGGACCGTGGCTGCGACTGCAACCCTTCGTACGTGAGAGGTTTCGATCTCCGTGGCGAAGGAACAGAGAGGCTCGGTCGACTGTGGGCGGGGTTGCCAGATGAAGCGTAACTGGTCGCCGCCCGCGGGATGGGACGATTGGGGACCACGATGACGTCCTCCCCCTCACGAGGGCTCCTTTCGAATTTGCAAAGACACATTTCGAGATCTCGTTCGGAGGCAAGCACAATTTCCTACCGCGACAGGCACGAGTAATGCTCTGACATGGAGATTTGCGCGCATCGTGCACGGAAGGATTGAGACCTTAAAGGGTACCAAGGGATCAGGGGCTATCGTAGAGTCGTATGTTCCCCGGAGAGGTGAGTCACTGGCATGGCAGATGGTCGCTTGGATGAGTCAAAAATCCAGTCATCCATGAGGGAGCGAATCGTCCCCCCTAGCTACTCAAGCACCACCCATACTGTGGGCCGTCCTTGCGAGAACACGCATATACTAGGATCGATAAGTGCGCCGAAGCTGTCGGTCATGTATTGTTGGATTGACCCCATTCAGCATAGGTACGGACAGGCACCAAGACTTGCTGGTTGTGCTCTCAACATATCAATTGTTCAAACAATTACAATTGAAGCTGTTGGATTAAATTGTAAGATTTTGGCTGACATCAAACCACCTGCTCTAAAGCATTCCCCAAAGTCGTTGAAAGCTTGCGCATTCGCCGATGCAATTTCTATCAAATTTGGGTATGTAAACTCTCCAATGCGACGCTCCGTGAGAACTCGCTCAGAATGTACAGAAACGCGTTGCAAATTTTTACCATCAGCGATGAAGATTCTAAGAATTAGGGAATTCGTGAACTCGTAACACGTCAATTGTCTAGAACTGCAAGATGGCCGGGATCAGGCACCCAGCGTCAGCTGAAAGGTCCATCCAATAGCTAGTGCTGTGCTAAATAGATTACGGTCCAGTGTAGCATATGACCAAGCGGTGTCGTGGATTAGAACCTCGAACAGGCATATTGAGTCGGTTTGAAGCAAAGATCCCCAGATGCCGGCACTTGATGGGTGTGGATTTCATCGACGGGCTGTCTACTTCTTCTTGCCTTTGACGTTTTTCTTCTTCTTGCCTGCGGCCCAGAACATCATTGGCGGAACCCTTTCCTTCTTCTTTTTGGTCTTTTTCTCTACTCACAGTTAGCACATTTCGCTTGCTGCACCGTCAGGGGGCAGACGCTCGCACCATCAACAATCTTGCCACTGGGAGCTGACGGTGCAGGAGGTGGTGGGGGAGGCGCACCTTCATCCACAATGACTATATCGGCCATCTCCTCGGCCAACACTCCTTCATCAGGAGGCTCTGGGATTGGCCACATGTGCATTGAAATCTCCCAGCCCGGTTGTATCACGATCTCCCAGACAGGCCTCATGATGATCTCCCCTTGCGGACCCACTAGGTCGTATTCGCCGTTAGCTACGTGTGGTCCGTACACATCGACATGGAGAAAGGCCTCTTTGATCAGGTACTCCATGCCCTACCAGGGAGATGATTAGCTCGAATTTGAGAGCACATTTAGTAATGGTACTCGAACTCACTCTCCAGTCCCTACACAGATCAAAGGGAAAGCTAAACCTCCTCCCAATGGCATCTTTAAACTTGATGGGCTTGTCGGGCGCTTTGGGCGAAGGTGGTGGTGGTGCAGCTTTAGCTTCTTCTGCAGCCGCTTCCGCATCTGCCTTGTACTTGTTGACGACTTCTTCTCTTGCCGCCGCAGCGGCGGCCGCTGAAGCCGCTGCAATCTCGTCAGCCTTTTTCTTCTCTGCTTCGGCCTGTTCGGCTGCCGCCTTCGCAGTAGCTTTGTATTTGTTGTCGACCTCCTCTCTTGCCGCCGCAGCAGCGGCAGCTGAAGCTGCTGCAATCTCGTCAGCTTTCTTTTTATCGGCTTCGGCCTTGGCAGCTGCATCCTTTGCGGCTTGTTCAAGCGCCGCCTCCCTTGCTGCTCGTTCCGCCCTCTGATCCTCGATCATCTTTTCGAGGCGTGCAAGCTTCTCGTCTTCTTTGGAGGTATCGGGGGCTGGCGGGGGTGGAGGCGGAGGCGGGGTCTTCGCCGCTGGCGCCGGAGTGGTTGCTGGCGCTGGTGCAGGTGGGGGTGGTGGCGGGGTCGAGTAGACTTGGTAAACCGCAGGGGGAGACATGGGTACCGGAAAGCCTTGAGGTGCATATGGAAAATAACCTGGACCTGGAGCATGAGGTATCATCTCATGACCTAAGCCTGGATGGTGGCCGTGCGCGAAGTAAGGAGGAGTGGGCCCCGGAACAGATGGTGGATACGGGGGATACCCAAAAGGCACCATTTGCTGTTGACCGGCGGGAACCACGCTCTGTGGAGGATACGTCTGATAGGCATGAGGAGGATAACCTGGTTGAGGGTAAGGGGCATATTGCCGGTTATGGTAGTGGTGGGGTGGGGGTGGGCCTCGGGCGTAGCCCTGCCATTCTTCGTGAGAGTCCACGCTTTCTGCCGGCTCCAAGGGTGGAGATCGGGGCGCTCTTGGGGGAGGACGCGCTCGCTCGTTGGTGAGATAACGTCGGTAAGCGGGACGACGAGCGTTCTCCGGTTGGGGAGCCTCCACGATCGGACGGGGTTGGTTGGACGTTCGAGGCCTTGATGCTGAATCCGAAGGCCCGATCTCGTCGGGGATGACCCAGCCTCCTCCCTGCTCCTCCACCGGGTCAGAATACTCGTGACTGTCGGCGGCAGAACTGGGCGACACTTGGACACCAGTGCCTGCAGAGTCCTCTTCGTCGGAAGACAAAGAAGACCGGTCCGAGTTCGGGGCGGTGTTGATGTGATCGATGCTAATATTGTATCTGACCGGTCACCAGAGTCAGCACGAGTCCCGGTCCGGAGCAGCATCGATACATACGGCATGTAGGAGTGTACTTCAGCGCAAGGAATTATCTAGCTCGAATCCTCCTGGCGAGGGAGGACGAGCATAGATAGCCTTGGTGGGGGTTGACGTGTCTGTCGCTCGATGGGGCCGAGCACCCTTATGTATCGGTCGCTGAACCCGAGAGCGTGGATTGGCGTGGAGGGTGGTGAGTGTGAGGCCAATGATTTGGAGACACGACGGTGGTCCTGTTTTGCGGTGCGAGACAGAAATCTCCTTACGCTGGAACGATGAGTGGGGAGACCGGTTCGAGCCGACTTGGATGTGGACTGGTGCTTGATGTGGATGCGCAGAAGCAGAGATGCGAGTATCTAAAGAATGAGTGAGGGTGATGGTGAGGCTGACAGCAGGAAGAAGTGGTGGTGCAATGAGAGATGTATTGATGTTTTTTGCAGGTGACCGCGACAACAAATTCTCGGTCTCCTGATGGTGCGTAGGTAGCCTGATGGCGGGGCTAGCCCATGCAGCTTCCTTACCCGATTCGCCATGGCCATCATCCTCCCCACGCCTTCATCCCACCCAGTGTGGACAGTGTCAGGTACGAGGAGTGAAGACCATGACGGAGAACATGCCCCTACCTCATCATCTCCTCGTCTAAGATCAACCACCGCCTTGATTCTCTGCGAGACCCAAGACTTTCAATGCAGTGAGCTGATCTGTTTGGGCTATGGACGCTACGGACGAGTACATGGACTAGACCGCACATGATACTTCTTCATGTCGTATCACAGTATTGAGCTTAGTCCTCTTCCTTGCCATACACAAGCAATGCCACGGGAAATGCTACAATCGACGCAGACCATTGTGTCATGGAAGCAATTGATGCTCGATGCCATCAGGTGCTCGATGATTGGGCTGGCAACCTTGGAAAGTTTCATCGCCGACCAACAAAAGCGGCTGCCCGCATCAATCTGCCCCCGTCTCCCACCTTCTGCCTCGCTCCCCATTTGCAGGCGGAATGGAGGGCCTGGGCATCCGAGCAGTCTTTTGTCGACGTCGACTTGTCTCAAGCCCTCGGAACGGCGATGACTTGAAGGCAACGACAATCGCATGTGAAGTATTCTGTGGATTGAGTGTTCTCCGACTCATGAACCCAGCGTGTACTCATCTTTGCCTGATCTGGGTGCTCCGATCCAGCAATTCCTTGGCTGCAGTAATTTCAGCTGCATAGTGTGCATCACCAGAAGTACGTCTTATAAGTTCCGCCAGCTTCGAGGTCGATTTTTCGTTTAGTTGGCGTATAGTCGCCATCGATAGAAATGGAAGCTCGGCATTGTCTGTTGATGCGACTAATGTTCTACCCTTGCCATCGCTGGAAAGGTCTGCCAGTAGTTGGTCTGAAGCCTGCATGCATGTCAAATATTGCGAAATATCATGTGAAGCCTGATGTACCATTTTCAAGCCGTAGAAACCACGAATGTAATCATCGCATAGCTCAATGCTTCTGCAGAAGCGTCGTATAGCCTCGACCAACGTCTTGCCTTCACTGTTTTCATTGCCGCTCGTGGCGGCGATGAAGAGAACCTCGCCCAAACGTGCGTGTATCTAGTGCCAATCATGATCAGTCGGCGCTTCGGCTGCTATAATAGAGAGGCTAGTCATACATTCCAAGCATTGGGCGCCACTAGCAATATCTCCTCCAGGCAAAAAATCGCTTGGGGAAAGAGGTTTTGCGATAGATAGAGGTCCGAGAGTTCGGCCCAAGCTTCAATGTCGGTGGGAGATGAATCTAAAAGCTCGATAAGAGCGCCAATTGCATCCGTGACCCTTGACAAGGTTCGAAGGAGTGCAACCCGACGTTTCGCTACAGGCTGCGAAAGAAGGGAGGCGATTCAGCATCTAGCCGTCAAGACCCAGATGATAGAGGCCGTACCGTGTTCACGGGGTCCTCGGCGAGGACCTCACCGTATTCCTTCAAGATCCTCTCTAAGGCAGCATCGTTGTCGGCCACAGCTTCCTGATACAATCCTCGCAAACCCATGATGCGTTTGTTCGTTGCTCCAAAACGCTCAATGAGCTTTTCGAGGCAAAGATGGGCTGCCTTATCATCTCCTGTGCGTAAACAAGAAAGCAGCAGCTTCTCGTACATCAGCCATGTTTCGGTAGATTCTGGGTACGATATCAAAGGGATAGGGACAATTGATGTGCCCGTGGTCGCGTGCTTTTGGAGATATGGTCCGGTCTCTTGAGACAAACTTAGAGCTTCCGAGTTCGCTTGTCGCAACGGAGGGAGCGACATGGCAAAGCTTGTAATATGGGAGAGAGTTTACGAGAGCCCCAAAGTTGCAGCCGTAGACAGGGCGGCCTCACGAGGTGTTGAGGGAAGTTGAGAGTAGATAGGTGTGAGAGCTCCGAAACCGTATCTGACTTTATAGGGCTGAAACTGCCAGGGTGGTTTCACCATCTTAATTCAATCTCTTACCACTACATATGTACTGACGCTTTCAGATGATGTAGTTTAGGCTCTTCTCCTGTAAGAGGCTCTTTCAAAGATTGTGGAAGGCAGTTGAAGGTTTTACGTCCCCTATGAAGGTCGGCGCAGAGAGCAATGGTACCCTCGTGCCCGCCGAAATGCAGAGCTGTGTTTGCTCTTGATGTGAACCCTCGACCTTGGACGGTCATTCGTCGACACGTGCCTTCAAACACCAGGCTGATTGCTGAATGCTTCCAAGATGTACGATCGACGTCTACGTGGTCAAAGAGCAGCTTATTGAACGAAGTTGCAGGTTTGAAAAGTCATTATACGACCTCATCCGGGGCCTTCGTAATCACAAGGGCAACGAGAGAGAATACATACAGCACAGTCTCCGCGAATGCCGGAGGGAGGTTCGTGGGTCTGATATGGACCTGAAAGCTACTGCGCTGCTGAAACTTATCTATCTCGAAATGTTCGGTCATGACATGTCCTGGGCTTCCTTCCATGTCCTTGAGGTCATGTCTTGCCCAAAATACCCACAAAAACGAGTCGGCTACCTTGGAGCAGTCCAAAGCTTTCGACCTGATACGGAAGTCCTGATGCTTGCCACAAATTTACTCAAGAAGGTTGGGAAGCGGGTCTTCTTGACATTTCACAAGCTGTGCTTAAGTAAACATAGGATATATCTTCTCCTCTACCACCTACCATTTCCTTGCCGCTCGTCACATTGCCTCATATCATTACCTCGTCCTTGGCTCTTTCTCTCCTATCTGACCTTCTGCCACGGCTCACACACTCGAACCCCAACATACGGAAGAAGACTGTTGCGGCGCTCTACCGCCTCGCTCTGGTATATCCAGATGCCTTACGGTCAGCTTGGCCAAAGATAAAGGATCTACTTATGGATGAAGAAGAAGACTCAAGCGTGACAGCCGCAGTGGTCAATGTTATTTGCGAATTAGGCTGGAGAAGACCAAGGGACTTTCTGTCATTAGCACCGAGGCTTTTTGACCTGCTAGTCAATGGCGGTAACAATTGGATGGCAATAAAGATAATCAAGCTTGTGCGTTTGTCAACTCTATTCACTTCGCCACACTAACACTCTCATAGTTCGCAACCCTGACACCTCTCGAACCTCGTCTCATCAAGAAGTTGTTGCCTCCATTGACCAATTTAATTCGAACCACTCCTGCCATGTCTCTCCTCTATGAATGCATCAATGGCGTGATTCAAGGAGGCATTTTGGAGGGTTCTGACGGTGTGCGAGAAGGCGAGGAGATTGCCTCCTTGTGTGTAGGTAAACTTCGAGGCATGATTGCCGTTGAGGGAGACCCAAATCGTACGTCGATGGATGTTGTTTTTCAAGTTCAATACTGATGGGTTGCAGTCAAATACGTAGCACTTCTCGCATTTAATAGGATCGTAGCTTCACACTCGCATTTGGTATCCATGCACCAGGACGTGATCATGGAGTGCCTTGATGATCCAGATATTTCGATACGCCTCCAGGCACTCGATTTAATTATGGGCATGGTGGACAGTGATAACCTGATAGCTGTCGTCGAGCGACTTATGCGACAGCTGAAATCTGCCCCGATTTCGACGCTCACAGCCGACGAGGGCCAAAGTAACGCACTCGGCGTTGAACCAGCTGCAGATTATGATGGAGAAGATCCCGAAGAAATCTTGAAGCCTGCAGCCGATCATAGTCACGGCACTACAGCGTTGCCGGCCGAATACAGAATCAGCACCATACGTCGGATTATTGACATGTGCTCCAAAGACACGTATGCAAACATTGTCGAGTTCGAGTGGTATGTGGACATATTAATACAACTAATCAAGCTGATGCCTATTCCGAATGCAACTCCTGGTGAGCTACAGGCGAGCAATGAAGACCTTGACGATGGACAAATTTCTGGGAAATTTGATATTGCGAGCATTATCGGCTGGGAGCTTCGCAATGTTGCTGTAAGGGTGAGCACTGTCAGAGCTGATGTTGTCACCGCCAGTTTCTCATTAATGGCAACTCATGCGAGTGATTCTCGACTCACTTCTTTTGGCATCGGCGAGGGTGCGGTTCTAGCATGCGCTGCTTGGGTACTGGGCGAGTATATCGATACCACCGAGCCTCCCAATGCTACTCTGGAACCCCTCATCCACCCTAAGGCCCAATCGCTTCCGCCCAGCGTGATCAGTGCTTATCTTCAAGCAATCCCTAAAGTTCTTGCATTTCTTGTTTCTCGCACTTCTGACTGGAATCCGGAGCGTCAGACAATGATGTCTTTATTGGTGGCGCGAGTCATTCACTTTCTCGAGCCTTTAGCAACACATCCAAGTATCGAAGTCCAGGAAAGATCCGTTGAACTTCTTGAATTGATGAAGGTGGCATCGCAAGCGATTGTAAATCATGACCTGGAGAACAGGTCTGGACCGCTATTACTGACGAAGGCTTTACCACAGCTATTCAGTGCCTTTGACCTGAATCCAGTAGCGCCGAGTGCGCAGCGTAAGGTGCCTTTGCCGACAGAGCTCGACTTGGAGATACCCATCAACAAAGATCTTGCAGCTCTTCTGCAACGTGCAGAACAGGACTCTTCCTCTGATACTTACGGCGTGGAATTTGAATCATTCTACAATCAACGTCCACCACAAAGAGAGGCTAATGGCCCAGCTTTGGATATTGTGCCAACGCTTGATCCTGGAGCGTCGTCATATCAAAATACAGAATCCCGTTCTGTAGACAGTGACACGCCATTACGCAAACGCGTGCAAAGGCGAGAGAGAAGCAAAGACGACCCTTTCTATATAGGAAACGACGACAATTCGTCTGGAACCTCAACACCTTTCCATGACATCTTGAGGACCTCGAATGGCGACGACGTTGACGTAGACTCCATTCCAATAATTGATCTTGACATCGGGGGTAGAGGTGCTATTTCTGATGGCTCCAATAAGAACTCATGGAAGGCAAAGCGCAAACGTCCCAAAAGAGTTCATATTGCTAAAGACGAAAGCATTGAAAATGAGACTGATGGAGGAGAAGGACACCAAAAGGGTCAAGAAGCAATGGGCGAGGACTCTAGTATCCGTCACCAATTACATTACAAACCCAAAAAGTCATTACTTGAGGTGGATTCAAGCGGACTTGGTAGCTTCCCGCTTGGGGGCAAGACTACCACTTCTGATTTGCTCGAAGTTGAAAAGCCTGAAGCCCAAGATGAGGAAATGGCCAAGGCCCTGGCCGAAGTGGAGCGGTTGCGATTAGAGATGCAGCGGACCTCGGAGCGCGTTCAAGCGACAGATGGGACCCCACCTGAAGGCACTCTTGTTAAGAAGAAAAAGAAAAAGAAAGTGAAGCTTCTCGGCTCAGGGATCTCAGAGAAGGAGGTATGGCCGTCCGCTATTGATCCGGCTCAAGCCTCGCAGGATGTGGGAGCCATCCCAGTGGTGAAGAAAAAGAAAAAGAAAAAGAAAAAAGCTCCAGGAATTACTTGACCACTGATGGATTGGCTTGTGGTCCTCCTGTATGATAAACATCCTGTAGCGCTATATTGCTGTAAGTGATTCAAAATCAGAATCATTCTAAGCTTCGTTGTAGTCCGTGCCGTGCGTCTCTTTAGCAACTACCATTGAATTGAGGTAGGCTGACCAATCATGACTCTTATGCTGCCCTCCCGTTAGCGTACTAGCGTACCCCAACTCCCACATACGTTCGAGAACCGGCTCGTGCCGTTGTGCCGCTGTAAGACTAACCGCGATCTTCATACGGCGCACGCCAAGCGTAGCCACATTTTTTTGCGTCTACACTCTACACACTGGAAGTTGTCGTCCTGTAGCATTTGCGACATGATGCCCGAGTACGAAGATGATCAGCCTGATCCTGAAAGCACGCACTCCAACAGAGGTAAATCTCCCACCTCAACACACCGAGTCGGCGCTCAGACTTGTCCCACAATTAGACAAAGAATGGGAGAGAAAACAGAGGAACCGGGAATACCGAGTTGCCTCTCGGCGCGAGAAGAGAAATCGAAAGGCCGATGAGAAAAAGCAGCGAAAACTCAATGCTACTATTCTCCGTCGAATGACCAGAAACCCTCACAAGTACAACAAGAACACAGAGCGCAATCGGCTACGGGACATTGAAGGTGAGAGACGGCGGATACGGCACGAAGCTATACAGCAAGCCCAGCGCTTAGCAGCGATCCACGATCCTTCGGGGAAGATGTTCAATGTGGGCCCAGTCGTCATGCAGGAGGACGGCACTGTAATTTCCGAAGAATCGCTGCACCGACGAGAGGAAAGGGCTCTAGAAAGAGCAGCTGAAGAACCGACGAAGGATGAAGGCAAATTCGAGGCCTCGCTGGCTGCCTCTAAACTCGAGCAAGACAAAGCTGAATTTGATGTAATCTCTAGGGATGCACCTCCTACCTTGGAGAACGGTATCAATCCTGACCGACTTGCTCGCATAGAGGATCTGAAGGCTCAGCAGCCATCTAGGCAACTAAGTAAAACGCAGCAAAAGAAGAGGGCAGCTTTTGAACCTCGACCGCCTCCACCAAAACCTCTTATTCCAAAAAATGTGCCAGTTCCGGAAGAAGAGGAGAATTGGCTGACGTTGTGGGATCTATCTGATGACCAGTTGGAAAGAAGGGTACTCAGAGAGAAGCGGCGTAGGGCTGCAGAAAGGAAAGCGTTGCGGGTCAAGCAAAAGTCAGGTAAGGCAGAGCGTCGCGAGGCCAGAGACGAGAAGAGAAAAGTCTACCGGGATATCAAGTTGATCTGGAAATCGATAAAAGGTATGGTTCCATATTTCTATCAAATCTTGACCGATATTCCATACTGATTGGTATCTAGAAGAACAAGTGAGGCAGAGGACAATGTTAAAGAGTATGGAAGATGAAGAATCCAAGAAGATTGCCGTGGACATCAATATCATGGAGCGGAAAGCAGCCCTCGACCACTGTGCGGCGTTGGGGTTTGACCTTGCCAACACTCCTGGAGTAGACGAAATCAAGCCTCGAGCTCGTGGTGCGAAGGATATCGAAATCGACTTTGACACCATAGATATTGGGGAGAGCAGGAGCGATGTTAAGCCTAAGCAGAAGAATAAAAGAGTCAATCTTGGGGACGCTCCCGAGGAAATTAAGGTAGAGTACATTGCCGGTGGCCAGCGTGACGACGAGGAAGATGGAGATGTTGAAGAATATATCAAACTTGACGTTGGTGAAGGGCAAGCCTTTGAGACATTGAATTACAACCATAGACTCCGACGGAAGCTCCGCAGAGCTATTGACAATGCCGAAATCCGCAAGGAGATGTTAGTACGACAGCGTGCTCTAGAGTATTACCGTGGAAAGGACATGGAAACTCCTTGGGAACTGAATACGCCTCATAAGCCGATCAATGTCAAAGGTCAGAGGATCCTGGAGAACGGAACATATGAGACTTCCAAGCAAGACAGAGTGCGGACAAGGATGGAGCTTGTCGAATTCAATACCCAAATGCGAGTTCTCAGGAAGCAAGCCAAGGAGGCTGCTATCTACGCAGGTCTACGTAAGCACGCAGACTTGATGGGTAAGATCTCTGCCAATCCTGTCGCCAATTATGTGGGACAACAGGAGTCAAAAGATAGCCCGCAGGCTGGTGCAATTGATCCTTGGAGCGAGAGTCAAAACTTCCTGCCGGCTAGGTCGTCTGCACATGCTTATGCTGGTACTAGACGAATTCAAGACAGCGACATTGATTCGTCAAATGGAAGCAGCGATCAATCAGCGAGCTTGTCGGAGTCGTCATTCTCAGGTAGTAGTAGTTAGAACGTTATGGCAAGGAGAAGCTTCTCAGCAGCTGCGCGGTTCAAGCAAAGTGGACTTGAGGGCCCCTTGTCTTCGCTTTGTCTAGTGCTTGACAGAATCACCACCTTTTCCTCCATTGACTGGGGAAACTGTATCCTAGGTTGGACTCTGGCGCTCTATCGAACGCGTTGCATATAAAATCGCCCAATCCATCTTAGCTCCGCTTTGAATGAACATGTCTCGCAGCTAGAGGGCAAATAACGATGAGAGTATGATCCCGGCAGTGATGTTACGGACATTCCGTGATCTTTGAGCGACCCAATCTGATCTCACCAGAATGTGGACATACCTTTGGGTCAATGGCTAATCGTCACCTTGATCCGGTAAAAGATCACACTAGAAGATAGTCCACAAGTCAGACTCAAGTGTGCTGCAGGTTCCAACCGTATATTGTTTCTAGCATAAACCGAGGTGAAAAAGCAAGCCAATTTCCAATGCGAGTGTCGGATGCTGAATCAACCATTCGTGTGTGTACCCCTCGTCCTTCGGGAAGCCACCGAGCCACCGGCGCATGGAGGGGTTTTGGTTAAGAATGGAGAGGCAGGCTTGCGGTTACTTGGAGGAGAGATACAAGAGATATGTCATGGCCAGAACCTGAAAGCCCCCAGGACCTTGATTAGACCAGGCAGGTGGCGACAATGTGTGTATGGAAAGTCTCTGCGAGGCTGTTTTGACAGAATCAGTCCGCTTGATGTCGGAGTTTCATTGGCCACTGGCCTCCGCGATCAGCCCCACCACTCGCCCCACCAAAGTGGAATTCCTCTTCGGACCATCAAAAGCAATTCTTGCGAAGTCAATCTCTCAATCCCCACCGCTCACCGCGTCGGTCCTTCACTCCCTCAGTGCCACCAAATCCGCCCGAGAATCCATTTCGAAGCTCAGGTGAGCTTGTTTCCTCTCCAATTCTACTTTGACGCACCCGTGAGGTCCTACTAGGTTCAAGATTTGACGGTCAGCAACTGAAGTACTGACTCCTACCATCAAATGCTCTTCAATCGGTGGCTGGAGCCAGAATGACTTCAACTTGTTGCTTGCCCCTAACGCTGGCTGATCATGACACGCAGACAAAATGCCAATCCACAAAATCCATGCGAGGCAGATATATGATTCTCGCGGCAATCCGACGCTGGAAGTAGATGTCGTAGACGGCACGGGTCTCCATCGCTTCGGCGTACCAAGCGTGGGTCTCCGTCCTCGCGCCCCTTCCTTGTCTTGCTTTTTGCTTCTCCTAATGTGTTCAAGGGTGCCTCGACAGGTCAACACGAAGCACATGAGTTGCGTGACGGAGATAAGTCACATTGGCAAGGCAAAGGCGTGCAGAAGGCTGTCAAGAATGTCAATGATACGATTGGCCCAGCTCTTATCAAGGAGGGCCTCGACGTCAAAAATCAAGCCGCAGTGGATGCATTTCTGAACAAGCTCGACAATAGCACCAACAAGACGAACCTAGGAGCAAATGCTATCCTTGGCGTGAGCTTGGCTATTGCAAAAGCTGGTGCTGCAGAGAAGGTATGGATACTACTTTTGCGGCTCAGGGCGGCGTAAAGGCTAAGAATGTTAAGGGAATCCCCCTGTACGCCCACGTATCTGACCTTGCTGGCACGAAGAAACCATATGTTCTTCCAGTCCCTTTCATGAATGTGCTGAATGGTAAGCTATCACGTACTTTCCCTGCCTTGAGATCACAAGGAATCTCGTAGATGAACCACGGTTCTGACTTTTCCCCAGGCGGATCGCATGCCGGAGGTCGGCTCGCTTTCCAAGAATTTATGATAGTAAGGAGATTCAATCTAGTCTCAAAAGCAATTGCTAACACGGCAGTACTGTAGGTTCCAGAGTGAGACTGCCCAATCGCAAAAGAAGAATCTCCAATTGACCAGAGTAGTACTGCTCCTACCTTCAGCGAGGCCATGCGTCAAGGAAGCGAAGTGTACCAGCAGCTCAAGAGTCTTGCAAAAAAGAAATATGGGCAATCGGCTGGGAATGTCGGAGACGAAGGCGGCGTGGCCCCAGACATACAGAGCGCAGAAGAAGCTTTGGACCTGATCATGGAAGCGATTGAGAAGGCTGGCTATAAAGGAAGTATTAAGATCGCGATGGATGTTGCTAGTAGCGAATTCTACAAGGAGGAGGAAAAGAAGTACGACTTGGACTTCAAAAACCCCGACAGTGATAAGAGGTGCGTTCGCTAGGTTCGTTCGCCCCAGAACCACCAGACTTTCTGACCTTGCGTAGCAAGTGGATCACATATGAGCAGCTTGCGGACATGTACAAGCACTTGGCTAGTAAATATCCTATCGTCAGTATCGAAGATCCCTTTGCCGAGGACGATTGGGAAGCATGGAGTTATTTCTACAAGACTTCAGACTTCCAGATTGTAGGGTATGGTGGTCAATCTTCATCGAAACAGTCTGAGAGCTAATGAACGGATTGTTTTCAGCGACGATTTGACCGTCACTAATCCCATTCGGATCAAGAAAGCCATTGAGCTGAAGTCCTGCAACGCACTGCTTCTCAAAGTCAACCAGATCGGCACGCTCACCGAGTCGATCCAGGCGGCTAAAGACTCGTACGCGGCAGGATGGGGTCTGATGGTCTCGCACCGTTCTGGTGAGACGGAGGACGTTACAATCGCAGACATTGCCGTGGGATTGCGATGCGGACAGATCAAGACTGGTGCACCTGCTCGATCAGAGCGCTTAGCGAAACTGAACCAGATCCTTAGAATTGAGGAAGAGCTTAGCAAGGAGGAACCGTCAGCTCTCTTTGCGGGTGCTAAGTTCCGCACTGCTGTCAATCTATGAGGCGAAGGAAAAGAGTCGATCGAACACAACCTTAGCTTCTTGATTAGCCTCAAATACATAGAAATGAAATGAAGGAATATTAGACCCAGATCACTTACAGGAAGTCTGGGAACTCGATCTGTTAGTAGTACATATAAGATATGTCATCTCCAAATAAAATTAAGACCAATTGTTCTTGGGCCGCACACAACATCCTTTCCATTAACTTTTTGCGCTATTGACTCCACAGACCATCACCTTCATTGAAGTCCATTGCGAGTGTTAGAGATTCTGTGGAGTGCAACAGCAAGTCATAAGTCTCCAGGTCCGCGAACATGGCTCCTGCTAGCAGACGGAGAGGTTTGTACCCCTCCATCGCGTAAGGCATTATTACCTCAAATGTAGACACTCTCTGTTCTTTCGGCTCTTCGAAGCTCTTCGTGGCAGCCACGCTGACCTAGACCTTTACTTGCGCTATTCAGATGATGATTCCGAGGACGAGAGCTCTTCTGCCTCTTCACCTACCGTCGCTCCCGTCGCCCGCCGATCCAAGTTTGATGACGAAGAAGATGACAGCGATGTTCGTGTTCAAGAACATCCAATTTACACTAGCCCCCTGTGCTCATGTCCACTCAGGTCCTCGATTCCTGGGATGCCGCCGAAGACTCAGAAGTTGAGCGTGAAAAGGTCAAGAAAGCGACAGAGGCCAAAGTAAACGCAGACGCGGAAGCTGCTGCGAACAAGAAATCCAAGGCCCAAAGGATAGAAGAGAAACGGATGGCCACCTTACGTCGGAAGAGGGAGGAAGAGGAAGAGTCAAGTAGCGAAGAGGAAGATGCGGCAACCACTCGAGCAAGGTTGCGTCAAACAGAGCAGGAGTCGGATCTCAAGCACGCAGAGGATATGTTTGGTAATATCGGCATCAATAAAACCCGCTCAAGTACAAAGGCTGTGGTTATGGCGGACCCTTCAGACCCCTCCAGCGCTGTAGATCTCTCCTCGCTTACTCTCTTCAACCCAAATACGAAAGATCAATTCATCAAATTGCGCGAAACCCTTACACCTGTTCTAGCCGCCAATTCGAAGAAGGCTCAGTACACTCTATTCATGCAGGAATTCACCAAACAGATTGTCAAAGATCTGCCAAGCGATCAAATCAAAAAAATAGCCAGTGGTCTGACGACTCTATCAAACGAGAAGATGAAGGAGGAAAAGGCAGCAGAGAAGGGCGGCAAGAAGACCAAGGCTGCGAAGAGCAAGGCCACCTTGGTAGCCAATCGCGACACAAGTTCCAGAGCAGACACAACAAGCTATGCTGATGCTGATGAGTAAGCTTGATTGCAATGCTCGATATACTGCACCATTTCTGACTTCTTTTAGTGACGACGATTTTATGTGAAGCGTGGCAAAAGTTCCTCCTCACCTCCTCCCCCAAGACCTAGTCAAACCCGGCAAATTTACCGCTTCCGAAGGGCTTCCCAGCGCCGGACGTGCATGGCTGCTTGTTCATTCGTCAGAGCCGCTGGCATCGTCCTCTTAGAATTAGGGGTTGCGCCAAATCAGAGATACGTAGCACTTTTACGAGTTTGGATTAATCGGAACGATGGGACGGCGGATCACTGAGACACGATGGTATTGATAGACATGAGCGTAATAGAACTCCAATGAAGTATAAGATGGTGTTTCAAGGCATGGAGTGATTTCAAGGCATGGAGTGACTATACTATCTCACAATTGCCTGGGGGCAATGCAGTACCCCATTTCCTTGGTAATCTGTAGCAGCGAGCTCGCTGTAGCTCTTTATTGGCGCATGACTTTGTTGCTTAGTCGCTGCGCGCTCTCCGCTGATGAAGCCGCTGTGAAGGCTCGCTGTCTACGTAGAATAAGGTCTTCAAATGAAAGCCGTTGAGATCCCGCTGTCATAGCAGGGATGCGGAGTCTGCGCGAAGGAGGCAGCCAATTTCATTCTGCTTCTCAAGCACATCCATTCTTGCATTCATCTCGATGTCACCCATCTCCACCTTTTCAGTTCGTGCTTCGCCTTTCCCTACGGACCTGACGCCTGCGATTCTGATCCGAGCACCGCGCCAAAGAATCTTGTGCGGATAACGGTCGACCCACCAAGCATTTCGACATATGCCGACTGCTAGATCCAAGGCAGAGCTGCAGAGTCAGAAGAACAAGGTCCGTCTCTCCTCTCACCCTCTTGCCGTCTGTTTCCACTTCGATACGATCTCTCATTTCGCAGACCTCATATGCTGATCAATGGAGTTCCTAGCTCACCAATTCCTACCATGAGCTTTTGGAGTATGTAGCCTCCAGGGACTTATCAAGAGATATGCTAAGGCCATTGCTATTCGCAGAGAATTTTCGTCGAAAGACTTACGCACCGTTGGGAACTACACACTTGGTCGACTCATAGGCAAGGGTTCGTTCGGCAAGGTGTACCTTGCATCCCACAAACTCACCAATGGATCCAAGGTTCAACCCCTATGATAGGAATCCTAGCCACTATCTAAGTCAGCTTCAGGTCGTCCTCAAGTCCGCAAACAAGGACGATGCGAACCTTGCTCGTGAGATCCACCACCACAGGCAGTTCTTGCATCCGCACATTGCTCGACTGTACGAAATAGTTGTAACGGAAAATCTGGTTTGGTTGGTGTTGGAGTACTGTCCGGGTACGAGTGCCTATGTGAAAGTCACATGCCATGCCGCATCTCGCTGAATTATACCTAGGAGATGAGCTCTACAACTACCTACTCCGCCATGGAGCTATTCCGGTGGAGAAGGTCCAAAAGATATTCACCCAGCTAGTTGGGGCTGTGATTCATGTACACAACATGTCCTGTGTGCACCGCGATTTGAAGCTTGAGAATATACTATTGGATAAAAATGAAAATGTAAAGTTGTGCGATTTTGGATTTACTCGGGAGTATGTGGGGACTACGGCCCATCTGCAGACGTTTTGTGGGACAGTCTGCTACAGCGCACCGGAGATGCTGAAAGGGGAAAAATACGCAGGTGAAAAGGTTGACGTTTGGAGCCTCGGTATCATTCTCTACGCATTGCTGGCTGGGGAGCTTCCTTTTGACGATGACGACGACATGACTACGAAGCACAAGATCCTTTCGAGGGAACCAAGTTATTCTGATACCCTTCCTGCCGAGGCCAAGGCACTCATCAGTCTGATGCTATCAAAGAGACCACTGCTAAGACCTGACCTAGCGGACATTCTAACAAACCCTTTCCTCGCAGAGCATGCCCCTCAACAGCAGGCAATCCTAAAGTTAACGCAGCCTTTGCCATTCACTACGAACTTAGAGAAGGATACATTGGAACGTATGCGCAGTGCGGGAGTCGACATAGATAAAGTGATCGAGAACGTTCTCGGGCAGCGTTGTGATGCCTTGGCTGGTTGGTGGGCTCTCTTACTTGAGAAGGAAGAGCGCAAAGAGAGAAGGAGAGAAAGGAAGCGGAAGGAGCGTGAAATCGAGGCCAAGAATCTTCGAAGGCTCAGCGCTGCCAGCAGTCGATTAGAACGAATAGCGGCGCCCCTGAAAGAGGTCGATGAAGAGAGCCTTTCATCTCCAAGCGCTGATACACCGCGAAGCCGAGGGAGACGAGAGCGACGTAGCGTACCTACCCGTGAGTTACATGGACGAATTTGGGTCTACCCTTACTGAAGTTCACACAGCCCAATTGGTTCTTCCCGAGGTTCCAAAGTTGCCTGAGGGCATAAGCCTGGACTCGCCAAAGTCCCCTGCCCCTCCTCCCCCTATTGAGAAAGACCATGTACGGCCTCGTTCAGTAAGTTCTACTCGAACCCGACCACCTCTTCCTCCAAAGGAAGCAAGGCGATCACGGGGTAGCACTCTCCAATTGGTCTCTACCAATCCTGAGCTCCTGGCTCCACCGAATGGTGTTTCAAAAAGGCGACCGAATCGAAAGCATCAACATGCCATTCTCAACCAGCTCGCATCCATCAAACACTGGTTCATCGAGTCTGCGAAGAGAGCGAAATCTCCAGGCTCCAAGAGCGATTCGTCGACACTCAAGAGTTCTCCACCGTCCAGGAAAAGCCCGGTAGAGATTCGTCGCCCACCAAATAGCGTAACGCCTAATCGTTCAGCTATTACTCCTACACGCCAATTGTCCGGAGCGTCCTATCCCCGGCCTCGGATTCCAACACCGAAAAACAGGTATTCCCTATCACCAGCCCCAATAACCCCACGCTCCTCGTACCGTCACGCTTCTGGTGGTCTCAGGGGGCGCAAGTCGACTTCCTCCTCCGTATCTTCCATTCGCAGCATCCATCATGTTCCCACCCACTCCAAAGCTTCTTCTACTTCCTCGACCTCCAATTCAGTTCATTCCTCCGTTCCCTTTTCGAAGTCATCAAGGTCGCCGCACACCTCTGTAAAAGTCCTCCCCTCTACCCCCACGGTAGCATCTTTTCCTTCCAACATCCGTCTCGTTAGAGCCATTCCCAACTATAACGAGTCCGCAAACTTTGCCTCACCCAGCGGTATGGTCTTTGCGAAGAGGAGAAAGACGCCGTTTAAAGGTCCCATGCTGTCTCTCGGCACTAGCAGCAGCAGTAGCTCTATTGGTAGACCGAGGGACTCCAGCGTTGGTGCTAGCCGCAGTGCCAGTGCCGCCGGACGTGCAAGTGGCGAAATAATCGAAGAGGAAGACGAGGATGAAGTTGAGGAGGTGGATGCGTTCAGCCCCGTCGCGGCTGAGGCGGAAGAAACCATCTGGGAGGGCGAAGACGATGGTTGGGTGAGGAGACGACACGAATGACACGAATTTCTCATACCCTAAATATCTTCTCATCTTTACCATTCAAATTCATGTATTGGTCTTTGTCTTGTACGAAAGCCGTTGGTCGGCCAGCTTTCACAGCGTGTATCATAAGCATTGTCCCATTATTGGAGATGAGCGTTCTCGATTGGATGATCCTATCGCCTTGGAGACATTTCATGATTTACTTAGCTTACAGCACACTAGAGGCGTGGAGGCATGGAGGTGCACACATCTAGAGTCTGTAGTAAAAAAAGACAGTCGTTCTTTCAGCCATCTCAAGCTTGATACTAATAAGCTAAGATACGTCACCGCCAGCGAAAAAGATTAGAGACTGTCGAGATGGATCGCCACCGTTCAGACAGGATGATTGCGACATTTTGCCACTCTCAAGGTCAGGCAAGGATACATGGATGCCATCAACTGTCATTGGCCACTTTCTCCTTAGGAACGTTAAAAGAGGTCAGCATCAATCTGTATGATCGAATCTTGGGCATTGGGCACTCCTATCAAAGCAACACCCTTTGGAACTGGAACATCGACTACGTTGAAACATCCGAAAGCCGTCACCTTGACGAGATCCGGACAGCTCTTGAACAGACCGACCGCAATGGCGTTGTCTATTTTTGTGAGGAAGGAGATGTTGATATCTCTAAGCAAAGGATACTGACTGTTGCCGTCGAAGATCTTGGAGAAGCATTCATAGGTAATGTGACGGCAAGAACTGATATCTAGGCGCTCGAGACGAGAGCCGGAGTGTTTCATAAGTGCTTCGAAACCCGCTGAGGCGAGACCGATTGGATCCTCAGGTCCGTCGGGCGTAGAATAATCTATAGAACGATTACTTGAAAGGTCGATCATCGTCAGTGGTGCATTGGACCACTCGGTAAAGAGATTCACGAATCCAGCATCAGTGCAGTAGTCATTTTCTGTAAACCGCACTTTGCCTAATTGTGTGCACGACGAATGAATCATGGAGAGAACATCATCATCAGCGTCATTGAAGTTCTCGAGAGACAAGGTCCGAAGACGAGGTCCGACTGCAGCGATGAGCTCGGCCAGAGGCCCAGGCGACGTAGTAGTAGGGAGACTTAAAGACAAGTGCTCGAGTTGCTTCAGTTCAGTCATGGCGCTGAGAGTTTTATCTCCAAGGCGGAAGCATTTCTTGAGTTTGAGGCGCTTGAGGTTGGGACAGAATCTGACTAGTATCATAAAAGCGTCATCATCCATTGAATAGTCGAGCCAGGATAATTTCAGAGACTCCAGTCTCAGGCCACAACGTTCGAAGAACTCGGCCCATTTCTCATTAGATACTAGGTTGGCAGCCTCAAGCTGAAGAGACTTGAGAGAAACCTGGCGCTCAATGATGTAGTCGATGACCTCGTCCTTGAACTGACCCGCATTGCGGAGATTGAGGATTTGTACTTTGGGAACCACTGAGAATAGTCTAATGTAATCCTCAGTCTCAAGCTCTATTGGGGACATTAGCTAAAGCATGGGTGAACATGACAAAGCCTTACTGCCACAGTCATAGATGTCTATGGTTTCGAGGTCAGAGCGAAGAAACAAGTCTAATGTTCTAGAAGTGATCACGCGCCTCTTCGACAGTATTTGGCTCAGGCGGTTAAGCAGTACCTGAGGCAGATCGCCAAATTCATCTACATCGTGAATGTTGTTTGCCACTTCCTGCATCAAGTCAGGCGGAACAATATCCCAGACACGAGACATCGAGCCATCAAGCGTACCTTTATACAGAGCTCCTGTAGAGATTTGGAACCGATTTGGACTATACCGTCCAAGAGGTTGCTTTGGACTTGCCGACGCTTGTCCCGACTCACCGCCTGCTTTTTCGGCTTTTGGTCCTTCTTCTTTTGTGCTTCCTGCTCCTTGGAACATTTCGTGCAAAGCAATCCGCCGTCGGGGCCTGTCTTGCTGTACGCAGTTACAGTGAAGCGTTTCTCACAAAGCTCACAGTTCTCGAGCTGGCCAGGCAGCGGTTTCTTTTTGGCATACATGTCCCATGCAACATCATCGCCCTCGCCATCCGGATCATTTCCTTTGTGTTTCTTCTGGCGCTTGTAGTCTTTACTTGCCTTGATCTTAGTAAGTGTTTGCTCCTGCTGCCGCTTTCTCTTTTTGTTCTGGGCTGCGGTCTCTATGCGCTCTTCCTCGTCCACTCCTGGCTGCAGCTGTTCGCCATTCGCCGCAGCTTCTTGCTCCTCCTGTTGTCGGGCCTCTCTCTGGCGGCGCTCATAGTCCGCGCTGATCTGAGCGGCGGAGATATTGTTGGATGCTAGGAAATCGGTGAGAGCGGATTGAGGCCCTCTGATCCGATTGTTGGCAGCTCTTCGTCCGGCCCTGATAAATGTCAAATTGCATTCTCGGCCAGTGTGAAAAGCTAAACGTACATGACTCTTGCCACTCTCCGCACTGCCGTCGAGTCTGTATGATAGAGTTTGGCAAGTAGAATTAGACACCATCAGCGTCTATGTATTGTCCTCCTGCCGCAATGTATCGAGGTCAATTCAACTGCCTCGCTTGGTGTATTTCGTGAAGAGTTGGATCTCTTGTGGAGCGTGAAGCGAGCATCCCGCAAGTGAGGGCGTTGATTCCCGAAGATCCCTACCCGTGACTTTTACTTTACTTTAGGGACGCGACTTATCAACGCGTCGAGGAGGTGGCAAAACCATCAGACCCAGATCCCGGCAATCTTACAACACTTGGATCCTGAACAATCGATTTTGTCTATCAACCTCAGTTGTCTTACATTCTCTCTCACAATCTCTCTCTCTCCCTCTCTGACTGCTTCTACTCACATGGATTTCGAGGAAGATTGCCTCCAATTGTGAGGGTTTGTAGCCTTGAATACCGCATAATCTTGGCAGTTTGCCTTTAGTCATGGCTAGGAAATCTGTTGCTGCAGCAATGAGCGCCACCTCTGATCTTCGTAAGGGTGAGTCATTATGCTTGATCCATCATTTCTCGTCGCGGATATTAATTCATTCGTCTAGTACCTCGAGAAAAGCCTAATTACATCCATCACCAACCAAGCGCTGGCAAAACTTCCAGATCCAGGAGATCGAATGGCTTGAACTCAGAAACCATGGAGCCGAATGGGATTGAGTCGGTTCAGCCTGCACGAGGCGAAAGTTCGCGGACTGGGCAATTCTTGAGAAAGGTCGTGGTGCCCGTCAACAGCCACTCTTCGATACGCTCCTCCATTTCTAGTGTTCGTGATCAGTCAAGCGAGTATGACACGCCTGCTACCAGTGTCGCCGTGACTCCAGCAGAGTCTTACGTCAAGGAGGGATTAACGGGTCAGCGTTCAGCCAAGTCCACAAAAACCAGCCTCCCAAAAATGAGATACGAAACACTAGCCACAAGGAAACGAAAGCGCGCCGAGGAAGATGAGCTTATGGAAGCTGATGACCGCTTAGCCCAGACTTTGCAGGAAGAAGAATACGAGGAGCAGCCAGCTCATTCGGGCCCAAAATACCGCAAGAGAGCTCGTGTCGAGGACTCTGAGGATGAAGAACCCTTCTCCAGCTCAGCGCCAAACGATTCCCTTACACCGGCTTTATTAAGGAGCAGAAAGGCTAGGCCAGCCTCCAAGTTTCCCTTGCGGACTCGTGATTCCGACGAAGGAGGCAGTGAAGAGGTCACCGATGTATCAATAAAAGCGAAGGCGCCCAAGCCCAACAAAGCTAAGATAACGCGTCGTATGTCATTGCCGTCTCGGGCTGCTCGTGACAGTGCCAAAAAGTCACTCCAAGACGCAGAGATGCGTCAAATTGTTGATAGCGAGGACTCCATTCTGTCTGATAACTTGTCCGACGTATCCCTTTTTGCTTCTGATTTAGACTCGGATGCATTTCAAGCGTCTGGAGACTCTGATGACGATGTCGCCGAATCTGCTGAAGAATTTGTCAACACTATGAATGCAGGAGCAAGAATGGCTGCTGTGTCTGCAACTCCAGTGTCGGCTGTAGCTACTTCTCGTCGACGTAGAAGAGCTCCAGCGACGCAGACAACTAATCCTAATCGTTCCAGACGTCGGCTTCGTGGATTTGAGGATAGAGTATGTTCAAGAACTTTCAATATTTATCTCACATCTAATTAACAATTCATAGGCGGCCAGAGAGCGTGCGAAGCTCGAAAAGGCCCATCCGGAGATCAAGACAATGTGGGCGACGTTGAAGAGTGTTCCGAAAATCATTCCCACTCAGGCTCCACAGCCTAATACCATCACCCGCAAGCTCAAGTCATTCCAACTTGAGGGTTTGGACTGGATGACTAGGCAGGAACAGTCTGAGTGGAGAGGCGGCCTCCTAGGAGACGAGATGGGTATGGGAAAGACTATTCAAGCAGTGTCATTGATCATGAGCGACTACCCTGCAAACGATCCCACTTTAGTTGTGGTTCCGCCAGTCGCACTGATGCAATGGCAGAACGAAATAAAGGAGTATACTGATGGTAAACTCAAAGTTCTTGTATATCACAATACTAATCCCAAGGTCAAAAATCTAAGTCTGAAAGATCTGAGAGGCTTCGATGTAATCATGATATCCTATGCCGGACTAGAGTCTATCTATCGAAAAGAATCCAAGGGGTGGAAACGCGAAGATGGCCTAGTCAAAGAGAACAGCAAGATCCACGCCATCAACTACCATCGATTGATCTTAGATGAAGCACACAGCATCAAGCAAAGATCCACGGGAGGTAAGACGATTCCTTGACAAGCCTGTGTTCGAATTGTTGACAAGTACGGTAGTCGCTAAGGCTTGCTTTGCCCTCAAAGCGGACTACAAGTGGTGCCTTTCTGGAACGCCTGTGCAAAACCGCATTGGTGAATTCTTCTCCTTACTCCGGTTTCTACAGATTAAGCCCTTTGCTTGCTACTTTTGTAAGAAATGCAGCTGTTCTGAGCTCCATTGGCAGCAGGACGAAGCAAAGAAGTGTTCGACTTGCAATCATACAGGCTTTGACCATGTCTCGATCTTCAACCAAGAGCTCTTGAACCCTATCACTCAGGGCGCAGACCCTGAGCTTCGTAAAGATGCCCTTCAGAAGCTGCGCCTCGTCACCGATCGAATAATGCTACGGCGAGTGAAGCGTGACCACACCGCCTCGATGGAGCTTCCACCCAAAGAGGTGATAATCCACAAAGAATTTTTCGGTGAGATTGAGCGAGACTTTTCTTCCAGCATAATGTCAAACACAACACGTCAATTCGATACCTATGTCAGCCGTGGAGTCATGCTCAACAATTACGCCAACATCTTCGGCCTTATCATGCAGATGCGGCAGGGTACGTCTACAAAGCTATTTTCGTCGAGTAAGAATCGAGCTAATTCTAGAGCAGTCGCCAATCATCCAGATCTCATTCTTAAAAAGCATGCCCAAGGTGGACAAAACGTTCTAGTCTGTAGCATTTGCGATGAAACTGCCGAAGAGCCCATCCGCTCGCGTTGCCATCACGAATTTTGCCGCAAATGTGCCAAAGACTACGTTCGATCCTTAGAGGACGAGACTCCAGACTGCCCACGGTGCCACATTCCTCTAGCCATAGATTTTGACCAGCCTGACATCGAGCAAGATGAGGATAACGTGAAGAAGAGCTCCATCATAAATCGCATCAAAATGGAGGACTGGACTTCGTCCACAAAGATTGAAATGCTGGTCTACGATCTCTACAAGCTTAGGAGCCGGAAAGAAACTCACAAGTCCATCGTTTTCTCACAATTTACTTCGATGCTGCAACTTGTTGAGTGGCGACTTCGACGTGCAGGATTCAACACTGTGATGCTGGACGGCAGCATGAGTCCAGCTCAACGCCAGAAGTCCATCGAGTTTTTCATGAACAACACCGACGTTGAGGTTTTCTTGGTATCTCTAAAAGCGGGAGGGGTGGCCTTGAATTTGACAGAAGCCTCGAGGGTTTTCATCATCGACCCGTAAGTCCAATTGAATTGCTCTTCCCTTCGTCCAGTCGCCATTCTGCAGTGCTGATCGCGGTAGATGGTGGAACCCTGCAGCAGAATGGCAATCCGCGGATCGTTGCCACCGGATCGGTCAGAAGCGTCCATGTGTTATCACAAGACTCTGTATCGAAGACTCCGTCGAGTCACGTATGGTCATGTTGCAGGAGAAAAAGGCCAACATGATCAACGGGACCATCAACAACGATGACGTTGCCATGGAGAAGCTCACCCCGGAGGACATGCAATTCCTGTTCCGAGGGAGCTAATCAGTCATCAATTATCCGACGTTTTATCAAGATACATTATGGAAGTATATCGCGCCGCACTGCGTCCGAGTTTCGTGACTAGCAAATGTAGCTCTTGAGTGGGAGCAGTTTGCATTCACAGACACCTTAACGCTGTTTTCTAGTCTTGAAGCTAGGAATCGAGGCCTATGCCCTTTTCAGTGAGAACCCGTAGGGAAGTTCAGAGAATTCTAGGTTCACATGGGCAGAGGTAGCCAGCATTGAGTTTCGAAATCCTTCTGGGTGATCAAAGTCACTCTAATTAATGGCCTGCGGACCGGCGAGTCAAGATCCGGGGCTAGATGGTCCCGAAAATGCGCCTCGTCCATGTTACTAGGCCTATAACTTGCTGCCGGCATCCTTGTTGTTGCTCTTTGAACCTCTGATCATGTTCCTCTCCGCGCCAACAATTAGAGCGACATGCGTGCTCAAAGCCACAACATCCCCCTCTACGTCTAAGACAGTAACCTCTAAATCCATACGCCCATTGTGGATCCTCTTAGCCCTTACTCTTGAAAACAGCCACTCTACACCCCCTGGAGGGAGAGCCTTCTTGATGTCTATATTCAGTATGACTGTAGGATACCAAAAGTGGGCCCATTGAGACTTCTCTGGGCCAAGGTTGGGTTCGTCAGAAGTTGAATTGTTAGGCATGGCTGGCGAATTAGCAGATTGAGCTTGCAGCTTCTCCATCTCCTTTTCCAGGTCGTCCTGCCCATTGGCACTCTCCATAATCTGCGGGAATGTGTCCACGAGGTAGCCTAGCGCCTCTTGTGTGAATCGCTCACCATTCTCGAAACACAGCCATTGGTCTATAAGCGCCTGAGCGACTTGCCCGTTGCGTGGCAGGTATGTCTTCACATGACCTCCTGCTTTGCGGAACTTGCTGAATTTCTTTTCAACAAATGTCCAATTTGGCTCGTTGTCCCGGCGCAATGCCTGAGTGGATTCAATTGGCAGGGGGGATGGATGAAAAGAATAGGCCGTGTTCAATGACATGCCGACTTCTGTTGCAAGGTTTGACTGCGTGAGATAGCCTTGTCAGAACCTCTAAGTCAGCGTTCCTGTATCAAGACATTGAGTGGTTCTCGATGTCTTTCTAGCGGATGTTGCGCCGCCAGAACGTTCTCTCGCAATCCCAATCCTGAATTTGTAGATGAAGCACATACCTACTACGGTAGGGGGCTGGTCGCCCTCACCTTGAAAAAGGGAGATATGGATTGTCGAAGTTCTCCTTCCCAATTTCGGCTCCGAGACCGAGAATTTAGCTGGACCATTTGACGAGCGGCGAAGAAATTGCAGCTGAAGAGCTATGGTATGCGGTTGATCGTATGATTGTCGAGTCGTGTTGAAGTGAAGCTTGGCAACTACTTATAAGTTACCGCCTATAAAATGATATAAGACTAGAGCATTTATAATTACCTGAGAGAAAGCACGAAGTCACGAAGCCTCCGTGCGGGACTACGAGTATTGTGAGTATCCTGGATCCTGCAAAGCGACTCGCTATGTGCTATAAGTGAAAGACGACCTACCGCTGCCTACACACCAGTCCCGCTCGAAGAAAGCAGAATATGTGTGGGAGTCAATGGCGTGAATAGCAGTAGCTTCAGCAAAAGTTGTCGCCATTGTGACGGTCGTGCCTCCACCCAAGCCAGGACGAATCCAATATGTAAGCTGCGTAAGGCAGAGGCAATGTTGGGTGTTTGAAATTCATTGGGAGCACAAATCATTGTCACGGTGAAAGAGGATAGAATAGCGGCTATTGGGCGGTTCTTACTTTGAACCTCGGCTCGCGCAGCACTACTAGAACTAGTAAGTAAGTAAACTAAGTAGGTGTTATAATCAGTTAACGAATATAGGCTAGTGTGTGTATATAGGTAAGGCTTCTATAGCTACGTTATCTTATTAGGAAAGCGGGGTCCTTAGTACCTTAGCTACGAGTCGCCTTAAATAAGAGGGGCGACCTCGGAGGATTCTCCCGTCTCTCCTTAAGAATTAGTTTTACTAGAGAATAGAGCCTATTATTCTCTCCTCGATTTTATATTACTATAAACCCTAAAGTCTAGTCGTAGACTACTATAGTAATTCTAATTCTTCTACCTATTAATAGCGTAGTAATTCGGAATTAAGAATACTTATTATAAGAGCTTTGTAGTAACGCGATATAAACGTACTTAAAGCGAGTACGAATATATTATAGAGTTAAGGTAACCCTCCTATCTTAAATAAAATATAACGAGTCTAGTATTATTTAATTTATATAAAACTAGAACTTTAAATTAAAATTAATAAAATAGATACTATTTTTATTACGCGATCTAGCCTCGTTAAAGTAGGTATTTATATAGAGGATACTTTAAAAGAATTAAAGAGTTTCTACGCGAAAGCGAACCGTAATTAAGGCGTAGCTTCTAAAAAAGAAAAACGTAATAGAAAAATAAGATAAGATTATTTAAGTTTAAGAAAAGAGAATATTATATAAGAGGGTAAGAAAGATAAATTATTAAATTTGAATAAAAGGAGTAGGCGAGAAGTAAGTACCTTAATTAATTAATTAATTAATAATGGTATTCCTTATAGGCGTTAAGTAAACTTAACTTAAGTTATAGAAGAAACCCTTCTAGAGCGAACTCTATAGGATAAAAACTTTAGCTTCTAAAATATTAACCTTCCTTACGATCTAACTATATAAGAACTATATACTTTCCCTATACTATACCGTTTCTATTTAGGTTTTTCGTATAATTAGTTCCTTATCTTTCTAGTCTATACTCGATAATATTCGCTATCTCCGTACCTCCTCCTCTCCCTACCTTCTATCGTAGGATACTACCCTTCTCTAATCGACGTATCTACGTAGTTAGCCGTATACGTATACTCTACTCCCTAGACGTAGCGGACTATACGCTCCGCCGGTACCCTAGTATAGGCCTATATATTAGGTACTCCGTCCCTATATATCGGTAAATAGTTAGCCCGCTTTTATTTTGAAAAGTTACTAATATAGGTAGGGCCGCTATTAGCGGCCTAATATCTCTATACTAGTAACTTTTATAGCTTATTTACCGTCTTTACCGTCTTTACCGTCTTTATTAACGCGACTTATAATATAGTTAGTAAGGGTAGCTAAGTCTTACTAGGTTCTAGTTTTCCTTATCGCCGTCTATAGTAAATATAAGAGTATCCTAATAAATAACCTTAATTATTAAGTATCGCTAAATAGCGAGAAGAATAGCGACTACGACGGGGCCTAAGGCTTATAAGGCGAGAGAACGTATATAACGCGAGACGAGCGAGATAATTACGTATATATAACTATAGAGAGAGCTAAGTAATAGGATAAGGGTAGAGAGGGTAGAGTAGGGAGGACTAACTATAGGTACGGGGGACGTAGCGCGCGACCCCCTAATAAAACTACTTCTACCGATATTATTAGAAACTTTAGAAGAACTTATAGGGATTAAAAGAATAAGAGAAAATATAAAGAATAGTAAGGGACGCTGTAACCTACGTTATGCGCATACGCTATCTTAGCGCTAGCGCACGATCTTCCTTATAGGGGTTAGCGCTAATAACGTACGAGGTAGGCCTAGGGCCTTAGCGCCCGTATATCTACTAGGTACTCCCCTTAGTTTCTAAAGTTCCTTAGAGATTAGTTCTACTACTAAGTAATATATATTATTACGCCTACTTAACGCTAACGCCGTAACATTACGTCTTTTATTATTAGGCTAGCTATCTACTAGTAATTCCCCTTATAGACGCGTAGATACGCGCGTTAGAGGTATTAAAGAAGCGGCGAAGAAAGCGCTAAGAGCGGTATAAGAGACGCTAAGAGATAGCTTAATAGACGAGAGTTAGAATAGTCTAAAGGTAAATCTTAGCTACGTCGAGGTATTATTTAATATTCTTAATAATCGAAGAATCGAAGTAGAGGCCTAAAGAGGACCGCCGTACCTATAAATATGGGAACGGATAGGTATACACCCTCTTTTAATACATATACACCCCCCATTTTTATATATATATAC
>JAABUP010000149.1_pt1 | contig 154389 bp, 239 predicted proteins | sample 5559201 | NCBI WGS metagenome assembly JAABUP01 (sample SAMN10711887, study PRJNA513373) | rock metagenome | isolation source: Antarctica rocks | place: Antarctica
CCGCCCCCCCCCCCCCCCCCCCCCCCAAATCGGTGACATACAGAGACCAGCACCATTGGCGGAGGAGATGACGATTCCGCAATCGGCACAAAGGATGTAGCTCTCCTTGCCAGAAGCACCGGGGTCGTACTCCATAGTCACCATGATGCTCGAATAAATGAGATACCCAAATGATGTAAGTTACGGCAACTCAAAATCAGTCAAGTCACGTGCCGGCATGTCAATCCGACGTCCTGTTAAAGAAAACCGGTTCATGATCGACTTTTGCATTTCGGTTCCTGGAAACGTTCTCGATCACATGTGACCCTAGCACAGCAGCCACAGCTGCAAATAAGATGCCGAGCCCTTCCGCGGAGTTCATCGCTCCTGCAAGGAATTTTCTTCAACTTCAGACGTACTCCTCTCCCCAATTTTTGTAAGAGACTGCTAGATGGACCGTGTAGAGATTGACAACGATGCGATGTACTGAATGTATGATTTCGTTTGAAGGCAGAGTGCGGACAACGCAGCATCCAAGGATCTACTTGAATGATCAGCCTCTGCCACACCATCGTCAAATAAGATGAACTCACCGTCTACTCGTCCTTCTCCATCGGCATCCCCAGTCCCAGCCCACTACGCGAACTTGTTCGCATGCTGCTCATCTTGTTCCCCGACATACTCCTCCGGTGACCGAAGGGGGAAGGTGAGACGTTGTGAGCGCCCAACAAGGCTTGTGGCCACTTCATCTGAGGAGAAGCGGGTTCGGCGCCCTTGTTGAGCTCGCGGAAGAAGTCATGACGGGAAGGCACGAGACCGTCGGCCACGCATGTGTTGCGAGAACGCCATGGCGTGCCCTCCATGAGCATAGCCGACGGCATGCGGGAACGACCACCGAAGGGAGTCATAGAAAATAGTGAAGGTTGGGAGAAGTTGAAGTCCAAATGACGAGACGGTGTTGAGGTGACATCGAAAGGCGCATCCTCGATTCTTGGAGTCGAGTAGCGGTCGGGCCGGGTGGGCATTGGAGTACAAGGTGGGACGTCCTCTGTATATGCCCACATATCTGTTCCGTACGAGAGGATGCGCGAGCGGTGGTTCCGAGACGAAGGTGAATGAACCGTGCGGTTCAGTGGTCGGTTCAGTGGTGTTCGCGCACTGGCCGCCGCCTGGCTGAATGTCGCGCCCGTTACAAACATAGGTGAAGGCGCGAGGGCGATAGTCGTTAGCTCGCCTTTGAAAGCCGAAGATCGCTCATCGGACTGCGCGTAAGCTGTTCGTGGGGTGATGTGCGCCGGAGTAGACATGGCGATCGCTTCGGCCTGGCAGCGGGAACACCACCATTGTGGGCCGAGCTGCGATTCGTCCTGGATCCCGCAACACATGAGGTGATGCCAGGTCTTGCAGGACGAGCATGATATCATCGAGCCCATTCCTGCGGCTGTCTCAGCACCGCATGCGCAAGCTACTTTGCCGGGGAGCATCGAAGGCAACACTCGACCGCGTATGTTTTTGAGGAGCGCCTGCTTCGCATCCGCATTATCGCTCTCCCAGCCGTTCGGGAATTGCCGCCTGGAGTCGGAAGAGTCGCTGGCGTTCGACTGGATGAGACGCACAACGCTCTTACCTTTGCTCCTGCTAGGCCGCAATGGCGTGAAGCTCTCCTCGTCTGAGCTCTCGTCGCTGGCAGCGTCAAAGTACCGCTTGAGGATCTCCGCCTTCTCGGTCTCTTCCCTTTGCCTCCTCTCCCTTCGACTGCCTCCGGCGAGAGCCCATGGTGCTTCGTCGTCCGGCCAGCTTGGCTTGACAAACGCTCTCGAACTGCAAGCGACCGGCCTTTCAATCCATACATCCGCATCGTTCTCTCGAGTCTCCTCGACGATCCGCGCTGATCCGTCGAGACCGAGGAACCTGATGGCCGCACCCTTCTTCACGGCGACTCGGCCGAACATGTCGATTCGGGTGCATATCAGGGGCTCCTCGAGCTTCGTTGCGTCCGTGAATGCTTGAAGCCGTTTATTGGCCTTCTGCTCCTTTGTCACTGGCGAGTCGGCTTCCTCGGTGATGACCGCATCATGCGTCGTTGTAGGTGTTTGAAGCTGAACCATGTCTGGCGATGATGGCGGACTATGGGTGCGACCGGCATTTTCGAGCCACGCCATCTCGCTTTCCAGAACATCATCGGTCGATAGAGTCGCTAGACCGGAAGCGTCGATGCTCAGAGCTGGAATGGTAGTCATTCGAGGCGATATGTGTGCCTCGTCCGGGCTAGAGGAAGCCTCCGTATCGCCTTGGGCCACGCCCATCAACCCGATCTTCCGTCCCTCTTCGTTGTTGCGGGTGACAACCACGCCTCTCCGACGGAATTGGCTGTTGATCTCGATGTTGTCCTCGACTGACGCTGTGTCTCCCTCGGATGTCTGTACTCGCAATTGATGGGGCAAGCTGATGTGCGACGACTCTCGTCCAGTAGATGGCGGGGTAGGAAGCTGCGTCCGCTGTTGTCTCCCCTCCTCAACCTTGATCCTCTTCGCAGCCCGTCCGCTCGCCTTGCTATCCCCTTGCTGCTGCTTTGCGCGCTTGGGGGTCTTCAGCGGCTTCGTACCGGATGAAGGGGTCTCCATGACGTGCTTCTCCCTCTTCCTCTTCTGACCAATGGGCTCGTCTCGAACCTTGTCAGGTGTAAGCTGCTCGTTCCACCGAGGCTCGCTTGTGACCGAATAATACTGTGGGATGGTCGAATCGTAGATCGTGGAGAGAGCGCTGGTTGTCAGGAGCGGAGCGGCGATATGCTGCTGCTGAGCATCGTATTGCAGCGCATAGGCTTGCTGATCACTGATAGGAGCTGGTGATAGTCTCGTTCTTGAAGAGCCCGTTCCAGGCGTCTGATACATGCCGAAGTCGCCATTGCCACTTGTCGAGGGATAGTACGTTTGGCCCTGGTATCGAGACGCTTGCAAAGGCATGGGTTGGAGGTGCGAGCCGGATAGAGTCGGGTATGACATCTGATAAGTCCCGGATGAAGTCGGCCCAATCGCTGTTTGAGGGATGCTGTATGGTGAGGAGTGGGCGTTGTTGGAGTCGACAGGCGACAGATGGGAGTAGGTAGGTGAGGGCACGAGTCGGCCTTCGTTCATGATGCTGGAAAGCGTCAGTGAGGGATCTCGGTGTTCAATCAGACGCGCACCAATCTTTTTCGCTCCGCAATGCTCCACTTGTACCAGCAATACTTGATGTCCAGTCCGTCAATAGCTCCTGGCTCGGCATGGGCGAGTGGTGGCTGGTCTCGTATAGCGCTCCTCCGGCCATCGCTCGACGCCTCGAGTTCTGGAAGGCGAGAAGAGCGAGAGAGTGGTTGAATGCTGTTCTCCTATCATGATGAATGGGTATCAGCGAGGCCGGATATGCTAGTAGTACAACAACGAGACGACAAAGAGCCCGAAGCGAACAAATAAAGGGGAGATTTAAGGCAAGGTCGCTTAGTATGGAGAGGTTGGGAAGCTGAAATGATATATGTCTGATGTGGGGCAAGGAAGGTGGGAGATACCGTCGACCAGCCCACCTGGACTTTGGAAAGTGAATGGAGTGGACTGGCTCACTCATGGTTGAGAGTGGATGAGTCGGGAAGGGGCTGAAACGGTCCGGGCAGAAGCGGAATTGGGGGTAGTGGACGTCATAAGGGAGAAGATGATAGATAAGATATGAGGAGAAGACTCACCGGTCCCGGCCGGTTCCCTTCAGAGCTCAAGAATCTCGCCAGACAGTCTCAGTGCTCGGTGCTCCCGGAATGAGTTGAACGGCGGGAAGCGAGGAGCTCGGTGGACGATAAGGAATAGAAGAGCGGCAGTCGACAGGCAGCCGACAGCTGCAGGGAGCGAATTGATGGGGCGGAAACTGTATTGAAGAGGGGATGCCGGTTGTCACCGACGGAGAAGCGAGCAGAGGGTCTGTGAAGAGAGATCTATGCCGGGCAGTGCCGAGCTGGAGCAGCAATTGGGCTGCTTCCCCGGCGAGGATATACGGCGCTTTCTACGGTGCAGTGAGGAAGCCAACGCCGAAGCTCAGCTTCGATGCGAAAGCTGCAAAAGTCGCAGGGAGCGCAGGAGGCGGGTAGTGAAGTCCAGGAAGGTAGTAACCCTATTCTCAAGGATCTGAATGGGATCGACAGCCAGGTCCGAACACCGCTACCGAATGGAAGAAAGAGTGATAGTGAGGTGAAAGTGAGCTAGGTCGCTGGGAAGATGAAAAATCAAGGGACCGAAAGGGGGAGCGGCGATCCGGTGGCTTTCGCCCTGTTCTTCCCAACGGGATGAGAGATGTCGAGAAGATCTCCTGAGTGAGTCCAAAAGGTGGTTGATAGGAGGATTGGCCCCGAGGACGGGGAGATTTGACCAAAGGTGTGCCAAGTTGAAGGGAAGGTTGAGGGTGAAATCTAGTGTGTGGATTGCGTGACGCACCAGAAACCCGATAATGGCCGGGCTTTAACCGTCCCTGCCGGCCGCAAAGTCTGTCCGTGGGACTATATAGGGAGAATCGTAAAGGCTCGTTCTGGACCTTGATTGTCGCACGTTGGAGCTCTTTGGTTAGATCGAGTTGAGGAAGACAAAACGTTCAAGGAGGGCAGCGATTCCGGCATCCGGAATAGATTTCTCCGAATTCCAGAGGCGTCCTCCCCCACACCATGCTCCCGTTGATCAGGGAGGTCTCCTGGTCAGTGTCCAGAAATCTGCATTCAAAGCCTGCGAGCTCATGGAACAAAGAGACCAAAGCTTGGGGTCAATCTGTGTCGTGTGGCAGTCCGCTTGGACCGTCGATCGCACACTAAACGTCCTTGCACTGTCCAATGAGCGCTGAAACGCAAACGCCTATCTCTTCTGGTCTCACGTACGTCTGCAGGCGCTAGCCTTGTAGACGAATTTCTGAGCTTTGGACAAGCGCAAGCAGAAAGTCACCCCAATCGACGCGATCAGGGATCAACTATCCTTTGCGTGACACGTCGCCGAGCGTGACAAAAGGTTAAAAACCCCTCGACGCGTCACATACTCCTTCTGGCAAGTAGGGCGCATTTTAGTCTCGATACTAGCGCGATTTCGTCAGCAATTGGACGTGACATGTTCCGCGCGAAGGGAGTTTTGGGGTGTTGGAGGCGTCGAAAGGCGGGATGCTTGCGTCATTTCGTCGATCGCTCGGATAGGCCGGAGAAGATGAGTGGTGGAGCCAGTAGAGGCGGTATCCGGCGTGGCAGGGGGTAGAGCAGTAGGGTGTGTCGGATGATGTCAAGCTCGTTCATGTACGGTGTTCTACTACAGACTCGAAGGTCAGGTCGAGCACATCCTATGAAGCAGTGGGAAACAGAGGAAGCGCGATGGCTGGGAGCTAAGGAGAACTCACCGAGTCAGGCATTCGGGAAGGAAAGGTATAAATTGGCTGATGGTGATGGCATGCGGTCGAAGCGTAAATATATATGTAGTAATGAGAAAGCGCAAGGTCAGAGGACAGGCGCGCATAGACATCGAATCTAAGTCGCGCTCGAAATCGTGACCGTCCAGGGGGATCTCGCGTCGGGTTTCACGACTTGTCCTTTCGACACGTCGAGCTGGCTCAACGCGACGCGCCTAATTTCAACGCGGTCTCGAGATACATTCTACTTCCCTGTATCCTGGCGACGCATGACCTGTCCGCCTATTTGCCTGTGCGCATCTGCGTGTCACTTCATCTTTTCATCCGCCATGGCTTTGACTGACGACAAGGAGAAATTGTCGACGATGGAAGAGGTCGGCTATTCAGGGCAGATGGTCACGTGCTGTCTTATCTTCCTGCAATCTACAGCCCTGATCTTTCTCACGAGTCGCTTCTCTTGAAACCTCCTGCACTCAACTCCTTGTCAACATGCTAACCAAGCCCAAAGCTTCTCATTCGAGTAACGTGACCATCCTCACAGCCTCCGACGTCTTCAGTGTCATCTCCACCATAAATCCCGAGCTCGCCATCGTCTCGCAGCAGAATGCCTTTCTCGCCCTCGCCTCTCAATTCGCCAAACCCTCCGATACCATCCGTTCGATACAAGGTCCGCCGAGAATAACGCTAAAATCAGAACACATGACGAGCTTATTCATGCCGTCTCGTGTAGCTGATGCTGGGGGAATGGCTTGCAAGATCGTCTCGGTGCCGACGAATGGCGGGGAAGGAGGATTGCCGGCGACGACTGTGTTAATCAATGAGGAGACGGGGAAGGTCAAGGCGGTGATCAATGCGAGGAGGTTGACGGCGTTGAGGAACGCTTGCGGTAGGTCTTCCTGCAGTCCGCGTATGACACCAGGGACCAGGACTGACAACAGGACGTTGTACCTAGGATCCGCCCTCTTCCTTCGAACTCTTCCACCAAAACAGCCACCAAGGAACCTCCTCATCTTCGGCTCCGGTGCCCAAGCCCAAGCCCACGCTACTCTCTTCCTCCGCCTCTTCCCATCTTTCACCTCCTGCACCTTGGTTGTCCGCCAAGCATCTCCTCGCGCAGAAAGTCTTCTGGCTGAGCTTGAAGGCGACTTCCCTAATACCACATTCAAGCTAAGAGTCTCGACTGTCCCGGGCCTCCCAACACCAGGCGACGGCGAGCAGCCATTCAACCTGAGCCAAGCTGTTCATAACGCAAACGTCATCCTCACACTCACTCCGTCTACCTCTCCGCTTTTCAATTCGGTGGACGTCACCTCGGGGACTCATCTCGTCCTCGTTGGATCCTTCACACCCGCTATGCGAGAAGTGGACGCAGATCTCATCCGCCGAGCTGGCTTGGTCGTCGTGGACACAAAGCACGGCTGTTCACAAGAAGCGGGGGAGTTGATTGCCGCAAGTGTGGGACCAGACGGGATGGTGGAGCTGAAGGATCTGCTGGCGGAGCCCAAATTTGGGGAGAGCATCATGTCGTCAGGAGACGTGGTCATATTCAAGAGCGTATGTCCCCTTCCCCACTTTCGTAATGTGCTCACAGAAACAAACTCAGATCGGTCTCGGCATCCAGGATGTGGCGATTGCGGATCTGGTATTGCGGGAAGCTGAGAAGAGCGGCTTAGGTACGGTTGTCGATGATTACGACGCATAGCCGCGGTCGGTCACATCATGATACTTGTTGGGATGGAGGGATTGTCCTTCCGCTGGACGGCAGATCCTGCTCTTTCAGAGTCAGAAGACGGCATCCCCAGCATTATGCCGATTCTGAGATGGGGATCTCGGTGAGATGCGGGACGAATAGGGTTTCCGATTGTGTTATCACGTGGCATCTTAAGTCGGGTCCGGGCCTTCGCAGAGTTTCGATTCCTTACAAACTAGTGATTTTTGGTGCAGATCTGCCCACCTTTCCGACCGGGTTTGTTTCACACGGAATAAATGAAAACCCTAAATCACTATCGGCAGCGTGTTCAGGTACGACTCCACCATCAGCATCTATCATGGGAAATCCGGCACGTTCGTTCTCCCCCATTTGGTAAATCCCGAGCCGATCTGTCCCGTGGCTCCCTTACGAGTTTTCCCAGCGTAGTGGTACACGTCCGCCTCCCGACCTGTTACGTTAAGTCTGAAACCTTGTTTCCACCTCAGACAAAACGCGGCGTCACCTGTTTGAGATACTCTCGGCGACGGCGACTGCCATGCATCCGCATTCCATTATTGCATGCACCATTATCCACGAACCCTTTCGTCATCTGCAAGTCACTCAACGGCACTAAGGGGTTGTGACCACGAGGGTCCTCTTTGATCGCGACTCGCCGCACCCCTACTGTTCGGACTTGGCCTATATCCTTCGCAAACCTAAACGATGAGGAAATAACGCCGGCCCCTCAACCCTATTCCTTCGGCTTGGCATCTCATCATTCGACTACGAGTTTCAATTTCGCTGGGTCCGAGCAACTCGATTTCGCCGTGGTCTCAGAACGCGGATCACATTCCTTCACGACATCCATACGAAACGTTTTCTGAGTGCGGCCCTGGGAAGGTGAGGATCTCCTCATTGAGGGAAGTGCGCTTAGCTTGGTGGGTCACCGTTGTCACCGGAAACGGGCATCGATCCCCGATCAAAGCGGACTCGCACTGATCGCCATCACAGAGCACGTACCCTCCTTTTATCTGATGCCCTTACGCCTCGCCCTTCCTCCTTTCAAGACTGAGACAACGATCCACTGGAATCCACAGATTTCCCCAACAAAGGAAGGCCCTGGATGTGAGTTGAGATTCACTCTAAATCTTATCCATTTTTCCACCTTGCGTCTGGTCGCGGATCATTCAGCGCTCCAATGGCCGAGGAACACTCTTCCTGGCGTGACGAGTTGGTTTTTGGAAGCCGAGGGGTTTGATCGCCGAGGATGATGTGCTTGAATCGTGATAGATTCTTCAAACGACGATGCTGACGCTTTCATTTACCCTCTCGACTCTCTTATCCACCATCTTCGTCCCTTTGCTCCAATCACATCAATGTCCATACCATATCACTCCTTTCTCCTCATCGATCCGGACATCCCTCGTTGCCTTGATCAGCATCTCGCCATCACCTGACCCTAGCTCATCAACGCGACGTCCCTCCTTTCATTTCCGGGGTCAGCTGGACTGAACAAGGGGCAGTCCGCCTTGCGAGGACAAAGCGAGGTGCGGGGCTGAAAGGGTGGGTGCGTTGAAGTTGTAGTGGTGTCACGGGAGGTTCTCAATTATTGTGAGTGACCGATCCCAGCTTGAAGGTCCATGGGCGCGCCTGAAGTAGCACATTGTTTAGTCTCCGACCGCCAAGATGGACATGGATGTGGACGTAGCGTGGTGCTTGAGGTGCTCGAAGCGTACAGTAAATACCTCATGCTTATCCCGCCAACGTGTTCTGATGGGAACAGGGGGATCCTCGCCGGCCTTACTGCTCAGACCAATGCCGATTGGATGACTTGCGTCCCCCCTCACCTGGTCTCAATTCAGTCTCGCTCACATCAGCGATACCGCCCTTCATCGCCTCACCACCACTATCCAACCCCTCGTCTGGCCACGTATCACGAGTCAAGTCAACCACGAAGAAACCGCTTCATCGCCCTCCGCTAGCTGCGCTACCCCCAGCTCTGCGCTCGGCCGATTTTTTCGATCAACCATACGGTCCCCGAGATCGCCGCGCCTTCTCCTTTCCAGCTCCCCAAACCCTTGCTCCGGGCGCTTCTGTCAAACAACGCCAAGCTAGGCAGAGCAGTAACGTCCTTCCTCCCTTCGCTCGTAAGCCGGGCACCATCAACTTCAATACCATCACCTCACCCTTTCTCCTGCCGACCAGGAATCATATCCCAGCAATCGGAGTCGACAATCACGCCAAAACTACTGGTGGAGCCAAAACACCTATGGATGTCGACGCCGTATTCTGCTCGACCTCGGAGAGCAGTGACAATGAGATCCCCATGCCGGTGCAGCCTCGCTCAGGCCCCTTCCCAGTATTCAAGCCGAGCCCCCCTACATTGCTTTATCGCCAATCCGGCTCGTCCAAGTCGCCGTTCTCGATGACGCAGTCCCATCTCCAGAGCCACAGGACTTCGCAAAGCCCCGTGGTTCCGCTCGCTGCATCATCTGCTTCATCGAGGAGCAGGGAGGACATCATCAGCTGGGCGCGAGCAGTAGGTGTACGTCCTGGTCAAATCAACGGCTTCACGAGCCAGGGGGAGGATGCGGACACGAAGCGAGGGCGATCACGAACCCGCCGGACCGAAGCTCTAGCCCGCATCACTCCACCAATCGATGAGCCGCTTGACGAGCACGACGAAAGCCATGCTGCCGCCGGGACGACTCCGAAAGGACGTGTTGCCTCAGCTTCCGCCGGTCTCCACATCGGCAATTCCGGCGGTGGACCCATCGTCAAAGCCCTTACCAGCGTGACTGTTCCCAACACTCCATCTGACACCAAGCCTATTGGTCTTGGCCTGCAGGCTGTTCCGGCCGCTACCGAGGTGTCACGGGTGGATGTCATCACCAGCACTACCCCTGCCGTTGGCGAATCAAAGGGAACACCTGCGACCTTCTATAACCCCGGTGCTACTCCTACCTTGTCGAGCATTTCCTTTTCTGAAGCCATGGACCCATCCATCATCACCGATAATCCAGAACACATCGATGTCGTCACCGATGATCAGCAATCCTCATCGTCTTACTTCGCGCTGCGCCGCGCTCCATGCCCTCCCCAGTCCCGCCAGCCTCAACCTCAGCCTCAGCCCCAGATCCAGCGGCAGCAGCTTCCTGGTCCGCTTCGTCCGATAGCAACGACCGCTTCCGCGATCTGGCACATCGGGACCTATCTCGGCTCCTTCTCTCCTTTCGGCATCCCGTCCATTGTCAAACCGTACGTTCCGAAGTCTATCGCCGGGATCCCAATGCCATCACCGCGCGATTCTCCCTCGAAAACCTTTGGCGTCCCGAAGGCGTCTCCGATGCCTGCTGTTAGAGCGGACACGCCGACGGAGTCGTCAGTACCAGAGATCGTACGGAGCCTTCCATTGAACATCATCATGCCTGAAGGTGGGAAGGGGAAGAAAGTGGAGCTATCTCGGGGGAGAGAAGTGTTCGATCGGTCGAGGTCGAGGTCGAGGTCGGACTCCCGCTCTCGCCGTCGTCAGGTTTCTCGATCCCCTTCTGCAATCCGAGAGGTAGACGCTCGCGGTCGCGGTTACGCTCACAAGTGGTCCTACGACGCCGATGCCTCCGACGGCGAAGGTGAAGAACCCCGACGTGGGCGGAGCAGGCGAGGCAAAGCGCTCAATCGCGAAGCACCCCGCCAGGCCAGTGACGAGCCGGTGACTAGGAGCCCGAGCTCGAGTGAGGGCCGCGGGCGAGGGAGGAAGAGGACCGTTCGGCCGTTGTGATTGAGCCTTTTGCCCTCGTCCCGAACGAGTCCCCGATAGGTGTCACTATTTTTTGTTTTCCTGCATGCCCAAAACCAACACTATCACTCACTTGTAAAATAAACCCATAGCCAAAACACCATGACTTTGTCATTTACGTACGGGATATACGCACACACACACATAGCGAAATGTATGATTTGTAGCAGAAACACGATCGAGTGTCAAGGTATGAAGGGTTGCCACAAAGGGAGTTTGGTGCGCACAAGATTGACTTTGAATGATCCCCTCTCGTTTCTAGTCAAAAATCAAGTCAAAACATCGTCACATATCGCCACTTTTAAGTGTTTCATATCTCTGCGTGACATTAGCATCATCGCAGCCCGCACTGTACACGGACTGCATATGAGTTAGATGACCGGGTCATCGCGTCCATTCCGGCGCGACTCGACTACATCAATACTTCCTCTCACCCACTCGACCAGCGGATGGGTTCCGCCTATTCCACGATGAGCACCGCCTTGGCCCCGTCCCCTCGTTCCTCAAACTTCCCATCCAGACCCTCCCCACCACTTACCTCGTCCTCCCTCGCCTCCTCTCGTCCCGACCCAAGCGACCTCGCGTCCCTCCGCACAGCCGCCCTTCAGAGCGCGAACCGCGCTTCAACACTCGCCGACACGAGGAATGGATCTGCCTCAACAGCGTTAGTTGAGCCGATGGCGAAGGTGGAGATCACGTCGGCGAAGGCGGAGGAGAAGGAGGAAGGGGAGATTAGTGAGAGTGAGGAGGAGGTAAAGGTCGTTGAGCCAGAAGCGCGGGAGAGAAGGCGGAGGAGGGGGTCTTCTCCGAGCCGGCGCGATTCCTCGCTGACGCAGAGAGATTCATTGCCAAAACGCAAGAGGTCTCCTTCACCTGTCAGGTCATCACAAAGTGATCGGCGACCACCTATCGGCCCTCGCAAGTCAAGTGTCATGTCATATCGTTCCGGTAGCCCGTCAACACGGATCGCCGCGCTGAAAACTGAAGACAAGGATTCTGCACCTGCTCGAGCCTCGCCTGGGCCTGTCGAGTCCGCTCCATCAGGTGGGTTTACTCTTTCATACAAGCAGCAGCCAATGACTTTCTCAGACATCTCCCCCGAAGAAGCCCAGCAATACATGGACATCATCCGGAATCTCCTATACGAAGGCTTCAGCCCAGACGCGCTCATCCGCCGAGGGGCCACTCCCAAATATGTCACAGCCGTATGCGAGGAGATCGTAGCCGGCACAAGACGGCGGAAAGCGCTCTGGCTGCAAGCGCGGGATAGTAACGAAGGGCGGATGGATAGTCCCGAAGTGGAAGTCTCGGTGACGATGACGAGGGATGAAAGCAACTCGTCGGAAAGCTCGGCGGAGATCAGGTTGATTGAGAAGCCGAGTCCACCGAGGACTCGTCCGGCGAGACTAGTATCGAGCTCACATTGGACGCCAGCGGTACCGCCGGTGAAATCTACGGGGACGGGACTTTCACAAGCGATACCGATCGATAGCTTCAAGCCGAGCCAACCGCCGGGAAGAAATGGCTTACCGCTTCCATACTCTGCCATAATCAATGGCAGCAGCTCCTCAGTTGCACCATCTTCGATCACTTCCACGCTCGAAGCAGCCAGCCTCGCCATTGCCCCATCGCCTCCTAGTATACCGAAGGCTGCGTCATCCTCTTCCTCCGCGTATCGAATTCCCCCAGAACGTCCAATCGCGTCTCCCTCCAGTCTGCCGACTAAGCCGACACACTCCGTTGTCACTGCCAAGGCTCCTGGTCCCCGTGGATCGGCGTTTCGTACAGTCAGGCGCTCGGTGAATGCGATTATCGAGCGGCCGGTACTCAGTGACGAAGCAGACAAAATGGACTCTGCTGAAGTTTCAGCAACCGATCTGCCCTCACCCTATGACCCTTTACCTTTCAAATCTCCTCTACATTTCGGGTCTTTGTCATCGACGGCAGTCTTTCCTTCAAGGACTGCCCCTGATAATGTTGGCAGCTCCTCGATGCAGGTCTCAGTCAGTGTCGAGCTCGCTGCGAAGAACGCCATCCTTGAAACACGGCGGAAAGCCCTCGAAAGCATGAAGCTTCGGCGAGCTGCGGCTAAGACCGCTCAGCCAGTCAGCTCAGACATCCTTATGGAGGTGGACCCTAAAAATACTCCTACACCTGATACTCACACGACTTTGCCACCAGTCACAGCGGCAGAAAAGACCATCGAGCAAGAGGTTGCCGACCTGGAGCAGGAAGTCTTGGATCTGCAATCGACTGTCAATGACATGGATGTCGACGAACCGGAAGAAGGGGAGATAGCTTCTTCAAGCTTACCAACATCGATTCCACCCGTGATATCTATCTCGACTCCCATATCCGCTTCGTTGCCCATCATTCGACCCGCACGTGAACTCAACCGCCCAAATGCTGAGGATCTCGACAACCGCCCAACGTCCATTCCATCGCGCTTGTTACCGCCATCCAAGCGGCGAGTCTTTGGCGGTAACGCTCAACGGCCTATTCGACTTGTCGTCAAGCTCGACGATTCGGACAGCGATACAGATCACGAGGACGAGATACCTGGTACCGCGAACGAAGCAGAAACGCACCGCCTGCTCGCCGAGAAGGAAGAGGGCATACGCCTGCTCAAGGAGAAGATTGCCGAGAGATTGAAAGCCAAGGAAGTGAAGCGACTTCAGCTCGCCGAGGGCGGGGATTTGAGCTCTCTTGAAGGAAGTCCGACACCGAGTGAGAGCAAGCTCCCGGGTGTCCCGCAGTCGGCGATGGAAGTTGCTGTGGCTGAGGTGACATCGGCAAGCGGTGAGCTTTTCCTTCTTTTGACCGGACTTTCCGAATGGACCTCCTAGCCGCGATCATCGATCTTACTGGAACTAGCGATGGCTCGCCTTCGCACCAATCTGACGCCATGGTCACAGACGAAGACCCTGGTAATTATATCTGCAACCGAAGCCGTCAATCTGCTGATATCACTTAGCAGTTTTGGGTTGGTAAACGCATGTGCAGAGACCGACCGTACTGATTCAATTCTAGTGGACCTTAGCGAAGGGCGAGATGGTGAGACCGCTCAGGAAGTGGCAGCTGATCGCTTCTAGGCGCAGATGCGGACGCAGAGCGGTTGCGCGAGGTATGACTTCCGTTTTCTGTCTCCCACTCTTCAGTCTGCGAACGGACCACTCATGTGGGGACGCGATTTAGTCTGAAAAATTCCACCGGTCCCCGTCTCCGCAAGTCACACAACCAGCAACGAACGGCCAGTCAATACCGCCGCAAAGCCATCATCAGCCCGCCGTATGTGCTTCAATTCCCTTCAGTCGCTAAGCCCAACAGCCATTCCTCGCCTATCAACCAATCCTTCGGCGCTATCCTCAACTCGCCACTTCGTCAACTCCATACTCCGCTTTCCCTCAAATCCCCGTCTCTTTGCCTTCTCCAACCCCCGACCCGTTTGAGAGCATTGACAGATCTCTGCTGTCCTCCATCATACTGACCCATAGACTTCAGCGGGAACCTGATGCCGTCATGTGCAGGGCTGAAGCTGGAGGTGGAAGATGTGCAGACCCGACTTGTCAGGATCTGCATTTGGAGAGAGGCCTTGGACCGACTCGTGGGTCCCTCTCCTTCTGCTTGGACGGCAAGGTGTCGGCTGAGGATAGGTCAGACGAGGATCTGGTCGAATACATCATGCAGGTGTCGCCGACACCGGATACGGACCGGTCTAGCGTGTTTACTGCGATCGAAGGGGTCATGCAAGATCTCAATATTCCAACACCTTCGCCTATGGGGAAAGGCAGCAAGGGCAAGAAGAAGGCGAATAGCAATAGTCTGCCCAATGGGATACGGACTGGGACCGACGAGTCTCTCGTCGAGCTCCTCAGTCGGGTCGGCAAAATTCTTCGAAATGGCGTGTCATGATGGATCGCCAAGCACCAATGATTTCGGAAAATCGAGTATACCAGCATCGTTTCGTAGTCCTCGCATTGTATATACCTATTCGACCGCATTATCTACAGTGTCCTACATAATCACAACGATGCATCGCGTATTATGAACGCGGGCGTCGAGACATGCAATTTGATCTATATTCCAATTCATGAAAGGTCGTCGTGACCTAAACACGATCGATCTATGCAATATCTATACAATCCTATTTCTCAACATGTGGGTAGCGGTCATGCGGGGGATATTACAAGTGATGATGGTGATGAGGGAGGGCACAGGTCGTTCATATTAAGGTTTACAGGTGCAATGGTGTGCACTGGTGTCTGGCAGTCGAGGCTGTTGAATGAATGATGGCGGGACGGTGGATAATCGGTATACTTCCGTCGACGCAGGTGATTTGGGTGTTGAAGGATCGGGATGGGCAGAGCGGTCTTATTGGGTTTTGTCATGAAGTCGATCGCCAAAGGTCTCTCGAAAGTTCGGTAGCGTTTCCGACTGACTTGTCCTGCTCGCCTTGCTCGATGCGGCCCGATCCGGTAATGTAGGACGAGTCGGAACAGTCGGTGAACAGAGGTCGAGGCTTGGAAGAGTACTCGACTCCGTGCTCCGAGCGGTGGGATCTATCGGACGGGTGACAGCTAGCGCAACAAGGTTGGGTGGCAGATGGGTGGGTCTGGGACCGGTAGAATCCCGAATACCGCTGAGAGAGGTAATGCGACGAGGGGACGGGAAGAGCGGTGGAGGGCCAGGTGGGAACTTGGCGGTTGGCGGCGGGGAGAGGGTGGAAGGGTAAGGGCGGTAGCTCGAGGAGGATGCAGTTGGCCCAGGATAGGCATAGGTCAAGCTGGGACCTGCCGATAAAGAGGATTGCCAGCTGCTGGGACGAATGGCAGGTAAGGAGAATTCGAGCTCGAACTTGCGCTTGGCGGGACTGGGCGGGCTGTTTGTAAATAAGGGCCGGGAAGAGAAGCTGGATGGCCGAGTATAGCTCGTAGGTCGTTGGACTGCACGGACATCATCAGTGACGAAGACCAGGCAGAAGAGACTCGCCGGTCTGACCGTTGTGGATTGCCAGGATCGGCCCGGTCGCCATGGTCAATGGCAATGACGTGGCGCTCGACGATGTCTTCGCTGCCCATCTTGAAACTCGCTCATCGCTGATGCTAGACTGGTCAAGGGACATTCGGCGGGACCGTGGTGATTGCTGAAGATCTTCGTAGTCTGCCGGGTCCGCCCCTTCGGGCACGTTGTCGGTATCTATCTGCTTGCGATATTTTTGGCGGCGATTCTGCGACTTCTTCAGTCCTGGCGATACATTCTCGATCGAGATTGACTCACTTGAAACCAGACCTGCACCACCCGAGGCGTGAGACCGATATCAGCTGCAATCTCTTCCCTTTGATGCGTGTTGGGGAATTTGGTCTGCTTCACATTAGCTCGTGCGCGGACAGGACAATTCACTGCGTACCCCTTTCCACAGAACGCTCAGACGCTGTTGTTGCGGATCCGTCATGAACACTCTTGAGCGTTTCGGCTTTTGCCGCTGCAACGGCACGGCTGCTTCCGGCGCCGGCTCCGACGTGGCATGCATCCCCCGACCCTGTTCACCCCTCGCTACCCCATCACCTGAACCACTCGAGGGTGGCCTCGAGACGTAGCCGGAAGGTGCACTGAAGGTAGATTGCTGGGATGAATGCGATTGTGATCGCGACATCTCCTTTGCATGTGCGGCAAAATAGGCTTGGTCCGCGCGTTGCGAGGCTATCGACCGTCCGCGGGAGGAAGGAGGCGATAATGGTCGATGGAAACGGGATGGCGGAGGAGGTAGGTACGATGGCGCGGGTCGCTGGGAGGGAGGGACAGACGGATTTCCGCTGGCTCTTGGACCGGAGCCCTGCCGAGAGTCGGTACCTCTAATATTTTCTGGAAATGGTGGAAAGAAACGTTGTTCAGGTCGAACATAGGGAGCGAGGGGTGGTGGTGCGAGACGTTGCACGGGAAAAGCTGGTGATCTGTAGTCTCGCGGTTTCTGTCCGGCCGAAACTCGATTACAAGTTGTCATTTGGAGATCCGAATGGATCAGACCACTCGAGGACCGGCGTCGGAAGGAAACCTCACGTGACTGGCCCGGAGCAGAGTTCTGCGGGGTAGGGGCCAGGTCCATGTCGGCCTAGACGGCGCCCCATCAGGTTCGCTTCACCCTCGATATGGAAGCGCACCTTACCGCTGACATCCGCCGTGCAAGGGCCCTGAAGCCATGATGGGTAAGCGCTGGGAAACCAGGTTGACGCAATGAGAATGCTGACAAAACTCCGATCTCCAGCGATCGTTCCTGAGAGAAACAAGGCCTGAATCATCATCAGCGAATTGAGGGACCGGTTGTAGGCGCAGGGCGGCACCGAGCGACCACATGTCAATCTCGGAGGAATGGAAGCGTGCAATTAGCGGAACTTATCACGAACCCAAGCGCCACGCCGAAGGTCCCTCGAGGAGCCACATCGCCAAATTTGTCCCCGGTAGAATTACGCAAGTCTGGTGTACGAAAGTAGGCTCTTGATTCGATGGCATTCCATGCAGGGTTACAGTTCACAAGCGGTAAGGGAAGGGAGGCTTGTTTCAGTGTTGGAAAGAAACAATGGAGATGGAATGTCAAAGGACAGCGAATCCAGGATTGACCACGACTGACTCACAGTAAGTGGATTCCAGCTTGACGCCGGTGTTGCCGCCCGCGGGACGTTGCGGCCGTCCAGCTTCGGAATGGTCGGAAACAGTTGCGGCGGAATTGATCGGCTCGTCAGGGTTAGATTGAGCCTGAGGGAACACATGCCCATCTTAGCGTTAAAATAAGCTTCTCCGGTCACGCGGCAATTCATCGAGAAGGGAGTACGACGGCTCACCTGTTTGATGTCCGGCTTGTCCTCGGCGTAGTGGAGGTCCGGAAGCTCACCCCGAGTGTGTCGTAGGATGGGATGTGTAGGAGAACGGGTAAAGCTGTGCGCAGGCCGTTCGCGCCTTGTTGATCGATCACCAATGGCTCGGTCCGTCCGAAGGCTGATCGTTCGCACTCGACTCTTGAGATATGTGACTTTAGAATCCAAACGTCAGCACCGTTCCCAGGGAAACGGATCACCGTCTATCCGGTCAAGCAATATGCTCGACCACGTTGAAAGGATGGGATCCCTCCTCCTTGGGACTGGTTCACTGAACAATGCAGTGAACCTTGAGCGGGATGAACGGGGTGCGAGCGATGAAAGGAGACTAAAATCGCAAATTTGGATCCCGACTCGATGAAGCGGTGATCCGGCGGGTATCGGTGAAAGGGGTTGGCCTGAATGGAGGTTGGTCTAAAAAGGATGTTCGATTTGGCGGACGATCGGGTTCTAGACCTTGAGACTCGAGGGATGAGGATCTTCGAAGCTCGATAGGTATGACGGCGATGATCAATGTGCTGATACCAACGGCGGAATGTACGTTGATGGACTTCTGCCTCACGAGTACTGTGTTCTGCAGGGAACCAAGCGAAGTCAGCATTTTTTCATGAAGAAGACATGCGCCCCCAAATCTCGAAGAAGTCAAGATGCCGGACCGCACATCCGAATATCCTAAAGGTGGCCTCTAGAGGACAGCACAAAGGACCATCGTTCGCCGCTTGTTCCGCACAACGGACGCCCACTCCGCTTCCATTGCGCCCTTATCAGACCCTCACGAGTCACTCACCTTATCTACCACTGATTGGAGGTTGCCTTATTCCGAGCAAGGGTCGAGCGAGTGATGGATGCCGGTTTTGGATCTCGTGTCTTGTCCATTACCGACGAATCTAAACTGGAAGACTGCTCCAACCGTCCATACGATACTTTTCGAGGTGGGAATAAAAGGAGGATCGATGTTGTTTGGCGAGATTGACCAATGATGATTGAGTTCCCAACCTGTCCCTCCCCGTGATGGCTAAAACGGGCTAAATTAGGTGCCTCGCCGCTTGGGACGTGCAGACCGGACATCCTTTGATAACGCAGCCTCGGACAGGTGGGAATAATTGTCCTTCGAGTTCACTTCGCAGACTGATTTGTCGCACGGGGTCACTCGAGGACCCTTTCCACCGAGATAACGACTCATTTGAGCACTTCATCTGTATCAATGATTGTCGTTTCAAAGTGAGAGGCTCCTTTCCTTCTCATCTTTGATTGTTCCTCTCCGTGCCGAGTAGACCAAACTTCGGCCATCAAGGCTAAGACTAGGTCCGGCGGATCATGCGTCGCATAATTCGCCCATGTCCGGAAAGACGGAGCGAGTTGATCCGACGTGGAGTTGACGATCGGGGAGAGCGAACATGTTCAGCAGAGGCAAGTCACTATGACAAGAGATGATGGGATGAGTGTGCACCATGTAGTGAATTATGTATGTAATGTTCGCGATCCCGCAGCCCTGCTCAATTTCTGCTGATTTGCCACCCTGGGCAATTGAACTTGCACGGAATGAGTCATTAATACATGTGGCATCCCAAGAACAGAATGTACATTGCTCACGCCTCAAAGGCGGAAAGCATTTTGTCGACACCCTCTACATTTGCTCCTGAAATCAAGTGTAGCACCAACCTCCCATGCTATCCGCCCATCGAGCCAGGCCATCCACTCCTGCATCCCGTAATCCCGCTCGTTTGGGAACGACCATCCCCTCTCCTTCCTCTGGTGTCCGGATCTTATCTGAATCTGAACCGGATGTGATCGTCGACACGATGCCGAGACCGGGTCCTCCCAGAGTCGTCAGGTGGGGTTGGAAGCCAAGGTTCTGAAGTGTCTCGATGAGGGAGTTCCGAGATGTCTCCGGGAAGTCTGAGATCAAAGTAAGCTTGCTACAGGCAAAGTCGGGAAGTAGCAGTACTGACCATCTGGAATCAGGGTCACTGCACATCCTCCGCCACCAGCTCCTGTCAGCTTAGTGGCCAGTCCGAAAGGCTCCGAAGCGGTGGCGGCCACGATAATCTCTAGCGATGTATGTGACACGCCGAGCTTCACGAGATGAGCGTGATTTTCCCTGATGAGTTTCTATACAGACATCAGCGTGTCGCAGCAGAATGAGCCGGAAGGGACGCCCAAACAATGACTCACCTGCAATTGGCCGATCATCCGTGGCCGATCTACCGCCTGCCTGCCGCCAAGAAGTAGCCGTGCCTTGTCACTGATCTCCTGAATCTCGTCAAGGATGGAATCGACCACCTCGGGCTCTGCAAGTCGTTTGGCGCTGACGCTGGCAACTAATGACTTCGTATCCCGAGGTACGAGCGTATTGGTGAGCAACAGGCGGATCGATGAGAAGCTGTTTCAGCGTCAGCTTGACCGTCTACAAGCAGGAGAGCTCCACCGAGCATTGCACGTCCGAGTGAAGGACTCACCCATGCAATCCCTGCAGTCCACCTTTCCTGCCACCCACGGACCTGGTAAACGCCACAGCCCCACCCCGCACAGACACAGCATTGTCTATTCCGCTCGGATTCCCATGAAGCACCTTCTCAGCCAAGAACGCCCAGCCATCCACCAGGTCCGCATCATTCGGTGATAATTGAGGTTCGTCATCGGTAAGCGGGTCGGTCGGGACTGGTGCATGGGATTGTGGGACGTGCGGTCGGGAGGGTACGGTTATGTGCTGATGTGCGAGGAGTAGGGCGGCAGCGACGCAAGTGGAATAAGCGGCGGATGAACCAAGACCGGCTCCGATGGGAAGGTTGGAGGAAGCGGTAAAAGTCCCGGCGGGTCTACAAGGAATACGAGTTAAGCCCGCAATCTCGCCATCATATCGTCGAGCAGCTTGATTAGCAGAATGTCACTTACGCGTTCTTCTCGCTCCCGGCTAAGACCATGTATAGGTAGAGGAACGCGATTTCCGCCCCGAGACCCATTGGACTGATCTCGCCAGTATTGACGACACTTTCCACCGCTTTGAGGAGAGGTTGATCCAGTTCCTTATCTGCTTCTCGCTTGGTCTCGTCGCTACCAAGGAGAAGGAGGTTCCAGGGCAGAGAGGACATTTTCCATTCCGCATCGAGACCAAGGTTCGGGACTTCGAGACCGATTATACCGTCTGAGCGCGGGGATAGAACAGCAAAACAGCGAAGATTGACACTCGTTGCGATTGCGGTCTTCCTTTATCAGCTGTTGCCCTCCGAATTAGTGACTCGCTTACGACGCCATGCACGACAGCATGCTCGCCGAAGAGAATAACCTTCCCGGGAGCCGAAACCACGATATCCCCTTCTATTGTCTTCCTATCGGGATTTCCAAGGCCCAAGCCGCAGGTTACCCCGTTGACTAACCTCTCCATGACCCCTGCATCCGGTCGTCGAAATGCCTTTGCTCTGTCGAGAATCCAAGCTTCTCGATCAGAGCCGAAGAGCTCCTCAGACTGAGCATGGGACAAGGTAGAATGCGAGTAATTTGGGACGATGGCGCCAGACGAAGTGAGGGAGTGCTCCAGGTCGTCGATGAGGTCGCGAGGATCTTCTATACCGACACAAAGGCGGATGAGGTTCTCGGGGAGACCGCGTTCTGCTCGAACGGCTGCGGAGATAGATGCGTGACTGACGTAGATGAGCACAGCATCACCCTACTTCGGCTAGACTTACGACATGAGGCAGGGCATGCTGATGAGACTGTTGACCGCACCGAAAGACACGCTGATTCCCCAAAGCCTTGTTCCCCCCACGATCCGCTCACTCAACGCCTTATCTGCCGTCACAAAGCTAAGAACCGCACCTGCGCCAGTGGCCTGCTTGTAGTGCACATCCCGCTTTGGATGCCTCTTGAGTCCTGGATAATGCACCAAGAATCCCAGTCTGTCGAGGTAGGTAGCGACCAGCTGTGCGGTAGACAGCATCCTGTCCATGCGGATGGAGATTGTCTTGATGCCTCGCAGTAGTAGGAACGAATCGAAGGGTGCTAGTCCCGAACCCACCGAGTTGATCAGGAAACCGATGTTTTTTGCAATCTCTGGATTTCGGATAGCGATGACACCAGCCATCAGGTCGTGATGGCCAGAAAGGTATTTCGTGGCGGAATCGTAAACTATGTCGGCGCCGACGTCGAGGGGACGTTGGAGGTAGGGGGACATCATGGTATTATCGACGACGACGAGGGCAGAAGGGGAAGCGGCTTTGACTGTGGAGGATATGTGGGCGATGTCGGCGATTTTTAGAAGGGGGTTTGTAGGGGATTCAAGCAAGACCATCTTGACTCTAGGGGACGAGAAGCGGTATTAGCCCATAATTTTCGATGGTGCAAAGCAGGGCTCACTTGTTGCCGGGTCCAAGATGAGGCATAAGCTCCTCGACCCTTGTCGTGTCCACATGTCGTACATCCACACCACCATGCGTGCTCAGATATGTCAGAAGACGGTTCGTTCCTCCATAAATGTCATCTCCGGCAAGTACCGTCTCGCCTGGCTTGACGAGTCGAAGAATCATGTCGAGGCATGTCATACCCGTTGACAAGGCGAACGCCTGCGTTGCACCATACAGCCGGGCCAAGTGAGATTCTGCGGTAGGGCCAAAGTTAGCTGCATGCCATCTGCAAATACTAGACAGAGCAACCCACCTAATCCCCCTCGAGTCGGATTTCCAGATCTGGTATAATCATACTGCCCATTTATCCCCTTGAACGTAGCAGTCTGGTATATCGGAGTCGCACTCGCACCATACTGATCCTTGGTATCGACTGCCGCACAGAGGGTTGAGAACCGCCAATTGGCCGAGCGGGCCAAACGCTCCTCAGCCTCGGACTGTTTCCTTGAGGGAAGTGAAAAGATGGATGTGGCGAGTGAAGAATCTGCGGGGGATGGAGGGGTCGTCATGGTATCGAAACGGGATGAGGAGGATGGGGTCAAGGTGGTTCGAAGTGGTGCGATCCAAGAGCCAAAATACGCGCACCGCTGGGTGAAATGACGTGCTTCGATACAAAATGACGTGGGAATATTGCTTGTCGGATCTATCGGAAATGATATCGATAGGCTGGTTCCCTTATTCTGGGATTGTTCAGACTCGTTTGATCATCCATCTGAGCTGCAGCAAGAAGGATATCGGAGGTCTCGCTTTGGCTCGTCTTCCTCACTGGACTGGAGCGCCTAGACGGGCTGGATACTTCCCATGTCAAGATTTACACGACCACTATTGAGCGTGCGACTCGGTGCTCAGCCCTCGATCCGAGCCGGTCCCTCACGGATACCTGATCGCACACCTCGAGGAGATAGCTATCTCGCCGTCCGAGCATTCTTCACCCGTCAGGCTTCCGTGCGCTTCAGATTGCCCTCATCAGGTTCACCTCGATGGCCTTCCCCTCACCGCTATGGCTCTTCACAAGCGGGAACGAATCGCCCCTCACCCGCCGACATAACACCGAAACCCGCAATAGGCACCAATTCAGGCGGTCATGCGCAGGACTATACCCCGTTTATCCGTCGGTTGATCCATCAATCGGGATCGCTGACTCACAATTCGCCAAATCGACCGACAAAGGATGAATTGCTAGCAGCTGCTGGGAGCTGGTTTGAGAGGTTGGGGATCCGGTTGAAGTGGTTTACGATCAGGGGATGGAGAAGGTTCAATACGGATGACTTGAGCGCTTTTACGAGCTGGTTTGTCGTCGGGAATAGTGAGTCTCACTCGAAAAATTGCTCAGTATCGACCTCGCTTACATGATACGCTCTTACCAGCTCTGTGGATTCTGATCGGGACGTGAGTGTCGCTCGCACAGAGTAAGAGGGTAAGGCTGATATTTCACGCCTTCAGGACGACCTTCGTATCTGCTGTCCTGGCAACGCTAAACTCGCTCTCCTTGCAAGAATACGTAGCCAGGTGGATCTCGGACTACCTGACATCGGAGACTGGCGTGACAGTAGTGTAAGTTTACATCAGTAGACTTCGAGCTGGCGACTTACAGAGCCATAGCTTCGAATCTGCTATCGTCCCGAAGTGGGGTGCTTCCACCATCACATTCCACAACGTCTACGTATCTCGGCGCCCCAAGGACGCCGCCTCAGAACCGGCTGACGGCAGACCCAACAACCTATACGCCTTGCCCCCTGCTCCCGTCCCACTTCTTTCGGCTGAAGTCTCCCCCGGTACCTACCAGGATTTAGCTCCTGCAGCTGGGGCCGAGAACTATACCATGTTTGATCTAAATCTGGAGGAAGTCGAGGTGACGTTGAGCTTCATGCGATGGCTGGACGGGAAAGGCTTGGTGAGGGACGCAAAGTTGAAGGGCGTACGTGGCGTCATCGGTGAGTTCTGATTCAAGCAGAGTGATTGGAGCTCATACAGCTGCAGACCGCCGATCGGTTTGGTGGGATCATTCCAAACCTTTGGTCCCTGCAGAGTTCCGCCACACCACCCGTCCAGGCGATTTTGAGCTCGAGTTTTTCCACGTCGAGGATGCCTTGGTAACGGTGTACCAACCTGGCGGCCAACGCCCCTACAATGTCTCGGTTTTCAATGCGGCGGTCGGGCCTCTGCGAAAGAGATGGCTGTTTTACGACATTCTAAGCGCTGAGGCGATCACCGGTCAGCTGGATAATTGCCTGTATAGCTTGCATATGCCCCAGAAAATGGGCAAAGCGCAGGGACAGCAGGAGGGGTTGATCAAGCGGATGGTGAGTACCCTGCCCGATGTTTTAGTCGAAGGCTAAGGCAGGAAATAGGCCCGCTTGAGGATCGATGGCGTTCCCATTGAGCATGCTCAATACGCCACTGGCGATACCGCTCCTATGTCCTGGATCACTTCTGGCAAACTGGACGCTGTTCTCGATATCAAATTCCCTCACCATCCAGACGAGAAGGTCGATATCAAAGCCATCTTAGAAGAGATCGGTCGCAATGTATCTGTCATCACCCATCAGGGTACTCATCCAGACGACATAGCTTCTCAGGCTGCCGACGCGGCTGCAGCGGCTGAGGCTAGTAGCCCCCGAGATGTACTTCCGGGTCAGCAACGTCTCGCGAGGCCACCGCTCAGAGCACCGCACGCACCGACCATCGCTGCGACTGACGGGACGGAGGAGAAGAGGCAGGTGACAGTCGACATCGATCTGCGTTTCAGGGATCTCAAGGCGGCTGTACCCATGTTTACGAGTGATCTGAGTGTGAGGAATAACGCCTTGATCCGGCCTATCGTGGCTTTCATCAAGTGAGTCCGAAGCTAGGAGATGGAACTGCGGGACTGACGGGGATCAGCGCCAATCGGACACTGGTGCCAATTCATTGTCAGGTAGCTTCCGATCTGGTCAGTCCGATGTGAATCTAGGTGATAAGTGGCTGATCCCGTCTTCAGACTGACTTTGATGGCTCGTGGACAGTAAGCTGAATCTTCTATCCGTATCATGTGACTGACTAGCCATTCCACTCTTTCCAATCAGCTCTTCGAAAGTACGCTCAAGCCGCTGCGGATGTCTAAGCAAGACTGACGATCACCCCTAGCTGGCCTTATGACCTCTATCTCCGACCAGATCTACGCCGCCCTCGCCCACCACACCTCCTCCGAAGCCGCCAACTCGAAGCGGATCCGCCAGGTCAGCTTCTGGGGCATTCAGAAAGGCGCCGAGGTTCTCCTCGACACGGTGCGGAATGTCGTCGATCCGGTCCATGCGCAGTTGCTGGCCACGATCTGAGTCTGCAGGCAATCCAAACGAGTCTAATGTTTTGAAGATTACGATACATTCCAGTATTTTGCATGCATTAGATCTGACGTCTGGTACAAATTTGCTTCCGCTACTACTACCATTTCATGGGCGCCGGATACCATGATTTATGGTCGCTTGAGCGATTTGTTGATGCATTCCTGTACTCTATACACTGGAGAGACATACTTCTCGATGAGATAGCATCGTGTCTACTACTCTGTGAGCGGAGGATCATAGAGGAAGCAGCAGGATGGGCAATATCTCCTCGATGGCCAGGGCGTCGGTCTCCCCTCCTTTGCTCCAGAACTTCTCTGACTCCCTATAGCTCCACGGCTCTGGACTCGTATGTTGCCGAGCTCGGTAACGACATTTCGTACGATAAGAGGTATGGTCTCACAAGTCCTTCACATGCAGAGATTTATGTGTGACTGCCCTCGTCTAGCTTGTCATTCTCGAGGTTTCTTAAGACCATCCTAGCTCGTCATGCGTACGGTCCACTCGTACTCAAGATCTTCATTAAGCCCGATGCTGCCATGTCCCTCCGGGTCATCCAGCGGCGCTTGAAAGGCACGTTCTCATTCTTATCGCTCGGTTTTTCGCTCATGTTCTGTAGCGGAGCGGGATGCGTTGGCGGACTTGGGCAGTGTCAACACCTATCAGGCGTTTGTGGAGACGGAGAAGGCGGGGTACTTGATCAGGCAATGGATCGGGTCGAACCTTTATGACCGAGTCAGGTGGGTATGGACCAGGCTTGAGAGAGGACAGGAGCTGATGGAGGCGCAGCACCCAGCCGTATCTGGCGAATGTGGAGAAGAAGTGGATTGCGTTCCAGCTGCTTACTTGTCTGCGGGATGCTCGGACCAGGAAGGTGTGTGAAACGATCCTTTCTGCTTGGTCCTTGACTTACTTGCTGTGGGGCTCACTCGCGGATGCTATAGGTGGCCCACGGCGACATCAAGTCGGAGAATGTCCTAATCACATCTGATTTGACCGTCCTCCTCACAGACTTCTCCTCCTCTTTCAAACCCACCTTTCTTCCTCTCGATGACCCTTCCGACTTCTCCTTCTTCTTCGACACCTCCGCCCGCCGGACATGCTACATCGCTCCCGAGAGGTTCTTCGAGTCTGGCTCGCGTCTCGCAAAGGAGAAGCTGGCTGCTGCGAGTCAGCAGGAAGGGTGGGGCAAGCGGGATGGAAGGGTGACGGAAGAGATGGACGTGTTCAGTGCAGGATGTGTGTTGGCGGAGATGTGGACGGATGGGAGGACGGTGTTCAACCTTAGCGAGCTGTTTGCTTATCGCGATGGCTCGGTTGGTTTAGATGGGATACTGGATAACCTTGAGGACGAGGACGTGAAGGTGAGGATCTGCCGAGGAAGCGGAAGCTGATACTCAGAGCATGATCAGTCGGATGCTCTCGCGGAGTCCGGGTAATAGACCAAGCTTTGACCGGATTCTCACGGCTTTTCGGGGGTCTATCTTTCCGGAGTACTTCTACATATTCCTCAAGGACTACGCAACATCCCTTGCAGAGCTACCCGAGACTTCCGAATCGGCATTCCCGCATCGATCGGCGCCTCAATCTGGGACGAAGGTGGACAGGCTGTTGAGTGAATGGGATTCAATCTCAGTGCATATGGAGAAGCCTGGCAAGGGCGTGGACGAAAGTGAGCGACAAGAATCATATGGGGCTGACCTACAGGCGGTCCGGCTCTCCTGCTGCTGAACATCGTCACTTCATCCATCCGCAACTGCTTGTGGCCCTCATCCCGCCTTCATAGCTTGCAACTCTTCCTGAAACTATGCCCTTTCCTGCTCGATGAAGACAAGGTGGATCGGATCGTGCCGTTCGTGGTCGAGCTGCTCTCGGATGACGTGGCCATCGTTCGCGCCGAGGCCTGTCGGACCCTCGTCATTGTTGTCAGTATCAATGCCTGTGAAACGGTGCCATAGCTCACCTGCAGCAGGTGGAATCTGTTTCTTCCATCACTGCTCAGAATGCGACCTTTATTCCGGAGTATCTCCTGCCTCAAACGCGACATCTAGCGACCGACTCCGACATCTTTGTCCGCGCTACTTATGCTCGCGGCCTTGTCCGGCTGGCAGATGCTGCCATCAACATGCTGGAGATGAGTCAAGCTGCTAAGACCACTCGATCCGATGTTGAGGCTTCCGGCATCGCAGAGGTATGTCAGTCATAGAGGATGTGGCTGATGACTAGCCCGACTATGAGTCAATGCTCCTCGAGATTCAGTCTGTGGTCGAGGAGCAGGCCATGACACTCCTCATCGATAGCTCAAGCCATGTCAAGCGCGCTATGCTCTCCTCTGTCACCGATCTGTGCCTCTTCTTCGGTCGTCTGAAATCTAGCGAGACGGTACTCAGCCATATCATGACATACTTGAATGATCGCGACTGGCTTCTCCGCCTCGCCTTCTTCGACGGCATAGTCGGAGTTGGCGCTTTCATCGGTATCCGAGCGATCGAGGAATACGTTCTACCCTTGATGCTGCAAGCTCTGACCGGTGAGTCAATCATGCGCGCATGGAGCTCATAATAGATCCTGAGGAGGCGGTAATTGCGAAAGTCATAGGCTCTCTTACGAGTCTGGCATCTCTGGGATTGCTACCGCGGATGAGGCTCTGGGACGTCTTCTTCGCTGTCCGAGGTTTCTTGTGCCATCCGAACTCCTGGATCAGACAGGGTGCGAGGGCTTTCGCTTCTGAGATCTGAAGCTGATAGCCCTAGGTACCGCTGGGTTTGTGGCGGCCGCCGCTCGCAATCTTCCTCAGTCCGACGTGTGGTGCATCCTCTATCCCAGCTTGCGAGTTATGCTCCAGTCAGACGTGCTTGAGCTGGACGAGGAGTCTATCATGGCGGCACTTGTGCCACCTGTACGTCGCATGGTTTGAGTCAGGCTGATATCGTCAGATCTCACGAGCCACGCTGGTTGCTGCCAAGACAGCAGCTCTGCAAAACTCGCCCGCCAAATTCTGGGATCTTCGTCCGGACCAGTCAAACGCCAAGTCATCGCTCGTCAAGTCTGCCAGCGAAGCGAAGGGCTCCGGATCGTGAGTAGACGAGTTTGAGCATTCGCTGACGGGTGTATAGGAACCGACTCAAGGATAAGGGTATATCGGCAAAAGACGAGAGGAAAATCATCGCTCTGCGGGATTTCATAATCAAGCAGGCGCATGCTTCTAAAGCGTGAGCCTTATCGCGACTCTACCAGTCCTTACTGACCACCGCAACAGACGAGAGTCAGCAGAACCTTCCGCACCTATCGAAGCAGACCTTACCGCCGGCAAACTGGTCTCTTTGACCGACCTTGGCGTCACTCCGCAAACAGTCTTCATCAGTCCTCGAACAGTCGGTGTGAACGTCAAAGCGGACTTGCGCCGCCTTCGCCCTCACCTTGTCGACTCTTCGAGCCGTCGCACTTCCATTGCAAGTCGCAGTGCAAAAGGTATCGATGACCCTTTCAACGAGATACGCAAACGGCTAGCTTCGCTTGAGCCGCCTTCGCGGGCATCCGACGGACCACCCAGCGAGCCATTCGTTCCGAATGATGCAAGTCCCTCGGAATCCGCCATATCCTCCTCGATCGATTTGACGGCCATGACACGATCGGGAAGAAAGCTTGACTCTAAAGTAGCGGCAGCGGTAGCGGCCACCCCTACGAACGCGGTCGGGACAACAACGATACACGACGATCTCCAGTCAGCGTGCAGTACTCCTGCTGTGGGCGCATCGGTCTCAACCGGGGCTACTGCAGCACCGTACAGCAGCTCTTACGAAGGGCAAGACCCGGCTGTTCGCGCCTTCCTCGAACATGTTGATCTGGTGAATTACCGAGAGCCGCTTCTTGACTTCGGTCCACGTATCACCGGGAATCATCGCAAGCAGCGGGGAGATCGACAAAAGGCTTCGAATCCGCAAACCGTGACCATGATCGCACACCTGACCCAGCATACAGGAGCGATAACTTCCATCATCATATCGCCCGATCACCTTTTCTTCGCTACTTCATCGAACGACACGCAGATTCTCGTATGGGATACGGCGAGATTAGAACGCAGCGTCTCAGCTAAACCGAGGCTGACATATCGGATGGATGCGAGGGTCGCAGCAATGTGTCGTATAGAGAACACACACTGTCTTGCGGCTGCGGCAGAGGATGGGCAGCTTCACGTTTTAAGAGTTCATGCCTCCTCAATTGGAGGATCAGCGAGGTATGGACGGATAGAGTGTATTCGGACCTGGCGGGCAGATGAGAAGGACGGCCACGTCACCTTTGTATCGCATCTGCAGGGTGAGCAAGTCGTGCAGAGCTCAACTTACGTCAGAATCGTCTCTCCTTGTTGTCACGTCCTCCTCGACGATCGCTCTTCTCGATATCCGGACCATGGGGATCACACAACGCTTTCAACACCCTCTCGAGCTCGGCGTCATCTCATCTATCTGCCCATCAAACCATTGGCTGATCGTAGGCTCCGCAAGTGGCAACCTCAGTTTATGGGATCTCCGCTTCGGACTTCTGCTCAAGTCATGGCAGGCTGGAGGGGCAATCACGTCATGCCAGATTCACCCGTCGAGAGGACGCGGACGATGGGTAATGGTGTCGATACTCCGCTCCACCAACGAGGAGAGCGCCTTGGTCGAGGTCTACGACGCCGAGACCGCAAAGTTGATGGAGGTGTACGAGGTTCGGTCGACTCGCCCTGACTCCAAAGTTGTACCACCAGCATCGAGCGAGACAACCCAGGTCATTCCCAGTAAGGCAGTACTAATCGCCCAACTCGCTGCCGCTCGTCCACCGGCAGATCCAACAAGGACACCCTCAGTCCTATCTCTCATCGTGGGACAGGGCTTTGCATCTCTTCCCGGCGGAGAGGAGGAGACCAATCTCCTTTTGTCAGTTCCTGGGGCGAAATCACTGAGCTCATCAAGTCCCGGCTGGATGGTTACCGCTGGTGAAGATCGGGTGGTGCGATATTGGGACCTAGCCAAGCCAAGTGAGGGATTCGTCGTCTGTGGTTCTCCAAAGGAGAAAGATGTCAATTTCAAGTTGGTGTTCTGCCATTTTCTATCTTGTCCGAGCTGATGAAATACAGGCAAGGCCCGACATCGGCCCCAACGATGCATTACACCCTGACCAATTCCCATCGCCAGTCTACGAGCGAGTCCCGCCATGCAGGAGTCGCCTCCCAACGACAACCACTTCGAACACACTACGATGCCATCTGTGCGTTAGGGACGGTGGAGACGCCATTCTCGAGCTGCGTCATCAGCGGGGACCGGAGTGGTGTGATCAAAGTTTGGAGGATGGAGGGTGGCGGAGGGAGGGAGAGGGATCAGGGGATGAGGTCCAGCATCTCGAATACGCGCTTGTAATCAAAGACAGCCCGATGTCGGTCGACGGGATCTCACTGTGCAAAATGACGGTTGGCGGGTATCGTCAAATCATAGGAACAGTTAAGCATCTCATCGACCGCAACTGTCCCCGTCGGCTTCACACCCACGCGAAGGAAGCTATCGATCCGCGAGGTGGCCGAGAAAGCGGGCCGCATGTCCGTCGAGCAAGGAAAGGCTCAGGTTGAGTGCATATGGGTAACGGTAAACATGGTATGGACAGTGCAGAAGATCAGATGTAGGGTAACACAGCGCCGAAAAGTCATGAAACTTGACTCCCGCTATGGACGAGGTTCTTTGAAACTTGAAATGAGGAGCAGTCAGTTCTCGGTCTTCACCCGCATTAGCTTGTCGCGACACCCTTCGCACTCACCGTGAGGCCCAACTATTTCGCCGCCTCCCATCCCGCCGCATTCTTCGCGTTCTTCCTCATCGACCTCGTCCCCTCTCCTAACACAATCCCATCGACCAGACATGTCATCTTGAACGACAACCCCACATTCGTCTCATATCTCTCCTCCTCGAACCGAACCTCCCTCTCCTGCCTATTCCCATACATCTGAACCAAAGTCGCCATCCCCAACGCCTTCCTATCGATCCTCGTCATTTGTTCCTCACTCAACATGGTCACCCGTCCATCGGGGCCAGCACCGATGGAGGCGAGGTGGTGCTGATCGTGTTCGGTCTTCATGTAGTTGTAAAAGAAATCGTAGAGGGGCTCGTACATCTCTCTCAACCAGCCGTCGATGATGGGTAGGGCTTGTAGGATGCGGAGGTGAGGAGGAAAGGAAAAGTAGAGGGCGGCGATGTAGGCTTCCATTAGGGCTGCTCGGACGTCGGTCTGCGCGCGGAGCACAGGGAGGAGGTTCGGATCGCCGTTCAGTCGTTGGGGCAGGTTGTACAGCCCCGATAGATGGGAGAGTGTGGCATTCGAGACGAGGTGGGCTTTGAGTTTTTGGCTGGGATCAGCGAAGTCGTATTCACAATCAGGCGAAACCCACCGTGGCAGACCCGCAAGTCAGCCTCGGCCTCGTCTCAAGTAACCAAGCGGTCACGATCATCCCCAGTATACCATCCCCAACATGCTCAAGCTTCTCATAATGCTTAGCCGGATTATCGCCGGCTCCTCGAACCTTCCTCGTACCCGCTCAAACAGACTCTGGTGTGAGAAGACCTGCTTCACGAGATCGAGATCATCGATAGTCGGAAGTGGGGGAAGGGCGAAGACTGGTAACTGTTCCACCGGGATGAGGACGGCTCGCGAGGTGAGTTCTTCCTGAATCGCTTGGAGGGTAGAGGGAGGGGCAGGATCGGGACTGGGATATCTGGCTTCTGGTCGGGATTGGCAGAGGCCTCGCGCTTGATGAATAAAGGTGAAATCGATGGATCGCGACTGTTTCGAGGCTTGAACATCTCCCCTATCTCGAAAGAGTCATTGTCACCATTCATGTCATCCGCCTTCCTCTTTCCCACTGCGTGGTTGTGGGGCAGGTGGAGGCGGCATCGATTGCCTATCTAGACTCCAAGGCTGACTAACCGGTGTCTGAGCGCGAGATGATACCGGATCGAGGTGGTCCGGGACCTGGCGAGACGGTCCGGGCGTCGGGCTATAGCGCTCGATCTTGACATGGGCTGGGACAGGTCTGGGGGAGATGAATGGCTGATTGGTGGCCGGCAACGGGTTTGCAGGCGTAGACAGGCGGCTTGAACGCAAGCGGCGCCTGTCCATGGTGTGTTCGAAGCGGATGAAGGTGTCGGAGCGCAGGATGTTATGTGGAAGTCAGGTGGACTGAACGGCTTTGAAACACCTTTGATTTGATGCTCCGAAGAGCGTTTCGGTCTCATGGCTAGAGCTCTCTGAATGATTGGTAGAGCTTGAGCCATCGTCTTCTTCCTCGTCCTCGTGCCTCCCTGTCTTTTCCTTGTATCCATTGGTGAAGGAGGTCTTGACGTTGTGAGGAATGTCGCGTGGAGGCGGGACCCAAGGGGTGTTCGTTTGACTTTCAACGACACCATTGATGACAGGGAGAGAGACACCACGGTAGAAAGGAGAAGAATGCCGAGCGCTCGTGGCGGATTGATGGCGAGCGTTCGGGATGAGGAGGAACTTGATCTGACGCCATGCTGGACGGACTGGATCAAATCATTCATCGCCGATAAGGAAAATCACGAAACCCACTGTCAAGCGCTACTTGCCATTCCTGGTATCATGGCGTCGCCAAAATCGAAGTGAAGGTGGTAGACATGCCATGAAGGGCCAGGAAGGGAGGGAGGAAGGAATTACTACGACGTCTGGTGATACAAAAGTGGAGGTAGCCGGAAGCGATCTTGTCAATATCCACGTCATGCCAATCACCCGGTGACGGTCAGAAGCTTAGTCGACCACTGAAAAAACTACCACCGAACAATCATTCCGTTGCTGAGTGAGCCGGCCAAGCAGGACAAAGTCCCTCTCGTCAGCCACGTGTTCTCGCCTCCCGGTTCAAAATTCCCCTTCACCATCCTCTCGTCAAACTCTGGTGCCGCCTATCTCCCGAGAGCCCTTGTTCCATGTCCGAGCTGCTAGCTGGTTCCAGATCTCCTCACGGAAGTGCCTCGCTGAGCGGGAAGGGACAGGAGAGAGCGGAGGAGGAGCTGTCGACACCTCTGGACTGGGACGAATCTGATGGCGACGACCTGCACCTGGCCGGAGGAACAGACCGAGATTGTGAGGAGGACGACTGTGAGCGTCTCGCGTGCCTTTGAAGTGCTGTCCTTCGCTGATGACACTGTCCAGACGAGCAGTCAAGGCAACATCGTATCCTCGAGACTCGGCTCCTTCTCAGTACCCTTGGCATCCACCCTACCCCAGACCGCACAGCTTCTTCTTCGTCCCTCGCTCGACGTTATTCAGTGCACAAGCGGAAACGCGAACCCGACCACCGACCTGTATTTGACCGCTCGGGCCATATCATCTCCCTTCCAGCGCCAGGCGAGGTCCAGCATTTCGCCTGTGTTGAGATACCTAGCGACCGGAAGCTATCAAAGCGGATCTCGGAAGGGCAATACCAGGATTGTACCTCCTGGGCTGATGGTGAGGCTCGACGTCGGCGGTTTGGCTTCGGACGAGGAGGACACTTGGCCGAGGATGAAGCTGAGGAAGTGGGAGGGGTGAGGTCGACCTTCAGGTGGCGGAGATGGCGCGGACCGGAAAGAGAGGGGGAGATGAGAAAGCGCGGAGAGCTCATCGAGAGGGATGTGGAGCTTTTTGAGAGCAATGCGAAGCCCAGGCGACGGTCAAATGCCGAGCCATCAGCTTACTCTGTAAGTCTAGCTCTACGCTTATTTTCGAGCACCTTAGTCAAGGGCGAAGCTGATATCGTCTGGTCAGCTCTTACCAGGCGATCCATGCCATCAATGTCGACGCAAGTCCGAGAAGCTCAGGATGAGATGTCGGAATTTAGACCCTATCTGCCGGGCGAATTTCTGTGAGACGTGTTGCAAGCGGTGAGTGCGGACCCCTTCAGCTTCTTCCGACCTTTCAAGCACCCTATCATCTTCATCCGCTTACAGGCCCGCTTCAGCGGTATTCCTTACCCTGCTGATCTCCCGTTCTCCTTCAGATACAACTACTTCACGTTCGATCCCGATTCCCGTTCCTTCGTTTGCCCACTCTGTAGGGACTGCTGCAACTGCTCCGTTTGCATGCGCAAGCGGAACCTCGCTCATCTGCTGCAACCAGGCAAAACTGGAATCAGGACGAAGAGTCTGCAGATAAATGTGAAGGAGCAAGGCAAAGGGGACATGACGGTACAGGCCTGGATCGACAAGGCAATTGAGGATCGGGTCGGGGCGCCATTCGACCGGGTCAGGCTGGTGGCCCAGGCGACGGATGTGGTGTCGCCCGACATGCCTGAAGAGGAGGTGATAGTGGTCGTGAGGCCCGCTAGGAAGACGCAGCGGTCAAAGAAGCATGCGCTTGCGAGAGCCGAGGAAGGGGAGTCACAGAGGCTGGTCGTCAAGCTCAAAGCTCCGAAGTCGAATGACTCATTACACCGCACAGAGAAGGTCAAGGAGGTGGACTCAGACGGCGATACCGTCGCAGGCTGGTCGGACGAGGAGACCGGAGGCATCGAGCAGACCACTGCTCAGTCAAGTCTCACATCCATCTCGAATTCTCCTTCGCCTGTACCGGCTCGCTTCGCGTTCCCGACTCGACCGTCATTGGCCCTACATAGCACGAACGACTACCTTTCGTCCATCGCGGGACCTGGATATATGCTGGCGGCCGATGGACCGTACCGCTTGGACTCGCTGGACTCAACCATGCCTGTCCCGCTTGACGGCGATGCTCACAGCCCGCACATGAACCCTCTTACCACTCCCCAATCCAACACAAATCATCACGTGACAGTGCCACGTCATGCTTTGCACGCGGATGACCTGCTTTATCAGTCTTACCCGTCCACTTCACCGAAAGTAAAGCGCCTGCCTGCTGAAGATCCGCTGTGCCTGGCGGAACCCCATCGACCGGAGCAGATCTCGTCAGCGTGGCAGTCGAATCGGGTGCATTTCAACCACGAGTCGCACCACCACCTCATGCCGTCGTACGCCTACGAGGACTACACTTCATCATATTCTCCAGCATCGATGTTCGGTCCTTCAACCGGTTACGGAACCGCCATCCAAACACCGATAGCACCGACTCCCGAGTTGTCGTAATCCTCATTTGCCACCGCCATACTCGCACTCTCCCCATTCCCATGCGGCCCCCGTCCTCTCGCCGTCAAATCAGCAATACCTCCACTCCTCATGGCCACAGCACCTCAATCTTCACGGTATGGCGGCGTCTGACGCTCGCCACAGTCCCGCTGCGGAAGACTCCGCTCAGTATCACGCTCAGTATCCTCGACCAAGTGGCGTCACGAACAAGGCGAGGCAGCAGAATGGGTTCGGTCCGGGACATGGTGTGATGATGGTGGACCGGAGTCATCATCCGGATTACTCGTGATTCGGTAGTCTCGGTAATATATGGCATATTTATCACGCCCTGAGAAACCTCCTGGTCCATCCACTGAAACCGGTGAAAATCATGCCAAAAAGGTCACAAATGCATTTTATTAGGGCTATTGCTATACCGCTTTCTATATACATCTCGTCGTGACAATCGATATCCTATCGACATCTTCTCCGTTGTCCTCTTCACAAGATTCTTCCCTTACGTGGCCATTTTTCTGCCTCTACCAACCTCCATAAGGATCCTCGCCTCCTGCTGCAACCACTGCTTGTCTTCTCGAGGCCTGTTGCGCCGACATTCTCATCGCTTCCATCCCCCAGTCCACCTGAACGACCTTTCCACCCCTCGACTTCGCCGGGCTCGTCACCGGTTGGGCTACCGTCCAATCGTCATAGATCGGTTGCAAGGGAGGGGTGGGCGGATTTTGAATCGCCTTCCGTGAGGTCTTCGTTGCTTTTCCTTTTCCATGGTATTTCGTCCTCTCTTTCACGCTGCGCGCTATCGCCGCAAGATTGGGGTACGCAGGAACAGATCGCGTGGACGGCGTGATTGCAGTTGGTGGCGGGACCCGAGCGGGAAGGGGTGTGGACCATGCCGAGATAGATGCGCGTGGTGGAACCGGTTTCGGTGATGGGTTTTCCGGGATGACCTCTACTGGAGACAAGGGCTGCGAGGTCTCCGGCGAGGGGATAGGGAAGGGTGCAAACTCGGCGTTCGAGGTCGGGAAGAGGAAAGAGGGTAATTGTGCCTCGATCCCGCCGTTCATTGGTTCGAGCTCGGTTGGCGGTGGTGGAACGTGTCGTCGTTTCTCATGTCTTTGCAGGAACACGGCGCGTTGTTCCCGTTGCAGCTCATCGGGAGTGAGGAGCGCCTCGTCAGAATCGGAGGGGAAGTCGGAAATGTCGGTCGTGGATTCCGTCGCCCAGCTCCGGCTTTCCGAGAGCGCGAGGATTTGCAAGGGGAAGGCTCGGGAAGTGGTCATCCGGGAGTTGATCCGCGTGAGCGAACGGATCTTGTAGATGCTGCGAAGTCAATCCCTGATACAGAGCAAAAAGTTTAAGCTTACTTGCTCGAGCTCAGACGCCTCGGAGAAGGTAGCACCGCAGAATCCGCACGCAGGCGTTCTTTGCGTTGCTTCAGGGCGAGAGACAGCGGCAAAGTTGTCCTTGTGGTACTCGAGGAAGATTTGCATCCCCATTGAGTGGATATCTGGAGCACCGTGATGCTCCTGGTAGTGCTGCAATCCTGTCAAAACCGGTCATAAATGCGATCAGGGAACGTACTGTTACTGCTTCAGACGCGTTCCCGAAGGTCATCAAGCATTTTGTGCATAGTAGCGACCAATGGTGTTCTCGACTCTTGTGCTATCACCAACGTCAGTCTTGGTCATAGGTGAGATTCGCGGGCTCACGCGCCGCAGATCGATTCTGCTCTCGCAGATCATCTCGCACACGTCGCATCTCAGCTTCTCAGCCAAGGGCTGTCCCTGCAACTCGGCGAGCTGGAGATCTATCTGAGCACTGTGATAAACTCCCTCGAGGATAACTTACGGACACAGTCGCGCTAAGATGGTGTACGTCTCATCCGGTGCTGCTTCTCATCAGCGCGGTCGTTAACACACAGCGGTACATACCTGCTGGAGAGCCACACCGCTGCCGAAGGGTTTGCTGCACGGTCTGCAGAAGGCGGATTTGCCTTTGCCTTTCACAATCTCCTTCGTTGCCCTCTTCACAGATTCCTCTTAGCTCACGATTGGACTCAGAGGCGTATAAGAGACTCACGACGATCGGCTTCTTTGGCAGATGACGTGGGCGATCAGGAAGGAAGTCGCGTCTCTTCTCTACCTTATGACCGTGATCAGGGTCCTCACTCCAGCTCCGCTGTAAGGGCATCAGCTTGGACCCTCACCGCCGCTTTGCTCATCACTAACCTCAGTCGAAGCCTCTCGGGAGTCCTGAGCCCGACCATGACGTCGCGAGCTGGATTCCACCTGCCTGTCTGTCCGACATTCCTCGCTTCCAGTCGAGAGGGAGGCCAGCATCACGCGTTCTTGAGAAGTGGAGTGTGTCGCGCAGGACTCGCAAAGGTGCCGGTGGACATGGCAGCTCGGCGGGTCGGTCGCGAGGCTTGGCCAGAGGAAGAACGACAAGACCGCGACCAGGAGGACTTCCCACATGATGAGAAATCGTGGAACGCGCGTCTGGAAAGGCCTCAGGCTGCGAGATTGAGCATGAGGGATCACGAGCGAGAAGTAGCGAAAGTCGCGTCGCAGAAGGGTTGATTCAACCGCGGACAATCCATTCACTTGCAGAGCGGGGATTATTGATTCCAATCAAGGCGGGGCGACGCTAAGGAGCCTTTCAAGATTCTGTCCTCGCGCTTGACAACCTGATTTAGAAGCTGTAGAGCGCAACGGGTACCGATCACACGTCAAGCACACCCATAGAGGTTCTTGGGCTTGGCAGTATCAGCAGTATCCAGGTTAGAGCCTGCTCGAGATCCACATTCGACGAGGGACGGAAATCCAGGCAGTCGCCGTCACACTATTTTACATGCAATTGCTCTCGGCTTTCTGTCTGCTTCCTTCCTCTTACTATGCTCTCTGCTTCACAATACATGCCTCATCCGCTTGTGATCTCCACAGCGATCCACCTACTCCTCATCGGCGAAAGCCGGGAGCCACCTAGCGATCGTCAGCTATCGCAAATGGAATGAAGTAGTTGACTCACTGCTCCCAGTTCTCCCAAGAGTCAACCGACGAGATATCCGCACTGGCGTGGTCGTGGTGCTTGTGCGGGGGCACGAGGACGGTGTCGATCACCTTTCACAAAATCAGCCGATGGTCGCATGGACATCTGGGGAACGTACGTGGATGGCGCCGTTGCGCGCGGGCACGTCGATGACGGTCACGTAGACGCCGTTGACCTTTACGATGGTCCTGACTCCATCTGAAGACAGTCAGCATCTCCTCTCGGAACAGATCGACCGATCTCACCATCGATGGGGAGGACCTTCTTCCTCTCAACCTCAACCCTGAGCTCGCTGTTCGGCAGCGCCGGCTTGACGATGATCTCCTTCTTGGCATTCGTGTCACCATCCATGTTGAAGTACTCCATCGCCTCGACCTTGTCGTTGAAGCCCCAGATCTCGGAGTCTTTCTCAGTGTAGAGGAGCTCCGAGAGTAAGAGCGTCTTGGGGATGTAGTGGTACATGAGGACCTTAGCGAGCGCCTTCTCGCCGAATGGGGAGAAGAGGAAGAGCTTGAGCTTAGGCGGGAGACGCCCGAAGGCGAAGTTGGTCGGCGCGAAGAGGGTGGTCAACGGGGTACCGGTGAACTTCGGGTTTCCGGGGGTGGACTCCTCCTTGTCGTAGTGCCACTCGAGGAACTTGCGGGCGTCGAGACCCTGGACGGCGCTGGTGAGGGTCGCGAAAGTATCGGGGAAGAGGAAGGCCGACTCGAAGATCGATCCCGGGGGGAGAAGCGGGTGGTCGATGGTGTGGAGGTAGCCGTTGCTGCACTGAATGTCCGAGACAAGGACCTTGGCATAGAAGTTGAGCTTCACGGCTAAGGAATGTCAGCCGGGTACCCAGCCTCCATGATAGACACTTACAGGGAGGGATCAACGACTTCTCGATGCGGATACGCCTCTGAAGTCCACCGAAGCTCCCATCTTCCGCCTTGAGCGCAGTAGGGACGGTAACGTTCTCGCCAATCTCCTTGAGCGTGTAAGCCTCCATGAGACCGTGGTACTTGAGGACCTCCTTGACGATGAACTTGAAGATCTGCCTGCGCCGCTTCTTCTTGTCATCATCGTCGTCATCGTCGGCGGCGCTGAGGGTGCGGTCCGACTCGAGTGCCGCGGAGACGGCGGAGAGGGACGGGGTTTGCATGAGCTGGTCTCTATCAGCGATGCTTCAGGAAGAAGATTATAGACAAACCTCGACGAGAGCCAAGTCATCGTCATCATCGTGATGGTGGTGGTGGTCAGGCGGAGTCAACGCATCGTTGTTCGGTGCCTACCCCTCATCAGCTTGATTTCCGCGAGATCGGGAGGACGTACGAAGAAGGTGAGCTTGAACTCGTTATCATCGAGATACTTGATCGCCGTCTCCTCAAACTACTTCCCGTCAACTCTCTCTCTCATCGCCCGATCCGATCGACTCACTTCGATGACCTTGACGAGCTTCGAAAAGCTATTAGGATCCGCCTTGAGCTGACCCCAGATGGTGAGGCTATCATCTTTGGCAGCCTCGACCTCTTCAAAGCGATCGATCATCTCCTCGGCCTTGGAGACGCTCCAGCTCGAGAGCGAGCGGAGACCATCCTGGAAGCCGGATTGGATCGAGTGCCAATCCGAGACGCTGAGCTCGGGGATGGTTTGCTTGGTGGGTGCGGCGAGGGCAAATGGTAGCAATGGGAGCAGATTTAGGACTCTCATCGTGAGGTTTTGGTGGAAGATCGGAAAAGGAAGACACGGGCTATATATGATCCATATTCGTCATTACGTAGCCGCGTCAGCGGGAATGCTCGGTCGCCGTATTTCTTCGACCAGCGTGAGATGATGTGCTCTTCTTTGGTTCAGTGCCTGCATGCATCGTGCTCGCGCATGCCAAGCTCAGGTGTATCCTTAAGTCGTCCGAGCCTCGACCTGTAAAGCTTTGGCCAGATTATAAATCAACGTCAAGTGCCCGAATCAAAGGAAGACAAACCTCGCCGGAAGTCGATCTGTCCACGTGGTGGATAGGCATTTATCGATACATGATGGACGTCAAAGGTCATTAATGAGCAAGGGCGATCAAGATAGATAAACAAGAATACGAGTGTAGTTGAGCATCAAGGATCTGACCAGATTGCGCAAGGGAAGATCATGATGGAGATTCAAACACGATGAAAAGGATTGACGAGGTCAACTCTCCGCTACCTTACCGCGCTCGCCCAAACAAAACCCTCACCATCACCGCCCCGACGCCCATGCCAACGAAGAAGAGATAAACGGGCAGCTCCTTGATCCGCTTCGGAAGTGGGTCTTCTGGGTCTATCGGTCCCAGGCCAAGGCGATCCAGAACAGATTCCCGGAAGATCGCGAGCATAGGGCTGACTGGGCTCGGAGGACGACTAGCACGATCAAGGCGGCTTTCCAGGTCCACGATCCGGCCAAGAAGGGAGGCGACCTGAGTCTCCATCTCCCGCTCGCGTTCGGTCTGTTCGGGTAGCGAAGCTTCTTTGCGGAACAGGCCATTGACCGTATTAGGCCGGAGAGTGACCCGACGGGAAGTACTGTATCGGGAACGCTCGGACTCGACAGCGGCACCCGGCGGTGGTGTCTCATCTTCTGGAAATTGACTTGACAGGACCGACTCTATCCTGGACCCGCCATTCGCCGAATTGCACGAAGACGTCCGTCGAAGTGCAGCGTATGGGTTGATGCCGGTCGTCGTGTGCTGAAGCATCTTCACCATGTGCGGAGATCTGGATGCATCCTTCGATGGCGTATCGACCGGAGTGACGGGGGAGAGACCTAAGCCAGAAAGGAGCCGGGGTCGATCTGGTGTTGGGGTAATCGAGCTGCGGTCCGAGCGAAGAATGTGAAGCGGGGGGGTGGGGAGGTCGGCGGGCGTTATCGGAGTATCACCAGATGGCGAAGTATATGGTGGTGGTGGACTCGGCTCAATTATCTCTGTCGGATCGGTCTGCATCTGAACGTCTGCGATGACAGCGGCATTCGCTATCTCCACCTCTTCAGGGACGTCGTTCATGGGTGTGACGATGTCTGATTCTGGCGATGAGTCCCGCATTTCTTGACTCCGCACCACCGGGCTCGACTCAGCATCCGCCATACCATTTAGGCTGAGGTTCGACTCGCGCCTCTTCCTCGCATATCCACCCTGTTGCGAGCTTCCGGTAGTACTCCTCTGCAATTCCCACCTCTTCCATCCCTCGCTGCTCGCGCTCCCTCCGGTCCATTGCGCTTTGACTTTCTCAGGGCTCGGCTCGTCATCTCCACTCGCCTCGGAAGTCGAACCGCGGGCATCGAAGGCGTTGGCCATACGCCGGACGCCGGTCACTTCGTCTTCCTCGTCAGAGAGAAGCTCTTCCTCCTCAAGTAGGGACCCGGTGCCAAGAGATGACTCGTCCGGTAAGCCGGCGCCTGGGAGGGAGCGTGACGAGTCGGAGCTCCGGGCAATCCTGCTTTGAAGAGAAGAACGGCGGAGTCGGCGGGATATGGAGAGGAGTAGCGGGAGGAATGGTGGAGGGCGGGACGCACTACTGCGGTCGGTCAGCTCGGACCCCTTAGTCCCCCCGTCTCAAGCCGCTTGATTCCATCTGCTGATGATACTGATAAGCGGGGACAACTCACGCCCAGCCATCGGCATTTCCCTTCAAGAAAACTCGCCCGGTCACTTGCTGCCTCAATACCCAGCTTTCGATATCCTTTACCAGTGGCGCCGGCAAGGTCTGTCCACTACCGTCCGAACCCCCCGTACGCAGGTTCTGGCCGAGGTATCGCGCCAGCTCCGAAGGGGTCCACAGCTTTGGGTTGATCGGCACCTCCTCGCCCTTCTCCTTCTTCTCCGCGACAGACGACAAAGTCGGCAATGTCCCGCTCCTTCTCATCCTCGGCCTGACACTTGGGCTCTCTACATTCATTCTCCCGTCATGCTCCTGCAATGGGCCCGGACGGGCAGCTTGACTCAGACTCGACATGCTCCGACTCGGTCGATGATTACTGAGATCCGTTAATGGTTGTGAGGGAGACGAGTTAAATCGCGTGAGCAGGGATGACGAGGTGGTCTGGATGAGGTACGGATGATAATTCTTGGATGGTGCGGCCGCGGATTGCGGATTGGGTGAAGTGAGGCTCAGGTTAGGGCTGGAAATGGAGTGCGGTAGCGGAGGCGGAGTAGCGGGGTAGGGGAGTGGTGCCATGATGTTGAATGATGATAGGAGATGCGAGACGTTGTGCGATCGGCCTGGAAACTCGTCAACAAACAAAAAGCTCATCCGGCCGTTAACAAGGATAGCCGATCAAGTGACGGATGCAGGAAGCATGGTAATTCAAGGAAGTGATGGAGAGGAGAGTCAATCAACCCCAACTTACAGATTCAACGAAGTACACACGCTCTCCAGTCCTAATCTTGTCCTCCAATCTCGTCTGGGAATACGTTATGATGGGGAAGCGAATGGATTGAGTGGTCCAAACTGTGTGCTTGGTCAGATACGGAAGAGGGGCGAAGGCTATGAGCATACCTGAAACACCGCTCGGACCTTGTTTGACCAAGTATTCAACTTTCAACTGTAGTCGGCTCTTCGTACTATTCGATTCGCATGTCGCTCAAGATCTATAGGATGATATCGTCAAACAGAGATACAAGTGTCAATAAACCGGAAAGGGGGACGCAAGAAAGCTATACTTGAACCAACCAGAAGCTGATGTTGATAGACGCGCCTTATTTTAGCAGCGTTGCCGCTCAAAATTCAAATCCCCCACGTGTTTACCTTTGCCACCGGATAATTCTCATCAAGTGGTCTGATTGAACCGCGCAACGGGTTTCCAGCTACTCGCAGAGTTTCTAGCATAGCATCCCTGCAATCTCCTCCGCCAGCTTCTTCACCTCCTTCTTCTTAGAACCCTTGACCTTCCCCTCGATCGTCCCCCTCGCATCCAGCACGGCCAACAACGGTTGAACCGAGCTCACATACGATGGTGAAAGGTATATCAGCAGTCCAAGCGCCGCGAGCAAGCGATGAGCCACTTCCTCGTCTGCTTCCCGTCCTATCGCCTCGACGAGCGCGCTAATGATGTCCACCTCCCAGTCGCTCTCTTCTACCTCGTCCGCACCTTTCCGCTGTTCTTTTGCGATCCGATGTCGCCAGCCCGCGAGGTTCACTGCAACCCCTGCGGCAGCTGTTCGGACTGGTGTATCTGGATGAAGGAGGGAGTCGACTAGGATGGAGATGATATCGGCCCGTAAGGGCGAAGGTGAGGTGGAAGATAGGAGGATGTTGGCGATCGGGAGAGGAGCGAGAAGGTTTGTGAGAAGTCGAAGCACAGTAAGGAGGAAGGGTTTCGACGTGGATGTGGAAGCGGTGGTGAGTGTTGAGGCTGCCAGGGATAGGATTGGAGATATCGGGTCGGCGGGCGGTGATGGTGCGGGGCACAGGAGAATGGCGAGAAGGGATGACAAACGCTGTTTCAGGAGGCCGATGCGCCAAAGATCGATAATTGGGAAGGTGGACTCGGGTTTCAGAGACGACAAGAGGTCGTTCGAGTCTGTTGTCCAATCCGTGATCAGATTCTGTATGTCGGCGTCGGATGGCTTTAATTTGCCTTCCAGGACCGGCACGACCCTCCCACGCAAGATCGCCACCTTTCCCTTGTCAGCGCCAAAACTCTCCAGCTTGGACAGCAAAGCAGGATAGGCCGGCACGTTCGCTGAAGTGATCGGATTTATTGGTATCGCCTCGATCGCCGGGAGGTAGAGCTTGCGATGGGGATGTCGAGGGTAGCAGTCCTCAAGGAAAGACTCCACCTTCACCTCCAGCTCCTTCTTACTCGCTCCTTTCAGCTCGTCCACCTTCTTTCCACCGCGAAAGAACATGAATGTCGGTGTAGCGTGCACCTGATACCGCGCCGCGATGTCGCGACCCTCGCCAATTCCGAGTTCCACCTCAACGAAGCGGGCACCCTTTACACCGTAGCTCGTCGCGGAATCAGCGGCAATCGCCTCGTAGGCCGGCTTTAGGACGCGACATGGCGGACATCCAGGGGTATTTGTGAAATTGACGACTACAGCCGGGTGCTGTTTGAGGATCAAATCGAAGTTGGAGGTGGACGAGACAAGGACGAGAGGGGAAGTCTCAGGCGTTGGAGTCGCTGCGGGAATAGGAGCGGTCGCCTGGGCAGCTACAGAGGAGAGTAGGCTTGATGCAAAGGGTGATGGGGTGGAAGTCCCGGATTCGGGCGGTGTAGGTAGGGCGGTCCCAGCAACTGGGTGCTCGGTCGGTGCTGTCCGGCGAAACATGGCGTCGATCTGGGGTCGCATCGCTTGACCGAAGGGCGTCGACAGAAACTCAGCAGGAAGACCTGGAACAACTCAGGACTAATCCCACAGGGCTAGGCCGGACTCACCACTGATCCAGCTGGGTATGACAGCACCCGTCAAGAACCCCACCACATCCGCCGTGAAATGATTGCAATTGAAGTCCATGAGATGATACGCCGAAGCAGTGTACATCTCTCGCAGGGAGACAAGATATTCCTGGAAGGTCTCCTCGTCTATCTCAGTCTTGCCGCAATCGATGACCAGCATAGGCGGACCGTGATGTGTCGTTCCAGGCCGAGCTTCCATGATCCCTTGACCGAAGAAAATTTCCCGGCCATAAGCGACCACGCTCGTATGCCTACAAAAAGTCAGCATCAGGTAGTCGCTAATGGAACGACTCACCATATACCGTCTATTTGCTTCCCGGTGAGCATCAACGACATGTTCTTGGCCATACCCCGGGAGAGGTCATAGACGTAAAGCTGAACCTGCGCCATAACGCAGGGATGGTGGCTAGAGGCTGGACGGCGGGGAGAAGATCTGATTCGCGTATCAGATGGTAAGGTTGTACATGTATGGTCAATGAGATCGGAGCGATGATGCCAGCTCGTACCCGTTTAATTATTACTGTTCTCGATGTTTTCGGTGGCGAGTCTCAACACGTGTCGAGGACGTGATTGTCGGTGGAGGCCAAACCGCTAGTGTTGCATTTCCCATGGGGTGATACTCTTCTAGGCTATGGGAAGCTAGACTATGAGCAGTGGGAGTACCACAGATGATGGCATCCTCATCCACAGCGGTCCAGTACCGAGTCTTCCTTTCAGGCATCACAGGCTACATCGGCGGCACCGTCATCCAAAACCTCCTATCCCTCTCAAGTCTGCCAACACACATCACCGCCCTCGTGCGCGACCCAAAGAAGGCGGAGCTCATCAAACATCTTGAACCTCCCACAGGAGTAACGATTGATCCCCAGTCGGCAGGCTCGAGGATCTTGACAAGCTTACTAAGGCGGCCGATGAGCATGATATTGTGTTCTCGGCTGCGGACGCGGACGATTTACCTGGGATGGAGGCGATGCTGGAGGGGATGAAACTGAGAAAGGCTAAGACTGGGCGGACTCCAATCTTGATACTTACGAGTGGAACTGGTGTGCTGGTGGATGATGCTAAGGGGATGTATCCCGGGGAAATCGTGAGCTTTTCAGCTGATTCTTGTTTGACGATAGATCTATACCGACCTGTATTCAAAGCCGAAAACGGACGACTCATCTGCACTCCGCTCAATCGATGAAGTCACCGACACCGCATCTCACTGGAATGTCGATCTCGCTATCACCGCTGCGGACGAAGCGGGGGATTCCCGGTCGTACATCATCCTCCCCTCAACCGTCTGGGGAGTAGGAACCGGCGACTTGCTCGACGCTGGCATCTCCAATTCCTTCTCGCAACAGATCCCGAAGCGCATTCGGGTGGGTCTCGACCGTAAGCAAGCGGGAATGATCGGAAAAGGTACGTCCCTACGACCGGGTTTAACTGATATCAGGCGCGATCATATGGCCCCACGTACACATCCAGGATACCGGCGACCTTTATGCACGAGTCTACGAGGGCGCCCTCCGAGGGGACGTCGGCCATGGGAAGTCCGGCTTCTACTTTGGCGCGTCGGGCGAGCGAACCGTACTCTCGGCTGTCCAGACCATCGGATCCACTCTCCTCGACAAAGAGGATGGGCGACGACCGCTGAACCGAGCTCGTAAAAGCCGGATGAGCTGAAGAAGTACTTCTTCATGGGCAAGAACAGTCGTGCGGTTAGCGAGAGGAGTATTAGCATCGGATGGAAGCCGAGATATACGAAGCTGAGTCAGTTGATGGAGCATGTTAAGGAGGAGGTTGGAAGGGTGGAGCAGAGGTTCGGGAAGACCTGGTAGTCGAAGAAGCGCAATCTCAATCATCCGATGGACCTTTGTCGAGTGAGAGCCGCGAATGCGCTGCGTCGTGTGTTCCGAGAGACTGCTTTAGGGGGGCAGCCGTGTCATCCTTCTTTGTCGTCGATGGGTGTTGGCATTGAAATCAGGGCAATAATGCTTGGTCAGGCGGACGAGGTATTCGAGCACACTGCTTGTCACATTGAGATCGATGTCCTCGTCCCAGCTTATCCTGACGCGGGACCTGCACAACTCGATCTCCATCAACCCTCTTTCTTCCGCCCTCGACCTTCAGAAGCAACTCATCCAGGTTCGACATTGCCATTGTGAAATTTGTCTCGCTAAGCAAGGCAAATACCATTCCGTGAATCCCGGCGGGAAGAAGCGGGGTCTCCGTGAAGGATCTGCTCGCTTGCGTATAGGGAATCGACGTCTCTCATCCTGTCTCAGGCTTCATACACAGCATGTCCGGCTTCTTCTTCGGCATCCATAAAGCTACTCTGGAAGGTACAGACCACTTTGTAACCCTGGATGGACTAGCTGACAGAACCTAGGCCAGCCAGGTCTCGTCCGCTCCCTCCTTTCCGAAGACCCAAAACTCATCAATGCGAAAGACGACGTGTGCTGAGCCCGATCCCACCCTGACGCTCGCTGACCGATGCTCCAGGATGGCCGAACACCACTCCACTGGGCAGCAACGACTTCGAACTTGAATATGATCCAGCTTATCCTTTCCTATCATCCGGACCTGGAAGCTCGAGACGCGGTGGGATGGACGCCGCTCATGGTAGGAGGTCCGTCAGTCAGTAAAGGAAGGATAGCTGCGGCGCTGACCCCTCGCGATAGCGGCGTCGGGGCAGTATGATGCGGTCACCGAGCTGCTGAGCGCGGGAGCGAAGGTGGACGCGGCGAATGAGAAAGGCCAAACGCCCTTGTAAGCCCGCCCGTCCGTGCTTTCAATATGTGTTGATGAGTTGTCAGACATTACGCTGCTTCGAAAGGACATGTAGCGGTATGGCGAGGTCTCGTGCTGAAGAATGAAGCTGATAAGGGAGGTTAGATTGGACGATTACTGGTTGCCAAGGGCGCCGATGTTCGTCATTCCCGACTGTCCCGCAGTACCATCTGACTTGATCAGATCAACGCGAAAGACCGAGCTTCCCAATTCCCACTCCACCGAGCCGCAACCACCGGATCCACCGCCTTTCTCCAAATCTTGCTCAACCCGCCTGAAGGAAGACCAAAGACACGGCTGAACGGGGCCGACCGGGCAGGTATGATCGTCCCTGTTCGTTCAGAAAGAAGCTGATCGTAGCAGGAAATACCCCATTACACCTCGCGATGGAAAGTGGACATGGTGCTGCAGCTGTGTTGCTCATCGAGGCTGGGGCAGATCGAGAGCGAGTAGGTATCAAGCGCATGGGAACGGTACTTGGCTGATGATGGCAGACCAATTCCGAGGGGGAGGCGCCGGAGGACATCGAGGGAGTCGGAGGTAATGAGCAGAAGAGCGTCAAGGCGTTGGCAGTGTCAAAAGTCGGTCCACGGCGGGAATAGATGCCATATTGCCTTTCAGCTCTTCATCGAGATTGAGCGACAGTATGTGTCCATCTCAAGCTTGGCCTCGTTTACAATTATCATTGCCTGCTCAAGAGCTAGCATATATATTTACACGGACACGGACCTGATCTCCGTCAGGGGATAGGATCGGGCAGATCAATCGGAATCCGACACCAGCGATGTTCGGCCTCGTAGAATATTCAGAATATTTCCCTCCCAACCTCCTCGCCCATCAATGCTGACATCGCCCATGCGGAATCCAGCACTGAGAGGCAGACGACAAGCGTCGACATGCCGATCACGGTGAGGACTCAGCTGGAGCGGGACGTATGGTCCGACGTGCCCGAGGCGGGGGATGATGGGGAGAGATCGAAAGCGCATAACCCGCTCTCCGGGTTCCCGGCGGGTGTCTGCTCTGGGTGAATAGTCTGCATGAGGTTCTGGACGCTATTGATCGTGCAGGATGACGAAGCTTGTGGTCGGGCACCCGTTTGACACTATCAAGGTGAGCTCCTATTTGGATATCGGTAGGCGAGATGCTAAATGCTGAACGTAGACTCGGCGTGAGTCTAGCAGACGATGCGAAACAATTCGTTGACGAGGGACAGTACAATGCGCTCCGAGAGGCTCCTACGGCGGGGCATGGCACTGCCTTACCACGACCATCAAGCAAGAGGTCGGTGTTCCTTTTCATACCCGAGACTACTTGTTGACAGTGTTAGGGGCCTAGAGCGCTGTACAAGGGCGCCTCGGTTCCAGCGGTCTCTTGGGGTATCACCGACTCAATCTTGATGGGCAGGTAAGACATTCCACCTGTTGCCTCGACCGAGCTCATCGCCTCAGCCTGCATAACTACCGCATGTTCCTCACCTCACACGGTTTCGGCGAACGGATACCGGGAGCTTCCGCTGCGGGAGCAGAGTTGCAGAGACTCTCCATCCTCGGTCATAGTCTCGCAGGCATCATGGCGGGATGGACCAAGTAGGCTGCTCATTCCCGTCATCTTACCTTGCTAATTTGGCCAGCGCGGCGATCGCCCATCCCACGGAGCTCATCAAGTGCAAGCTCCAGCTGCAATCCGCCCAGACCGACAACTTTCGCAAGCAGTTCTCTGGGCCTGTCGACGTGGTTCGCCAGACTTACCGGGGTCAGGGATCAAGAGGGATGTGGAAGGGAGTCGGGGCGAATTTCGTTTATCGGACCTGTTTTGCTGCGATGTTTGGAGGTGAGTCTTTAGAGAGAAGGTGGCCCTGATCAGTAGGCTTCGAGGTTTTCAACAGGCTGTTTATGAGCTGGGAAGGGACCAGCTGGGAAATGTCGAAGGCGGCAGCGAACTTTTGGGCGGGAGGGATGGCGGCGAATATGTACTGGAGTACGGCGTTGCGTGGGTGACCTTCCCTGACTGGGTGACCGAATCTGACTGAATTTAAAGCCCTCGATAACGTGAAGAACCGCATTATGAGTGAGGGTGCCAGATTCTTTATCAAGCCTCGCTTACATGGCCAGCCGACTCCGTCACCAATCCGCGGTATCGTGGCGCGATTGACGCCTACCGACAGATCTGGCGAGAGACCTTCGATCCGCGGAAAAGTCTCGGATGGAATAGTATAGCTCGAATACGAAATCTATACCGAGTACGCCCATCATGGCACCTAGGGACTGTAGCTGACTGTGGCAGGGATTCGTCCCGGTTGTCCTTCGCGCATTCCCCAGCACCGCCGCCGCCCTAGCCATTTATGAGGGTGTCATGCGTTGGTCCACTGGGGATATGACATAGATACATAGATGACGTATAAGTAAGCACCACTCGCATTGCATGTCCGCATACCTCCCCTTCCAAATTTTTATGCGACGCCCTGCGCATCATTTCTCCGCCTAGAGGTGCTGCCTCAAGGCAAACTACATCGATGACCTGTTGGTCAGTTTATTCCAAACGTCGGGATTCCCCCACGCCTGTTTGGGCCGGTTATTCAATGCTCCGTCGTAACGCAGAGTCGCGCCGCAAGGTTCCGCGAAGAGATCCCATGGACTATGACAATTACGTAAGTGGCTGCAACATTGCCTCCAGCTCTTCTCATCATAGTCTACGAATTACGCCGAAGTCCGTCCTAGCGTTGTCACATAAACGATCGTCCAGGAGCGGCAGAAGTCAGCTGCTGAGCCTCACCACATGCTCCATTTCGCCTCCATGCCACTAGGGATTCCATCCAGGCACACCCGAGGACATGTTGAACCGCTGACGAACCGGTTGATATATATAACCGCTTGAACTTGATATTCTTCTACTGCTTCGCTTTCCGATAGCAGGACAAGACTCCCCTCAAGATGCGCGGTCTGACGAGTATCGCGCTCTTACTGCCTCTAGTGCTCGCAGTTCCCACTGTCCCTGAACAACACCTGCATTCCGCCCGAGCAGTATCATCTCTAGCTATCAAGTCACAAAATGGCCATTTCTCGGGGGACGTCACCTCCTGTCAAGGCATGCTGCGGTCTTCCATCTCTTGGTTACTCATGCTGATGATGAATACGTCCAGGCTATAATGTCACCAAAGTATCGACCAGTTCGACAGGTGGCCTGCTCGCTTCCTTGTCCCTCCTTAACAGATGCTCAGCCTACGGCAATGATCTCCCTGACCTGACCCTCTCTGTCGAATACGAGACCACCTCTCGACTACACGTCCACATATACGATTCACCGCTGCACCAATACCAAATCTCGGACTCCTTTCTACCTCGACCCAACCGTACTCTCACCGGCTCAGACAGCGTGAAGCAGAGCGACCTCGAGTTTGAATACAACTCGTCGCCATTCGAGTTCTGGATCACACGCAAAAGTGATGGTCAGGTGCTATTTGATACTCGAGCGAAGAATATCCCGGTGCACGATGATCAGGTCCTGATTGAGGGTGTGGCAAGCAATTACACGTACCTGCCCGGATATCCGCTGGTGGTGGAGGACCAGTATCTCCAGATAGCATCGACTTTGCCGGTCGGGGCAAATATCTTTGGCTTGGGAGAAGTCCTTGTGGGTTCACTGTCTCCTTGGATCGGCCGTCGACAGCTAATTCTCTGCAGGCGGGAAGTGGGTACAGGAGGAACTCGAGCGGGACGGTCCAGACTTTCTGGGCGCGAGACATTGGAGATCCAGTAGACGAGAACGTCTGTGCGTAGACCCTTACGCTACTTCAAGGCATCAACTTATGATGTCGTTTTGGAAGACGGGACGCATCCGATGTACATGGAGACCCGATTCAACGAGACTACGAAGAAGTCTATGGCGCATGGCGTTTTCTTGCTCAAGTGAGCTCAAACGTCCCCGACAAACCTGACGGCGTAGCTCAAACGGCATGGATGTCATCCTGCGCGATGGCGTCATCGAGTACCGAGCGATCGGCGGGACCCTTGACTTCTGTCCGTTTGCATCACACCTATAGAACATGACTGACCATGCGAGCAGACTTCCTCTCCGGCCCCACAGCGAACGATGTAGCCTCGGAATATGCTCAAACCGTAGGCTTGCCTCAAGTCATGCCATTCTGGTCGTTCGGATTCCACCTCTGCCGCTGGGGCTATGGAAGTCTCGCGGAGACGAAAAAGCAGGTGACGGCTATGCGGAAGGCAGGGATACCGCTGGAAGTGTGCGTCTTCGTACGTCGAGCAAATTGCACAGCTGAACGCGAGCTAGGATGTGGAACGATATCGATTGTAAGTAGCAAAGAACCGGGTACGGTGAGGTATTGATCCTATGGACGTGAAGGGATGAAGAGGTACCGAGAGTTCCAGTACGACATCAACTTCGACCCAACCGACTATAAGGCTTTCGTGGACGACCTGCACTCGATGAACCAGCACTACGTAAGCTTTCTCTACCTTATCCGCACATTATGATGACCTTTCATGTTAGATCATGATCGTGGATGCCGCTGTTGGTAAGTCTCTGCCTTCCGTTTAGTACCCGCTGATCTCGGATAGGCATCTTGTACAATTCGTCTGACTCGGTATGCTGCCCTTACGTCGTGGTAGTCCGCACCTGACTCTTGTGGGGTAGTACAACTTATATGAGCGCGGTCACGAGCTCGACACATGGATGCACAATCCCGACGGCACGGAGTACATCGGTACCGTGTGGCCTGGATACACTGTCTTCCCTGGTAAGTAAACTTGGACTCCTCCATGGCTGGCCTGATCTAAGTCTTGCAGATTGGTATGCCCCGCAAATGCAGACAGTATGGAATGAGGTGTTCTACAACCATTCTCTGATTGTGGATTTCGACGGTTCGTCCAGCCGTCCTGAAAGCTTTAAAGCTGACACTTTCCAGGTGTCTGGTTAGATGTAAGCCACGGCTCCTCGGGCCGATTGCTCTACCACTAACTCCGCTCAGATGAACGAGCCTTCGTCCTTCGTCGATGGCTCAGCTGAAAACTCGACGGTTCATCTCAATGCCTCGCAACTTCAACAAAGCGCCGTGAATCCACCTGTTCAGATGCCGGTCAACTGGCCGGAGGGGTACGACAACTTCACCTCCGGGATTAGCGGAAACATAGTGCGCTGAACTACAGCCACTCTTGTTGGCGCTTACACACTGTACAGACTGTTGATGGGAAGCTGACTTACACGGACTCTGGGGCAGACGGGACTCTGCCGAATAATACTGCGCTGCGACGATCTTCTGATTTCGATCTTGAGGCCGCCAAACGGGATGTCGAGCGAAAGCTGGCTCTGCCCCGCTCCATTTCGCCTGCCAAACGCTCAGCTCCTCTTGGGATCGAGTCGCGACAGATCGGAAACTACGTGCCGCAGATACCCTTGGTTGACGAGCCGCCGTATCCAATCAGGAACGGTAATGCTGGACTTCGCCTCTCGCACAGCACTGTCAGCCCGAACGCCACGCATTCTGGCGGACTTCAGACGTACTCTGTGCACAAGTAGGTCGACTTCTTAATCCAGGAAACATAGCTGATGACTGGCCTGCAGCATATGGGGCTCCTTGGAGGAGATTGCAACGAACGAGATGCTCTTGAGCCTGAAACCTGGTCTGAGACCATTCATTGTCGGCCGTTCGACCTTTGCGGGCATCGGCAGGAAGACAGCTCATTGGCTCGGGGACAACTACGCCACCTGGGCGTATATGAAACGATCGATCCAAGGCGTCCTACAATTCAACCTGTTTGCGATTCCGATGGTCGGACCGGATACGTGTGGTTTCAATGCCAATACCGATGAGGAACTCTGCAACCGATGGATGCAGCTAAGCGCATTCTTCCCCTTCTACCGGAACCATAATACCAAGGGCGCGCTTGCGCAGGAACCTTATCGTTGGGACTCGGTGGCGGCGGCGAGCATCACTGCTATCAATGCGAGATACTCCCTTCTGCCGTACTGGGAGACTCTATTCGCCGAAGCCTCGCAGACTGGCGCACCGCCCGTCCGAGCTCTCTTCCACGAATTCGACGATCCGTCTCTGTACGACAACGACGCGCAGTTTATGATCGGTTCGTCGATTCTCGTCACGCCCCAACTTCAGCCGAATCAGAGTACCGTCACCGGGAACTTCCCGACCGAAGACGGCGTCACGTGGACAAACTTCTTTACCCATGAGAAGCTAGATACCTCTGCAGGCGACACGGTATCCGTCGCCGCCCCGCTTGGTAGCATCCCGGTGCACGTTCGCTCAGGCTCCATCATTCTGATGCATGCCGACGTGGAGTACACGCTGACCGACACGAGGAACGGGTCGTATGGCTTGCTTGTTACGCTGGATGGAAAGGGGTATGCGGAGGGAGTCGCAAAGATCGATGATGGGAACTCCTTTCCTGGTGCGCTATCTCCTCCACGCACGTCTAAGTAAAGCTGATTGGAGGAACACCAGTGACTGAGCAGTCATGCCTCACTCTCGTGGCGACAAGCGGCTCATGCCTAAATTCCACTGTGTCGGGGAACTACGAGATCCCCCAAAAGCTATCAACGATCACTCTGCTTGCTGTCACGTCCAAGCCCGGAAGCGTCACACTAAATGGGAAGACGGTCTCGAATGTCACATACAAAGCGGAGACGGATGAGGTGATCGTTGGAGGCTTGGCAGGGAATCTCAACGAAGCTTGGGAGCTCAAGTGGTGATGAATTTTTGTGACATGTGAAGCCATATGGTAGCGAAGTCTCTATAATACACCCATGTATACGTGATATCGACATGGACGGCTGCCACCTCAGAAACACCTGTCGCTCCTCACGGTCCGCCTTCGAGCTCATTCTGATCGGCTCCCACTTCATCCGATTCGCCGTTAGAAGCCTCGGATGGGGACTCCACCTCCGGGACGCCTCGCCTGTGGCGCCATGCGCGCCATACCTCAGACTCCACATAGGTCGGGTCCGATTCGATTGGTGGATCATCGAAGAAGAGCTTCAACTGGATGGTCCCATCCTGCTTTGATTTGTGATCGACGATGATCACCCGGTCATCATTCCATGTGATAGGCCGAGTCCCGTCTGCCTTGATGTACTTTTGAAAGTCATCTTTGGTGAAGACCTTGGTGAGGTTGCGGAGGTCGTGGATCGACTGCTGGACCCAATCAATCACGTCAAGCCCCTTGATCTCGGCATTGGACTCGTTGAACTTGTGATCGACGTATCGAGCCATCGCCTCAGCCAACTCGCCCGAAATCAAATTGCGGTCAAAGTACTCCACGATGTATTCCGGCTCGATGCTCCACAGTATCTCCGGCTGGAGCATTCTCGGTAGAGACACCGCGACGCCGAACGTCGGCTCCGAAAAATCACCATCTCCTCCATCACTGATGATGTACGGCTCGGAGTGGAAATCCTGGTCAGTCATCCAAAAGCGTACTTGCTCCGGATGAACGAAGGGATCGGTGAGACTATGCAGCGTGTCACGGAGGCCAGATTCCGACTGCGCCCGGAAACATGCTCTCGCAAACGACTCTCGCTCATCTTGACATTTGAAATATGGCTTGTAGAGGCTCCAAGAGGAGTCAGCGCCTTCGTCATCACTTCCTTTCCTGGGGGGGGTGAGGACGTGATGGACGATGGGTCGAGCTGCTAGCGGTAATGCAGCTCGGTGGCGCGCGCGAGGGCGACCGCTGAGGTCGAAAGTCGTCCTTATTATCAATGGGAAGGACAGTTTATACGAGGCTGAGTTAAGAAGCAGAAGGGGTATCCCGAATATATTGATGTGGATCAACGGACGCCTTTGAGGCGGTTTCACTGTCCAACCGCGAGCCGGTCTCCTCCTCAACCGAGCACTCAAAAGCAAAAGCTTCCTTGACTTGATGTATAGCGAGGGAGGCTCAGAGTCGGTCACACCGACGTAAAGAGCTGTGTCGACACCTGAGAATTTCATGGCGGTACATTGCCCCAAGCATGCTCTTTCAACCACTCCCCGCCACACTCATCATATTCCTGCCTCGTAACCCTGGCCCGCTTCGCTTCATCTGACCCACTCCACGCCGCCATGCCCTTCCATGCTTCCAGTCTCGGATCACCTCCGCCAATTGCTGAGTGGAATTGGAATGGTGCTAGGAAAGGAAGAACGGGAGTAAGGGTGTTTCGCATCCGGTTAAGGAGATTTGGTATGTTCGCGGAACCACCGGTCACAACGATACACTGCGACTCTCAGCGAAATCTGGCTCGTTCACTGCCCTATAGAACTCACCTGCATCATCCTTCGTCGTTCCCTCTCTTCAAAGCTATTCAGCACCCACCCCGCCACTTCTCCCAAACCTGCGCAGTCCAGCCCAAACATGCTCGGCTGGAACCATGTCTCCGGCACTCGTATCCGCTCAACATTCAGATGCAATTGATGGGTGTGCTCGAGATTATCGGCATCGAATCGTTCTGTACTGCCGCCTCGCACAAACGCGTTGATCAGAGCATGCTTGACCTGTACTCGGCCACCCATGGTGTCGTCCTCGGAAAAGGTGGAATCATGCTGAAGAAGCCGGTTTTCAATCGACTGAAGCTGGGTGAGGTCGTCATCCTCAGCATCGGACTCCTCGTCGTTGCCCTGGAAAGTAAAAGTGAGCCTTGGAAGGCGAAGATGATTTGGGACATACGATTTGGCGATACACCGCCCAGTCGGAATCATCTCTGCCAAAACCGTCGTCCTTCTCTATCGTATCATTCAGTTTCGGTGATAATTTGTCAATTTACTCACCATCCAGCTCCTTCTTCCTTTTCTTCCCAGCATTGACATCTGCAGCCAAAGAAGCGATGGACTTCATCCGATTCTGAGCCGCCGCGGACTTCCGATCCCCAAGCTGTGCTCGTCGCTGCTTGCGTTCTTGCATTCGGATTATCACTGCCTAGAGACATGTCAGCTCTGCGTGGGATGGGAAAGCGACACCAGAACCTACTTCCTGCTCCTCGCGCAGTCTCGTTGCCCAACCTGACGGATCTCGTATTCTTTCCGCCTCTTCTTGGCGCTGTTCCTCCTCCTGAAGGTCACATCAGCTTCAGCATTTCGACCTGCAAAGAAGCCCACAAGTCTCTCCCTCTCCCTCTGCTTCTCCTCTCTGATCTTCACCCTCGCCTCCCAGCCAGACTTCATCAATCTCTGCCTCCTTTTCTCCTTGATCTCCTCTTCATTCAGCTCCTCATCCGGCCTGTCCACGAGCGGGAAAGTCGGCTCTTCCTCAGGCTCGGCATCTTCACCCTGATCCTTCCGTTGTTTTCGCCGGATGTCCGCTTCAGTCCGCTTGATATATGACTCCAGCTCGCTTTCGGTCTCGAAGGGTGTCATCTCGGATAGCTTCGACAAGAATTCCGCCTTTTTGAGACTTGGGCGCTCGGATAGAAGAGTCTTGTAATCCTCCAGCTCCGCGAGCTTGACAGCGAGCTGAGAGGGTGGGTCAGCATGAACTGGTCTCTGGGCGACAAAGTCTTGCCTTCTCGGCTCGCTGCCTCGCTTGCATTTCCTGTAGCCGTTTGCCCTGCTCTCGTCGCCGCTGCATAGCCGCAGCAAGCTCCGCCTCGGACTTCTCTGCGACTTCCTAAGTATTGTCAGCACGACGCTACATCAACGAGCTCCCTGTATTCACCGGCTGAGAGTATGGGAACTGCACGACCTGGGTCATGGCAGACATCTTTGCCGGATCCCCTAATAATCGGGTCTCGTCTTCGTAGTCAGACGAGAAGTAGCACAGCTCTCGATACACAAACTATGCATGCGTCAGCTTCACCATGCAGATCGAGGCCAAGGCCTACAGCCGCTTGAGTCGGAGTGACCTTAATGGGGAAAGAGGGATATTTGAGCTGAGCAAGCTTGAGAATCGCCTCTGCCGCTTGAGAGCCTCCCCATGGTATCCTAGAAATATCTCAGTCGGGTCAAATCGAATCTGAAGTTGAGCGTACCGCTTCGCTCGGCTGAGGACCCCTCGACCATTCACAACTGGTATGACTGTACTGGCGTTATGGCCCAAGCTGACCGCAAGGCCGTCCTGATGTCGATGCCGGGAAAAAGCGAAGAGGGAGTCGATACCGTACGTCACGGAAGGAGCGGAATAAAGCTCGAACAATAATTCGGAGGTCACTGGGATAATGCTGATCAGTCTGACATCGTCTGTCGATGGAAGGTATATCGTACTGGCTCGTGTGAAGAGGGGATTTGCAAGGCGTTCGGTCATGACCACGGGATGCTCTATCCGTGGTGTATCGATGCCAAGGGTGATGAAGGTATAGTCTAATGCGCATTCCTGAGGGCAAGGATTAGCTTGTATTGGGTTCTGATGAGATCTGCCTCTTGCAGACTCAAGGCAAGCAGGTCTGCAGTACTTACCAGTAAATCCCCGTGTATCAACATGTCTCCATCAAACATCTGCCTCACATTCGCCCGTGCATTCGCATCCGCCTCGGTATCCTTCCCGAAGAGCATGACATTCCGACCCTGCTTCCGTTCCTTGTATCGTGAAACGATGTTGAGGCGGTCGATAGACGGTGCCTCCCGGGTAGAGAAACCGGCTCGCCATGAATGAGACCCTAGACCTCGTCAGCACCGCTCATGACGCTCAAAATCGCCTTACCATTGTCGATGCATATCACCGGATCTGAATCCGACAACGAGCTGTAATCATAGGGAACCTGAGGGGAGGCATTGAAAGGCGCGTCAGGGACGTAGATGATGTTGTCGCGCCTAGACTTCGCGGTCGAACCCTTCCCGTTGATTCCTTCCATCTTGACTATCTATCCTTGTCGAAGATACAAACTATTCCGATTGCAAAGACAGCTGAAACACATCAAACGACCACGTGGCATGTAATGACCGGTTCCTGAGATTCTGGAGCAGATCCAGAGCTTCAGAGGTCCAAGTTTGACACCTGCGCGGTCATCCGAGCTTCTAGAAATACCTGTCATCATTGCATCTTGTCTCAAAGCTCTCCGACCTCGAATAGCCGTCCAGTCCACCTCAATGCGATCGGAAATCATGTACCGATGACCCCAAGCGTTCGATTTCTCCTCCGCTACCCCGATGTTGTCCGTCACCGCACAGCTTGCGCTAGCGCTTCCGCTTCAAGATGCATGAGGGTACGAGCGATATCGAGCTCGTCCTCGCAAGGCCATATAGAGCTGGTCAAACGGAAGACGAAGTCCTTGAAAACCAGGACCAGAGTCTTGTCATGCGAGCTTCCCTCGTTATCCGTAGATGCGAGCGGAAAGCCAAGGGCGGGTTTGGGCAAATGGAACGAGAGACACGGTGGTATTGCTGGTATTGCTATCCGTGAGTCATCTTGTATTGTCCTGATAACACCGCCACTAATTCAATTTTCCAGCACCCTCGCGAACAGCTATCCCCTCGCTAAGCCCTGCAACGGCTCCAGTGGAACCGCGTCTCGACTGGGAGGCTGCGTTCCTCAGAGCAGTGGAAGCGGGTGAACTTCCGGGAACCGACCTATCCAAGGTGGTTTACAAACATCGGATGCGATTTCCCGATGCCATCGTCCTCACTCGCGTTGGCAAGTTCTATGAGGTGAGTCCCCGATTATAGCTTTTGGTACTAACATGGCTCAGTCCTACTTCGGTCCTGCGCTGTACCTCTCCGACATACTGAACATCAAGCTGGCTTACAAGCGGTATAAGCTGAACAATGACAAGAGCAGTCTTTTCCCCTTCTCTGGCTTCCCCCACACTCAGCTCGACAAGTATCTCAAGATCCTCGTTCAAGATCTCGGTCACACGGTTGTTCTGGTCGAGGAATACCAGCGAGAGTCGGCAGCGGACTTGTTGCCCAGGCAGGTCGGACGAGTCGTCACTCCCGGCACTCTGGTCGACGAGAGTTGGATGAATGGAGACGAGAGTCGATACCTCCTTGCTATAGCGGTTGGTGACACGACCCCAGCGGTGCGAAAGGGAGAGAATGTTTCACTCGCACTGTCGCTCGCATATACGGATGTATCGACTGGCGAGTTCTTCGCCAAGGATACGACTCTCGCTCAGATGGAAGACGAACTAGCTCGGATCGCACCGAGAGAGGTTGTTCTCGACAAATCGCTCAAAAAGCTCTGGCTGGCACAGACCGACAAGCTCTCGTCTAGCGACGACGAGAAAGGGACCGTTGAAGACCTTTTAATACTGCTCCGCGTGCTCGGCGTCCACGTTTCATTCGCCGATCCCTATCAGCCGCCAGAATTAGATAGACCCGCTCCCTTCGCCGATCTGCCCGCACCCTACCCGTCGTCGCTAGAGGGCCTCGCTATTTCCCTTCTCCGACATCATCTGCAATTCGCTCTTCGGGACTCGATGCCCGAACTCCCATCCGAGCCGAACCGCCAATTCAGCTCTGAACACATGCAGATTGATGCTGCGACTCTACATGCCCTCGAGATACGTCACGCGATCCGACCTGGCGGTCTTGTTACCGCCAATGAGTCACGAGGCAGTTCACCTCTGTCCGCCCGAGGGACACTGCTTTCAGTCTTGAATGCCACGATCACGCCGTCCGGCCATCGACTTCTCATTCGAAGTCTGACAACTCCGTCCACCTCTCTTAACGTCATCAACTCACGCTTGGCCCTTGTGCAGGCGTTTGTCGACCGAGAGGAGTTGCGGACGGAACTGAGAGGGATGATCAAGAGTTTAGGTGACATCGTGCGGATTGTTCAGCGTTTCCGGGCTCGAGGCGGAGATGGCCGGAATATATGGGAGGTTGGCCGGTGGATTCGAGCAGTGTCTAGGGTGCTCGACCGGATTCGACATGAGCTATCTCACGAGACCTCCCTCTCCGCGACTGGGGAGAAACGCTCTAAAGGGGTAACACGACTGCAAGATCTGCTCTCTTTATTCCAACCTCTCGATAAACTGCTCAAGCGTATTGAAGAGTCGATCGACGAAGAAGCTGTCTTGCGCGGCTTGGAAGCCGGCGAAAATTCCGAGGAAGCAGAAGGGGAGGAAGTTCGGGGCGAGGTACCCGAAGAAGACCAACCATTACCGAAGAAGAAAAGCGATAAGAACGCCATAAAGAGGGAGGTAACAGAACTGGCTCGGGAGGAAAAGGAGGATCTGATGTGGTGGATCCGACCGAAGTACGTGATACACTTTGATACCAAATTACCGGGAGACTGATGGCATACAGCTTCTCCCTAGAATTGAAGAGACTCCACGAAGAGCGGGAGCGACTCAAGGCTGAAAAGTATACGATGCAGGCGGAACTCAGGCGCAAATACGGTGAGGGGTTTCACCTTTGTAGACACCGAGCTAAACTCAGCTTGGATAGAGGCCGAGTCAGTCATGCTTACCAAAGACTATCGAACTGGCTATCACGTGACGGTGTACAAGAAGTCGGAAAGTATCAAAATTGCCAAGTCAAGGCAGTTCCAGACGATCTCAGAGGGCAAGCAGACGAGTGCATACACTTACAATGTAAGCCAGCTCTTCAGCCCAAACTCCAGCTGATGAAGGATCAGAAATGGTCGGCGCTTGGTGCACGGAGAGAGGCTTTGGCCGAAGAGATCATGGTGGCGCAATACAAGGCTTTCAGGGAATTGCGGGATTTCGTACGTCGGTGCGGGCCGTCTTGTGCTGACATGGGTAGGCGGTGAAGCATGGCGATGCGATCCAATACAACGCTGGATTGGCAGACGAGCTTGACGTGTGCATGGGCTTCGCAGAGACGGCTGTCGAGCTCGATTACGTGCGGCCTATCATGACCTCTGGGTTTGTCCCGCTTGCTCTCTCATGGCAACGGACTGAAAGCTTCACAGCATCGATTTAAATATCGTCAATGGCCGCCATCCTTCCGTAGAGTCCGGTCTCCTGTCTTCCGCCCGGACTTTCACCCCCAACTCCACGATCATGCTACCCGCCTCCCACCTTCACGTCATCACCGGTCCTAACCAGGGCGGCAAGAGCACTCTGCTCCGCCAGACAGCTATCATAGCGATCCTGGCCCAAGCAGGGAGCTTCGTCCCTGCTGATCATGCGGAGATCGGTGTAGTGGATAAGGTATTCAGCCGGGTCGGCGCGAGGGATGACCTGTTCCGAGATCGGAGTACGTTCATGCTTGAAATGGTGGAGTAAGCCGTTTCATACTTTTCTGGCCAGCGGCATCTCACGTAGAGCAGGACGGCGGCGATCCTCAGAAATGCAACGAGCAAGTCTTTGGTCATCATGGACGAGTTCGTACCAATTCGTCATTAGCCAGATCGAAGCCTGACATCAGCAGGATTGGCCGGGGTACGACTTTGCAAGCAGGCGTATCTATCGCCTTTGCCACACTCGACTACATCCTCTCGCAGATCCGGTGTCGAACGCTCTTCGCGACGCACTACCATGAGCTCGCGGAGATGCTTCGCGATAAAGCTGGCATGGCGAAGGAAGGGGTCGAGTTCTGGTGTACGGACGTCGACGAGGTGGTAAGTCCTCTCCTGATTAGCCTCTCATGGGTTAGAGCTGATCAAGTCTTCACTAGGACGGCGGTTTCTCGTATTCATACCGGCTCCGACCGGGTATCAACCGCAACTCCCATGCTATCGTATGTTCCCCGGCTATACTCAATCGCATAGGGCCCTGCTGATGAGTGTATCAAAGCGAGCCGCTCAACTTGCCGGAATGCCCCAATCATTCCTCAAGATCGCACAAGATACCCTCACTACCCTGCAAGAGGAGGCAAAGACATCTACATGATGTCTACCAGACCTGATACTCAGCACATTCATCAATCCCTCAGATTCAGATCCTGTAGCTGCATCTTCTAGAATCTATGCATCTCTCTTTCATTCATAGCATACTCCCCAATCCACCTCGTTCTGCGCCCAATTCTGACTTTCGACGAAAGAGTCCACCTCGCACATCCCATGTTCCACGAATCCCGATTGCTTCCAAGCGACGTGATCGACGGCATGCACCACATCGCTGAGAATTATAAGCCATTACTCCGCACTGAAATGCAGACCGAGATGGACTCACTTGACAAGTATCCGAACGTAGTTCTTCGTCCCGTCCTTCCCCTTCCCATGATCTCCCGCTTCGGGATCAGGCTCCAAATTCCCCAAATCACATCCTATCCGCTCAACGATGAGTCGCGCGCCAAAGGGAATGATCTCGGATATGATGTATGTGCGTTTGGGCGGAACGGACTCCACCGGCGGTGGGCGGTGTTGCTGGTGCCAAATGAAGATCAGCATGTGAGCAGGACACAGAGAAGAAATCTTACCCTCATGATACCCATCGCGGCGAGGATCTCGATCACTTCGGTGTCGTGTGTGAAGTCCTGAGCGCATCAGAAGGGCTGTGTATACGACGAGTGAGACCTACTACGAAGAGCCGCTTGCCTCCACGGGGGAAAGTGAGCTCGTCCGCGTCAAGCGTCCGATTCGTGCTCGTAAAATCTTGAGGAGCGGAGTCCATAAGACGGGCAACGAGCTCATTAATCCATCCGGCCTGATTTCATTCAATTCAAATTCAAGCTCGATCTGACCCGACGTACCCCCAGTGTCGTGCAATATTTCTGCGATTCGCTGGTCAGACTGCACTCGCACTAAACTAAGCTCAAGACACTCACACTCCCTTCCCCAGTCTGGTAGAAACGCGCCGCATCCTTGACATGCCCAATGATCTCCCATTCCTCCCTCGTAAACAGCCCGCACCACCGACTCCACCCCTCCCAATCCTCTCCTTCCGCCTGAGAGTCATATGGGCATATATCCGCTAGACAGACGATATCGGACACCTCGAGGTGCGGGCGAGGATCTAGGAGGTCATTAAGGCGGTCACGGATTGGTTCGAGGAGTGCTTGTAGAGGCATGAATTCCGGTGGGTTTGGGGCGTGGCGAGAGGCGGGACAGGAGTGGACGGAGAGGGTGTTGTTGAATGTCTAGAGCCGTGTCAGGTTGGATTGGCGCAGGAGTAAGGGGAGATGTACATCTTCTTCTGGTAAGATAAGATCGACATCGGAAAGATGCTCGATGGATTTCAACTTGAACGGTTCTCCTTCAAATCCCTGGGTGGTCTCAGCAGAATTCATTCAGGCTTGAGAGGGAGGAGCTTCACCTGCAACCAGTACCCAGCAGTTTCGACGACCCGAGCCCCTCCAGTCGAACGGGAGAATACCCCATCTCCAGACTCGAGGAACCGCTTATACAGCGCCGCGACCTCTTTCCCGGATCTCCATGAGCTGCACCGCCTAATCAGCTCCGCACGCCCGGGGTTGGTGGGAACGCACGCTTTCCTCCCCTGATCCATCAGCTCCTCGAACTTCCAGTCCTCCAGCGTCATATCCGCCTTCGTGAGGAAGGTCAGCTCGGGATGCCGTCTTGGGACCGTCACGGTCCGATTGGCAAGCTTGCCCATCGCTCGGCGCATACAACGTCCTCCCCAGATCGTGGGGTATCTCGCTGCGTGACGATGCAGCTTGACCCACGTCAGCTGCAGTCATCCCTTATGAGAAAGGACGTACCACAGTCACTTGATCAATCTCGCATCCTCTCGGTAGTCCCCCCCTCCCTCCACCAGTCCCAAGGCTTCGCCAAGGCGCATAAGCCCCCGCGTTTCTCCACCAAACCTCGTCAATCCTCTCCTTCCCGTCACCCAAAGTTCGACACAATGGAGCGAAGTAGCAATTCCCGAATGACGAGACGTCCCATGCAATGAAGGCCACGAGGGCGAAAAGGGTGAGAGTGAGGAGGGCGGGGAGGATGTGGATAGGTGGGGTGCGACGGCGTTGGCGTTGCCGTTGCCGGATTGGGAGGAGGGAGTGGGAGCGAGAGGGTGGTTGGGGGGAAGGGCCGCGGGAGGGGGCTAGGAGAGGCGTGGTGGATGTCGCTCGAGGGATCGATGACATGTCTCTCAGCTCGGAGATTGGGGCGTTTTGATTCTGACGCAGACGTCGCAGTCCATTGAGCGCAGAAGAGCAACAACGGAACAATGTGAACCATGTAAATACAGCTTCCGCCGGAAACGATTGAGAAGATGGATGGCAGTTGCAATGGCAGTATGCATAGAGTCTACAACGCAGTAGCGCACATCGAGACTTTATGCAAGCACACCAGCCTCCTTCATCTTCGAGACCAGCTCGTCGATGCTTTCCACCTGGGATCATGTTTGATCAGCCGGAGACTTCGGATGAGGAGAGACAAGGAGAAGACGACCGACCTTGCCTCCGCCTTGCCGCTTGGGTGGCTCTGACACCGAGATAGTCTCCAAGCGAGGGCTCTACAGACAGAAAATCAACCATCATTATCAAGAAGGAATCAGAAATGACATACAAAGTCGAGCCCGAGATCTTCAGGCTTCATCGTTTCAATCTTCTTCTTCTTCGCCTTCATAATGTTGGGCAGGGACGCATATCGGGGTTCTATCGGAATCACCGTCAGTCTAGTACACGCCAAGATGTGGCCGGGCATCGCATACCATTCAATCTGTGCGTCACGCAAAGATCAACGACTCTTCGGTGTCTCTAGATATGTCAACACACCTCAGGTCGGTCGTCACGATCAACGGCAGCTTCCCCTCAAGCTTCTCCAAGCCCCCATCAATCTCCCTCGTAATCTCCACCTTCCCACCGTCCTCAACCGTCAACTTACTCGCGAAACTCGCCTGTCCCCATCCAAGCATCCCAGCCAGCATCCCGCCCGTACTCCCCGAATCATCATCGATCGCCTGTTTACCCATAATCACCAGGTCGTAATTGTTCTTCTCGATCACGGCCTTGATGGCATGAGCCACGGAGATGGGCTCGACCACGGCAGATTCGGGGGTGGTGATGTGGATGCCCGCGTCGGCACCCATAGCGAGAGCGGTGCGGATGGTGTCGACGGCTTTGGCGGGACCGATGGAGAGGGCGGTTATGGAGGTGACGAGGGAGGATTTCTTCTCGCGTAGACGGATGGCTTCTTCGACAGCTGGTCTGGATTATTATAGCTCACTGCATTTGAAGCGAGAATCACCGATCTCGTCGAAGGGATTCTGACGCGTTTTCAGTATTTCCTCTACAACTGGAGATGGCCCGACCCACCATGGAATGCTTGACATTCGTCTCAACGCTCTTGCCATCGCTAGCTATCCGGATCTTCCTGTGTCCTGTCAGCCAAGCTCTAAACGATGACTTATAGAAAGTACATACACTGCATAATCGATTGATCGCTTCACAGGCACCAAGATGTTGATGAGCGCAGGGAATGTCGGTCTCATTTTGTAGAGCTCAATGGAGGATGGACAACAGGAAGGGAAAAGCAGAAAGGCAGGCTCGGCTCCGGAAAGGCTTACCGAATACGTGATACCGAAGTACCCGGAAAGCGCTCACTTTGACACGTGTAATCAGTGACGAGCCAGAGCACGTGGATTGCTTTTGTGTAGTGCTCGACGTGGATGTCCATTTCATTGTGCATAAACAGCTTTCCCACCATAGCCGCGACCTTAGCTCAATTCTGCGGAAACTCGTGAAGATCTTGAGCATCATGACGCGGACTGCTCACCATCCACACCCTACACCAGCATTCCCGGTCTACTGCCTCGACTGGGCAGATGACGATACGCTCTTGCTCGGAGGTGGTGGAGGCGCGAGTCGCAGCGGTATAGAGAACAAGCTCGTAAGTGCATTATGTTCTTCAAAGTCTAGCAGCTCAACGACAGCTCGTCCAGAAAACATGCAAGGTGTCGAAAGATGCTCGAAAGGTTCGATATATCAACGAGCTGAATCTCAGCAACGAGGAGGACGCACCGATGACCCTTGCAGTGGACCGGGCTGTGAGCCTTTTCATTATGACCCGATGTCATCTGCTAACGAGGGAAGTCGGAGAACCTGGTGACTGGGATCAACGGGTCCTCATCCTCTGTTCAGGCGGGGAGGAACGACCATTGCCGGGTATATACGTATGGAGACGAGAGGTTAGACTATCTACTCCGCCCGCAAGCAAGCGCTGACTGGAACGAAGGCTTGCCTTTGTGAGAGGACGAAAGACGATCGATGCCGCTTGGTCCGACGACTATCCCTATCAGGTAAGCCCACCCAATCTACGTTCAACAGAGCTGATTGAGGGGATTAGAAACTCACGGCCATCTCTCCTTCGTCGGAATTGGTGGCTGTCGGCACGACAGACAATAAAGTCTCACTGCTTTACTTCCCAGATCTCGAGCCAGCGGTGCCTACGTTTGGCGTCGATGCCGAGTTGGTGGACCTGGATTGGGGAGGAGAGAAAGGAGAATGGGTAGGCTTATCTGCCTCGATGCCACCATTCTTGTCTGACACCAAAGTGCAGCTGGCCGTCACGACCACAGCCTCACTTCTTCTATATCACGTCGTTCTCGATACGCCTATCAAGCTCGATTTAAAGCAAACGATTTATCCTCCCACCCTTGATATCACCCCCGTGGCTTTCCGATCCGTTCGGTATGTTTTTCTCTTTCTCCGCTTTCGACCACCGACCCAGTCTAGCTTCTCGCCTACACACATGTCACCGCCAACCCTTCACGCCGTCCTGAATGCCTCCCAAGTCAGAAAGCGAGGTGCACCTCGAAGAGGCTTCGTCTGCACTTTCGGCTTGGTAGCAGGACCGAGTCATGCACCGATCACTACCGCCGAAAAGGAGGGGAAGGGCAAAGAGAAGGAACCGAATGAGCCCGAGGAGCTGGGGAAGTGGGATGTTTTGGTCAGAAGAGAGGTTGCAGGGAAGCCCGTGACAGTGTTTGACATTAGGTAAGCATCAGCGGGTCTGAAATAGCACTGGCTGATTGATGAAATGTAGCGCGGACGGCAAGCTGTTGGCATACGGATGCTCGGACCTGTCTATCGGGATACTAGACGCCAAGACCCTTGCTGTCTGTCCGACATCGTGTTTGCGTGTCTGAGCTCATGATTGTTGGTGTAGCCCTTACTGAAAATCCTCGCGGCGCATTCCTTCCCACCGACGGCTCTCAAATTCAACCCCTCGGCGACCCTTCTGGTCTCCGCAAGTGCGGATAATACCATACGAGCGATCGTTGTGCCGGCAAGGTTCGACGGAGGTGAGGTTCTCTCTCTGCCAATTTGCGGCCCCCGAGGGACCGGCTGACGTAGCGTCAGTCTCATTGTCCTTGATTGCGGCGCTCGTTGCGATCTTGATGGTCATCCTTGCTTTGATCTTGCGGCGATAGCACATAGCCGGCCCTGTGAGGCCATGCATACGATTGGTCGGGTTTAGAGCAGGCGGAGTGAGGAATTCTCCGAATTGAAGTGATGGCAGGAGCGGTCAGGCTTTATTCTGAGACTCCTCCGTTCCCCATACATGGTAATCGCAGGATTGCCGCAATGTTGACTGATTGGTTTGCTACCGTCGGAATGCCTAATCACTGAAGGCCAAGCTTCTTCCCGTTGTATGAAGCGGTTTCATTCAGCTTTTCATACCGAAGTCCAACCCGATTCAGCGGAGACCTTCACTCTGAACGGCCTTGAGGACTGTGAGACCCTTCACGATGGAGCACGGGGGCCAATCGGGCGGAACCATGCCGATGCCAGACATGCACATGTGCTCGGTTCGCCCTCCCATTCTCCTCTTTTACTCCGCTGAATCTGCATACAGATGAACATGCTATGGAATCACGACATCGAGAACGTCTGCGTCGTATTCTCATCATGGCATATCAACGGCCCCCTCACAATGCTCCTTTCCTGGTCAGTCCGCATCCTTCCTTCCTCTCACTTCCTTTGCCATTACTGACTGAGTGCGGTTCAGCTTGGCAGTAGCAGCGATCGCGGTCTTCTACTCCTTTCTCCTACACTTTGTCAGCCGTAACGATCGCCGGATAGCATATACCATCATCTCGGAGACCAACACGGGGAATCGGAGGCAGAGTACCTTACCGAATCGGAGAGAGAGCTTGATTCCCCCTAATCCGCAGGGATATTCGAGTATCGAGAATGGTGCGGCGAAGGTCGGCGTGTGAGTGATGGTCTCGGAGCGAGCGATCGATTGTGCTGATGCGGGTTTGAGCAGGACGAAATTGAGCATCCAGGCCAGGATAAGCAGAGCGGGACTATATGCCGTCTCTGTAGCTTTATCCTATTGGGTATGTTTCTTATCCTCATATCCCTACTTTCGTGATAACAGCTCGGCTGAATGAAGCTGATAATACTACTTTCATGCAGCTCATGCTAGTCGCGATGACGTATAATACATTCCTGTTCAGCTCGATTGTCTTGGGCGCGTTTTTGGGGCATCTCATGTACGAGGGGTCGATGGATGTTGGGTGAATGGACGGTTTTTGCGGAAAAGTGATAATGCTGATGGAGACGGGATGATCACAGGTCGGTACTAGCTGGAGCTGGGGGCAAAGGATTAGCATGTCATTGAGATTCGAGGCATGTCAGCGTCGTGCCAACACCATCCGCGATGCCCAATACGCTTTACGCAGGTTGCATGCGACCATCGATCTCCGCGCAAAACCTGACGTGCACGATCCACTCACCTTGGTCTGACGCGTCCAGTGCTCGAGGTTTGAGAGCGATAAAGGAGGATATGTGGAACACCGGTCGGCGGTTTCAGCCGCAATCGGCACCCGAAATTCGGCTACGGGAGGGGCAGAAAAGCTGCGGCTAGATACAGGGCCTCTTCCCTACCTCATCCCACCCTCACTCACTTCTTAGCCGTCCACAGCTACTAGTCATCCTCCGCCAGAACCCCTCTTCCCACTCATCCTACCACCCTGCGCTCACGCTCACATTTCATCTACTCACAACCTTCTCCCCCAGCTCTTCTTCGCCCCTTGCTACCCTGACTCCTATCCGCTCAACGCAATGCCAAACGAGATAAAACCCAAGCGCCCGTTGATCGGCGCCCATACCCTCCCGACCGTCTGGATTTACATCTGCGTCGCCTTCAACCTCATCGGTGTCCTCGCGGTGACCATGCTCGTCATTGCGGAGATCATCATTTTGGCGAGCAACTTTACTCACTATGTCGATCAATACGGACAAAATTACCGTTGGTCTACCAATCATGACGAAACAATACTGAGCTGAAAGTCTTGGTATGGTAGCATCGAATGGGTATATGGGTGAAGCGGGTTGCGGTTATGTCGAGTACACGAACGCGCCTAAGGTGTGTTCGGACTTTTGTTCTTTGTGTATTAGCTGAGGAGGATAGCATCTCGGCTCGGCAATCTGGATGCTCTTCTTCCAGGTGAGCTATTCACCACTCCAGCTAGCCCAAGCTGATTCCGATCCAGCTGTCCATCGTGATCATCGCCACACTGGTCGTCGCATCCGACCTGGCCTGGCGCAAGTCAAGCTACAATGAATGGGGGCAGCACTATGTCGAAGGTCTGCTTCTCCTATAAAATCACCATACAAGCTGATGCGAAACTTTGCTCATCAGCCTTCTATGCGATTGGTATCATGGCCGGGACCAACAACCCTACGATGTTCTACTACGTCGTAGCGAACGCTTTCCTCAAGCTCTTCATCGTCGTCCTCTACATGTCGCAATCCTTCTACGGCCTCCAGAACGGTTCACATGAGTATCCGTAAGTCCACATCCTCTCGCTTTGATCTCTTGGCTGAACCGTTGGCAGGTCGAGACCAAGCTCGTATGATTCGTCTCCTCAAGCCCAACCAAATACTTGGCCCTCACAGGCCCAGACAAGTAATCGGCCTTCTCAGACCCAACCGAGTACCTGGCCTTCCCAAAATTCGAACTGGCGACGCGGGTACGGTCCTAACAAGTCCCACGGGACTGAGCTATGGGCGTTCTGGTGCGGGTGGATCGTGCTCGGCTCAATTGTGCCGAGTGTGATCGCTTTCATGGTGCTTCACCTTTTGTAAATCAGCAATGATGTGGCTGATCGTAGCAGTTCTTGGTGCCCTGGGCGGCAAAGGTGAATGAGGGGAAGACGAGCGATACTGAGAAGGGGAAGAGCGGGAGTGGGAATGGGAGTGCCAATCGAAACCGAGGGGAGGGAGAGAAGCAGAGGAGCGACCCTGAGCAGCGTGACCGATCTGGGCGGAGCAGAGGGAAACCCTCTTCGTGAGAGCAACGGACTCGATTTGCAAAGAGATGTTGCGGTCACGTTCTAGGATGTCTGCCGCTGACAAGCGTGTAGTTTCGGGTCAAAGGGCCGGTAAGAGCAGAACACGATCGTATTGACCCCAAACAGCCAGTCTGCAAGCTGATCGATCGTGCTTATCCGCCATGCGGGATGAGTGGAATGTATAACAGTGCAGGATGATAGTGCTATACACGGCTGAACTTGCTGGACTGATACTGCTTACAGCTTCTTCTCGTGATACTTAATCCGGCCCTCGACTACACGTCGTCAGCGTCATCTGACGCTCGTGGGCTTGCTTACCTTTCTTTAGCTGATCCCACGCGACATTCAGCTGCGTCATCTTCTGATCACTTCCGCCTTGGTCCCGATGATGCTGAAGGGCCAGAATGATCCGGTTCTCCTTCAATCGCTGCGTCACGTCCTTATGGCGGCTAGGGCGGAGGTAATCCGCATCCGGCTGCACACCAAAGAGCTCGTACCACCCTTTGTAGTCGTGTATGACTGGTATGGGAGGGGGAGGAAGGGGAATCGGGACTGCAAGGGCTGCCTCGACTCGCTCGCGCGCCTGGCGCATCTGTGCTGCGGCTAGAGCTTGCCGTCGCTCTTTGAGAGATCGACCGACGATCTCCACCTTGGGCGAATCTGGCTGTGTGTCTGACTGATTGGACGGCATGGGTGGTGGCACAAAAGCGGTCTGCTGTACGACCTTTGTTGGGGTAAAGTATAGTGGTGGAGGTGGATACCATCGACCTAGTACCTGTTTGGCTCGATATTCCCTAAGCCTCCGTCAAATCCGCTCACGAGGAAAGGATTGCATTGACTTAAGATAGTATGGACGCGCATTTGCCCTGTGGACCATCCGCAGGAAAGATGTGAGGATCATCCCAGTCTAAGGGAGATCGCTTCATGGCGCCGAGCAGCATCTCCGTCAAGATCATATTCCGTGACGCTGGCTTGAGTGGGATTGACGCAATACTGCCTGACGGCTCCCCGTCCGGAAACGGCTGTTGATTGTAGGTGAAGGCAGATTGCTGATTGTTAGCGGGGAAATCGACAGGACGACTCACGAGATCAAAATCGAATCGGCGGCAAGCTTTGCCAGCTCGTCGCTGCAGAACGAGACGGTGTGCCGGATTATCGAAATATCCGTCGACATACGCGATACCGTCATCGAGCTCGATCTTGTAACCGATACCTGACCGTCAACGTTACTCCTCTTCAGGGACTAACGATATGTCGGCACAGAGTATGTCACGGGTTCTCGGATCATCTCAAGATGCTCCCCTTTGTTTGTCTGCAGGGTCGACAGTCTTTCGCCCTCGCTCTCGCGAAGCTTGGGATAGGAGTACGCAAACAGCGGAATCGTCGAGGGATCCCACTTCTCCGTTCCGGTGAAACCGGCGTACCGCTCAAGACCCGCAGCGGGCCGGAAACGATCGTTACGCAATACGCCTGCAACGAGCGGTATATTGTCGCGAAGCACCAGACCGCTAACCGTAAATGATGATACCTCGCATGTAGCTCACCTGCACCAGTGCTTGAACGGCACAGCGACGACAGCACATCCCACTTCACTGCAGAAGCGCCGTTTCACCTCGATTGCGGGTTGACCGGCCTCTCGCACCCATGTAGTGAGGTTGTGATCGCAGATGTAGGAGACGGACCAGAAGGGGACAAGGTGGGCTTCGATATTACGGGCTTTGGGCTGTACGAATTTTTTAGCTGCAGTACACGAGCTGGGCTCTGTTTGCTCACATATTGTGCAAGAGCTTGAGCGGGTGTCACTATCTGCGGCAGGAACTGGATTCTTCGGTGCGGATCTTGGCGGACAAGGGCGTCCTGAAGGAAAACCTGTGGCGGTCGTCGAGTAGAGGAGTGTAGGCATCGCCTGCGTCGCTTTCTCCCGACAGAAGTGACAATCAACTGCATCCAATCAGATATGAAGGTTGGCTTCTGACTGGTACTAGACTAGCTTACGGATTGCACAAGATCACGAGTCGGTTTCGATGGGCCTCCAAACCCTCGTGGAGAGCAACCAGCTCTATGTCGGCTGATCGCCCAAGCCAGGGTCATCGATCCTTCGCGATTACGGTTGTGAACTCCTCTCTAGGCATCTAGGATTTATCATTGCTGGAGAAGCGGTTCTTAGCGAGGTCGGGACGTTATATCGTTGCGTCTCCAGGAAAAAAGTCAAAGATCGGTAGCTGGTAGCGATCGACAATCACGTGACTGAAGAGGTACTTTCCCCTGTTGAGCTACTCCTGAGCCCTTTTGTTGAGGGAAAACACAATTGACCTCGGCATTATATGAATCCTCTTTACCAGCTACTGACGGTGCACGATGAGTCATGATGCGAGCTCCGATGCCGGTGCAATGCTTGTGCTTTGCTAACCCATGCTCTGGCGGGACCATCCAACACTTCATCGTCTCGAATGCTTCCTCCCGGATCTTTGGTGTGGTCTTCCTCCTCCCGAAGAGCAAAGTTGTTGATGTGGAACGCTGTAGTTGCCCTGGCGTCATCCAGAAAGAGGCGGCTCCATGGCTTTTCGTCGGAATTTCCAACCCTCTTTCACCGTAATGAGCGGCTTGCGGCTTGATACAGTCCGTGAAAGTGCTCTGATCTCCCGAGATCCGCGTAGAAGGATACGATTTCTCCGTCCTCAAGTGTATCCACAAGACATCTTCACTTGTTTTGTGAGCATCCGTGTGACGGCTTCCTCCGATGACGCAGCCCCGTGCGAAGAGTATCGAAGCACATCTAGTACCGTTCTGACCCGTCGACTTGTGGGGCGACCATTTCCGGTCTAGCCGGGATCGTGTGACCGGAGCATCTCATCATGGCGGGATGTCGCTTAAAAACAGCTATCGGGTGTAAAGTAGCTGCAGTCCCCTCGACTCTTTGGTGCAGGTGACTTCAACCTGGTGTCACCGCGCTGACAGTAAGCGGTGTGGTACTTAAAGATGATCTCCGCATCTTGTCCGTCATGATCAATGACTACCCGGCAACGACCTCCTTTGCTTTTGAAGCTCTCGCCACCAAAGCGGATCTGCGCAGTGTCAAGGTCTGCTTCGATGTACTTCGCACTCCAGAAGTTCGCCTTCGGATATCCCAAGCTATTGCCGGGCGAGATCCAGTCACTGGCGCAGTTTTTCTGTACGCCTATGAGGGACGAAACCAGCGGTTATGTCCATACGGCTGAAGTAAGGCAGCAACCAGTGAGCATATTAAGATGAGCTCCGCTGATGACAGACCGTATACGCGTTTCCGTCGTATCGTGAGCTAGTGACAATGCGAAGCTGATCTTTCAGGCCTCGCCTACCGAGTAGAGACGCGACGAGGTGAATACTATGTGGACGGTCATCAAAGCGCGTACAGACTGCCCTTGGAAAACCGACCAGGCTCCCTATCACGAGTTTCCAGCTATGATGAAGTGCGTCCTCGCGATCCCCTTTGGTCCTTCCTCGTTGTTCTTAATCCGTTTCAGCCCTCCTCTATCGACATCGTCTTAGGATTTCACGATGTCAGGTCCACACAACGTATACTCTCATGAATCCCGCTTAAGCCGACTTCCATGACCACCGAGATGAGCGAACTGATCAACAAAGCGATGAGGAGGAAACCGGTCGTATGGGAGGATGGACAGATCTTCCCTGTTGAGGAAGCCTCGATAAAGAAGCTCACGTGGGTAGTTGCCTGTCCAGGTAATGGCTCGAGCTGATCAACATCAGGCCATATGACCTGCAAAGGCTGATGGGAGGGACGAATATCGGCCCACTACCATGTTTCATACCTGTAAGGACGGGCGGCACACTTAGTCTCCTTAGACGTTCAGCCCTCAGGACACCGCAGGCAGCTCGGATGAAAGCGGAACGAGTCGACACAGAGTCCAGTGCTACAGAAGGCTCGACATCGTCCTCGTCGTACAAGACGAATTCCGGACCGACTCTGAGGGAGGCTCAACTCAACGCCAGGCAGCGGAGGCTGAACGCCTTCGAACAGCGAAACAGCGAGAATCGAGTTCCATTGCCCGCAGAGGTGCCGAGGATTCGGAAACGAGGGCCACGATCTCAGGATCTACTTTGCAGGCGCCGACGCGAGGCAGCTGAGGCAGAACTCGTGCGAAAAGCGGGACAGCGAGTACTAGACTTCAACTCACCGCCAAAACCCTCCACTCCGCCGTTGGCCTCGACTCCAAGAGCCCTTCTGGACTACAAGGGATATTACAAACAGCTCGGATTGAGTCAACCTACTGCCCGCTATGTCGACCTACCATGGATGCGGAGCTATCGAGAAGTTTCCAATCTCGATATTACGAGCTAGCGCAAAAACATCATGCGGACGCAAGTGGCAGTAAAGGGAAGGACGAGGAGATGAAAGCTGTCAACGAGGCGTATCATTCTTTGAAGAATCGTATGTTCTTTTGAGCGTCTCTAGGCTTTGTGCTCGTCGTGTCGCAGTCGCCCTGCGGAGAAAACATGCCGGGCAGGGCTAGACCACTTCGGCCCCGAGCGAAGGCTTGTACCGTCATCCTTAGCTACCCAAATATCGTATCTTCCAGACCGATCTTTACGAGTTCCTGCACCTTCAGACCGAGGTTCGTTTGTACGGGACTGAACAAGGCAGTCCATGGTCTATACCTGCATCACCGTTACCCGCATCTTCATAACTTTCTTGCAATATCATCATGCGTGAACCCGTAAAACCAGGCCAGTCCCGCCCTACCTAATTCAATCGATTCATCTGCCTTTTCGCCTTCCCCATTTTATTCCCCACCTTGCCCACCTCCGTATCCACATCATCCAGCATCTCATTCTGCTCCCCGATCTCCCGATGGATCTCCTCGCCCATGACCCTCTGCTTCTGTAGCAACTTCGATAATTCCTGCAGCTGGTCATCCTGGTTGGTCATCTGGTTCTGCTGGAGTTGGACCAATCCCCGATCGTCAAGTGGTCGGGTCTCGCTCGTCTCCTGTGGTGGTTGGCGGGAACCGAAGACTCGGCCTGGGGCGGGTCCTGATCCGGGAGGAGGAGCCCATAATGATCCTGTCCCGCCTGGCATCGTTCCGGTTCCGCTCCCTGCTGAAGTATGTGACGCATTGGGTGTGGGAGAATCCCGATTGAACCCAGATGACCGGACCCCCGCTTCCGCCATTCGCTGGAGATTCCCCCTCTCCTCCTTGACACCTTCCACCTTCTCCTCCCTCCTCCTCTTCTCGCCCTCTCCTATGCCACCCGCAGTCCCACCCAAGCCCTTCTCAAGCCCTTCCACCCGATCACCGACTTCCCTCAACAGCTTCTTCGCCTCCACACTCGCTCCCCTGCTTCCAGCTGCGTCACCCATGCCCGCTAATGCATCACGTTTGAGCAGTGCCGACCGGGTCAGGCGGAGCAGGGTTTGCAGGTTACCGTGCTCTGCCAGCCAGTTGGAGGGGGTGAAATGTTCGGGAGGACCCTGTACGCCAGACGAAGAGGTATTCGTCGAGGAGGAAGACGCGGCGTTGTTCCGAGAAGAAGAGTGAGGGACAGCGAGGAAGTCGCTGAATGTATACGAAGATCGCCATCGATCATCGCGGTGGGTAAGGATGGAGCGGAGGTAAGTCTCAAGCAACACCCGTCGTTCCCGCACGATCTACCTGAAATCAGTCCCTTCTTCATCCAAAATGTGGGGGAGGGGCACGACCACACCTTATCATCATAAGCGCTCCGTGTAAGGCTCCAGGGATGTTTGGGCGGGAGAGCGGCCGGCGGTTCCTTGCCTGTCGAAGAGAGCAGCTCGGCGTGGAGGGAGAGGAAGTCGTTATATCGCCTGGAAACGGTCCAAGTCCGGATGGGTGTTGAGACTGGGTCGCGTCAGCTTCTCGCACGGGGAGATTTTTACTGCAGGATGGCTGCGATGGAAATGGAGTGGAGGAGCGACGTGCGACGTACTCTGGATGGCGTATGTTGTGTGTGGTTTGGGTTGAGGGACGATTTGGGTGGAGGTGATGGAGATGTTTTGGATGTCGGACATGGCGGGAACCAAGGCAGACAGGAGTATTGAGGGGAGAGAAATTCAAGAGAAGTCTAGGAAAAGTACGGACAGTCGATGATGGGTAAAGAACGAGAGATGGCAGAAGGCTGAAGCAATCCAGGAGCCCGGTCATGTCTCGGCGTACTACCCGATGAGGTCATATGTTGGTCCATCGATCTATCGTCCGTATGACCTATGATAGTTCTGCCGCAGGGTGAACCAGGACGGACAGAGCCCCGAGGCGTGATGCATGACTACAATGATGCTCCAACAAATGCAATGCAAAGGAACCGCGATGTCCACCCCTTCCCCCTCCGAACCTTCGCCTGCCCTCATGCCGAGTTGTGAAGCCCGTTCGTCCCATTTGACACTGCCTGTAACTCATCGCCTCGTTCCTCTTCGTCCCCTGCATCATCACTATCCTCCCCATCTTCATCCCCCCTCGTGTCGTCATCGGGTCGATCATCAAGGCCATCAGGTCGTGTTTCTTCCGCTCTCTGCGCCGTCATCAGCCACACCTACGAATCGAGATTCAGCCCACATATCTCGCCAACAATCTCGAGATATCCCAATCCTCGTCCCCTCCATCCTCCTCATCCTCATACAGCTCCCCACCAAACTCAAACAGGTCTTTCCCGCTCATCCCCGTCAATTTGCCCGCTGCTCTTTGCGTTGCTTTCGCTTTCTCCATTGCCTCCTGCTCTGCCTGCTTCTTCTCCTGCCGTGTTCGCTTCCATGTCGCAAAGGATTCGGCGGTGACGGGCGTGAGAGGGGCTTTTAGCTTATGTCGCTGTATACGACTCAGCGCAGTCCGGTGCAATGAGGGGCAGGACACACTTCAACCTCTAAGAAGTCCTCCAATGAAATTTGCTCCTTCCTCGCAGCTTCCTCCGCAGCTTTCTTCTCGGATTTGAGGACGAAACCTGGTGGTAATGCGTGTCGGTACATGCATTTATCGCCTGATGAGCTTTATTAGCACCCTGCAGCGGGAAGTCTTATTGACGCATACCTCCATTTGGCTGAGAAAAGGGAAAGCTGTTAGCGATTCGCGATTGCATCATCCTTCGGCACTCACACATTCCCAGCTATTAAGGAGAACATCAGCCAAATCTACACAGCCACGGAATATGACTCACAACCACCCGTACTTCTTATCCTCGATTGCCTGAATGAAGAACTTGCAAACAATCTACCCTCATCAGCTGAATTCAGCTGTACTTTGGGCAGAGTACCTACATCCGTCGTCATCTGTTGTTTTGTTGAGTTCTGGTCGACCACATCTCGCAGCTTCTCCTCGTCCCATGTTTCCATAAGGTCTGATCAATACCCTTCAGCAGAAATCTAAGAGAGCGAATATAGGCCTACCATTCTTCTTGTCCTTCTCCCTTTCTCGTATATCCTCGTAGATATTCAACTTTTCGACTTTCCGCTCGACGTCCCGGTCATGCGAGAACTTGCATTTGCCCCCTAGGATCTCCCACATCAGTCACGGGAGGCAGAATCAAGGTCGGCAAGATCGCACCCTTCGCGCAATGTCCGGCTTTGAAATAGTTGCAAAGCACCTGGAGGTCTGTCAGATGTTTCATCGGTATTAGATCCTGTGCCACTGACTGTCTTCGGATCTGCATATCATTCCAATCAGCTCTCATCGAATTAGCCGCAGTTTGGGAAAAGGTTACCTGTCCCGAAAGGCACCTTCTGCACCTGAACAGGTCCGAACAACTCCAACTCCATCTTCTGCTTTGCCTCTTCTGCCTTCTTCGCGGCCACCTTGGCTTCCTTTTCCTTCTCTTTAGCGAGCTGGCAGCGGATCAACGGTGTACGAGGATCATGAGAATCGACAAGAGTGTAGGGGCAGTAAGAAAAGAAGTCACCTCGTCAGCTATCGAGCAGCAGCGAGAAGGACTACACTGACCTGCTCTTTGTTCTTCCCTGCCGACGCTTGCTGCTTCTGAACCGTTTGGACGTATTGCTGCACCTTCTTGCTCTTGTTCTTGTTCTTCATCCCGAACGTCTATACCCAGTGATCAGCTGAACGGCTGCAACACCTTCCGTGCCGAGCAAGGTGACGGGGAACACATACCTTGTCCTCCTTGACTGCTTTGGGCGGCATCTTGGGCAAAACCCCGGTGGGTCGTGGTCGTCTGGCAGAGTAAGCCAAGCTTTCGAATTATGGGGCAAAAGCCCAGCCCAGTGAAATGCAGGGCGGGAGGATGTCGGTCAGAGCAAGGGCGAGTCGGGTTGTGGATACTTTCGTCATAAAAAGGAGTCACACAGACAGGCGAGCTCGCCGCCCGAACTCCAGGAATGTCATTGTCAGGCTCATCTTCTGGAATATTTCCAATGTCAGGCAAACCCTGAAAATGTCATGACCGATCGGAGCGTGTGATTTCTTTCTTTCCACCTGCGTTTAAAAATCCATCAAACCCTTCCACGGCCGTTTCAGGCTTTCGCATCCCATTGTACCCTAGTATGATGCCTACGAAGGCTACAGCGAAGGAGAAGGTGGTAAAGGGTGTTGCAGGTGAGCTTGCTATCCGCTCATCATCACTTTAGCCGAGAAGGAACACGCTGACTTCCGATCGTCCTGGCATGTGTTTATAGCTGAAGATGTATGCCCGACTTGAACTCGACGAATCACGAAGCTGACAGACCGATATAGATGGTGCTACAATACCTCAAGGCGGTATGTTTTGTACAGCCCAATCGTTTATTCCGTCGAGCTGACGCTTTATCATAGGTTAACCGCCCATACGCCAGCAGTGAGTAGGGCAAGATCTTCTTTAATTGATTACACCATCGCTCATATCATCGCCTGGCGTGGCTTCAAGTGTTCGAAGCGCTGGTTGACTTTTATTGGTTTTCAGCCGATATATCAGCCAACCTAAAGAACAAGGTCCCGAAGGCCGCCGCACAGAAGGTCCTTGCAATCCTCGCTGGTGAGTGGCAGAGCACACGGGACTTAGACAGGAGCTTGATTACCGCGACAGACAAAGGGAGCTTGACGATGAAGACTTACGGGAAGCAGACCATCTTCGTATACTCTCAAGTGAGTGAACCAGGCCTTATTGCACCTTACTTCGCCGTTGACATCGCGTGCTTCCCCCTCTTCTTCGTTCACGACCGTACCTCAGAGCCTGCTTCCGATCCTGGCCCCGAAACAGCTCGCTGCGCTCGATACGGAAGCGAAGGAGACGCAGAGTGAGCTGGATGAGAAGAGGAAGGAGCTGAGAAACCTGCAATCCGGCAAGCGTTGCTCGCGCTTCCACACCTCTCACTGATAAGGGTTATCTGTTTAGAATTGTCCACGAAAGAAGCGCAGCCCAAGACCAGGGAGCTCGGCAAGGAGATCGAGCGCATCAAAGCAGAGGTGAGCGATCTTTTGCCTATCTAGCTTCTCCCGTGCTCGGCTTCTGCTGAGGTGGACATCAGAGCGAGACCACTTTGAAAGCCCTCCTCCCCTTCCGCGGTAGCGCAGACGGCGAGACCACAATGATCCCTCTCTCCGCCGAAGAAACGCAGAAGGTTGATGACGAGTTCGCAAAGTGGCGCAAGGAGTGGACGAGCCGCAAGAAGGTGTACAAGGAGTGAGCTGCCCCCGTCATGTTCGCGCTGATGGTTCGCAAGGGTGATGGGCCAACTGCAAGATATGGGCCAGGTGCAATCCGTCCCAGTCTTCGAGGAGGAGCAAGGGATCACGCTCGAGGAGGACGACGCGAAGGAGATTGAGGCGGGGGAGTTCTGTCGTCCGGGAGCGGGAGCCGGGACGAGGGTCGCGGCTAGACCTAAGCAGGTGCAGAAGGTGATGGCTGCGAAGCGATCGGATAGCATTAGTCAGGAGGACGGGACGAAGAAGAAGAAAGCGAAGAAGGCTTGATGGGGATCGTTGGCGTCATCTGGCTTCTGTGGATATGCGTGCTTTGCCCGATCTTTCCTCCGTCGTCATGGTCATGTTCAATGAGCACAGCGCACTTTGTGATGGTGATCAGTTCGGATCGGAGAGCACAATTGAGTGGTGCTCAGTCCGGGTGGAGATCGTCTTTCATCGCCCAGCTCATTGCCCCGTATCCCAAGCCGCCTCCAGGAACCCCACGAATCCAACCGCCACCTCCCACTCCGCCCACCTTCCCCCAGCCCGCCCACCACTAGCCTGCGCCTTGATCTGCACGCCCTCGTACTGCCTCTTCAGCCGCTGCATCTCCGGCAGGGTCACCCTTCGCATAGGTAGGTGGAGAAACAACGGCCCAAGAACGGGAGCGGGCGGTGAGGGGATAGGGAAGGTCGAGGCGGACGGTGAGGCGTTGATGTGGGACAAAAGGGAGGTGGTGATGGTGCTTGTGGTGGTTGTCAGGGTCTTCAAGGTATTTGGGGGCGGTCTAGGCCGCTGTGGTACGTCAGCACGAGCTGGAGGGATGAGAGATGGGCGTACGACGACGACTGCCGAGGTGGGAGGCGCTTTGGCACCGGTAGTGATGGTGTTCCAGATCGTATCGAACGGAGGAGCCTCGTCCCATGGGATAGTGAAGAGCGGAGAATCCCAACGGACCATGGACGAGGGCTCTTCGAACCGCATGATCAGGTTCTCGAAGCTGCTGGATCATCAGGGGTATACTCGTAAGCGCGCGACCCGACATACGTCGCACGCTTGTACGAGCACTCTCCTCGCTTCTCGTGCCATTCCCGACATCTGTCCGGAGGAGTCGCGATATGGATCTTTCAAGCTCAGCTCCTGCTCTACTGCGTATAGAAGATCAGGTAAGAGGTGACGTACGGTACAGACCCGAGCGTGAGCCTCCCTCGCAGCGCAGTACATCTGATACCGAAACCCCTTGATGTAGTTCAGACTATCGCATATCGTGATGGTATCCGCTTTTAGCGACCGGGTCACCGCGGCGAACAGGTTCGCCCGACCAGATTTCTCCGCGACGCTATCTACCACACTCCCATCAGCTCGGTAGCCTTGAGGCTTTGGTCAGGGGAACAGACCATCGTAGACGGATCTGGAGACGTGGATTGACTCGTCATTGACGATGATTAGCTTGAGTTTGGGACCGGTGTAGCTCGGGTCGGAGAGACGGGTTTCGAAAGCGGATGCGAGTTGGGTAGTAAAGCGGGATTTGCCGGAACAAGGGTAGCCGACGATGGTGACGAGGGCCATGCGAGTGAACAAGACGAAGGGTTAGGACTCTCCCGGTTGGTCGACGGACTAGGTAGAAGAGCGGGGAAAGTCAGTGCTGTCAACTAAATTCTGATGTGATTTCTAAACTCCGCTCGAATAATCCTCAAGATCCCTATAGATACTCCCCTCTTTACAAATCCCAAATTCCCCAACCCAATACGTCGCGACCGCAGTATAAGCCCGGAAAGCATCCCGTCGCCTCGCTGATGGCTTGAAATCCAACTTGTCCTGCAAGGCTTTACTCCGGCGCGGGCTGCCTGGGACTTCTTACCATCCGCCGGAGAGCTGGCCGAGGTGGTGGCGGATGTGGGGCAGGTGGAGAGGGAGGTCCAGCCAGTAGCCCTGCAGCTCCTCGGTGCGAGAAGGGGCAGGGACGGGCGGGGAGGAGGGGTTGTGGAAAAGCGGATGGGATGGGGAACCAGGGTCTGGACTCACCCCAACGATGCCTTTCCCACTATGAACCGGATCCATCAACAAGGTCAAGTGATAGCCTGCTTCCTCCGCATCTCATTCGCTTGGCACGTAATCTTGCGCTTCTCTTCGCCGAAGATCCGGAATGTCTCTCTTGATAGCAAATAGACCCATGAAGATGGGTCTTTCTTTCTGAAGCTCATCGATCCTCCGTATCACAAGGAAATACATTCAGGACAGTATCGTCCAGGCCAGATGGATCGCATGTACCGTACCGGCTAAAGCAGATCAAAGTGGAGACCCACCCGAGAACGGCCAATCCCTCGTGCCTTCCACCCAAGCCTCATAGATCCCCTTGGCCAACTCATCCGTCACGAAGCCTTCCAACCCCGAGGTGAGAAATACATCGGGATGGTTTTTAGATGTCAGGGATCTGGGGGATGTCTGTGGGTTAGGAAACCGGTGAGGCAAGTATTGGGAGAACGGGAGGAGGAAGGGGAGACGGGGTGTTGGGGTCTGGGTGAATTTGAGGAGACGGTCCCGATAGCAGGTCCGCCGGGACTGGGTCGGAAGCCAGTGCCTGAATCATGTCTATCTCGCCACCAAAATCACCTCCCATCATCCAGGCCTTGTACATGTCACCTTGTGACTAGTGTGCCCGTGATTCAAGTCGAGACGCGATGGCTCAGAATGGCGAGAGCTCCTCGAAGCGACCGATACGAGCCGCGCTCGACCCAATCTCATCGCCCTATCTCTCCTCATGGAACGGGACATTCTCCATCGCCAAAGAAGTCCTCATGGGTTCATTTCAATCAGAACACCGGCGATCCGAAAGCGTCCGGATCTTGTCGGATCGTAGGTCTGATCATCACACCTCGGCTGATGACTAGTCGCCCCGTCACTCATGCAGCCCCGCTTCCTAAATGCCGCTACCAACCACAACAGCCCACGCACACTCCCTCGTCCCGCCTCGCCGTACCAGCTCCTTCGAATGCCCACTTCCCTTCCAGCAGGAATCACTTCCCTTCCAAATCGAACCACCTCATCCTCCCTCGCCATCCTCGAAGCAGTCGACAAGCTCGCCTCCCTCTCCCTCGAGAAACCCAAAGATGGGCCTGAAGGTGCAGCACCCAGCCTTATCCGGGGGTTCAAAGCGACCGTCCCATCCTCCGAGATGCCAAAGCAGCGTCGACGGATGCTCAGGGGTGGGGTGGTCGATGAGGGATTAGGGTATGAGAAGATCGGATTGAAGAAACTGGGGGATAGGGCGAGGGGGCTATTGACTGAGCGGGATGAGGATGCGGGCTCTGAGGATAGTTTGGGCGTGGGTAGGAAGTTGAAGAGGAAGAAACGGGCTAGAATATCGGAGAGTAGGCATCTGGAGGGGAAGCTGCATCTGGAGGATCTGGTCAAGCAGGCGGATGAGATTGCCCAGGATAAGGAGAATCTTCAGGTCCGAACAGTAAGGGCAACCCTGATCACCCGTTCAGAGCTGACTGTATCCAGTCCCTTATACATGCCGAGATCTACGAGGTATCCGCCAAGATCGACGTCCTCGAGGAGATCCGAAGACGACTAGAAGCCTCCCTGCTGCATCGTCAGGAAGAGCAGCTCGAGCTGGACGACGAGCTCGAAGGTGTACAGGAACTCATGACTTCCCCAGCGATGACTTCGGTAGCTGGCACGAAGGCATTGCCGTCTTCGGCGGCGGCGATCAGCGCGAGGAGCTCGAGGAGACGGAAAGGACCGGCGTTCTTGCCTTCCGAACATGATGATTTACCCTCGGGAGTGGCTTTCATGGTGGGGTCAAGCGATATTGTTTCTTGGCTGACAAGGATCAAGACTCTGACAGGACATGTTGCGCCAATCACCGCGCTTGACTTCAATGAGCCGTACGGAATGTTGGTGACGGCGGGTCAGGACGAGGTTGTCAAAGTATGGGATCTCTGTGACGGGGAGGAGATGGGACAGCTGAGAGGGCATATCGGTGAGGTCATCAAATCTTTACCTGCAAGCTTCGACTGATGGGTGCCCAGGTGCCGTCAAGGCGGTACAAGTCGAGGACACACTGTGCTTGACCGGCGGAGCAGACGGTAACATTCGATTATGGGATCTTCGGATAGTAGAGGATTACGAAGATCGATTACAACGGGTCTCCGACCATTTAGCGCACCAAGACCCCCTCGAACGGATAGCGGAACATGATGCTGCGGATGACTATAGCTGGGAAGAGGAACCGAGCGGGTTCACTCATGCGTCGCAATTGGAGGACAATGGACCTTGTGTACGGACGCTGGAAGGACATAGCAAGAGTGTGACGGCGTTGTACTATGAGGATGGCTGCTTGGTGCGTCGAGTCATCCCTTCCTGTGCTGACGTGTAGGTGACCGGCTCGTCGGACAAGACAATTCGTCAATGGGACGTCGCGACAGGCCAATGTGTCCTAACAATGGACATCCTCTGGGCCATCTCCAATCCCCCGCCCATGCCTGCAGCACCAATCGCTCCTCCCCGCCTCTCGCACCGATCATCCACCTCCTTCGGATCCATACATTACGACGACATCTTCCCATCACCAGGTGCATCCCTGCTGGGACTGTCAGGTGCCAGCCTGTTGAATTCTGCGACAAATCAGCAGTTCGCGGTACCCACTCCCCCGTATGCAGATGGGACTTGGGAGATGTACCAGGATTTCGTGGGTGGGGTGCAGTTCTGGGGTTATGCTCTTGCTAGTGGGAGCGGCGATGGTGGAGTACGGATGTGGGATAGTGCGTCTCGCATATTACCCCGCATGCCCCGTCGCTGATGACTACTACAGTGCGAACGGGTCAAGCGCATCGGACATTGGTCGGACATACTGCACCGGTCACATGCCTGCAATTTGACGAGCACAACATCGTCACTGGCGGTCTGGACAAGACCATCCGCGTGAGTCCCGCTCTAAACTTCAAAGTAAGTTGCTGATGCTATGCAGATCTGGGACATCCGGACTGGCGATGCCTCGGAAGTCCACCGCTTCGAGTTTCCCGTGACCGCCCTGCAATTCGACAGTCGCAAAGTCGTTGCCTGTACAGGGGAGAATGGCGTAGAGGTTAGTCCATCGCCATCTCTACCCGTTCCGGGCTGATGGCCTGCTCAGGTGTACAACCGAACAACACATGCGCACTCCCGACTCGTGGTCAACGGACATACCAAGCCAGCGGAGAAGATGCGGTTCATCGACAAGTATCTTGTGTCGGGAGGGAGGGACGGATGCGCCAAGGTTTGGGCGATGTAGCGGCGACACATCTGTGCTGCTCCGGACCGGTGCCTTGAGCGGAGACCAGGTGACGGCTGCTCATCTATGGCTCCTCGGATTTTCCATACCAGTGTCATCACAAAGCATTCTTTGATCTTCTGCCGGCAACTCTCCGCTATCTACAGGAGCTTGACCTGAAGGCTGGGCTTGCGAACTCAGATTCCTTGGAGCGAAACTAAGAACGTCAGCAACAGCGTGCAGTCGACCTGAAAGAGTCGCTCTCAAGCAAAAGGCGTCTGCCATCATCCCGCCAAATCCAATAGGATCGGAGGATCTCTGATAAAGACGATGATAGATGCCCGAAACAGAGACATTTAAACAATGCTACACATCCCAAAACCCCTAGTAATCGTCATCCTCTATGTCCGGATCGCTCTCCTCGCTCGCATCCGGCGTAGGATCCGGCTCGACCACTTTCCTCCTCCCCGCTCCAACTCCCACACTGATCTTGATTTTCGGTGCTGCCGCCTTCTCCTCGGGCTTGTACATCGGTGTACTCGTCCCGCTTGCTTGCCCACTCCCTTGACCTGCCAACATCGGCCAAGCGGGTCCAGAATCCCCATCTCCACCCGTTGACTCCATCTTAGCCATATCCTCTTCCCAGAGCTTGTCGAAGGACTCCTGCATGTCCTCGGCGGCGTTGTATACCCAGCTTCCCTCTTGGTTGTATGTCCGAGCGTTTTCCCACACGAGGATCATGTCGTCGTGAAACTGCTGAAGGGTGAGACTGGTGTCTTTGCCGATGCGCTTCTTGATCTGGTTCATCGTCATGGGCTGTTTGATGATCTCGTAGTAATCGAAGAACATCTAAACCTTGATCAGTAACGAAAGTTGCTGATCGATAATCGACTCACCTTCTTGTCGACCGGTTTCAGGAAGTACTGGTTGAGATCCTCCCCGAGCTCGGACTTGAGCGCGTTTGTCTCATTATAGATCTTCCACATGAGAGTGAGTTCTGTCGCAGTGGGACCATCCGCTTCCACTTTACGCCGTTTCTAAAAGGGATCAGCGAACAGTAATGGGATATCAGTAGTGCTCACCGTTGGCAGATCGTCACCAAGCATAGACGGCGTTGCAGACTTCGACGGCCTCCCACGCTTCTTCTTCGAAGCCGTAGGAGGTGGCGACACCGCCTCTTCCTGAAGTGTCTTGATCTGCAGCGGTTTGCCCTCCGCCTCAGCTTGCGCTAGCATATGATTCATCCTCTTTCTCTCCTGCTTCTTATCCGCTCGCTTGCGTTTCCGATCCGCGGCTTCGTCGACATCGTCGTCAGAGTTCTCCATTGCCATGATCCACTGATCGTCCGTAAGACCGTCCGTGTACCGGACTTCGGCCTTCGCGCGCCGACCTCGGCCTTGATCATCGTCCAACGCAACATTTGACGCTAGCTCTTCGCCGATGTCTCGACGATAGAATGGCGGAAGCTCAGATTCTTGCATCAAGGGCGGAGGCAGAGCGCCCTTGTGGCCTTCGGCCTGCCATTGCGCAGTCTTCATGTCGTTTCGCTCCCTGTCCATTTCGGCGAAGGTTTCCAGCTCATGATCGCCACGAGCCAGGAGCTCGTTCAGCTCATCATCGTCGAGCTCGTTCGTCTCTTCGGTGTCCTCCACGTCATTGGCTTCGAATGCCTTTGCCTGGGTACCGTCAGCCATACGAAGGGCATGTTCCGGATGTATGAACGCACTAGCAATGCCTCGTACTCCGCTCCTGTGGTATTGTCGTCGAATTTTCCGGCCTGGATTACCTTGCCGTCGATCTCGAGCTTCCTCTGGGCGCGTGCCAATACGAGCTCCTCGACAGTCCCCGACGAGATAAGTCGCAGCACCCGGACCTCTCTCTTCTGACCGATACGATGGGCTCTGCGAAATGTGAGCAAAGGCTCTGTCTTCAAACCGGAGCACTCACCGGTCCTGCGCTTGTAGATCGGCGTGAGGGTTCCAATCGGTATCATAGCTAAATCATCATCATCTTATTCTGCCTTAACGATAATGGGCTCACATGATGACTGTGTCCGCGGACTGCAGATTCAACCCAAGACCACCGGCTCGTGTTGATAAGATGAAGACTTGGTAGGGAGAGTTCGGATCATTGAAAGTCGATAGCAATGCCTGACGGTCGTCCGCCTTGGTGCTTCCGTCAAGTCGGCAATACTTCCAGCCTCTGTGGTCGAAGAAGTCGGCGATGATCGTCATGATCTCAGTCATCTGGAAGAAGATCAAGACCTGCGATGAATGATGCGTCAGTTGGATCATCGAGAGAGCTTCTATGACCCACCTTGTGGCCCGTCCTAAAAAGCTTCGGTAGAAGTCGATCGAGCAGCTCAAATTTGCCTGCAGTCCGCACAATCTGCTCGTCGATGTTGGTGCCAACAGTGAAGTCTTCGTCGACCTCGCGGAATACAAAAGGATGATTGCAGATCTTGCGAAGCTGCATGATCGCGTTTTGCAGGTTTACTTGTCGACGAGGTTTGCTGTTCATTCCGTCAAAAGTTTTTCGCGCATGTCTTTCGAAACAACTCACCCTGCCGCATTCATGTCCGTCGGCAAAGTCTTATATTTCTTGACGCTTTCGTAGAGCTTCCACTGCAGGGCGCTCATCTTAGTATAGATGACCCTCTCCACCTTATCCGGTAGCTCGGACTCGACATCCCGCTTGAGACGGCGGAGGAGGAAAGGCCGCAGGACCTTATGAAGACGCTTGACGACGAGCAGCGCTTCTTCCTCGTTCATCTCCATCTTCTCCCCACCAGTATTTGCGAAAGGCGCATTGAACCATTCATCGAAAGATTTGACTGAATTGAAGATTTTCGGCAGAACGAAGTTGAGCAAGGCCCAAAGTTCGGGTAAGTTGTTCTGTTTACGTCAGCGCAATACTGGCGCAAAGCTTTTGGCTTACCTGAAGAGGAGTTCCTGTCAAGATCAATCGATACCTAGTCGAGTAGTACTCGTTTAAGGTCTGACTGAGTTTCGATTTGACATTCTTCATCCGATGACCCTCGTCAATGATCATATGTATCCACTTGATCTTCGCCAGCAGAGGTCGCTCCTTGATGACATACTCGTACGTCGTGAGACACACCTGGAAATCGGCGGCACGCAAGCGGTAGTACTGCTCTTTTCGCTGAGTTGGCGAGCCTTTCAGGATGACAGTTCGGACGGAAGGGGCCCATCGTTCAAACTCGAGAGTCCAGTTGGTAAGGGTGGAAAGGGGGACAATGACGAGGAAGGGTCCAGGTTGGCGTTTCCGCTCGATAAGATAGGTGACGAGGGAAATCGTTTGGATCGTTTTCCCGAGACCCTGCGCAAAGTATTAGCAGTGATAATGACCGGACGATGTGCTCACCATTTCGTCCGCCAGAATCCCATTCAACCTGTTGTTGTACAGACTGATCATCCACTGCAACCCCTTAACCTGGTAGTCCTTAAGGGTACCGCCGCTCAACATGTGCGCCTGCCCTGTTACCCTCTCCTGTATTCGATGCGCGACAGCGTAGTAATCCACCTTGCCCGCTTTCTTCTCTGCACCTTCCTCTTCTCCATCCTGCCGCCTAGCACCGAACGTTGCTTCGCTCGCTGGTCCTTCCTCTTGTTCAAATGATAATTCGAACTGCATCTGATCTCGATGCACATCATCATTCTGCTGATCGACAACAGCTGCGGCGAGTGTCTCCAGATACTGGTCGGTCTGCTTGAGGAGATGGCCGATACGCGAATCCTTTGCCTCGCCGAGGAGAGCGAGATACGCGTCCTCATCGTCGTTCTTCAAGGCTTTCAGACGTTCCTTTGCGAGTCGTTCGACTCTCCGCTGCTCCTCCTTCTCGGTATCGCTATGCAGCTTCATGATCGCTCGACCCAGACGACGCATTTTCTCCCCTTCAGCACCTCTTGAACTACCGTTCCCTGCGGCGATCATCGCTTGGCCATGATCGCATATCGATGTGATGTAGGCGAGGTGCCGTTGCTTGCCGCGCTGTTCGCGTTCTGACCGCTGCCGTCGCTCAGCTGTCTCGGTCGCCCGGGCGTCTCGAAGCGTGTGCGTCCTGAAACGGCGGAACTGGCTCCGGTCGGCGGGCACTTGCGTCGCGCCGTGCATGGCCCGGACAAGGTCCTCCCGCAGCAGTCGTTGCTTGCCCAGCAAACGAAGACTCAGCAATTCGATTCTCGCCTGGATCCCGAGCTTCTGGCCGAGCCTCTTTTCTGCTTCCACCACCCCTGGCACCTCCTTTGCTCCCTGCTCACCCATGCCGATCGTTGAGTCCATCTCCTCCAGCTCCTTCATCCGCCATCCCATTCTCGTCTCGACAAATCGATTCCTTTCTTCCATAAGGAGGTACGGGTCTAGCCCTCTCGGCATCAATGTCGGCACCATCATCCTCTGTAGCTTATTCAGTGGGTTCGCAATCTCATCGTCAAATTTGCGGTTTGCGTAAACCGATGGATGGGTGAAGGTGTTGTATGGGTAGATCACGGACGACTCGTCGAACTCCATAGCGTATGACGGTCCAGCAGGCGGGGTGGTGACCTTCTCATTGTCGCTGCCGGACCCAGAGGCGGTCCCGTCCGAATCGGCATTTCGGACCATGTCTACGGTTTTCCCCTTCGCCATGTTGTCCCCAACCACAGCTTCGACCGTCTTTTCGACCACTTTCGCCTCCAGGCCGTTTCCCAAGGGATTGGCGGATGGCGACCCCGCTGCTCCGGGTGGAGGCGTACCCTTGGCAGCATCCTGCAGGTATTGAGGTACGGGTTGATTCCGGCTAAGGAGCTGATATGATGCGGCTTGTGTACGAAGCTGGGCGATCTGCTGAGGTGTCATCGAGACATGATTGGGGTTTGAGGGTGTAGGTGGAGCAACTTTTGAAGCGTTAGGTGCAATTCGGAATGTCAAGCTGGACTTACGAGCAGAACTGGGGCCAGAAGAAGGCGAAGTACCATTCACAGCAGTCTGACCAGTACCGGATCCTGTGGCATCGACAATCGTCTGCGTCTGAGCGATCTTCCTCTCTCTGCAATGGGGAATCTTATCAGCTGCAGCTCAGCAGAATGCAATGTGCATTATCCTCCTTTGAAGCAGCATCTCGAAGCCGACAACTCACTCCAACCGCTTTGCCCTCGCATACAAGTCAAGCACCATCGCCAGCTTCGAAAACTCGCTCGAATTCTCTATCGTATGACCAGCATTATGTAGATCGTTGGCGCGCTGTGTGAATTCTGGGCATCAGCCGAATTATCTTCAAACATCCGCTACAATATTCGTGTTGACGGATCGTCGATGCAGCCGAGATCTTGGCAGCACTCACCTTCCGTATGTTGCTCAGTTTCGCTGGGTCCATGCCGGCCACCAACTCCATCTTCTTCTCATCGTCGAGCACTGCCGGTGGGGCAGACCATGTCGAAGATGCGGTTCCGGGAGCAGTTGAAGGGGTCGGTTGCGCTGACATGCTGGCAAATGGGGTCGGGGCGGAAAGTGGTGCTGTGGATGGACCGGCGCCGGGATTTGTCGGTGTCTGGCTGACGGAAGGCGATGGTTCGGACATCGTGGGTGATGCGGCGGAGAGGAGAGGAGGATTGCCGAGTGGACGCGTCCGTCTAATCACTTGAGGAAGCGAAACGATCCCTCATTAGGCGAGTGGCGGGACCGGAAAACGGACCAAATGTTGCGAAGCCTTGCCAGTAGGAAAGCAATATCAGACGCGTCAAGGAAGGTGGATTGACAAAAGTGGAGGCGTAGGGATGGCAAGCGGGGATTTGAGCAGAGCGGACGCGGAGAAAAAGAGTAGAAAGGGAAATCCCGCCGACAAGCATAAAAGAGACGGAGCCAATCCTGGTAACTCCGCACACATTCGCCTTGTGGCGTCGATCTGTCTTGTCCACGTGCCAGCATCATTTTCTACCAAGTCTCGACTGTGGGCCATTGAAATTGCGAGCCAGCCCAGTACCGGTTCTCTGGACGAACACCTGGTCGCCATCATACTCGGGAGGAAACCTGTAAATCGAAGATTGCCTATCCGGTAGTCGCATCCCCTCGGTTTCATATCTAGACCACGTCATACGGCCAATCACCTGCAACTTATCGGCGGTCAACTTCCTATTTCTGCTTCCCCCGTCCCGTCCCTGTAGCTTCGCTCAGCACCGGATCTCCTCATTGTATCCCGTGAATCCGAGTCAACGTCGACTTCAGAATGCCGCATACGCCCATCCCCGATATCCCCGGCGAACTTCTCCAAGATGAGATCACCCGAGGTCACCTGAACGAGCACGTCTCCCGACTCTGCGGCCTCACCTCAGCACGCTTCCCTGGCTCTCAACCCGTCTCATTCTCTTCTGCCTCGCTCGAGATGCTAGAGACCCTCGACTTCTGGGTGTGTGAGAAGAGTGATGGGATTCGAATATTGGTGTTCATCGTGATGAACGGTATGAGTGGGAATCAGGAAGTCTGGTTGGTGAGTGATTTTCCACTCTTCAGAATACTGGATCTGGTGCTTATGTGCTTTTGGGCCAGATCGATCGGAAGCAGAGGTACTTCAAGATTGAGAACCTGCATTTCCCGCATTGGGAGAAACGAGATGACCCCTTGTCGGACACGATTCTGGATGGGGAATTGGTGATCGACATCGACCCCAAGACTGGTGCTGTGAGTGGCCGTGGCGGTGGTACGGTGAAGCTCATAATTGCATCTGTAGGAAACGCTGCGATTCTACGCCTTTGACTGCCTTGTTTTGCACGGGGAGAATATCATGAAGAGGGCTTTGCAGTCGCGCTTTGGTGTGAGCTCATTCTCCTCCGCCTCGGCTCTATACTGATTTGGGTTTGAAGCGCCTTCGAACATGGGTTATCGCTCCATTTGAGAAGGCGCTTCGAGACATCCCAGAATGGCGCGAAAATCTCCCATTCGAGTGGGTACTGGGATCTGCTCGCATACCCAACGGATCCACGTTAATTGCTGTTGGGACTCGCAGGGTTCTGGCCAAAGAGCAAGAGCTCTCATATTACGTTGGCCGAGTCCTGAGTGTCCATATCCCCAAACTCCAGCATGGCTACGATGGTCTCATCTTCACCTGCTCGGAATCGGAGTATGTCCCTGGGACCGACGAGAAAATGTAGGAATCCTGTCCCATTCGGAGATCGCGCTAACGGTAGAGTCAGATTGAAATGGAAACCTCCATCCGAGAACTCGATCGACTTCAAGCTTGAGTTACGATTTCCCCCCTCTGCAGGCGATCCCGACCAACCCGACCTCTTCGCGAAGCCCGAGTTCCTGCTGCATACCTGGCTCGGCGGGCAGGCTTACGAGTTTTTCGACGAGATGGACGTGAGCGATGAGGAATGGGAAAAGTCAGTCCCCCAACATCATCAAGGAGTCGTCGCTGATGGTAGATATTGCAGCATCAAGGACTCTGGTGAACAGCTGGATGATCGGATAGTCGAGGTCTCATGGGATGAGGAACGAGGTTGGCGGATGTTGCGGATACGAGATGATAAGCCGAATGCGAATCATAAGAGTATCATGGAGAAGATCATGATCAGCATCGAGGACGGAGTGGACATTGAGGCAGTGCGTCGGCTTTGTCAAGCAGTTTCAGCTTAGACATCGTGCTCATCACTTGTCACAGCTGTTGGCGAGGAGCCACAGCATCCGTGCCGCTTGGAAGGGCCGGGAAGCTTTACGACAGGGAGGCAGACCGACCCCAGCTCAACAGCGCAGACCGACTCCACAGGCTCAACCGCATCCACCGACTCCAGGCACAAGAGGAAGCGTGGGTCCGGCTCATCCTGTTACACCTGGTGGTGGATATCCTGCGGCGGCGCCTGGGATCATGGCGGGACTCAGGCGGTGACGAGGTGGCAGATGAGATGGTATGGTGGCCCGTCTGAGCGGCGAGGTGTCGGTATCACGAGGGATGGATGTCACGAGACAGGGGGAATGTCGCGAGGAATGATTCGTCATCGCTTGTACGAGCGGTGGGGTGTACGAGGGGTGAGCTGTGGCTGTCGCGAGGGAAGGGGTGTGACCGGGGGACTCGATCTCATCAGGGTGCGGTGTCACGAGGGGAAGGGGGATGAGGGCATATGGGTGATTCTACTTCTCATCGGATGAGACGGGTAAAGCTATATACCACGTCTCGCAGGATACGTCACGCCCATTGTTATGATGCACGATTTGACGACTTCAAGCCTGAACTCGAAAATTAGTACACCATGCTATGTCGCACTCTCCTTCAAGCGTAGAATATGCTCACAATCTGCACATCGCGCGAATCCCGGCAATGTAACCTCACCCTAAGTCTCGGAAGCCACAGTCAACCCCAGAATCTCCTCGATCTTCCCTAGGCCAACCTGTAATATATCAGCCGAGATCCTTAAGACCCTTCACCGGGCGAGTTGAAGCCATTGTGAGAACCCGGCTTACAAGGAGATTATCCCGCGCCACGCTGAAAGTGATACGATACCACCCCGCCGTGTTGATGTGATATGCAGTACCCGGAGCCTACGGAGACACTGTCAGCTGAGCATGCCCTCAGCGTGGCTGTCGACCCAAGATCCGCTTTTGATCGCAGCCGTCAGGGGACTCTCACAATGTAGACCCCCCCATCCAAAAGTTTTTGGAAAAACCGCTTCTCAGTCGCCACGTCACGATACCCTAGATGTCCGCCAAGATCAACCCAGATGAAGTGGCCTCTAAGGGGACATTCGGATCAGAATGATGGCTCGATTGAGAACACAGAGCGCACGCGTTAGAATACGCAACGGTAACACCACGCGCTTCGAACCAGTTTCGAGTAAAAGCGTGCGCTTCGCCGAGACGTGAGCGGTTCGTGTCGATAAAGTTCTGCAGAGCGTACTTGTCGGAAACGAGCGAGGAGCAAATGACGTCGGCTGGAAGAGACTACGACCGGATTAGCTTCAAGTGAACCATTGCGGATTGGTGGAGAGGGATATTAAAGGGTAGACATTCACTCTTTATCAGCATCGAAGTATCGGCAATTGCTCGAAGCAGAAGTGGGGTGTGCTGCGAGATAGGAGAGCCTATGCGCAAGCCGTTGGCGCAAAAGCTGGGCATCGAGGCGGGTTGTCAGCTCCATTTACAACATTCCTATTCTAGTCGTATTCAGTACTCACTCATTGCTCATCCCCTACACGACTACGTGGGTCGTACTTAGTCAGCTAAGGCTGAACTGCGGAGCTGTCGAAGACGCACCATGCAACCTGGCCTTATCGAACGAAATCTTAAGCTCCCTCTCCACGTCCAGAGGTTGTGAAAGGTACCGCCTCAGGCCAGTCTGCGGCGCGCATCAGCGTTTCCATCGATGGCCCAGTGATGGCTTACCCTTATTTTCATACACGCTGAGTGCGTAGATCTCGTGTGATACTAGATGGAGGTCTTCTCCTCGCAGAATCTGGCGTAAGCGAGTAAAGTAGATCGAGGATAGCTTCGTCCAAGCGGATTTTGGGGGTTGCACACAACCTGCTCAGCATTGAGCGCTCGACAGTCGAAGCCATTGAGAACGCACGACTGCTCGTACGGTGATCCCCTTGGCGTGCATTCTTGGAGCGCGATCTCAAAGGCCTGGAGCGAGGAAGGCTCGAACGCGGCGTCTCCCTCGGGAACCGGTACAGCGACCAGCTGGACTCGTCCCCGTCCGATCAGATTCCGGTCGAATCCAGTATAGCTGACCCGTCAGTCAATATTGGCAGGCGACGCGGACCGCTTACTAGGGTGCTGCGAGAAGAATGGCTTCACCTTCATCCATGGAGGTATAGAAAAGCTGATCGAGGACTATTCGAACACACGATCAGCGCAGAACAACTCGTCCTCCCTGAAGCGCCAAAGATCATGGCTTCATCGGAGAGAGTGAGGGATACGACTGACCTGCAGAGCATCCGACACCTGATGAAGGAAGATTGTCGTCAGCTACATGTGTGACGTGGACAAGCGATAATCGCCGGTTATCTGCTGTTCCGGCAGTACCTCCTCTACAGGGCTGAAGTACCTGGGTTATCATGGTGTTTTAGGCGGTGGTAGGGGGAGGAGAAGCCTGCATACACTTTGCGCACAACTCATTGCCGAAGACAAGAGGTGAGAACAGCTTACTCGTTATACAGCTCGCTGAGCGCCTTGTTCATTCTCCGACTTCCCCAAAGCGAGTCCCCGTACGAGAGATCGGAGGCAAGGAAGTTCTTGACTAATGCACCGGAGAAGTACTGAAAATATCGTCAGCTGAGCACAATGGCTCGACAAGAGGAGACAGACCTCCAAGCATTCCTTCTCCATAAGAAAGTTGTCCGCCACTCCACTAGTGCGATCAGCAAGGGTGAAGATGCGGAGATGAATCTTGAAGAGTGACGAAACGAGGCGCACGGAGGCGGGGGAGTATGACGAGATGTAGGAGAGGTCCGGGGTTGATCTGCCACTCACAGTGAGACGATTCCTCTCGGATTCAAATTACAGTTGTACTCTGTATGACGTCAGCCAGAAAGCTTCTGAACCTCCGTCAAAGGCGGAGACAAGATTTCTCCAAAAGGAAAGCGGGACGCTCACGATCCTTGAACAAGCAGCTAAACCGCTCGATCAGAGGTCCTGCATCCGGTCCACCCGTCGCCCGGTCGCTCAGATTGGGACCGAGATAGATCCTCCTCTGTTCTTCTCTCGAGACGTGGGGAGACGTGGGGAGAGGATGGGAAGGGAGCAGGCGGGGCCGGGAAGCGCTGAACGACCGGTCCTGCCGATGTAGATGAGGACGAGAGGGACCGGTGGGTGAGGCATGAGATGAGCGTGTTGTCTGCGGGCTTGTCGCAGTCAGCATCGTCGACGAGAGCGGTGGTGTGAGAGTGTGAGATCTGCTGGGGTGAAGAGGGGAATCTGGTGCAATGGATGGGAACAGGAAGACCGCTTGGAGGTTCGATGGAGAGACGATGTGAGCTATGATCCTGCGATAAGACAGCTGCTGGTGACATGATAGAAGGACGTCTATCTGATGAGCACAGTGTGGCAAGATCAGTGAATATAGAGACGATCAAATCCTCATCATACAGAAGCAGCAAGTTGGGTTTTGCGTGATTCGGAAGGGAGGAAAGTCAAATATCGCCGACCGCGTGGTCTGTTCTTATCTCGGTATCAAATCTGATCAAGTTTCAGATTTCCTTCGATCACACGTCATCTCAGGTACCGATCGACCCTGAGAACATCCCCAAAAGTCTGAATGGGGCCCCCGCGAATTACATCTGCTGCTATTTACTCTTCCTGCGTCATTTGATAGCCAAGGCGGACGACCAGAGCCTGTGGTCCTCTACTCTCGGTTCCGAAATTAGCCGGATCTTCTCTGCTCAAAGCTGCAACAGTCTTTACCATCTCATCGTCACATTGGCTTTTCATTCTTCTCTGCCTTCCTCCTCTTTCTTGGTGAGACACGAACCACCCTTTGTCTGCCTCGTCTACGTTTCATCATTCGCCGCTCCCTCTTGCCGAGTTAGACCCGGCTCGATCTCCATCGAAGTACATCTCCGCGACATCGAGTTCGATAGTCCATTCCAGCCTTCCACTCAGAATCTCTCATCGCGCCATGCAGAGTAAGTCGCTCAGCCCCTTCTTTCCAACAGCAACTGATGGTTGTTCTGAAACTCAGCTCCCACCACTCCAGCCGCTGCTGAGAATCTACTCCCTCTCCTACAATCCCTTCGTCTCACTCCACCTCGTCTTATTCAGTCACCACCCACACAGCCTCGGCGAGCATCTGTCGCGCTCCTCATCCGCCTCAGACCCGCCGAGGATCTTGTCTTTGCTGGTCAAGAGCCGGAAGGATGGGCTGGACCTGTCATCCCGGAATCAGACTTTGGCTTGGGATTCGGTCTGGATGACTTCTTCCGACTCCGTGAATGTCTCCTTCGCTTTGCAACCGCCTTTGACTGACATTGTAACAGCTTGGGTGAATCACCCCGGAACCGTCCCTGAGTTGCTCTTCATCCGTCGATCCCCTTCGTCCTCCCCCTCAACCGGCTCCAGCTCGTCCCACGGAAGATGGTCGAGCCATATAGCCTTCCCAGGCGGGCGCCACGAGCCAAACGACGAGAGTGCACTATATACTGCCCTAAGGGAGACCTGGGAAGAGATCGGGATCGACCTCGCCGAGAGGGAGTTTGTCCAGGTCGGGAGACTGGACGAGAGGGAGATCACGACGAGTCTGGGGAAAAGACTCTTGATGATCCTTAGCCCCTTCGGTGAGTCCCTCGCTCGTGGAATCCGCAAGTTTTGACGATAAGCAGTTTTCTTGCAAACTTCGCCTTTCAGCCCGACTCCCGAGCTTCAGGCAGTGCGTCCATGATTTGGTCATTAGGTCCACTAGCTAATGCAGGAGGCAGTCCGAAGTCTCCTCAGTCCACTGGATCCCGCTGTCTTCCCTCACTCCGCCCTTCGCCCCTACACAATGGTCTCAGATCGAGATCGACATCTCTACACGGCTCAGTCCACGAAACAAGCTGGCTCGATGGGCATTACGCGGTTTGGTCGGGAAAATGGAGTGCGTTGCTTTTCATGCTTAGTCATCGCCTCGCTCCAACGCAACCGTCAAAAAGGGTGTCGTTGACGACCACAGGTTTGGCTGTGTCCTCCTTCCCGACGAGCCGAACCATATAGCCGAGGGCTTTGATCGGAGCATTGAATTCGTGGAACCCCCTGAAGGAGGCGGTGGGAGCTGGTACAACAAGATTGAGGGGAGAAGGATGCTCCGCCTTTGGGGCTTGAGTCTGGGCATGACTCTGTAAGCTAGACCATTATTCTCCCACACTGGGTACTAAGACGCCGTAGTGACCTGCTCGCACACATGCCCACAGCCACACTACCACCACTCGTCCTACCACGCGAGCGATCCGGCTCGAAACCTCCCTCACCCGAACGAATCACCCCACGAACTCCTGTCACGGTCACGAGCAGCTTTGAGAACAAGTGGGACGGGACCCGGAAAGCTATCGAAGCGGTCGATAGCAATGGTGTGAGCCCGAGTAAATCCAATGGATCGACTGCAGTCGACGTTGAACACAGCGGAGCTGGGTTGTCTCGGGTACGCAGCTTGGGAGCGAAGGTGGATGTGAAGGCTTCGAAAGGGAGACGACGGCGCGGTGTCGGACCGGGTGTGACGTGAACTCGTCCTCGATTCAGGCTGTAGAGATCAAGCTAATGAGTTTCAGGGCGGTCTTCCCGAGGTTTTCGTATCCAGACGTCAATTTCTGGATCTGGTGGGTCTCGCCCTTGATCTGTTTCCCTGGCTCATGAATCATCAGGGTATTTGGTCGACGCTACCGCCAAGTCGTGAAGGGCTGGGAAGCCTCTGTTCGGGGACCGGATCGTGCAGCGGATCGACGGTTAGTGCTTGACCTTGTTTCTTGCTGGCTGGCTGATAGGAGCGAAGGACAAACTGGTCAGGCGCTGCGCTATCGACCTTCTACTCTGCCGTTCGCCAGGCCCTGGTCGTGGCGATCATCATCCGCGCCATCGCCACTGGCGTGGGCCTGGCAGGATTCGCTTGGTGGGCGCTCAGGCGATGGGGAGGCGGGAGTACAGGAATGGGCGAGCTCTAGCATTACGATTCGTTTGTTTCACGCATGGGTGCTGTATGGGCTGCGATCGTATGTCCGTATGTACTAGCATGGCATGGCATTGTTGCACACATTTCCTTTCGCCCAGGAACGGTCTGACACGTCACACCACGACATAGCGCTTGATCATCTCCTCCCCAAACGACCTCTATGCCTGCTATCTGCTATCCTACTGTTCGAGGGAAGATTTGCTCTGTGAAAGAGAGATGCGCATCAGAAGCGGCGTGATGTCAATCGTTTCCATATCGTCAATAGCCTACTTCTCGTACAGTAGTGTCCATTCCTCACGGCGAACACGTCCAGTCCCAAGCATCTGCGCCACCCTTACATTCGCCCATGCCAAGCCCCCACCAATCCTCGACGACTCTCGCGACCGCCTCACGACCCGACAAAGTCTGCGTCTCCATCCTACACCCAGTCAGGACAAGGCACACACAGTCACGGCAGACTCACGTAGACACCCAAGGCTCCAATGCGGCGAGGTACTGAACTCCCTTGACGGGTTCGACCGGAGCATAGCTCGAGATGGTATCCAAAACCGGATAACTATACCACTCCTTCCTCAACAGCCAAGTCGGTTCCTCTCCAATCAGATCATGCAGGATCTTGTCCTTGATGTACTGGCGGGAGAAGATCTTGACCACATATTCGCCTGAACCGGGGAAAGTCTCGGGGTGCCACGAGATGGATTGGAAGCGGGGTGGCGGGTGATTTGTCGTCGAGCGAGCGGTAAAGGAGGTAGTGAGGATGGTGGTAGGGAGGACAGTGTCGTCCGGGAGACCGAAGAAGGAGGGTAGAGGACGGGGTTGGGAGGTAGTGAAGAGAGTGACGTGCAGGCGGACGTATTTCTGGTGTCTGACAGCGTCAGTACTTCTCAGATAGATGATGAGAGACAGACGGGATGGGCTCCATCAGATGCGGTTCTAGGCTGTGGAAGCCCCTGTCCCTCGGCGAATTATACCACGGAGCGGCGTAGAAGATCTGGTCGAACGGCTGGGAGTCGTCGATCTCAGAGCGGCTCGTGAGCACCTGAAAGAGCGGAGCTCCATCGGCTGACTCCAGCGGGATAATGTCGGTGACCTGAGGCGAGTATGAGTCAGAAGCTCGAGACTGGATTTCAGACTTACTTCGGTACCAAGGTGAAGAGCAACTTTGCTATCCCTGACCATGGCCTCGAAGATCTGCCAGTTGCCTCCCTCAACCGCCTTCGCCCCGCCCGTCGCCATCGATACACTCGCCCCAAGCGCGTGGATTCCATTCATATCCGCAGCATACTGCAGAGCGTCACATCAGCGACATCCTTTCAAGGAGATGTCAACCCACGTTACATCTAGTGCTTCCCTCCATGATCTCCCCCATCCATTTCTCCCCAATCCCGATACTCAACACCCACTCCTGCGCCCACCTGGTCGTGAATTCCTCTCCCAAGCCCATCCTCTCAGCGAACTCCTCGATGCTCCGAGCTGCTCCCTGCTCAGATAACCATGTCGGGTTGTACAGGTTCGCAAACTTGAGGAGGAGGGACTTGACTGCGGCTGACGTTCGGTAGGGGGACATTATGCCATATCGACGGACTGCGGTGAAGCTGTCGTACCATGAGGAATACCAGGATGAGGTTGTGGAAGTGGTGTAGAGGAAGTCGGACCCGTCCTTGGGGGTGCGTTAACTACTGAGCAGTAATGCTGTTCGTGAGGACTAACCCAGATGGCGACGCCAGACTCGCCAAAGTCAGGGTCGACGGTTGTGAGGTTGAAATACTATTCCCGCAGTATCAGTCTTCGCACATGGAAGCGGACAGCTGTACATACCTTCGCAGCCTTACAAAGATTCTGATTCGCATCGACAAATATGGAAGCGCCCGACTCGACAGGTCTCGTCCGCTGATCACCATGCGGGTACACCGTGGTACTCCCTTTCCACCATCTTCAGCTCTACCCATTGACTCAAGATAGGTCACTCACTTCCACCAACGTATCCCTCTCGGTCAAACATCACAATCTCACCCAACAAAGAACGCTCTGGCACCCCGATTCTCGCCTCCATGATCCTTGCCGCGCGGTTCAAGAAGAACGCAGAAGCTGAACCGGACGCCCCCGCCCCGATGATGGCCACCCGCTTCGGTCCATCCTGTTTGATCGCTCCACGATGAGGGGCAGCGGGATAGGTGTAGTCCTCTTTTGGGATGGAGGGGGAGTTCTGAGAGCTGGAGTGGGAGGGGTAGAGGGTGAAGGCGATGATGGTTAACAAGGCTAAGCCTAGGAGGAGTCGGCTTCGGCCAGTTTCAGCGGCAAAGCGCTGGCGGAGCCCTTCGAGGGGCATGATGATCCGTAGACGTAGAAGTCGGGAAGGTGGGGAACTTGGCGAATGGAGAATGCAAATACTGCAAGGGAATGAAGAACAAAAGGCAGAACGGAGGGGTACTCCGTCAGAAGCCACCGCATTTGCTTCCGTTTCATGCACTCCTTCACCAAATCAGATGAAACGTGTTAAATTTCGATTCTGGATCGCGAAACAATCCCTTTGCCCAACATGCACTGTCCGTGTGTCCGTTTACCAACCCCGAAAATCAAGAAAGGAAAAACGTGTCCGCCATATCGACCTGCTCCTTATCCCAAATCTCTCTAGCCTCCCTGGCCACGCTCGCCGTACTATGGATCTGGGGAGCACACGACGCGCGATTGGCAGCTGCTCGCCTTTGAGCCGCGACGATAGCGTCGTATGAGGTCGGTGGAGCCTTCTGCGATATCTGTCGCTTGACTGTGCTATTGAGCGTCTAGCTCGACATCAGCTTCTTCCCCTACGATTGAATATGCGGTAAGGGACTCACGCCTTGGAGACCCATGACGGATTTCCGGAAATTGCTCTCCTTTCTACCGAGCCCTGGCGAGACGTTACGAACTGGACTACTCCCCGTCACCCGCTCTTTCATCGGGCTGGACGCCTCGGTATCCGATGTAGGCGTTACAACCATCTCGCTCTGCCCTGTGCTGGGCGCCGGGGTAGTGGGACTTTCAATGCTATCAGCAGACCTTGACGGGATGCGAATAGGTTCGAAAGGCTGGACGACATCCTGTTCCTCGAGCGCTTCCGCTTCGTCTTCCTCGTCGAACTCAAACCCTTGCAGGCTGAGCATACCAGTCTGCTTGACGCGTTTGAAACTAGGCTCTCTGGAAACGATCGGCGGAGCGAGACTAAAATCGACTGGGCGCTCGTCCGGCTCGGGAAAGACGGTCGGGGTGGATGTAGGCGACGCGGGGAGTGGGATGTTTAGCGGGTCGACCTCGGCCACTGTTTGAGGGGATAGGATCGCCTGCGCTGGGGCTGACTTAGGAACAGAAGCCGATGAAGGTGCTCGTCCGACCTGCGGTCGAGTGTCGAGTTTGGGCAATAACGGCTTTTGCGGCGGATCCGTCGAGCGCGATCTGGGTGACGATGCAGAGGTGACCGCCGGATCCGGCAAAGTCCTCGAGGGCGAAGCGGATCGCCCTGTGAGTTTGCGGATGAACGATGAGAACGACAAGCCGGAGCGCTGAGGTTTCGGCCGGGAAGGTCGGGACGAATCAGCGGGGATTGGGACAGGCTTCGAGGGGACCATGACAGGCGGGGGTTCGAGCCTAAGCGTTGGATCAATCTTCTTGCGGCAGTATACGAAGAGGGCCCTACTTCGCGTTGGACGTGCTCATCGCTCGCTGCCGACCCAGCTCGCTCTTTGCCGACCCAGCTCGCTCTTTGCCGACCCAGCTCGCTCTTTGCCTTCTCCTTTTTGTCTGCCTTCGCTTTCGCCCGAAGACTCGAGACGGACTTGCTCAGGTTGAGCTTGCCAAACCCTCTCCTCCCTTCTTCGGCTACACGTCGTAGGTCGTACACTGGACTCATCAAGACCTCGGACTCGCCGGAGATCTCGATGTTGGGACTGTTTTCTTCGACAGGTGCCCGCACCGTCTCAGAGGCAAAACGTTCAGCCAGTGGAAATTGGTCATTCGATGTGGCGGTGGTCGAGGCAGAATGTGTAAGGGATGGATTCGAGTCCATGCGATCGAGCGAAGGTGGTGACGGCAGCTCGATGGCGATATTGCTCATGGTCAAAGGTCTACCTTCAAGGCAGGAGAGTCACCTGACGTTTTTCTCTTCCTTTAGGTTTCACAGGGCCCTCACCGGAGTCCCGGTCAATCGACGCTAGTGGGTACCTGTCCTCCCCTTATATATTTCTGTTTGATGGGTATGGATGCTTGGTCGTGTGAGTACAATGAGTCGTGTTTCGAGATGTGTTGAGCAAATTGCGGCGTATTCAAAAGGGGATCACGAGATTGGTGCGGGGCATCGACAACAAACTGGAGAATCCCAACGGATGGGGCCCGATTTTTCCCCTGAGTTTCATGGCTCGAAAGCACCGGGGGAAAAATAGCCTGGGACTAGCCGGACGTACCTGGTTCCTGTCTAGAATCTACAGTATCGCCGTTATTAATTGGCTATTCGCCGACTAATTCCGAGCAGTGTGGCCCCTCTTCCACTTAAGTCTCCGCGTTGTCTTTAGTGACCTTTCTATGCATGGATATCATGTTTCCAAGCAACACAAGTGACTTTGAGCGTGGTAGAGTCATTGCCTATCGTGATTCCGGGCTTACATACCGAGAAATAGAGGAGAAGACGGCTGTAAAGCAGACTACAAGTCGGAGGCTTTGGGACGAGTGGCTTGAACTCGGCAAGTCCACCTATACCCTTCCCTCTGGTCGGCCCTTCATGCATGAGCCCAAACGCCGTAGAGGGATCCTAGCCACAATTGAAACGAACCGTCTTACTACGTTTGAGTCCCTGGCAAGCCAAGAGGGGTGCTCTCGAAGCACGATACGGAAGATTGCCACTGAGGATGGGCTACAGCGTCATATAATGCGACACGCGCCTCCCATTACCGATTGTAACACGCGTCAAACGGCTCCAGTGGGTCGAGGATAACATGCAGAGAGACTGGAGAACGGTTCTTTGGACGGACGAGGTACCATTGACGATTGGAAAGGATCCAAGGCGTCATTGGGTCACACGCAGAGTTAGGGAGGAATACGACGACGGGTTTGTCATACCCGCAGTGCGGCAAGGGAAGCAAGTGATGGCATGGGGAATCATCGACTACAACTACAAGGGTCCCCTCTACCGTTTCGACCTTCAAGCATGCACACCACCCCTCCGATACCACCTCCAGCGTCCTTTCCGCGAGACACCTGCAAACGGCATCAATGGCCCCAAATACGCCGAATGGATCATACGAGGGCCTCTAATTGAGGCTGTGCGGACCTTCACCAACCAGGGGAGACTGCCTATAGTCATGGAGGACAATTCGCGCGTCCATAACAACGAATATTGCGACTTGACTCGAAGGGACTTAGGGTACCGGCGGCTCTTTCACCCACCTTACTCTCCTGACCTCAAACCCATCGAGAACGCATGGTCCGAGCTCCAGGGAAGGCTTGCGGATTTCCAGTTCATGCCAGAAACGGGGACGTTCTATGGGGACAGGCAGACAGTGCTTAGGAGGCCATCCCGATGAGCTATATCAACACCCTAGTGGATTCCATGCCGAGGCGATTGGAGGCGGTTCGGGCTGGACAAGGAGGGGAGACTAAGTACTGAATATTGTTTGCTAGGTAGTTGACATGCCTTCGTGATGATATGAAGCATTAGGAATTACTCTAAGACAAGTAATGGGACTAAGACCGCAAGGGGGTGGGTGCGAGAAAGAGAAGAGTAAAATGCCACATGCGGAATTAATCGGCGAATAGCCAATTAATAACGGCGCTGATCACATAGGATCCCGAGAAGAGCTACGTGCACGAAATCTTCGGTGGTGCAAGATACGTTACAACTGAAAGTGTATTCATTTCAATCAATCCACGATTCATGACCCTGATTATACTTCTTGTCGACGCCACCACTCTGATTGATCTCCTGCACGTTGGGCTCCCCATTGTATGCCGGGTGATCGGGTGAATAGGTATGGACGATCCCGTTGTAATGTCTTCTTCCCCAGAAAAGGTATTGCAGACCGGTGAGAACGATGAGGCCTCCAATGGCGACGATGGCGTAGTTCATGTCGAGCGAGTTGACCGGGTATGATGTAGGGAGGGCGAAAAGGAAGGAGAATAGGGCGATGAAGATTAGGGAGGCGGCGTTGATGGCCTATGAGAATCGACCGAGGTGGAATGGCCCGCGAAGGCCGTCGAGGCTGTTCGGCCAGAACACTCGGCACAGGATCGGCATACCGCTGTGAGATCAATCAGTTATTCTCGCTGGATGAGTGATGAACCAGACGCACTATGCCAAGAGGACCGAGTTGGCGGCGGAAGATAAGACGGCGCCAAATGCGACGGTTGACCCGATGTAGCAAGCGCAAATGACACATCCCACGAAGACTGATGACCAGACACCGGCGTAGGGGACATCGAATCCATTGTGAGCCATGAAGAGCCTTTCAAAGGGGAATGCCCGATCCCGAGAGAGGGCAAAGAAGAGACGGGGCGAGGCTGTCCATGCCGTCATGGCCGCACTCGAGCAATTCCAGAAACAGGGAAGCATCGAGATCTTTGACCTCAAATGGCATCCACAATACGATGTTCATCGTCTCCATGGGGCAAGGACGAGGGTGCGCGGCTCCATCCTTCGCTATGTTCTGGTGAAGCTGACACGGGCTGGGCAAGCCGGATGAGATCCCGCCGAGTCTGGTTTGGGAATCGGATGTTGGGACTTGGTACGTGGTTCGCCCTCTTACATCACATTACCACCACGCCAACACCAACATACATTCCTTTTCCCTCGCTTCCGCCACGTTTCCCGGCGCTCCGCCTTCCTCTCCCACGACCCCTTCCTCCTCTCTCCTCCCTCCCTCCCCTCCCCTCCTTCTCCCCCTCCTCCGCTCGCCCTCTGTCCACCTCCTCCCGCGCTTACGCTCGCTCGCAGGGTCGAAGGCGTCTGCTACTTCCTGGCCTCGCCCGACGGCGCCTCCTCCCCCCACGGTCCATGCCGTCATGACCCGCCTCCCTTTGTGGGCGATCATGATGATGACGGTGAGCAGCATGGCGATGTGATCCGGCCGCGTCGTAGTAGAGCTGAACGATAGGAGGGAGAACGAGGTTCCCTTGACGGATGGGATGGATTGGATGGGGAAGAGTAGGGCGAGCTGATCTGATGTCGAATTCATCAGCGTGGGAAGAGGGGAGCACAGAGTGCCGCGTACAGATGAGCCCGACGAGCCAGGAAGATGCGATGTAACTGGCATTCCAAGTGGAGCCCACCAATCTGCATCCCTAGCTTCCTCCGCGACCTGAGCCGCCGTTTCCGCACCTTCGAGGGTATAAACGGCTTGAAGGAAACCAAAGAGGACGACGAAGCCTTTGGTGTTCATCCGGTAAAGTTCTCGTAATCGAGAAAGACGAAGTGGGCGTCGTTCCGGACCGGAGCCTTGACTAGTAAGGTAACGACAAGGATGACTGTCCCGCCTAAAGTCCACCAGGAGGCGAATGCTGCGATCCGACCTACGGGTCTTGGAGCCGATCGTGTTGATGATACCGCTGAGAATGCAGAAGCCCCTAGTCCAAGTCTGCACTGAAGCGACATACCAAGCCATCGCGGCGATCTCAACTGGCGTGAAGACATATCCAATCCAGCACATTCGAGAGCGGATGCGAGGTAGAGGGCAGTCGATAGAAGCCCACTTGTCAGGGTGAACACCGTCGCCCAAGTCTGGGTGCCACATCGTTAGCTCGGCTTATCGAAATGGACGAAGGGGAAGCTCACGTAGACGTTACCGGTAAGGAAGCCGAGCCATTTAGATTCGGGACGAAGTCGACAGACCCAGTAGTACTGCCCACCCGCTTTGGGAAAGGCTGAACAGATCTCGGCCATACTGAGGGCGATCATAAACATAAAGAGTGAACAAAGGTTCCAACCCCAGAATAAGCCGAGTGGACTCTCATATCTGATCAGTCTGGCGGAGTTCGATTGGAAACTCAACTCACGCTCCACTGAACAGTCCAGTCTGCAAGGCGGAGCTCATTCCGGTCAAGATACCTATTGAGTGCGTGAAATAGATCGTGACGATGCTAGACCAATCAGCAAGCGCATCCTCAGCGTATCCTTCGCTCGACTTACCCTGCGGCAGACATGTCACGCTTGAGTTCCTGCTGGTAACTGGTCTCATCGACTTTACGCTCGTCGGCTTCGGAGGTTGGGTCGAGCACACGTCCCTCCGACATCTCGACCGGATGAATACTATTACCTATGCTATCGGATGTCATGAATGGGGTGAAGGGATGGACAGCAAAGTCCGGTACGCTCCGCTCCTCCGAGGATATAATTTTCCCGTCTTCGGCGAGCAGAGATAGCGAAACCTCTGGATTCGATCCTTAGCCGTGTTCGAAGAGTAGTAACGCCGGAGTGTTGATGCCAGGGCTGCGAACGTTTGTGGAGGATATTAAAGTACGAAACTCCCTACATGTCTACGACCAGCGTAAACGTTCTCCCATGCGCCCTCAACAATGCCACCGACATCTGCCTCATCATGAAGTCGAAGGCGCACGGAGAGAAACTCGCCTTCCACCCTCTTATGGTGTCCCATGTCGCGTCGCCGATTGACCGCCCGTAGTGAAGACGAGTGGGTGGAAGGTCGCCCGAGTGTCTCCTTGGGGAGGCAGCCGAACCACCTTGTCTTGATGTTTTCGATCCATGACGGTGCACACCGAGGCCGGCTTAGGGCTACCATACCCCATTTGTCTAAAGTCCTGCCTGGCCTCGGGGTCCGATTTCGGCAAAAGATAAGAAGATAAAGAGCTGTATCCGGACCCGTCATCAGGGGTTGGCGTCCGGTGATCCTGACGTAACCGACAAGAGCGATATTGAGTCATGCATATGTGAAGTGCTCATTCATCAATGACCGCCCCGATATCCGCACTTTTCCCATCCCACACCGGCGGGCCCTGTCCCCATATGAAATGGCCAATTGGCAATAGGTGCCTTCGATGGCGTCTGCCTTTTGATGTCTCGGAGTCTTGATGGGTTGAAGATACGTGGGAGCACCAAGTGACGGGATGAGAGGTAAACGGTCCTCCCAACCGGGCTCGTCTGGGTCTCTCAGCCATGGACTGCTCAAAGTCTGTGGCGAACCTTCCACGATCATTCTAAGGGTGTGCCTCGGCACGTCGAACCAATGATCGAATGGCGAGCCCAGTTTCTGACCATAGACGCGTTTCATCATATCCTGGGTAATGGGTCAGCGCACTTCGAATGCCTAGACCTGCAACGGATTGTGCGATGAGCTGAAAGTTGTCTTCCGGTCCGCCTGACTCGAGCTGGACGCTGTTCGTGGACGTCGCAGACGAGGGAATCGGGGCATCGCGATCGGGAAAGCGTCCGAGACTCTCACGGGGAAACAACATCTCTCGTCTCCAGGTAGAAAGGTTTCGGCTCGAACATCCCCTCCAAACACGGCCCGCTCAAAGGCCCATCCCCCCTCTCCAGCCATACATCGAATGCCCTGCACTATCTCTGAGCGGAAACGTCTCCCATCATTGACGGATGGAGGGGTGATCGTGAGCATGCTGACCTCATGGAAGGAGTTCGTCGTGTCAGGAGCAGTCTTTGCCGCAATATTGGACGCTCACGCCGTCGAATCGCATCATATGCTGTATTTCAGGCGAGATAACAACTGCAATATGCAGGATATGCGAGTGATACGTCATTGGGTGCGTCTCGTTCAGCTGTCGTGCGCGACCAGCCGCTGTGACAAGCTAGATGAGATGGTCAGCCTTTGACATATACGGTACAAACTTCCCTCACGCTTCGCCTCAGTCTCAGCACCTTTGGCTCGACAGGAAGCACCTCGGCGTAGTCTGGCAAATTGGCATCTAGCACCACTTCCATATTATCGCCGTCCCTCCACGCGCGCTGTCGAGCGAGCACAATCTCGTCCAGATGCGCGTCAGAGATATCCAACGCTCGACCAGGTGGGAGAGGGGTGCCGATAGGGCGGGGATGATCGTCGCGAGACGCGTATGCGACGTTCGAACATCGCATACCGAAATCGCTAAAGCAAATATGCCGACTGACAATGATTGCTCGACGCAAGGCTTGTCGCTCAGCCTGGTCGACCAGATCGTGTTCTCGAGACGGATCTCCGAAAACTCGAAAAGCCATCTGTTGTTTATAACGAGCTGGTCGTTCAGGGTGGTATAGCGGTCATTGGCCGTTGCTCGCGACGTGCGGACCTCGATGTGGATTGATCGGCGGGCATTGCAATTGGATCGTGCTGGCTCGAAGTGGAAGAACAGGGATTCCGAAGTTCAGATTGCGTCCGGGTTTGATACACCTGCTTCCGCGATTCACTCAATTACGTAGCTAGAGGCAAAGCGATCAGGAGCTCGAGCTCCTTCGTGCCATCTGGTCATCGCTCAAATCATGTGAGTGCTATATCCCCTCCTCTTTCTCTCTAAGGCTCCCAAAGACGAAGAAATCCAATCGCCAAACGCGCGCAGCCCGGGAAGACTAGCTCTTCAGGTCGATCGCTCCCATCTCCGTGATCGTCTTGATTGTCGCAGATGAGGGGTGGACACCGTCCGGGCGATGGGGGGAACATGTTCATAGTTACACTGAGGGATGTTTCATGATGCTGTTCACATAGATGAGGCGTCTGATTTCGAGCTGACAGCGCCTCTGCTCCTATAGATGCGAGATGCCGCGACGATAGCCCTTGGGCTGAGCCATATCAGAGACCAAGAAGCAGACGCTCTGGACGATACGGTATCGTCAGATGGGTATCAACGGTCTCTCAGCATGGGTCAAGAAAACACAGTCTGCCTGATCCTGCATCGATCGCACAGATTGCTTATTCCGGGCCCAGTCCTGAAGCCCTGCAATATTTCGGTGCACGATGGGCCGACCCCCGCATACGTGGGAAGAAGATCGCGATGTATGTCTTGGCTTCGTGCTGCAGTCATGAGCCCGCTGATCACGACTCCAGAGATGGGACACTCCTGACGAATCGCTTCCATATGGCCCGGATACGGGGGTATGACGAGGAGCTACGGGGTAAGGGTGGAGTGATCGGATGGTACAAGTGGGTCTCGAATAGAGTTCGACCAGTGCATTGCTAATCTCTGAGTTAGCCTAGTGTCGGCAATGCGCGCTGAAGGTGTACAACCTATCGTGATCTGGGATCAGCGGGGGACTCGCCAGTGGAAGGCGGCCGAGGTATGCCGATCTCTCATTCTGCTGAGGCTGAATTGAAGAACGGACTAGGCTAGGAAAAGGCTTGCCGCTCGGTCCTTAGCGTTGGCTCGGCGGACTCATGAGGATGAGCGGGCGGAGCGATTGGCCCAGTTTCGACAGGCATTCGAGGAGTTTGAAGCGATGAGTGATGTCGAGAAGGGGATCGTCCGATCGTACTGGGACACTACGGATACTGGCGACACGCCAAAGCCGCTCCATCTGACGCCTCCAGCAACAGCAGACGACTCGGGTCAAGCAAAGCAGGATTCCACACCCTCGAAACTCAAACAAGCCATCACATCAACAGCGAATGCTGCCGGTTTGACTGCGGCGCTTTCCATCGGGGCAGCCGGAGCTATCCTGATGAAAGCCGCTTCCTTCATCGGGAACGTGTCCGAGCTCGTCGAGAACTACCAGAAAAGCATCAAGCCATACCACTGCGGACCAAAGGAGACACCAGAGGAAGTGACCGAGGCGATTGATCATATCCGGGATCTGGAAGAGTTTTCAGCAGAGCTCGAAGAGAAGCCGAAGCCGGCGGAAGAGGCGGAGGACACTACCTTGATTGATGAAAAGATACAGGAGATCGTCCCGACGGATTACTTCACCGAATCGCCAACGCAGACAGCCTTGACGATCGAGGAAGGTCAAGTTATCCAGGCGTTTCTGCATCCGACCGAGGCGCTTCCTCCAACTGTGAAGAGCGTGCAGGAAGTCAGCACTCCGGATCCGCGGACACCAACGGAGAGACTTGACGATATCATCACGCGTAGTCCCGAGGTCAGGGATATCTACGACCGAGCTCTGTCCCTTCCGAGCAAGGACGACCATAATGACTGCAAGGAGCTGTTGGTTACCATGGGAGTGCCGGTGGTGGAGGCTATCGCACCATACGAGGCCGAGGGTCTGGCTTCGAGTCTGGCAAAGGCTGGATTGGTGGATTTTGTCGGGACGGAGGATTCGGATGTTCTCGCTTACGAGGCATGCCATCCAGTGTCATCCTTGGAATTTCGTTGACGGGAAACAGGGTCCCCTGCTCAGAAACCTAACGTCCGAGCGAGCTCCATTGCTTCACGTGTCCGGCGAACGCCTTCGCGATCTGACTAATCTTTCTCCCACTTCCTTTCTGGAATTCTGTATCCTCCTGGGCACCGATGCGTCTCCCCGCATTCCTCATATTGGGCCGGTCAATGCGCGGAAGCTGATCGACAAGTACGGTTCCATCGATGCGATCCTCACAAAGGAGCCCAAGATCGCCGAGCGTATCGCCAATATGGAGGAATTTCGAGAGATGGTAGCATCCGCTCGGAAGGTGTTTGGCGAGCTCCCACCGATTCCCGAGGGTGTAGTCCTGGAGCAGGGAGTGTGGGACGACGGAGCGGTGGATAGGTTGATGGAAAAGAAGCATGGTGTCAGGTTTGTTGAGCCAGATGGGCAGAATATTGAGGACGAGGAGAAATTCGAGGTGGGGCATGAGGTGGAGCCGCTTGCGAGACTGCCTTGAGGGAAGCAGTCTGAATACCCTGCATCCCCATACCCGGAACATGCGACACGGATCGCGCTGGTATCCGGGTTCATTGGCATGGTGCGATAAGAGATTGCACATCTCGAATATGGTCTTATTCTCCAAATCCCCAGGACCTCCTCTCCCGAGATATCAAAGTATCTCACGTCTTATCGTAAAAATTTGTTCTCTCAAAGAACCGTCTCGCACGCTCGGGAAAGCTCGCACCCTACATACCTTCCTCAAATGGTCTTCTTCGCTCGCAACCGATGCATGTCCCTGATCCTCACAGCCGCCTTGTTCTTGACACTCCTCGCCAACTCCGGCTTGTCTACACGCAATCACATCAACACCATCCTCGTTCCGTCATTCTACAAGGCCGGACTCACAGCCAAAAGCGGCAAACATCATCTCCAGATGCACAAAGAACGGCGCGAGCACGAAAGCTGCCACGAGAACGCATCAGCAACATCCTTGTACTTGGCGACAGGTGAGTCCCTTCACCCTGCCTTGGATTATCCAACAAAGCCGGCGCACGATGCTCATACACCGCATGTCCGATGAACTGGGATATCCAAGAGGAGACGTTCATGATCAGCCCGAATGGGAGGCTTGAGGGTCCGAAGGGGAGCCATGAGGGAGGGTGGGCGAACAGGTAGGTCGAGGTGGTGTAAAGCAGGACCGAGATGGGGAGGAAGGACAACTAGGTCGCCATATCTCGTCAGTTGGGGGTTTAAGGTATGGAAGGGGAGGGGGACGCACCCCGCCGAGAGGTTCGAGGAGGAGGTAGTAGATCTGATACCCGACCGCGAGGAGTAGTGCGAGGCTCGGCTGGAAGGCGAATCCGGGGAAGAGGGCGATGGCTTTCGCCCCTGGCAAATGGACGTGGGCGGCGAGGATGAGGGTCGACCTGGGTGTGAAATCATTGTCAAAGTGAGCAGAGGTGAATTGGTGCTGTGAAGGAGTGCCCACCAGGCGATGAGAGGGATGAAGATGAAGTGGATGATCTTGTTTCCTCGGGTGGAGTGGTAAGAGCTGTAGAAGGCGAGCTGAAGGCGAACTTGTCAGCGCCGTCTCTCTGGAACCGATGACAAGTAATTCCTTGAGGAGACGGGACAGGATGAGGGAGTGTGAGAGATGTAAGAGGGAATTGGGCGAAGGTGGACGAGGATGATCAGTAACGAGCCAGACCCAACTCACCTCGGTCTCCACGTCGAACCAGCCGGACTTCGCAGGAGTATGAGTTCCATTGAAATGGTCAAGGTCGACCTCGTCTGCCGGGCCTTGTGAACGTGTCTTGCGGGGTGTCACTGACATGCTGGCTCAAGACGAACACGAGGGTCAACGGGGTGGGAGGTAAAATGGGCGTCGCTGTTTGACACCCGAGCCGGGCCGGTTATTCCGGCTTCGATCTTTCCCGGTAAACACGGGGATCACTCAGTAACTCTGATTGGCGTGGTATAGTCCCGGTGATCTAAAAGATGATGCATTGCATGTCCATTCCCTGCTGCAGCGTGAAAGATACGTGAAAGCTACAAGCTCTCCGGAAAGCTTTCGAAGGAAAAAAAGACTATTTTAGAATAGTGTCCGTGCCAGCACGAAGGGTAGAGGGGGGTTTTGAGATCATCGACGCCACGTTAGATGAACAACCTATAGTGGAGAGCTCGAGGGTTACGAGCTCGATCCGACCATGTAGTTGAAGTTGTATGTAGAGGGCGAGTCGGTGTAGGAGAACTTGGAACCGGCAGAGTAAGAGGCTACGAGGCTGCCGGACCGGTGGATCTGGCCGGACATGGAACCGGTCGAAGAGGGCATCTTCAACTTGGTGAGACCGGCTGAGACGGAGAAGGTCTGGGTGGTGGAGCCAGAGGTGAGGGCGACGATGGCATCGGCTTTGGTGAGGACAACGGCGTAGAGGTTGTCGTCAGTCCGGTCCCAGCCGGTAGGCTGACCTGCGGAGTCATCCGAGGCAGTCGCGCCGTGCGGGTGAGGTCGGGACCACATGATGATGCTGTCCTCGGTGATCTCTGGGTACGAGCCGGTCTTGAACGCCGTAATGTAGTATTTGGTCAAGACGTTGATGCTATCGTGGTCGAAGCCGTCGACCCACGCGTTCGAGCCGGAGGGAAGAGCACCTCTGATGGGACCGATGTAAGATGACTCTCCATAGTCGTTCCAGGTGAGGATCTCGGTCATCTTGACAGACTCGCGCATCGCGATGATCTGTTCCCATCGGGTGCAGTAGAGCCAGTCATCGGATCGGTACAGCCAGTTCTTGTTCCAGGAGTTCGCGCCGAAGTGGGTGTAGAAGAAGGGCGAGATGGCCGGCATGTACTCCTTGCCACCTAGAGCCATGGAGTAGAGAGTGTCCAGGGACGTGGTCAAGTCGTCGCCATTTGATGGCCAGCCCGAATTCCAGTTGAGCTCGCCATCCATCCAGGAGTTGGAGGCGAATGTGCTGGCGTCGGCGAAAAGACTTGGGACGAAGAAGATGTTGACGCCCTGGGACCTGAGCGCATCAACGAAAGCGGTCTGCCAGCCATTGACGGAACCAGTGCCGAAGGTACAGTCGGACCCAGCGAAGGTGGAAACGAGGACCTTGCCGTTATGCTTGGCCTGGCTAGGGTCGGTCGAGTGGGTCTTGACTAAGTTGACAAGGTTCTGGGCATCGCTGGCAGACGAGCAGCTGAGCGAGGTCATGTCAAGAGACAGGAAAAGCTTGAACCCGGTACCGCTTTGCCCCGCGGCAGAGTACGCATCGGCGATACGAGCCGGTTGCCAGGAGTCGCTACCCATGTTAAGGGCGAATCCGTCAATGCCATAGCTGGACGCGGCGTTGATGTCTGAGAGCCAGTCACTCTGGGCGTACGGGTAAGCGTTCCCGACCATGTGATGAGCCCAGACGTCGTGCGTGGCGGAGGAGCTAGGGTCCGCGGTCGAGTCCGCGGCCACGGTGGACTCTGCTGTTGCGGCGGTCCCAGCGGCAGTCGTGGCGACAGTTGCAGACGCGGGTAAAAGCGTCTGTAGCGTAAGTGTAGGGAGCGCGAGGGTGGCAGAGTTGATCACGATCGTAGGGATCGCAAGGACGTTTCCTGCACTGAGGGTCGTGTCCGTCCCATCGGCAGCGCAAGAGCTGGCATTGGCCGCGGAGATGAGCTCATAGAGATCAAGTGCCCAGCCACCACCGCATATCTCGGTGCTGTCGCCGGAACAAGCGACATTGCACGCTGAGTCCGAGTAGGTGATGGTGGTGGGGACCGAGTGACCACAGTAGCACTCCACACCGAACTCAACACCGGCGAAGGAGTATCCCTTGTCCTCGCAAAGGGAAAGACAGTCGTTAATAGTGAGGTTCTTAACGCCGTCCTCGGTGTATCCGGTGAGGATGCGGTCGCTCGAGTCAACGGCGCATCCGAGGGAGTACCACTCGGAAGAGTCCTGCATGTCCTCGTGAGTCGCGTATGTCGCCGAAGGGGAGACAGCAGAAGCCGACGAGGGGATGGTCGTAGACGCGGAGGCGGAAATGGTAGCGGAACCAACGGCACCATTCGTCAAGGTTGACGAGAGTCCAGCAACGATAGTCGTAGAGCTGCTGGCGGTAGAGGCGGTACCGGTGGACAGAGTAGCGCTTGCATCGAGAGTCGCTGTGGTAAGGCGGGTCGCTGGGAGTGCAGATCCGACAGTGACGGGATAAGCGGCGGCGGAGCCAGAGCACGAGGCAAGGCCAGTCTGGTTGTAGGTGTAGAGAGACAAGAGCCACCTGTTCCCGCACGTCGATCCGGCGTCACCGGAGCAGGGCATGCTGCAGCTGGAGTCTGAGGTGGGAGCACCGCCACCACCGACATATGAGTTGCCGCAATAGCACTGTTCTCAAGTCAACGGGTACCTTCGCACAATTGTTGACACTCACCTCGTCACCGTATTCGGTACCGGCGATGGAGTACCCAAGCTTGGCACACTCGGTGAGGCACATGAGCGGGGTGAGACTACTTGATGAGAAGCCGAAGCCATCAAGGAGTCGCTCATGCCAAGACTCATCGACACAGCCAAAGGTCTCCCATCCTGCGGGGAGAGTCGCTGATCGCTTCGTCGGTAGCGGAGCGGGTTTGCTCTGACATCAGATCAAACTCCCAATCTTCTCACTCACCAGTCCGTGTGCAAAGCCATAGTATGACCTCGCTAGCATGCTGTGAAGTGATCGCCGAGAGTGGGCGAGAACGCCTGCCACGGAAGGGGCAGCATGTCTACCTGGGGTGAGGAGGGGTTTGGCGTCCACGGCGCCGGCGATTGCCAGGATGGAGACGAGGGAAGCGACGATCGGCGCCATTGTAGGATCCTATCTGTTCTGTTGTGTATATCCGGGATTGCAGGGTGATAGTCGCGCTCGCTGGTGAGACCTGATGTGCTGGTATCGACAAGGAGAGTGGAGCCGTCGAGCGTGGGCGGAGCACCTCGCTCTGGTCGTCGGAACTAGAGGGAGGGGAAACGGGTATGGAGAGAGATGGTGAGAAAGTCGGGAATGTGAGTAATGACAATACCACCAAAGGCACACTCTGCATGACGTCCATCTTGACCCGCCACCGGTCCGTCGCGTCTCCGTTCGCCGACTGGGGAAACAAGGCGGACTGACATTTCCATGCCGTGCCGGAGCGACGGAGGATCGCGATTCGGGAATCAACAAACCAAACCATCAGTCGGGAAATGTTACGGAATGGCGTTCGTAGATTTCCCTGAAAGCCGGTACCTAATGTGGGCCGAGGACATGAAGACAGATGTTTTTATAAAATGGCTGAAACAGAGGGGACGCGTCGAAGTAAATAGTCACGCGAGCCGAGAACACGAGAAATGCTTTGTCTTCGGCTGGTCCGTGCACGTCAAGCTGCATTTGTTTACCGGTCACGGGCCCATGCTCGATTCTCGGTTTAACATTGACCCGGTGCATCTAACCGACCGACAAGCCTAGCATCCTTTATGTCTTTCCGACACGAGATGATACGTTGTTATTGGCGATCCTTTGGGATTCCGAGACGCTGTTGTGCTGTTGGAGAATGACTGACGGCTGGTGAGGGAAGTGCTGCTGCTAGGGGGATGACCACTCCACGAGCTCCGCACAAGAAACGAGCACAAATCGCTGATCAATCATGCGCTCCCTCGACGAAGGCAATTTAATCATCCCTTTCTGCCTGACCTTCCAGCTCCTGGCGAGAATCGTCAAAGCGCAGGCATCCTCTGCAACAGCATCTTCCACTCCTACTGACTCCGCAAACTCTCCTGACTCTCACCATTCCTCCTCAGACCCTTCAGCCTCATACAACTCGACATCCGCATCAGCAACCTCATCTGCCAACGCTTCATGCGACTTCTCCGATTCCTCCATCGCGTTGGTCGATTACTACCTTACTTCCCTCAAACTGACCGGTCTGATCAGGAACTACCTCTCCTGCGAGAAAAACAAGATCTCAACCACCACCCTAGTATGGGCAGGTATCGGCCTCACCGTAGGGATCTTCGCACTCGTCTTCCTCACTGTCTGGTTGGTACAGAGGGGAAGCAAGAAAAGGGCGGACATTCCGCCAAGCCAGGTTGAGCCGGACCGTCGCTTCGAAGCGATGCGACCTGATGCAAGTCTCGCTGGCCCCAATCCTGTGCGGAATGAGAAGGCGCAATATCGCAGGGCGGACGAGAAGCACAAGCAGCCCCAGCCAGGTGGAAAGGTCGCTCTTCATGGTCCTTTCGCCGCCAGGGTCGAGAATGCCAGCGATGTCGAAGGTGGTCGAGCGCTTCCATCTCAGATGGCGACAATCAATGGCTCGCCCATGGATACGACGCTCCGCCCACGCAGCCTGTACCCGTCCAACCCGTCTCCTGATCCGCGTCACCTGAACCATCAGCAGCCGGTCCGTTCCTCGTTGGCATACCCAGCACCAGCTCAGCCATCACCGGCATCCGTCCCACCTCTCCCGTCGACAAATACACGCCAGCCCAAATCTGCAATGCGACAGTCCGTTCATTCAACTCGATCACGACGGGAATCTGTCGCATCTGTTCATTTCGGAGGAGCGGGATTCGCCGCAGACTCGACAACGCCACCACCACTTCCTCCGCTCACCACTCGCCCAGTCATGCCGGCACCGAGTGACACATTCGGCCCAACTCCGCCATTGGCTATCCGCAAGTCGGTCGCCCCGGCTGTAGCCATACCGAGCTATTACGAATCCACCGGCCAGGCTGGCTATAATGACGAGGCTGGCCAAGGAGGAAGTGCCGCCCGACAGAGCCCATACAAGCACTCGGTCTACTGGAATAGCTCAAATGACTCGTCGATCCCCTCTTTGCCGCCGTATGCGAGCCCTCCGATTTCAAGCTCGAGCGAGCGCGGAAGGAGACCAAGCGCCGTGACCGCGGGGTCTGCAGGACCCGGGAGTAGCGGGACTGGGGGGAGAAGGCCGTCAGCTGGAAGGCAGGGGAGCGAAGATCGGGGCGGGATGATTTGAGATTGTATTAGCAATGATTTGTATACAGCTATTGATATTTTCGAACTCATTGACCTCTTGAGAGTTTGCCCGAAATATCCCTTCCCCTATCAGCGGACATGAGCAGATCTCCGGGTCGACCATCTTGAACCCCAACGTACGATACGCCTTGTTAAAGGCGACCGGCCATCCCCAAGACTTCCAAGATGAGCAACGAATCCAGTTATATCTCTCCGTCTCACGGGCTGCTCCAGCAAGCGACCCTAATCCAGCAAGGCGCCGAAGCCGTCAGCTGCTCATCTCCTCTCCAAGCAGCTCCGCTGACCCGGTCCGCAGAAAGTTTACCTGCTCCCTACTCTCTTTCCTCAACCAACCACCTACTGGCCTCCTTCTTCCCCCTCCGCCTACTCCTCCTCCTCTTCCCATCCCTCTCACCTGATTCGACCCATACCAGACCGACCCGTCATCCTAAAACACCGTTTCCCTAAAACCTACAGACACCCCACCCTCGATACCCAACTAACCAAATCACGACTCTCCTTCGAGGCCCGTGCACTCGCACGATGTACTCGAGCAGGAGTCATCGTCCCCCGTGTAATTTGGGTCGACGAGAGAGCTGGAGTTGTGGGAATGGAGAAGGTTGAGGGATGGAGTGTGAGGGAGGTTTTGGGGGGTGGGGCGGAGGATGAGGTTGAGGAGGATCTGGGGGAGGACGAGTTTGATCCTGAGGAGAGACTTGGGGAGTTGAATCTGGATGAGGGAGAGGAGGTGGAGAGTGAGGGGATGGTGGCGTTACGGCGGATAGGCTGTACCCAAGGTATGTACAAATTCCAGGCTTTTATGGTATGGCCCCGCTGACGTCCCCAGAACACCTCATGGCCTCCATCGGCACCGCCCTGGCCCGACTGCATTTTACGACAATCATTCACGGGGACCTGACAACATCCAACATGATGGTCCGGCTGACACCCAATGCTTCCTCACCATACGAGATCGTTCGTCCTCTGTTGATCAACACTCACCTTGTTGGTCACTGATCAGCTGTCTTGGATAGGTATTAATCGATTTCGGACTCTCCTCGACTGCTCAATACCCTGAGAATTATGCGGTGGACCTGTATGTCCTGGAACGGGCTTTCGCCTCGACCCACCCGGCTTCAGAGGGTTTATACGCCGGTGTGAGCTTTGCCAGCAAGGACGGTTCTGGCAAGATGGCTGATGCGTCGAAAAGGTGCTCGAGGCGTATGCGAAGGGTCTGGGGGAGAAGAAATGGCGTCCGATCGAGACCAAGCTGAAGGAAGGTGCGTGCATGTCCCTCTCTTGTAGGGAGGCGTTGACCTATTGGTAGTGCGACTGAGAGGGCGAAAGAGAGATATGACGGGTTGATGATGCAGCTGTTACGCGATCGTTGTCACCGACATCGAGATGGAAATCGATCGATACACTACAACATGTTTTCAACATCGGCTACCTAACTAAAAGTCGCATGATATCTCGAAGATTAAGGAAATACAAAGTAATTACCAATCACGGGGTATCGCTGAGTTATGACGCTAATCACACAGAAATGCGGGGCCGCGAAGAAGAAGGTCGGCATCACTGAAGCGAGATACTTGAAAGACAGCGTAAGGACGACATAAGGCGCAGTGGGGAGATCAAGCTGCAAAGTCGAGGTCGGGCGAGACCCATTGCTTCTTGGACTTGAGGCTTCGACCCTTGCGTCGGGAGGGGCAATGACGCGTCGGATGTTTTGATCGTTTGGCGTCACGAGGCTCGTGCTGTCCTCGCTTCCGATTGACCGCCTGGGAAGCAGAGTCGAGCGTGAGCACCAGCGAGATACGAGACGGCCGGATCCGCAATGGCTCGAGTTGCGGTATGTTCCGAGGCCGAGGACCGTCGTCTCCCTGGACTTGGGCTCGAGCGACAGCTGCAAGCCATCCGGGAGGGGGAATTACAGTGACGCGCTTCGGCTGCTGATTATACAGCCAACTCGGACGCAAATTCAGAAGAACCGAGCTTGATAATGAAATCGATCCGACCTGAATTGGTCCAAAGTTACAGCTGATCGTCAGAACCCCTCTTGACCGCGACAAGCTACCTACTGTCACTTGCGCTCCCTGCCGGAGGGCAACGAGTGCCTCAGCCCCCTTGCGCTCGGCCGCGCTCGGTCCCCTCCGTACGCTTCGCGCCTGATGATTCCCTGCCCCATGGAACTGACCGCGTTCTGCTCCCAAGTGCGCGATCCTGCAGTCCCAGCGGCCCTAGCTATTGTTCCCGCCTCATGCTTCTTCCCTTTGACTGTCGGCGCGGAATGGCTGATTGTGGTGCGAACACAGGGAGGCGAAGCCGTCGATCCATTCGCAGCTCTTGCCTTCTCCCACAGAGCTTGAGGCCAATACTGACCATTATGCTCCCGTTGCTAAAGTGGTCAGCTCCTTTCGAATAAGGAGCTACAGTACTGACGAGTATTCCGTAGGCATTGCAAAGCCGCTTGCCCTTATTTTACTCCATCTCGATCAAGCCACATTGACGTTTCGTCTTGACATCAATCAGCCCCTAGTGACTTTACAGCGAACAACGAGGCTTCTTTAGACCAGGCAGGCTGACTGACCTGGTTACATCCGCACCGAGCGCATGGCCCGGGGCGGATGGGTCTCCGTTCTATTGCTCCTCCGTCGTTTTGCGGCTGCGCCTCGAATCGTCCTGACTCTCGCCTGCGACATTCGTGACATCACCGCCTGAACAGTACAGCGTGAACATCTACCTTCTTACATGCCTCAAAACGATACCACTCACTGTGTCGTCGCGCCTAACAAGCTTGTCCGTCTGGTTGATTTTCACTCGAGCCTAGCTGATCATTTATCCAGAAGCTGTCATCTAAGAATCAGTCAGGTAAACATAGCCAAGACACCTGGAAGGCCCGGCCATCGGAGCGGGAGACGAGATGGACATCGGGACATGAACCGCGGCCTTCGACCCCTGTCTGAGTTGTATCGCATCTTTTCCCGAATCAATCTCGAGCGGAGAATCCAGACTCCCGATCCGCTCATCAATGAACGATTCTGACAGGAAGGCCCCCATTGATTGAGGGAACACCATAGAAATGCAAAGGAGGGGTCAATCATCGAAGAGCCCTTCCAAAAGAGGCTCAAGGTTGAAGACGAAAGAACTCACCTCAAAAACGCCTCACTTCCTCCATTTTGACGACACGAGCTCGCCGAGTGAGAAGAGGAGTGGAAGAGATGAAGAAGCAATGAGGAAGATAAGATGGAACAGGGTCTGGCAGCCGCGCTAAAATAGCGATCCGAGCGCACGCTGCAACTCCCTCCTTTGGGCATCTACGCCCTCGACTCCCTGACCTCGAGCCATCATCGTCATGATCGATCGTTATCGCTACGTCGTTGTCGTCGGTCGCGGACTGATCAGTCATGATTTATCCTAGCTTCGGGTATGTCTGACGGTAAAGACGTTGCGGGAGATTGAGTCCCTTTACGAATTCCATCAGTCCCCGGTCTGCTCAGTTCCTAACGGAGCCATTTCGAGATCATCACCTCGAACAAGCCGACGAGCGCATGGAGGAGGTACATGTGCCACAGCTTTGTGACGCGCGATTGGGAGAAGGTGAGGAGCATCCTCTGGATTGATGTACCCGTTCCGATTAGCTCCAGTCCCGCAGTGAATAGGGACAGACCCATCAGTGTGACGGGAGCAATAAGAAGCGTCACCACGAGCTCCGAGGTCTCCGCTGGGTTATACGCACAAACAGCGGGTCGAACCAATTATTAGGGCAAGTTGAAGCGCACTTAGGGGATCGTTAGGGGCGTACTCGATGCATGTCACAAGCTTGTCAGTCGAGCTTACGGTCTGCGGCAGGCAAGAGTCTTGTCTGCTGTCGCGTATCGAGAACCCTCCCCCTCAACAAAGCTTGTTGGCAAACCGCCGGCCGAACGACCGTCCAGAATCCAGAATCAAGAAGAATTAACAATCGTTGATGTCGGAGATAAATTTACCCACGTCCGATATCCGAAAGGACCAGCTAGGCCCGATGTCAGGGTCACTCTCAACCCCTCCGGTTAATGCAACTTTCGTTCCTCTTTCTTCTATTCAGCTTTTATCTCATCAACTCTCGGCAAGCATGTCTCACCGAAAGGTGAGTATCCCTCCACTTCAGCCCGGCCGAGCAAGGCGCGGACAAGTGGCAGCCGTATAGTCGGGCGGAAAGAGGAGGGGGGGGATGTACTGGGACAACGATGGGGGTGGGATGGGTCATAGGCGCTGATGCTGATATAACTTTACACAGTATGAAGAGCCTCGTTCAGGCTCGCTTGCCTTCCGTGAGTCGAGCTGATACTGAAGAGAGAAGTGGAGCCGCTAAATATCTGTTTCCAGTTCCTCGAAAGAGGGCAGCCCGGCACAGGGGTAGGGTCAAGGCCTTCCCCAAAGTGAGCCTCCTCGCTTTCAGACTGGTGTATGAGCAAAGCAGGCCTCTACCGTCAGCTATCTGACAGGGGGAGGCGCGGGGAGACAGAGACCATCCGTATTTAAATCTTGGCTAACACTTCGCTCCAGGACGACCCGAAGAAGCCTGTCCACCTCACCGCTATCCTTGGCTACAAAGCCGGGATGTCCCACGTTGTTCGTGACTTAGACCGACCAGGATCAAGTGAGTGACAGGCATGGATTCCCAGGAATCCGCTGACTCCATGCAGAAATGCACAAGCGAGAGGTTGTCGAGGCTGTCACCGTGATCGAAACCCCTCCCATGGTCGTCGTCGGTGTTGTCGGATATGTCGAGACTCCCCGAGGACTGCGCTCTTTGACCACTGTGTGGGCGGAGCACCTGAGTGATGAGGTGAAGAGGCGATTCTACAAGTAAGTTTTACCCCGATCAATCTGAGTCTCGGCCTGATCCCCGCAGGAACTGGTACCGGAGTAAGAAGAAGGCATTCACCAAGTACGCCAAGAAGCACGCAGACAATGGTGGTCAATCGATCAGTCGTGAGCTCGAGCGTATCAAGAAGTACTGCACCGTCGTCCGGATCCTCGCCCACACTCAGCTCTCCAAGACTGGCCTCAAGCAGAAGAAGGCGCACCTAATGGAGATCCAGGTCAACGGCGGGAGCGTGGCGGACAAAGTGGAGTTTGCGAAGGGCCACTTTGAGAAGACGATCGAGGTTGGATCGATCTTCGAGCAGGACGAGGTGATCGACATCGTTGCCGTGACGAAGGGTCATGGTTTCGAGGGCGTGATTCATCGATGGGGTGTGAAGAAGCTGCCGAGGAAGACGCACAAGGGTCTCCGAAAGGTTGCTTGTAAGCAACAAAAGCCATGATATCAGGTCTCAGCTGATGATAGGCTTCAGGTATCGGTGCATGGCATCGTGCGTTCTTGCCATACTGATGTGACTGTATCTGATTTTTCAATAGCTTCGAGAGTCATGTACAGTGTGGCGCGTGCTGGTCAGAAGTGAGCTTGATTCCCATCTCCATCACACTACCATACCCACAATCCCTGCATGGCTGTTGCCTCTCCGAATGCTGACTCCGAGATCAGCGGTTATCATCAGCGATCATCGATGAACCACAAGTGAGGCTGACTTAACCACGAATCTTCGGCCTCTGACGCAAAACAGAATCTATCGCATCGCCAATGGCGCCGACGAGGCTAGCGGAGCCACTGAGTTCGACGTGTCGAAGAAGGGTAAGTTCTGATCCTAGACCATCCGGGTTTCAAGCTCATGCATATCTTAGGTGTGACCCCTCTTGGTGGTTTCGTGCGGTGAGCTTGACTAAGCTGTCCATCTTTGAGCTTCGCTCATTCGGCTGGCAGATACGGCATCGTGAAAAACGACTTCGTCATGATCAAGGGATGCTGCCCCGGCCCCGTGAAGCGCATCCTCACCCTGCGAAAAGCTCTCCGAACCCACACCTCCCGATCTCACCTCGAGAAGGTCCAGCTCAAAGTGAGTGGACTATGTAGCTAGTCATTGGCTCTCGCTGAATCCATTGCGTTCACCCTAGTACATCGACACGACCTCGAAGATGGGCCACGGGAAATACAACACGCCGGAGGAGAAGGCCTCGTTCCTGGGGCAGATGAAGATCAAGTCTGTTGCATAGGTCGGAGGTCCCAATGGTCCTGCGTGAGGGAGGTTCCGGAGCGCCCCGTTCCACTCTGTATAGTCCCGTTGCAGACATTCATGCACATCATGGAAACTATTCCGGGCGATCAAGCTCCGCGTTTGAGGCAAACGCAGCTGGAATCTTGCTTAAGCAATCTGGACCCTCACTTCTTGCTAGTGCTGATGACAGCGATTTCGAGAAAGTCACTGTGATTAGTTGCTCAGCCGTCAGAGCTCGCGACGTCCCTCCTGAAAGTCAGAATGATCGCCATCCGCAAGGCCATGAGGATGATATGACATGCAGGGTATGTACTCCAGCTGGGTATCGTATTTCTTCCAGCCACTCATCGGTTCTTCGTTTGTCTGACCCATCATCAGTCTGTGCCCCACCACACGAACAGAATCTGACCCACCGGAACGTGAACTTCTTCCTGGTCTGCGAAAACTCCCCCAACTTATGACCCACCATCTCCTCCGAAACACTAACAGGCAAGAAATCCTTCCCGTTATGCACCATGAATCTCAATCCCACGAAATTCGGGACGATGGTGCAGGCTCGGGACTTGGTGTAGATGGGTGTGTTGTTCTTGAGGGCTGTTGTGAGGGAGGGGAAGGCTGTGAAGTAGGGGCCTGGCTGGGGTTAGCTGAGTTTCGGAACGATAAGATTCGGGACGATAAGGAGGAGAGGGGTAGACCTTTCCAAGTGGAACGGCGGAGGAGGAGTGTAGTCGGCCGCATGAGATCGAGTTAGCGGTACATGAGAGGTCCGGAGGTGTCCAATCGGCAGAGTGATGTCGCAATTGAGCTTCGAAATCAAGGCAGTGACGTGTCAAAGCCAAAAAGTTCCGCAAGAACAGTAGGCATGTTCGCGCTCAACTTTTCTGAATCCGCCAAAATAAGCCAGTACAGCCAGCGATCAAGCTCTCTAGTCCAGTCTCTCTCGAGCTTGTCGCTCCCTTCCCAGTCTTTTGGGCTCAAAGCGTTCTCTATTCCTTGACGGACTAGACATTCACTCAAGCGGATTCGAGCAAGATGTCTGGGGGAGTGCCGGTCATCATGATGAGTGAGTTTGTCAGCTGTGCAGATACCCGGAGCCGTTCTTCGCTTTCGAGTAGCGATGCTGTGCTGACATGCTACACCTTCTTCAGATACAGGGCCCGAGCGACAGACCGGACGGAAGGCACAGACGGCTAATATCGTTGCCGCCAAAGTAAGCTGATAGTTGTCCCACGGCATGCAGGCATTTCATGGCTCAATAGGCTGATACAGCTTTCGTAGACCGTCGCAGATGTCATCCGAACATGTCTTGGGCCCAAAGCTATGTTGAAGATGATCCTTGATCCCATGGGCGGTATCCTGTGAGTGCACCTTGATCCGAAGAAAGGTGTAGCTAATGATGCGCAGCCTTACCAATGACGGCCACGCTATCCTTCGAGAGATTGACGTCGCTCATCCCGCTGCGAAGTCGATGATCGAGCTCTCTCGGACACAGGATGAGGAGGTCGGAGACGGCACTACCAGCGTAATCATTTTGGGTGAGCATTCTCCATGTGGTTTAAAAAAGTCTCTCTCATACCTCCAGCTGGCGAGATTCTGGCCTACTCCCTTCCCCTGCTCGAGCGGAATATCCACCCAGTCGTCATTAATCGTGCTTTCAAAGCAGCTCTGAATGATGCGCTCGAGACCATCGCCAAAATCTCTGTTCCCGTCAACATCTCGTCCGAAACCGAAATGCTCGCTCTCATCAAGACCTCCATCGGAACGAAATTCTCTTCTCGGTGGTCTGACCTCATGTGCAGTCTGGCTCTACAAGCTGTGCGGACTGTCGCAGTGACCGCCGAAGCTGAGAATGGCCTGGTCGGCGGTGACAAGGGCGCTTTGCTTAATATCAAGACCGTCGACATCAAGCGGTATGCCAGAGTAGAGAAGGTGCCGGGAGGAGAGATCGAGGATTGTCGAGTGTTGAGCGGGGTGATGATCAACAAGGATGTGACACATCCGAAGATGAGGAGGCGGATAGAGAACCCTAGGATCGTCCTGCTTGACTGCCCGCTGGAGTACAAGAAGGGCGAGAGTCAGACAAACATCGAGATCACCAAGGAGGAGGACTGGAATAGGGTGTTGCAGATCGAGGAGGAGCAGATCAAGGCGATGTGTGATAAGATCATCGAATTCAAGCCGGATATCGTGTTCACCGAGAAGGGCGTTTCGGGTGGGTCAACCACACTTTGGACCTCTACGCCGGCACTGACTTCCAGTAGATCTCGCTCAGCACTACCTGATCAAGGCAAACATCACCGCAATACGACGAGTCCGCAAGTCCGACAATAACCGAATCGCACGAGCTGTCGGCGCGACCATCGTGAACCGGGTGGAGGATTTGCGAGACAACGACGTCGGGACCGAGTGTGGTTTATTCCACATCCAGAAATTCGGGGACGAGTGAGCCTATCATGCTCAAAGATTGCAACTTCTGACCACGATAGATATTTCACCTTCCTTGACGAGTGCAAATCCCCCAAGGCATGCACGATCCTCCTTCGTGGGCCATCAAAGGATATCCTCAACGAGATCGACCGGAATTTGGCGGATGCTATGTCAGTCGCTCGCAATGTCGTCTTCAACCCTATCCTGGCGCCTGGTGGAGGAGCGACGGAGATGGCTATCTCGGTAGCGCTAGGCGAGAAGGCGAAGACATTGCCAGGTGTCGCTGGGGCACCCTACAAGGCGATTGCGGACGCATTGGAGGTGATCCCGCGGACGCTGGTGCAGAACTGCGGAGGGAATGCGATTAGGGCATTGACTGAGCTGAGGGTGAGCCGCGCCCGCCATTCATGAAAGAACTTCTTGCTAACGGTTTTGCTCGTAGGCAAAACACGCCGAGGGTCATCATCTCTTCGGGGTGGATGGAGATACGGGCAAAGTCGTCGACATGAAGGTCTACGGCCTCCTTGAGTCCGCCAGCGTGAAGATACAAACGCTCAAGACTGCCATCGAAGTGCGTATAACCCATGGCTATGCCCTGATCCTGCTGACCAACCAAGTCTGCAACCTTGCTTCTCAGAGTGGACGACATCGTTTCCGCGCGACGGCCTGGTGAGGAAGGAGGGGGCGGAGGAGGAGGAGGAGTGCAGACGATGGGTGGGGAGATGGGTGAGGATGGGCCAGGGGAAGGTCCGGAGATGTAGATAAAATGCATTCAGTGCAATCCGGAAACTAAATCTCGGGCAGAAGTCGGGATGAAAGAACCCGGTCAGGTACACGTTCCACTAAGTCTCAAATGATTCCTCCCTCGCTACGTTGACATTTCTCTCGTTCGGATCTCAGTTGAATCAACAAATACTGCTCAGCCGTCGAGCGACATCGCCATGGCCGGCTTCATCCTCGGCACCGGCTCAGGCGTGCTCGCCGCGGCCGCCGTGTACTACACCATCTCAACCTCCATCTCCGCATCCACCTCGTCCCTCCGCTCCGAGTATGTCTCACCCTCACTTCCCAATCCCAATCCCTCTTCCTCTCACTTCCCAAACGAGGCTTCAGGCTTGTCCCTTCCGTTGCTCACTGCTCATTCTCGTCTCTCACTTCCCCATGCCTCCTTGTTCCCTCACCACCATGCTAGGGACTAAGGCTCAAACCAGACTACACAACTCTACCCACCTCCTCACCATCTCCCTCTCCCCCACACCCCTCCCGGCACCCTCATCATACCTAGGTCTCCGCCATCCCCCGTCCCCGACTTTCTCCGAGATACTTCGATCACGTTGGAATCTCGCTCTGGGGCGGGCGGTGGGGGGAGTGAGGGAGACGGATTGGGCGGGTGTGGGGATGGCGGTGTGGAGTGAGGGACGGGGGCTGGCCAGCAAGCTAGGAGGACAAGCTGAGAAGGTAGTCGAGAAGGTTCAGGAGGTCAGGCGGGAGGAGGCGAGGTACGTGGTAGGGGAGAAGTATACAGGCGGGAGCGAGGGGGTGGTGAAGACAGAGCGGGATTTGGAGAGGCGGGTGGAGGGGAGGTTGGTTTGACGAATTTGTCCCAGTTGGGGAATGGTATACCACATGGCGATATGCTCGAGACAGTCGAGGTCCGCCTGGAATTCAATCGGAGTCCCATCCCTAAGGCAAGGGAGTGCAGCGTCCTGATCTGCTCACTGTAAATGAAAGCTTCCGTACGATATCTAACTATTGTCTTTTGGATGTCAGTCGGGGGCGACGAGATTCTTCGTTTGTCATCGGTCCTCAACGTCCTGGTGTCAACTGTACTGATAAGTTACGCTGCTGGCCCGCCTGATACTGAACGATAGAGAGGCATTTTAGGTTTCGACAGATCAAGGGAAAATGCATATGGTGTGCTCATGAATCCGTACGGGAGCATGAAATGCTCGTGAAATAGAAGAACATGCTGGGACCAAGGGCTCGGCCAAGAAGCATGAAGAGAAGAGAAAGGGGAAACCCTCATTCTGCGGACCGATGTCAGCGCTGCTATTTCAAACCCAGTAAATGACCTACCGATACTATGCAAATATGTACAATCCGCTCCCGCCCGACAACTACTGAGCATCAGCAATGTCTCATTCTCGAAAGCGCGACCTACTCATTCTTGAGCCAAAACCGGCAGACTTGCGTCTTGAACCTCCCTGGCCTGACATTCCGCCTGAACCCACCCCTCCCACCCCCTCGGCCACCATCACGATCATGTTCCGGCAGATCGTCGTAGTTCCTCTGATAGTTGTTCTGCCCACCCCACGGTGGGCGTCCCTCTGCGTACGGGTCTAGCCGACCCCAGCGATTTTGTGACGGTGCTTGTGGCTCGGGATAGCCGTAGCCATATGGTTGGGGTGCGGGTTCGGGCTGGGCGAAGGGGTATGATGGACCGGGTTGCGGAGCGGCGAGGACATTGGGGTTGATCTTTCCCAGAAGCTCGGTGATTGACGTGGAGCGTGGTGCTATTGCCGTAGGTACGGTCGGTGCAGGAGCGGCGGGTCCGAAGTCCCATGTTCGCGTGTCTGGTCCCCGGACTACGAGCCGGACACCTGTCTCGGCTGGTTCGGGAGGGATCGTTCCGGGTAGATGGGATACGGCGAGGATGCCGTGCTCGCGAGCTTCTTGGTCTGCCATCTCGGGTGTCTGTATTGACAGCGGCTCCGGATGGTCGTAATAGACTGTTCGGCCTCGTCATTTGACTGCTTTACTTTTGCGAGGAAGCAGACTCACCATCCGGCTCGTACCAGTCGATGACCTCCTCGATCCCCTCATGCGCTCTCAAAGCCTTACCCTCATCCATATCCAACTGATGGGTACTCATCCCGTGGACATCATCCTGCCAAGGTGCCGCATCGAGCTCATGTTCAGCCTGACTGAAAACTCGTATCGATACGAGATCCCCGCCATCGGGAACCAAGTCGTTGAATCTGACCATATGACCCTTCTTGTTGACCTTTGGCTTATGTTCGATCACTTCGGCGGGGGTGCCTGGCAGAGGAGCAGGACCGGGAACCGGCGAATCTGACTTTTTGAGCAGCTTACTCATGGTTGCCGAGAGCAAGCTCGAAGTTCCGGATGTCGAGGGTGCAGCGATCGATGGAGGTGCTGACGGATCGCGTTTCTTGATGTCGGGTAGCTTGGGCTTCGGCTTAGGAGCGGCAGATGGCGGTGGAGCACCAAAGAAGGTCATGTCGGTTACAGCTGGTTTGACGGGCGCTTTGTCCTTGGGTGGTGGCGGCTTCGAGGCGGTGGGCGCTGGTGGCCGATTGACTGTAGTTGGTAGCCTTGTCGAGGAGGAAGATGCAACCTCCTGCTTGACCCCGTTCGAATTGGCTGATGCCCTCACATCAGGCTTCCGACCCTTGCCACCTAGGACGACGATATGTCAGTGCAGCAAGCGAATCAAGATCGGCACGACGCACTGCTTTCCCCCTCTTCGACTTTCGGGATGTTTCGATTCGCTGGGAACAGTTTGTCCGCGCACCAGTTATGGTATTTCTCATACGCGCTCGTGATCTCGTCTTCATTGCTGAATCCTGCATAAATTGACAAAAAGAGCGCAATGATCAGTACGACTCTCTTTTCATACAGCCCCGATGCATCTATCAAACGAGACTCCTGACGCTTACCCCTATCCATCACCTTCTCTGCGACAGTCTTCGCTAGACGACCAATCTTGTACTCCACCATATAGTTTACCGGCATGTCTGTCCGTCCTAGCACCTTTGATACACATCAGTACGTTTTGCTTTTCAGCATGTAGGTGAATCCTACCTTGAAAAGAGGAGCTATTGCTGGCTCCCATTCCGCTGGATCCTTCACGAACATGCGCAACCATTTCTGAATGACCGAAGTATACCTCTCATCGTCCGCCATAGCGCGAAGGTAATCATTTGTCGCAAACTCCGCGAGGGCCGAGAGGAGCTCGCGCAATTGAGTGGGACTCGGAGCGAATTGGGGCGGCAATGTTTCGTGCTTGACCACCCTATCTCGAAGGAGTTTGAACAGCGGAACTGGCTTACTAGACCGCAGAGCCTCGCGAGTGATAAGCCCTCGGACCGTCGACATGGTGATGTGCATTGGTGCGGAGCTCGATGGACCACCGCGAGCAGGCTCATCGCGGTTGGTCGTGGGTGGATGATCGTCCATGCTCTTCCGCTTCGGCAGAACGCGATCTATCGACGAAGAGTCGATTCGCGGTCGTTTAGGCTGCATCGGCTCGGGAAAGGATGGAGACAGCGCTGAGGGGCTGTAAGGTCTTTTCCCTTGGGCGACCGGGACGGCAGAGATTGGAACTGGGCTGAAGCTGGATAACGAAGTAGCGCTTGGAGGTTGTATATCGGCGAATGGCGATTCATCTCTCTCTTGGGGTGATGATTGAGGCAATGTAGGTGATGGTGATGGAGAAGAGATTGTGATAGCATTTTGCCTGCGGCAATTCAGTCATGGGTCCGTGTGGTTAAAGTTCGCTTACATTGCATTTCCGGTTGTACTGGGACCCGCTGATGTAGGAAGAGATTGCTCGTATGGAGAAAATGGTTGAGATGGCTGCGGGAGAATGTCCTGCATCTGTACATATCCATGAGTCTCCGGCGCTTGCTGATTCCTAAAGATCTGTTGAGGAGCTAAGGAAGAAATGTATGGTCAGCTTGTGCTACCTTTCCTCTTTCCTGGGGGACAAGGATCGCCATCCGCCACACAGACAGCAAGAGCGGGAAAGTCACGTGACCGCCACAAACACGGGGCCGCGTGTATGCCTTCTACAGCGTCATCCGGAAACTCGGCATTATCGTTTCGAATCGGTGCCCTGGAGGACCTTCCGCTGTCATCCTCAGCCATGCAGAGTCCAAGAGGGGATCTTAGTGGTACCATGCAATGCTATCGTCTGATGTCAAGCTTTTCATCAACCTCATAGATGCCTTCGAAAAAATTCGTGTCGCGCGAACAATGCCGCCAGAAGCATTAGGTGTGAAACGGTAGACGTGGCGAGGCGACCGTTTCCCAAGGGAGATTGCGGGCTCACCTTGTGGATATCCGTATTGCAGATCAAACATCCCCTGGTCGAGAAGTTTGGTGGCTCCGCCGTTTGGCCTGTGTTCTCCTTTCATGGCGTCTCGTTGAACCCATGTCCAACCATCCTCCTCCGACATCCCCTCCCCAACCTTTATCCGCCAATATAACCAGTCCTCTGGTGACTGGAAGGCGCGGATAGGGTGATCATGAAGTTCCGCCTCTAGCCATGCGTGTTGATCGGGTTGTTGACTGTGAAGGTAATGATACCAGCAAAGAAGGCGAGCGGGGCGGGACACATGACAGGTGACGGGAGTGATATGGTCAGTGGCGAAGGAGGAGGGTGAGAGAGGGGAAGAGGGGGACGGGGGGCCGATGTTGAACTCTGGTAAGCCGTAGCCTTTCCCCTAATGATCAAATGACACGTACGCGTACTGTTGCAGGATAGCTGGTGCGTTCATGAGGATGAGTCGATTCTGGCAAACTCCGCAGATAACGCGATATGTATCTCTGTATACCCCAAAACCTTTCCCTCGCACACGCTATTTATGAGAAGACCAGAAGACTAGCGCTCCTCGCGCTCGTAGAAACACCAGACTTCAGCCCTCAAAACGAGAAATCAATAATCGGTTGGATGCAAGAGAATTGGAAGGAAAGGAGAGAAGCGCGGGATAGCGAATCGGCAGGCTAAATGGAAAGAAATACATTTTCTTTTGCGGGTCTTTTCCCTCGAAAAGGTTGTCGGAAAGGGAGAATATTCGGCATAACCTAGATCATCGAATCCGAGCTTCCATCGACAAGCGGATCTGTGAAGAGAGACTCCTGCTCACCCCACGGGGTGTAGCTTGCGAGATGTCTTACCCTCCAACGGCGAGCCACCATGAAGAAGATGGAGCGAATAGTCCGCTCATGAATGGGAATGGGAACCCGAACGGGGATGCGGAGCACGGCAAACCTGCCGAGGAGGAGGAGGAGATTGATCTCATCCGGTAAGCACGAGTACATGTATGGGACGTAAGCTGATGCAGGCCTCGAACTTTTAGACGATATGAGGATTTCAGCACCGTTGGCATGTCCACCCCTTGTTTCGCTGCTACCTTCCGACTGATCGACGGAAACAGACTGGATTCAAGACTCCTTGCACGAGCGAAACCTCCGAGCTAAAGGTGCACCGCACGCGAATGCTCTGACTCAAAGGCTTGACAAGCTTGACGGCGTCGCCGGCTACCTGTGGCGGCTGTTGCGTCAAGCCCTCGAAGAAGGTCAGAACTGGGTGATCATCACTATTGCAGGTACGACGCTTTGCTCCACCTGTTCCGTTGGCTGATGAGCCAGGTGTGGGCATCGGCATCAGTGCTGCCCTCATCTCAGTCATCACCGTCTGGTTGTCGGATATGAAGATGGGGTACTGCACGACCGGGTGGTGGTTGAGCCAGAAGTTCTGCTGTCTCGAGGTTGCCGATGAAGGTGAGGGATGCGCAGAATGGAGGAACTGGGGTGGAGTCGAGCCCTTTCGGTGGATCTTCTACATCCTCTTCGCTGTGAGTAGCGGCTTGTGGATCTTCCCATCAGAGCCAAATCCCTGGGAATGCCTGATCTAACAGCTGCTGATGGTCACGAACAGGCAATGTTCTCCTTCTCTGCCGCACATCTTGTACGATCTTTCGCTCCCTATGCAGCCGGTTCAGGCATTTCCGAGATCAAGTGCATCCTGGGAGGATTCGTCATCAAGGGCTTCCTAGGATTTGAGACCTTCTTAATCAAGGGGCTGACTCTCGTAAGCTCCCTCAATCTACAGTATTCGCGTCTGACAAGGTGATAGCCACTGGCAATTGCTTCGGGACTCTCAGTCGGGAAGGAAGGTCCTTCGGTCCATGTGGCGTGCAGTTTTGGGAACGTCGTGGCGAGGCTTTTCAGTCGATACGATCGGAGTCATCGCAAGTTCTTGGATCTCCAGGCGATTATCTTGCTGAGTTGAAAAGACAGTCAAGATGAGAGAGATCGTCACCGCTTCAAGTGCGGCCGGAGTCGCTGTAGCTTTCGGGTCTCCGATTGGTGGAGTGCTATTCTCTATGGAGGTAAGAATCTGCCTCAAGTGTCCACCTCCAGCTGATAGACTTCAGGAAATGAACCAAACATTTTCGAACCGGACGATGTGGCAGAGCTTCGTCTGTGCCCTGGTCGCGACCTTCACTCTTGCTGTATGCCCTCAGCTGGTACGGTAGATACTGTGGGCTGATAAGCATTCAGTCCATGGACCCTTTCCGTACCGGCAAGCTCGTCCTCTTCCAGGTTTCCTACGACCGGGATTGGCATTACTTCGAGATCCCCGCTTACATCATCATCGGCATCTTCGGTGTGGGCTCATTTCCATCGACGAACAGGCGGCGCTGATCTGGTCAGGGACTTTACGGGGCATTTGTGATCCGCTTCAACCTCCAAGTCGCAGCGTTCCGGCGGAAACATCTCGCCCAGCACGGCGTAGCTGAGGCGGTGACCTTGGCAACAATCAGCGCCTTTGTTGGCTATCTCAATCGCTTCTTGCGCATCGATATGACGGAAAGCTTGGATATCCTATTTCGGGAATGTGAAGGAGGTGGCGATCACCAAGGATTGTGTCAGTGAGTGTCGATGCCCAGAATCATCGCGTATCGATCAATCTGACATTGAAAACAGGACTGCATCACAGTGGAGGATGGTCAATTCGCTTCTGCTCGCTACGATCGTGCGCGTCGCCCTCATCGTCGTCTCGTACGGATGCAAGGTGCCCTGCGGGATCTTCGTGCCGTCCATGGCTGCCGGTGCGACCTTTGGGCGGATGATCGGTATCCTGGTGAAGGCAATGCATAGGTGCGCACATTGGCTCGACGTAGACCGAGGCTGATCTTCCGACCAGCGCTTACCCTACAGCACCTTGGTTCGCTGCCTGCCAGCCGGATGCGCCTTGTATCACACCTGGAACCTATGCCTTCCTTGGAGCTGCTGCAGCTATGGGGTAAGGAAGATTTGCTCATTTGGTAAGGAATGTGCTGAGACACATTTCAGAGGTGTCACCCGTCTCACAGTTACAGTCGTTGTCATCATGTTCGAGCTCACTGGTGCTTTGACGTATATCTTGCCGACCATGGTTTGTCGTTGTTCACTCTAAACTGTCTAGGCTGACCAACCACCTCACCTCAGATCGTCATGCTGGTGACCAAAGCCGTCAGCGACCAATTTGGTGGAGGCGGCATCTCGGACAGGATGATCAGGTTCAACGGATATCCTTTCCTTGAGAAAGAGGACAAAGAGGATGGCGACCACGCCTTCATCGAGCCAAGTGGGTTGCATGAATGCTCATTGCCGATAAATCCTGATGGGAAGCAGTCGCCAATGTGATGAAGAAGGACATCATCGTTATGAATGCATCCGGCATGCCGTTGCAAGAGATCGGTGAGTCATCATAGATCCATTGCTGATTCGACTGACATTCACAGGCGAGATTGTTCAGAGCACGAGCTATCAAGGCTTTCCAGTCCTTCGCAGCGAAGAAGACCGCACGGTCACCGGATTCGTTCGAAAGACGGAGCTTCGCTATGCTTTGGGTGTGCACTTTCCTTGCAATTGTCCATTAGCGTGCTGAGAACTACAGACAAGGCCCGTCGGACGCGTAGTCTTGCCGAACAAGCCACCTGCACTTTTGAATGCACCACGGACGACACGGACGACATCGACGGTCTACCTGCGCAACCTGACATTGTCCTCCCTGGCCGCCAACATAGCTTTCATCGCTCGCTTGTCATCGCACCAAGGGATGCGCAGTCCAGGGGCAGTGGGGTCGAAGCGGAGCATGTAGATTTTGGGCAGTACGTGGATGAGGTGAGTCCGTCCCCTTGGTCTCAAGAGTGGGCTGATGTACTATAGACACCTCTGACGGTCAGCCCAAAAATGCCATTGGAGATTGTGATGCAGCTATTCCGGCGCATGGGGTGAGTGCTGTTCTACTATTGTCTCACTCCGGTTAATTGAAACACAGGCCACGAGTCATCTTGGTATCCCATGAAGGTCAACTCGTCGGCCTGGTCACCGTCAAGGACGTCCTTCGTTACGAGGCTGCCATCGCACACCGGGAAGCTAAACCCACCGTCTCCGAACCTCGCGATCGCAATCATTCGATGGCGTCCTCCCATGGATGGCATGATGCGAGGGCGAGCGTCGGAGTGGGGGAAGAGAGTACGAATGGGCTGGAGTTGACACTGGAGGAGGCTTTTGCTTGGGCGCGGATACGACGGAGTAGGGTGTATGATGTGTTTGAAGGGCTGGTGCGACGTGCACGGGGTCGACCTCGAGAGACTGGACATGAGGCGGCATACGAGTTGGGGATGACTGAGGAGAGACGGGATAATGGATGATAAGAGCTGTACATGGGTATGCAGGTTTATCTTAGGGATTCAGAGGAGGTTCATGCGTTACTTTGGATTGAAGGCAGGCTATGGATAAAGCTAAGGTGATTGTGGTGATTGTAGAGATCCAACGATGCGAAGCTTGCAATGCAGCTTTCAATGAGGCTTTGTGCTAAAATAAATGATTCATCGAGATTGTACCATGCTATCTACGATATATACATGAGGAGACGGACACTATATGCGAGGATATGACTAGATAAGCTCATAGCCTTCGTCCTTCTCCTCGTTCTTCTCGGCTTCAGCGGTGTGCTCAGCTTCGGCGACCTTCTCAGTCTCAGTGGGTTCCTCAGACTTCTCCTCAACCGGAGCAGACTCCTCGACGTGCTGCACTTCGGGGACCTCGAATCCCTCAGCCTCCTTCACCTCCGCGACAGGCTCGGACTGCTTCTCTTCGACGGCGGGAGTGGGCCCGGCATTCTCGACGACGGAAGCTGGATGAGTGGCGGCATCGACAGCGGTAGCGGTATGGTTCTCCTCTGTATCAACCGTCGACGACCCGCTCGAATGGCCTTCATCATCCTCACTCTCGACCTCTCCCTTCTCCCTCTTCTGTTTGACCTCAAGCCAAAGTGCATCCCTCTTCTTCTCCAGGTCCTCGATAGCGCCCTCGACATCGCGCACAACCTCCTTCCTGTGCCTCCTCACTTCCTTATCGCCACCAGACGAGACGGAGTCGGCCTGGAGCAGTAGCTGGAGAAGTTTGTGGGCCTGTGCGTGGTAGACGGAGTTGCGACGATTGAAGATGAGAGGAGGAGCAACCTCCTGAGAAGCGGCGCTGGAGAAAGCGAGACGACTGGGGAAGGTGAAGCTGGACTGAAGGGCGGAGAGCTCGGTGGCAATGTGGTTGAGGGTATCGAGGGGGGCGGGGGTCTTGGCGGACGCAGCAGCCGGGGTACCTTCAGAAGCCGGGGCGGCGTGAGTGGTTTTCTCGCCCTCTGCTACTCCCTTGCCCTTCTCCTTCTTGTCCGGGCCCTGCTGATTCCGGTGGTGATGTTTGTTGCGATGGGCACCCTCGGCGAGGGCGACCTCAACGTTGGATAGGATGTCACGGACGAAGGGAGGGATGTCGGTGAATTCGTTCGAGAAGGACGTGAGGGGTGCCTCGCGCTTGTCGGTCTTGGGAGCTGGGGTGCCGGCGGTGGGCTTCGGCTCGGGCGCGGCGGTCTCGGCAGTCGGAGCGGCGGGAGTCTCCCCGGTTTGCTTCTCGACTGGGGTGCTGGCTAGCTCAAAAGCGAACTCCACCTTCTTCTCCTTGACGGTGTCGTCCTTCGGAGCAGTAGGCTCGGAGGCTGGACTAGCGGGACCAGCCTCGGCCTTCTTCTCTTTAGCGGCCTCCTTCTCGATATCAAGCGGCTCGAACTCTAGACCGAACCTCGAGAGGAACTCATTGAGACCCCTCGGCACACCTTGGCCTTGGGCGGAATTAAAAGTTGTCGCATCGGAAGCGGACGCGACCGGCTCGACTCGAAGGCCAAGGAACTGGGAGAGGAGGCCGTTAATTTCCTCTGGGAAGGCGGGTTGGTCAGTCTCCTGGGGAGCAGCAGCAGTGGGTGGAGTGGGCGCAGAAGGCGCAGACTCTGCGGCGGGAGCAGGGGCAGCGGGTGCGGCAGCGGTGGCGGGAGCAGCGGGCTGAGCGTTCGCCTCATTCGGGACCCGAGAGATGTTGATCCCGAGAAGAGCGCCAAGCAGACCATTAAGGCCCTCGAAATTGTCGTTCCCCGACTCGTTCCTCGTTGCCCTCCTCTCCGAATGACGCCTCATGTGCTCGCAGCGGGCTTGACGGGCAGATGCAGCATGCTGACGACGCGCGTTCGCAGCGGTGGCGAGGGCGATCTCGCGCTGGTGATGAGCGTGGGCGAGAGCGATTTCGCGTTGTTGTTGAGCTTGTTCGCGTTGTTGTTGAGCTTGTTCGCGCTGTCGCTCCGCTTGGGCGAGGACGAGCTCGCGGTGGCGCTCGGCCTGTGCGAGAGCCAACTCACGCTGACGCTGGGCTTGAGCGATAGCTAGCTCTCGCTGGTGCTGGGCGAGCTCCCTCTCGATCTCAGATCGTATAGCGGCCTCCCTCGCCTCCCTCTCAGCCTGAATCCTTGCTCGGACTGCGGCTTCGCGAGCGGCGCCACCTTCGGCTTGCTCACGACGATGCTGGATGGAAGCGAGGTGGGCGATGGCGATGCGCTCTTCCTCCTCGAGGTCGGTGGGAGCAGCAGGTGGCGAGGCAGTGAAGGGGTTGCCGGTGGGGTAGCCGTAGGTAGGGCCCTGGTGAGCGGCGAAATAGTTGTGGCGGCGATTGAATGGGTGACCATAAGGGAACATGATGTTGGATGTGTGGTCGAGTAGCTGTATGATATGCGTATGGTGAGTGGCAATGGATTCTCAGAAAGAAGTGAATGATCTGTTTCGTCAGAGAAAGTTGAGTACTTTATAGCTGAATGGACGTCGGGGAGGATTGATCATCACCGACTACTTATTGAACGCGCGGCCTCGGTGACTCATCGGATAGAAGGCACAGGAAGATACCAGAAATTCCTCCACCAAAACTCGCTGGAGACGCCTCGAAAGTTCCAGCGGAATCGAAAGTATTACGTAATTCCGCCACATTTGGCCGCGACAAGACTCATGGCTCGGCGCGTGTTTTCCCATATACTCCACCCAGCAGATGAGACTGCGAGACGTTGAGAGAGTTGGGCTTCGACACTAACCTCACACACAAAGAATTGGAGAAGTGATGACACCGTCATCTGATGTCAATTGGGCGATGATTGATCCCATCAAACTCTGATAACGCACATGCCTCTGCGGGATTGACGACCGTTGACTTCTATTTTCAATACACCTAACTCATATCATATTCATTCCGAAGATCTCCCTCCAATTTGCAAGCATTCCCTGCCCGTAATGGTGCGAAAGTCGACGACAAAGTGGGCGTAAAAGCGACGAGCCGCTGTGTGGACCGTGAAGAGGGCTAGAGAGGTGAGTTGATTTCACCTTACCTCGTTCATGCGCGCTGATCCCGACCAATTTAGGGTGGTGCTGTCGGAACGGGATGTATTCCGTTCCGAAGAGGTCAGTGCCGAAGCCTAAGGGTGGTGGGGTGCCATCAGTAAGGCGTCTACGCAAGCAGGCATCCAGATTCATGTTTGATGGGAGGACTCAGGCCGCGGCCCAAATATGTCACCCCGACCTGCTCCGACGTATCCTCTCTCTCCTCGATAAGCCATCACTCGCTTGCGTAATGAGCGTCTCTCGAGCTATGTACGACACCGCTGCCCTACTCTTGTATCGATCAATCTCAATTCACCCGAATTTCCCTCATGATCCACTCCAGGGACGTTTTGCACGAGAGGTCCCACCAACCATATCCCAGATGGACCACAAGAAAGCGCTCCTCAATTGCGTTAACGTGCTGAAGCTCAATCACCATTCACATACGACGGACGGGGATTTCGGCTGCTACTCACGTGCCGTCCCCTTGCTTCCCAACCTGACGACTATCAGCTTACATGAGTGTTCTCGGGACGCCTGTCCGTTCCTTATCGGCATCGAGCCCGCAACAATCGTCATCCATCTCCCGCGGAAGGGGGCGTATCGCATCGGGATCAGTAGGCTTTCGGCGGCTACGACTCGAATCATCATGCAGATCGAGGACGGCTGTTGTATCGATACCATTATCCTGTCTCTGCCCTACCTCGAACGGCTGCTCAGAAAGACGCAATCGATCGACAGCTGCTTCACCAGCTTTGGCGGCAATTTTGACCGTATGATTGCCTACCCCTGGGCCAGGCACTTCATCAATTGTCGAATCCGGCCAAGCGATTTATCGCATGCGATCTCCCGAGAATGATATGCGACGTCAGAGACTACCCCCCTTCGTCTGCAGGGACATCTCAGTATGTCGAGGAAGCGATGAGGAGAAAGCTCAAGAGAGAATACGGTCCATCGGAAGAGGAGCAAAAGAAGCCTCAGGAAAGGCTGGAAAACATTCGATTCATCACGACGAAAGAGTACGTCGAGGAGGAGAAGGCAAAAGGGGATATGCAGCCGGAGATGGAGGAATGCCTCCTGGGGCCTTCCTGAGCCGAGGCAGGACTGCGAGAACGGGGAGAAGCACGACTGAGGGAACGAGCAGGTATCAAGACACTTTGTAACATATCCGCATATGATCGTTTGTATGAAGTATCGACATCAGACAGAGACAGCTGAAGAATAACGGTGAGACTGGGCATGACGAGAATGATGAAGCAATGTCGTATACACACGTGCATTGCTATTCCTGAATCTGCTGAGCGTGCAAGCCATATGGACATCCCGCATGCTATTGAACAGACAGAGGCGAAGGCGGATCGTTATCTCACCTGGCTATCCGGCTGACCCGCCCCTCTCTACTCCTTGCTGCCGCGAGCTCCCGTCTTTACCCTCTTCCCTTTGTCCCCTATCCTCTAGCCTTTACAATCCCTCCCTGGCCTCTCCACTTTTCACACCTCCCTCCCCGCCCTCTTGCCCCTCCCCACTATCATCTCCCTCCCCCCCCTCTCCCTACGCGCCGCCCTCTAACCCTCCGCCGCCCGGGTTCCCCGTTGCTCCCCATCCGAGCCGACCGTCCATCCCAACCCCGTTGCTCTCCCTCTTCTCATCCCTCTTCCTGCCTCTCCTCCCCTCGTCCGCATTCATTAAGTGTTTCTACTGATACACGCACTGTGAGTGCTCTCCGCAGATAGCTCTGCAGAGTCGTCATCCTGAGCCGGGCCCTTCATGGCTCGGCCGTCATGAAAACGGGAAGTAAGGCGGATCTACACATATGCATAATCAAATTGATGATCTGGATCACCGGACGCCAACTCCTAGCAGCGGATCTACCGCCGTTCGCCGCCGAGTCTCGTCCGCTTTGAGAGCGCTGACACCCACCCCAGCCAACGGGTCTCCATTGAGATTCGCCTCTGTGCCATCCTCATCCTCCCGCTTCACTGGCCGTCGCGAAATTGACGAGGCCGCCCTTGATGGCCACAAAGCTGTAGAATTCGATATCGATTGCGATTGGACCGGCGCAGTCATCGGTACTCGAGGCAAAGTTGCTATGGGTTTATCGTGCCGTGAAGAGAGGTATAGCGGAGGTTTGGACCCGCTGGCATGGCTCTGCAATGGCGCAGACTGCATTATTGCGGGATTGACCGGTAGTTGGGGCGGCTTCTCCAGGACTGGGAAAGAGGGCATTGTCGGCGTGATCTCCTCGGCGTCGAAGACGACCTCATCCGGGACTGGTAGCGGCTGATTGGGTAGGGCTGCCTCTGGCGCCGTCAAGGGGTTCGGGGTCGAATCGCGACTTCTTGGCGCTTCGAGTCCTTCATGCCAACCCCACTCTTTGACGATCTCATCCACCCCCTTCCCTGCCGCATCAAGCAGGGTGTCCCGTACCCGCTCGAGCCCTTCTCGTGCGCTTACTTGTTGACACGCTTGCTCCGATTGACCGGCCAGCGATGTGAGCCATTCGCCCATCGCCTTGCCCATTCCGACCATCGCAAGTCGGAGTTCCGCCACCTCCCGTTCGGCGTCTTTCACTGACTTGATCGAAGCGTTACTATCGAGGGACACTCGGGCCTGCATAGGTGGACGAGTCGAAGTAGGCGAGGATGAGGTGAGATTGGGAGAGCGAAAAGGGAAGAAAGCCGAGTTGGGGATAGAGGAGAAAGGTGCGGCTGCATCTCTTGCTGCCGGTGAGAGCGTTGGTGAGAAGGGTTTGGGAAGATAGGCGTATGCTGCAGCGGAGTCAGGGAGGTTTTTCTGGGCATGTCAGCCCGTACCGTCAGTGCAGACGAGATAGCCTACTCTGAAGTCTGTGACAGTGGACATGATAGCTCGATCAAGACCTAATACTCATCAGTCGAGAACGGTCCCGATGTTCGTCCCACTGACCAGCGGCCTGAGCTCGCTCGAAGAGTCCCGCTGCTAGCCCCTGAACCCCTTGCATCCCCTGAGTACCGCCTCTTGGCACGTTCCCCCTCATACTGCTTGTGAGGGCCGGCCCGACCCGTCCTCTCATGGGTACTGGCTCATCCCTCTCGGGTGGCTGAGCTTTCACACCTAGCAGTTCCTGGTTCTGGATGACGACGTGCACTCCGCTAGCTGGAGAGATGTTGTCTCGCAGGAACTGAGCTTGCGAGAGGATAAGCGGCGGGCAGAACGGGAATGTGGCGGATGGAGCGGGGTAGTGGAGCAGATGAGTAAGGAGGGTCGGGTAATCCGCATCGAGTACTGCTGCGAGTCAGCTTGAACTGGTCGAGACGCAGTCGACCCACACTCGTTACGAATGAGGAGGAGCATAGCGATGCAGACGAAATCGAGTATCCCCAGTCCCGGATCCTCCGCGAACACTCCATCCCATATCCGCATAGCGAGGGTGAATGGTAGCTCGCGAGTGAAGATCAGCCGCAACCATCGGCTAAGGCGCTGTCAGCTCAATTCGGTATCTAGTAGGCAGCGGGTGGGGAGCGAAGACGTGAACAGGTCCCGCTTCCCAGGACCAAGCCAGCAGGATAGATACGTACATTGCCCATATCTGCGCCTCAACACCCTCCGTCTCCAATCTCTCCCAGAGCTGAGGGTCCACCCTTCGCAACAGCCCATTGTGTATATGATTACACTGCGTGATGATCGGCGCCGGCAATGTCGCAATCGTCTTCGTCCTCTTCACCGTCTCATCAGCGGAGAACCGAGCACAGATGGAGAGCGTACCGGCCCCTCCTCCGCTCGCCATTCGTAGAACGGCTTGGCACCCCTCATGACCTCCTGAAAGAGGCCGAACGCATCCTGCTCGATATACCGTCGATCGAGAGTTGCCGTCATCGCTTCCTTCATCCCCCTGTTCTCGGCCAATGGAGACAACGGAGTAGAGCCCGACGACTCGAGCGAGTCCCGGTCGACAGCTAGGAAGCACACCGCCAGCAGCTCGTGCATTCCCTAACCACCCATCAATCTCCCCACCATCTTTCACTTGTACATGCGCTGACTCACCTGTCTATACCCGACATCCGGATTGAGAACCGCAAACAGGAAGAGCATCGTCACCAAACTCCTCGTAACCCTCTCGATCCCGAAATAGGGCATATCCGGGAAAGTCCTCTCCACATCCTGTCTTATTGTCACCCTAAGATCCAGATGGGCGAACCAAGCTTTCCATGGACTCCCGCCATCTAGGCTGAGGGGATCCCATTCTGCACCGGAATTGATCCTGCTCGGTCCAGCTTGGGAGGAGGGGTCGTACTCTTCAGATCCAGAGCAGTCTGCTGCCCAACGGCCGTCCGGGGCTATGAGGTATCTTCGTCGGAGGGAGGAGTAGGCGGATCGAGTGGATTCGAGGTGTGGCGGGAAGAGGTCGAGGGAGGTAGGCGTTGGGAGGAGGCCATGGTAGAACTGTGACGATATATCTGAATGCGGGTAGGAAGTGGAAGTGAGGGAGACTTACACGCCAGTAGACGGAACGGAGGATGATGCCCCCGTCGGCGGAGGATTGTCCAAGTCCGGCTTTGGATAGAGCGGTGGATTTGAGTCTGGGAAGGGAGAGGAGAGGGTCGGAGAAGAGGGAGGTCCACTCGGATCTGTAGCTGTCAGCGGACTTGTCGAGAGTAACGCTGGCCAAAAGCAGGAACAGGCGGGATCTGAAAGGGAGCTACTGACTGGATAGCCTCTGGAGGTGGACGAGAGAAGAGCTCGTCCTCGCGGTTTGAGTGAGCTGTTGTCATCGTAGCCTAAGGATCGTTTATGAAGCTCTCGCCTTTCGCTAAGGTCTCATGCAAACTCCGCAGTGGCTTCTTCGGACCGAAATGCAGCGAATGCGCCATGACAAACAGGCAACATCAATTCACTCGTCGCTGCTCGCTTGTGGCGTGTTTTGATGACGCCCGAGCCAAATGATTGCATGCGTGCAGAAGGGTATAGAAAATGCAAGGTAAAAACCATGCTAGGTATTAAAAGAAGTTGTCCATCTTGAACTCCGCCGCGCCCTGCTGTACATCCTGCTTCATCTCCTTCATCAGATTGCCCGGCTTCTTGGGCGGTTCCTCTTCCTCCTCTATCGCTGAACCGTTCGAAGCTGGATGGCCATCCGGGGCGGGAGACGGTGAGGGTGCCCGGGATGGTGGTTCGCTCTCGACTAGCACGTCCATGTCCATGTACATCGACTCACGACGCCCGTAGCTCGATGCAAGCAAGAAGAAAGGCCTTGTTGGGCTAGGTCGTACAGTCCCGTGGATCGAAGGCCGGGTGGGTGACTTGCTCGAGGTGGGGGAGGAGTCCGGAGCAGGACTTGTGACCCTTGTCTTCAGCTTTGAGGGCGGGAAGAATGGTCGTTCGAAGGACCACGAGCGTAGCAGATCCAAGGCAAGCGGATGACAGCCTGAAAATGACATCGGTCAGGCGTGATCAGAACGGCGAACAGAAACAGCTTACCCATGCGAAAGAACACCCTCGCATTATGCAACACGAAATCAAACTCTAGCTTTCCCGGGATCTCGCTCGTTCCTTTCGCGGTCTGCATAGATTTGGACTTGAGATGCTGGAAAAGCAGCAGGAGGCTCGGGTCGTCGTTCTCGGAATTGCCGACGTCAAGCGACCTGTCTGGCGACCAATCATCTGCAATGTCACGCATCGGCGACTGGCCGCATGTCGTCAGTCGCTATTCCAGGCTACGACCGAGGTTTCATTCACCATGAGCACTCGAACAGCAAGGTCTCGCCTGCCCAACAACCAGAAAGCCCAAGTCGCCAACCACCGATGTCCGCCAGCGAAGGCAAGGGGAACGACCGTACCGCTCAGTATCGACTTGAGTAGTGGTCCATCGGTACCGCCCTCGACTGCTCGAGCCAGCGCGACCGCAAGCTGCCAATCGTCCAATTGGCGTATGCAGATATTGATCGCATCTTTAGGAGAAGCAGCCAGCATGAAGAAAGCTGCTGCGTATTCTGCGTATTTATCAGCAAGATGCCGACCGTTTGGCTAAACTAATTACCGTATCGCTGCTTTGCGAGCAATGCATATGCATTCTTCATCGCCGCAGTCTTCCACCTGTCCTGTTCGAAATCGTTTGCCAGGAACTTGAGCATGAGCTGCTGTTCCTGATGACCGGGAGCTTGGCGCCAAAGCCCGTGGACGACCTTCTTCTTGCCGAGGGCGAAGAAGATAAGCGAGCACGACGTTGGGTCGCGATCCTCGTCAGCCATGAAGCGGTTGCGGGCGATAACTTCGAGCTGCGATCTCTGCTCAGAGTCAGTACCGTGTATGGCGAACAGAGAAACAAACACACGATGATTTCGGAGGATCGTAGCCAAACCAATACGCCAAGCCGCTTCGCGTCGGACCACAGCATCTTGCCGTTGATACAGCAATCGGTCGCAGCTGAGAGCAGCACGTCCTGACTCTCGCTATGCATCGCCCAGACGATGTTTCGGAAAGAAAGTCGAGTGCGGTGAGCCATGATACCGCCAAGCGGTTGCGCACCGGATGCTGGGGTGGCCACGCCACTAGCGCCCGAGCGGCGATTCTGGTTAACGAAGATGCGTATGGAGATGAGGTATCGTAGACCGCATAGATCGAGTGACCGGCGTTGCCGTTCAACCTAGACCCCTTGTCAGAAACGAGATGATTATCTCCTGTAGGATCTTACTTCGACAGTCGCCTGAGCGATTGTAGCGAGCATAGACTTCTCAGCCTGGGAAAGAGGCAGGATCACCGAGCCGTCCAAATATTCAACGAGATCGGTGACGTGATTTGACGTAAGATCGCCCTCATCCTCACTAGGAGGATCAGCAACTCGTAGCCACCCGTGACAATCGGACTGACCAAGCATCCGCTTGGGCGGCATCGAACAGGCTATCATACCTGCGAGACAGCTGGCAATCACGGTCATCAACAACCCAGCTTACTCCCTCTTCTTCGACTCACCACTTTGCCCACAGGCTTCGTCCCCCGAGTCGAATAGAAGTCCGACGAGTCTAGTCTGGTCCAGGCTAGCCGTTTTCTGCCGTTTTCTTCGCTTTTGCGCAGGCCCTTCACAATATCCAATAAGATGCTCTTGACCAGATGTATCTTGTCTGTACGATGTCAGCTAAATCCGCGCTCGTTGCAAGCAGCTGCATACCCCACAGTAGGCATTGCGCCAGGAGGGTTGGGTGATAGTCCCATAACGGCCCGTTCTGCTGTGCAACGAGCTGAAAGATGTCTTCCGGCTCGTCCGAGTCAAGCTGGACGCCCTTCGCACACGCCGGAGGAGAAGGAACCGGGGTATCGCGATCGAGGAAGCGGCCGAAGAGGTATATCTGGTTGCCAGCTCCAACTACGAGCGAGCCGCCTGCGAGCCAGATGGAATCATTGATTCGTACCGATGTATACCTGAATGACATTCAGATTGGGATTTGGCAGATCTTACATTTCGAGGTTAATGGTAAGAAAGGGCGCCCAACCGGGAGTAGTCTCGACATAGCTCATTCGCTGTTCACACACGAGAACGACCTTGTGCGGGAAGCCGACGGCGAGGATCGACTGAAGATCAGATGTCGTTGTCCAGTCGAGGTCCTGAATCTTTTCTCCTTGTCTGCACGAGGTCAGCAGATAGCTCGTCAAAGATTAGACCTACTCGAAAGTCTGTACGAGCTCCAAGCCGGTTGAGAACTCGCTGATGTTCGAATCCCAAATGCTCATTTCGTGACTGCCATCTGGCTTCTCGCAAACTAAAGCGAGTCAGTCAAGTCGAGTACAATTTCGTCCAGCTCACCCAGAACTGTCTTCTTGCGGGAGCTACATCGAGCCATCAAAGGATTGGCTCTTCCCGTGCGGACCAACCCGCTTCGCGACCATGGCGAGTGGTCATGAAGCGCGCCTGGCTTAAGCCCCTCGATTGTGTCGGCTAAGCCATCCTTAGTCCGCTCAAACGCGAAATGGTGCCCGAGCTGAGGTGTCCAAAACTCCAGCACGCCTTCTCTCGACACCGTCAAGATCATATCCTGTAATGGCGTGTCCGTTTTCCAGTCTATGACGGATTGATGCCAACCCATTGGATCGACCTGGAGAACGAGGTGAGGCTTATGACCCTCGACTGGCAATTGATGCTGGGAAAGTAGGCTGATCTCTGGCTGGTGTTCGGTGACCGAAATATTGTCCGTGGTGCTCGAGTCCATCCGCCAAGTTATGCGCCATACCCAAGCCTGTCCAGCCTTGCTCGCAGCGATGATGATAGCTCGCTGACTTTTGCGACGTCGTCCGCTGAAGCCGTCATCGACGTCCGAGACCGCGAGAAGCATCTTTACATCGTCCCCGGGCTCAGGAGAGAAGCTTGGAAGGGCGACACCCTCACTTGGAGCAGGAGAGTCACCGTCGAGATGTCGCAAGACGACTTCGGCTTCGCCGCGTTCTCCCTCGCAACAGGAGACGACAGCCCTTCCTTTGGCGAAGATGGCAGTCTGAGCTGGCCGTCGCGTTTCCATCCACTGCGCTTCGTCGAGCAAGGCTTCTGGTCCTGGCTGGCCCTTTGACACCTTTCCCAGTTTCTCCTTGGACCAGATCGCCATCTCTCCTGCTTCTCCCACGGCCAGTAAGGCTCGACCATTGGGCGTCCGGACGAAGTGGTCAATCGGATGAGTCATCTGCACGAGCCTCGTGGTGTCCCCACTGGTCGCCACGGGAGAAGGTATCAGTCCTGTGGGCCGGGAGGATAACAGGTCGATCAATGAAATTCGCATCCCGCAAATCGTCGGCATTGCCGGAGTAGGGCGAAAGACCGCGAGCAAGACTGACGACGTAGGGGTGTGGAGCAGTCGACTTTCGGAAGTCCAAGGTGGATACGGTTGACGTGTTCCTGCAAAAGGCGAGCTTGCGAGAGGGAGCGATTTGAGGAGGGTGGGCGGCCTTCTGTCCATGTTCTGAGACTCTCGTTAGTGTGGAATAGCAGGACACAATCGGACGCACCACGATAGAACGCAGGCTTAAAACACCGTCCGATCCTAGCCAAGCTACGACATCGCTCTCTTCCGCCGCAAGGGCCTCCATGATCTTCATCGACTCCGCAGGAACTCTCTCTCCGCTCTCCTCCACTCTGAAAATCTGAGCAGCTAGTCCGGAGCGCAGATGGTCGGCGTCGAGCACCCATAAGGTCCCAGCCGAGGTTGCGGCTACCTTGCCCTTTGCCGACCCACGGGGTTTGGCGAAAGAGCGGCTATCCATGGAGGAGAGAAGCTGGAACCACGAGGGGTCGTCAAGCACAGGGGAATAAATTCGAAGGACAGAATTGGAAGTGATGGTGTAAATGTGAGCGTCTCCGCTGAAGGCTGTCAGGGCTTCTCCAAACGCCTTGGTGAAGGTCGATGAGCGTACGTATCGGATATAGGCTTGCGCCAGCCTATCCATGACACATCCCTAGGATGCCTCAGCTCTTGAGGCATACCAAGTGCGCCGCCCTTTCTGTCGATGGACAGAATATAAACGGACTTGGCCTGTAAGATCTATCAGTATCTCAGCACTTCGAAGGCGTCATCCACGGGGACTGACCTCTTGATGCCAAGCGACATGGCCACACGATGGCGAGATGGAAACGGATGTCGGCTCTGGGTAGGATCTGCATGATCGGCCCGATCCTGCCATGACGAGCCTACCTGTCCCAAACGAGGTCCCAGACGACCACCTCAGAGCTCGGGTCAGTCCGCCAGAGCTCCAGACCATTGCAAGTGCCGAGAACGAGCGTTCCTGAGATGTCTATGAGATTTGCTACACTCTTCACTCGAGAGTACGAACCAATATGATAGTCCAGGCAAGTGACGGGAGCGGACGCCGATATGGTCGAATGCAACGCCCATCTTGCCCGGCCCTTGGTTTGCTGATACTCCCAGATGACGATGTGGAGGTCGGACCAAGCCAAGATCTAAGCCACGCTGCCGTTTAGCGGTGTGATCCGTATTTCTTAGGAGAAGCCTCACCAGACCAGAGGAGGAGCTACAGGATACTCCCTCGACCTCTCGCGATTTGGAGCCGGAAGGGCGGTGGGGAAGCGCATCCCAGAACGACAAGGTATCCGCCAGCTCGAACTCATGATCAAGGAGTATGACCTTGGAATCCGATGGATAGGCCTGACACATGAGCGAGCTCCGGGAAGACGGGTCATCGGGATATAGAGATACTAACAATGAACCCAAGTCCAGCAACAGTCAGGACATCGAAGTTCTGCTGAGATTGGGATGTCGGTCGACCAGCGATAGCTTGCCGGAGACGTAATGACATCCCTTGCGCCACGCGGTCATTCGCGATTGAAAATAACTCGAGAAAGGGCACGTCAAGGAGACTGAAGTTGCAGAAGCAGGAGGCTCAAGATCCCGGCCTCCCTCCACTTTTGACTGCTGACGAAAGGGGGCTACTTGAATAACTTCTGAGCGATTGAATTCGAGAGGCCCGCCGATCCTTCCTCTGCCCATCAAACACTCAAACGAGGAAGCTCGATACATCCGCGATGATTAACTCGGGACATGTGTGTCCTTCTCACCGAGATGCCGTGTTCATTCAGCTCGCAATCTACCGTCTTCAGCGTCATCATTCTCTTCCCTTCTTTCACAACCCACCATGCCGATTGAAACACTGCCTCCGCATAATCTCGTTGTCGACTTCGGCGTCGTCTGCGTCCTTTGCCTTCATGTAATTGCTATCATCGTCACATAAATCGTCACTCACAGTTTCTTGATCCCGTCTCATGAATTTGGCAGCACTTCGAGGCTAGGAGCATGTGCAACATAACTGGGATCAGTGATCCAATCGTCTATCTTAGCGATGCGCAAACGAGTGCGCACCCTAGGATTATGGTTGGCCCATTAGGCTAATAATCGGTATGTTCGCTGCTTGAGCGCTCATGAAGTACGCTGGGCGCAGATGTCGAGCTACTACCACAGCGCGCTTCTTCGGACACCCTCAAGAGGGCGGGCAAATCCTCGCCATCACGGCTACCTAGGTTCGCTGCTGTGTTGTCCCACCGGTGACGGTGCTGACGATCTCACCAAAGGCGTCCCTCAGCCAAAGCTCTCGACAGCACTCCCCCTGACGTGGGTTCTCGGCCGCATCTCTTACACCCGTCGATACAATTCTGGCCGGCCGGAAAAGAGGGTAAGCAACTTGTTCTTTCAGACTGAGCGGAACCTGATGAAGAGGTTCAGCACGAAGGCTTGGCGAAATGGTCCTATATCGCCGCATGGGGTACGTGGTCGCCCGGTAATGGGTATTGCAGGTTGACGCGAAGCCGATTGTAGGACTAGGCTGTTGCGACTTCTGCGGTCCTGTCACGAAGAGCTACCGGCTTTTCTTTTGAGATTCCGTACAGCGAGAGCAGTGTTCTAAAGGAAGATGCGACGTCGTGCTGAAAGTTATCATTTCCTTGACGGGACTTCCCGTGGTCTGTTGCACTCGGCCGTCCTACACTAGTCCAACGAAACCGCCCAATTCGGTTGCCCCTGTAAGAAAGACGGTTCGAAGAGGGGCGTAAATAAATCAGTCGCCAAAAAAGCCGCCTTTTCTTTCCGCAGTACACGTCAACGCGTCAGAATAATCGATTCCTTCAGTCGATTTCATTCCTGACATCCAACTTAAAGTCAATATGTCTTCCATCAATCTTCCTGCGACATTCCCTCTAGTCGGCCTCGGAGTTGTCTCTGTCGTCTCCCTCAACGTGGGTCCGTTGACCAGGCTAAGTGACTCTAGCTGAACTCCCTTCCATCAGATTTGGCAGCAATTCCAGGTTACCGCGATACGCAAGGAAGCCAAGGTCAAGTACCCTACGCTCTATGTGACGGAAGCCGAGGCTCAAACGGATCCAGTAAAGATGGTCCGAATCTGATCTGGAACTCTTCTCAAAGCGGCCTATAGGGCTGACGGTAACACTTTCCTCAGAGGTATAACTGCGTCCAACGAGCGCATGCCAATACCCTCGAGAGCGAACCCGTCATTCTGGCTCTACTCGGCTTCCTCGGTCCGTTCCTCCTACAAAAGGCTAATTCTAGTTGACGATCGCACGAAGGGGTTTTCCATCCCCAAGTCGCGACCGCGTTCACCGTCCTTTGGGCGATCGGGCGGGCCGCTTACACCCTGAATTACGGCGAGGGGAAGCCCGAGAAAAGGGTGAGCAATCTGATGAGTTTTGACGATACAAAAGACACTGACTGTAGCGCAAAGGGCAAAGGTCTGGCGCCGCTCTCATACGTTGGTCTGTTTGGTAAGCCGTACCACTGAACGAGGGAAGATGAGCTGAACACATGCGGTTCAGGACTGCTCTTTGGCTCCTTTGGCGTCGCCGTGCAGAAGAGCTACCCTCTTCTCCTCAGGTTGAGGTGATTCGGTCATGGTAGTTTCCTACGTCCTACAATTCCTATGCACGATGTCCTCGATTTAAGTCGGGACGGGATCATGGGCTTGGTAGCTGATCCTTATATCGGCTTGGTGCTTTATCGAGAAGTGTGCGCTGCTCGCTTATTGCCCTTATCGGTTTGTATGTCTACAATACTCAGTATACATCCAATACGACCATGATACGTATACGAGAAGGATGTAGTCCCGCTCAGACTCCGGCTTTTTCATACGTGCCTGGTTCCGCTTCTCGAGCCCTAGATCCCTGAAGTCGTTCATATAATACTCTTCAAGGTGATGACGCGAATCATACGAGCCTCCCAAGACCAAGCGTCGTTTAGCTGAGAGGGAGAGGCGGAGGTGGAGGGCACAGGCGACCCGCAATGTGGGAGTCTGCACGTACAAGTTTGATCTATGAAACGGGCCGGATCGAAACGAGCTTATTATTCATTCAGACATTGTAGACCGTCAAAGAGGTAATAATGTGTCATGGATGTCCATCGGGGATGGCTCAGCTAGGCACTTGCCGCCAGGCGTTGTGATGTCGGTACGAGGTGTTGAAGGCGTACAATCATACTCGCCTATTCAGCTAGCCAGCAGGCCTAGTTGGCGGCTTCCCCATCGCCTCGGACATTCATACATACATTCATGTCGTCATACTTGTATATGGTCTTGCATCTTCACTATAGGTGCTCCAATCTCAACACAAAGGTAAGCTCGAATTCAAAACACGTTGTTGTGCTGTTCCGGCTGGTCCGGTTTTCTGAAACCCCCAACTTCTCATCATCATCCCGTCCTCGAGATCATTGACATCATCACTCTGGTCGTCTCAAACCCGAAACCAAGATAAGATGCCTTTCAGCTGTGAGAACGATCGACGAGCCCAAAAATGCCGAGCTGATGAGGCCCGGCAGATCATAAGCGCATCACTATCATTCCCAAGGTGATCTTCCCTTCTCACTCCAAATTCCTTGCATCGTGCTGATCCGTATCTTCATAGTTCCTTTATGTCAATATCAATGGTACGCCTCCTTCGACTATTCCCACTGTAGCTGATGGTGTTCAGGCCGCCGATTTTCCTTCAGCATTGGCAAGCATTTGACGTACAACAGCTAGGTACCAGCAGATGTAACTATAGTGAGCTTGATCTTCACATATATTCGCTGAGCTGACAGGCCTGCAGGAGTTATAGAAGACCCGCGATAGATGGGCTCGAGCCTGTACAAGACATGACATGATGATAACGCCCATGCACCGAGAACTACACAAGCGTCCACCTTACCTTTAAAAGCCCACCAGTCCACACGCCAACCTGCCCTATTCATCGTCGTCGTTGAGCACCAGGTCACGTCGATATGCCTTTTTCAGCGGTGAGCTGATCCGGGCTGGTTGTGCAATGAGCTGGAGAGACGACATCTAAATTTGGAGAACTCACGAGCGTAGAGCATCGACTTTCGCCTAGCTTCGGCCAGGATGTTTGGTCGGTCGGCGACTGAGTGGATCAGTAAGATCCCGATTGACACCCTTTCGTCTGTCACTCACAGACTGGAAGACCTCCACCATTTGTGACAGGCCCGGTGGAGCTCATCAGAGCCAGCGCTTTGGGCTCCATAGATTTCCGCCTCTGAAATGCTCTGATTAGCGTCACCCCATCTCGGGGTCCCGCGATTCCGCACCTTCTGGAACACATCCTCCTCTGCCACGTCGACCAAGAATCGGCTCTCATCCTGCCTCTCCCCCCTTTCCTTCGATTTGGTCACCCAGCTGATCCCCACGATATGAGGTTTTGGATCTTGCCTTCTCCACCAGCTGAGCGTTGTGGACTTTCCAGACTTATAGACGATGTGTGTGCAGCTCTCCGTGGGCCGTCCCAATACCTGAGCACCTCTCAGTAAGCTGATCGGACGGGAAGGTGAGGCTGACCTTAGCACCCAGAGCTCTCAGCATGTCCCCGAAGATCACGCTCGAGTCGGCTCCTTCTTCCGTCCGGACATCGACGAAAGCGACGACGCCCTTGAGGCATCTACCACCCGACGTTGAATACATCAGTGCAGCGAGTGAGCGGTCTGCAGCTTCGTTGGTATCTGAAGGGATGGAGACATCGCCAGAAGGGAGAGCGAGAGATTGGCGTGGACGATGAACAGATGTCAGACGCATGGAGGTGGAAGCGGTCATGCTATTCCTCGGTTGAGCGATTTGAGACGTCGACGCTGCCAAACTCGGTCGCGAGACCGACGAAGCCACGCTCAGGCGGGACGACGACTCGATCTTCTTCATCTTCAGCTTCTCAAGCGCCTCACTGAGCCCATTCACCCGCTGGGAGGTCTCGAGGCTAAGACCTTCTCGGCGAGAGGTACTTATGCTCAGCCGAGAGGTGACTGCAGGAGCTGAGACAGA